>Ga0115554_1001482_pt1 | contig 16549 bp, 8 predicted proteins | sample COGITO_mtgs_1104_3_FD_87283 | JGI IMG/M metagenome (GOLD analysis project Ga0115554, IMG submission 87283) | Pelagic marine microbial communities from North Sea - COGITO_mtgs_110404 | ecosystem: Environmental > Aquatic > Marine > Epipelagic | place: Germany:Helgoland, sampling site Kabeltonne... | reverse complement strand
CGACGACGACGACGACGACGCGAGCAAAAGAACAACGCTGAAAGGGAGAAACGTCGTCCAAAAGTTGAAACTCATGCGAGAGGAAAAAAAGCGCAGGAAGGAAACGAAAGAGAAGAAAAGGAAAGAGATAAAGGAAACGAAGGCGGAAAGGAAACGAGAGGATAAGGCGTCGGATGCGAAGTTGATGGAAATCGTGAAGAAAGCGCAGCAGCAGCAGCAGCGGGAAACTTCTGATGATGCGAGTGATGACAAAAACAAGGAAAAAGACGACGTCTTGGTGAAGGCGCTGTTGAAAGAGGTGCAACGTTTGCGCGAACGAGTGAAGACGAGTTACGAGGAGGAGGATGACGAGGACGAGAACAGGGAGACTGGCAAGAATGTCTCCTCTTTATCGTCGTCGTCATCGGAGGAAGAGGATTCCATCTTGCTCTCGGCGATTGAAGAAATCGAATCTACGTCCGCGTTGCGGAGCGAGTTGGACGTGTCTCTCCGACAGTTGCAGAGGAGCAAGCAAAGCACGGTGGATTCAGAATTGTTGGAAAAAGAACGAGAAGGATTCGAGGAGCGCTTAACTCGAGAAGTGGAGAAGAAGACGAAGGTTTTGGAGGTTAGAAAATCGGCGGCGGAAAACGCTGCGGATCAAGCGAGGAAGAAATTCGCCGAGGCGGAACAAAATTTACGAGAGTTGAGGAAGAGACACGACGAGGCGCAGAGTCGCATTTTTGATTTAGAAAATAACGAGGTGGAGATGAAGTCGACGTTGGCGAAAGATCGAGAGAGCTTGAAACTCGAAGCCGAGAAATTGCAGAAACGCGAGGAGGAATTCGTGAATAAGACGAACAACGTCATCAATAACGGCGGAGGAGTAGGTATGACGATGAGGAGTAATAACAACAGTCTCCCGGAACTCGGCGTCGCGGCTCTGGAGGAAAAGCTACAAGTGAAAGAGAGGATGATTGCAAAACTGGCGGAAGATGTGGAGGAGATGGAGAACGCGTCGGTGGCAGTCGCGAAAGAGGCGGAAAAGAACGTCGCGAGTTTAACGAAACAGTTAACGGAGACGAAATTGAAATTGGAAGAAACGAAGAGAGAACTGATGAAGGAACAGAGCAACGCGGAAATGAGCGGTGCGAAAGTTGTCGAGGAATTGAGAGAAAGAGTGCGAGTGTTACAAGCGCTGGTGGATTCTGAAGATGGTGACGTAGCCGAAGCTATGTCGATTAGGGGAAGCGACGATACCAACGAAAGAGGCGAAGGAGAGGAAGACGAAGGCAACGGCGGTAAACCGCTGATTGCGGTTCGGGACAAGAACAGAAGATTAGCCGCAGAGATTGCCGTTGCGAAACGCGCGAAAGACGACGCGAACAAGGAGAAAGAAGTAGCCGTCGAAAGAGCGGTCGCGGCGGAGACGAAATTGATGCAAGCCGCGGAAACTATTTCAGTTTTAGAGGACGACTTAGCGAAGCGAACGACATCAACATCATCTGCCGCAACACACGACCCATCATCGTCCTCGACAACCACGACAACGACTACAGATACGGATATGATTGCAATTCTAGCTTCGCAAAGAGACCGATTCAAACGCCGAGTCTCCGAACTCGACGAGGAGAAAGCTCGCGTCACGACTGAACTCTCCTCGACGAGCGCCAAAGTCACAAAACTCGAAGAAGATAACGTCAAACTTTTCGAAAAGATTCGGTACGTTCAGAAATATTACGCGTCAAAGATATCAGGCGGTGCCTCCGCGGCAGTCAAAATTCTTCGCGTAGACGAATCTGGCGTGCCTTTGAGCGATTCCTTAGAAACGGAAAAATCTGCCAACAAAAGCGCTAGGTATTCGTGCGGCGTTGGTGGCGTGACGATTGGCGTGGACCGTTTGGCGATCTCAGATGGCATGCGCAAACGCGCACAGCGATACGGTTGTGGTTTCGGTGGAGGCGGTCACGGTGATTTAGAGAGCGCGAGTTTAGGCGGCGACGAAGGCGGCGTCGTGGGCAGATACCGCGATAAATACTTGGCAAGATTGAACCCGTTCAACGCGTTCAAACGCACGGAAAGCGAGGATGGAGGTTCATCAAATTTAGCGACACACGATCGATTAGCCATGGCGGGAGGTAAAGCGCTTTTGTCTACTCGAGGTTTTCGCAGTTTTTTTGCGCTTTACTTTCTCGCCATGCATGGATTCTTGGCGATGGTGTTATACTCGCACCGAGCAAAGCTCTCGCTCGATTGAGAAATTCAGAAGGTTCTGTATTAAATGATTCTCGATAAAAGTAGTTTGTCGTAGCGCACACTTACTAGTAGAAAGATTAGTTTGTATTGATTGTTAGTCATCTACCGAGAGTATGTATATACCTAGGTATGGATAATGTACTGGAACGATTATGATTATTTTATACAACTTGTGGGGTTTTAAACACTTTCTCGACGATCGCGTTATCGCTCGATAATATCAAATGCTTCACAATCTCGTACGTCGCGAAGGAAACCGCGCTCATCGGCAAGCACCTCGTTGCCGCGACCTTTGCGCCTTTATACAAACTCCCAATACCTCTATTCATCGCCATCAACCGAAACGTGTCGTGGAAAGATAATGCAAACCTATTGGTCGCCGCTTTTCTCGCGATCAACTCCATCGGAAACGCCGCCAGTTGCCCGGTAGTCGCGGAAATCGCGCCGACGCACATCGAAACGTGCGGCTCGCAATACTCTTTGTCAAAGGTGTCCTTGTACCATTCGGCGATGATATCGTACGTCCCAAACGTCAACGCTGCTTCCGGCGCAATCGCCAACAACGCCGGCGTCAAGCCTCGCATTAAACCACCATAGCCTTCTTTCTTCACCACGTGATGCACTCCCAACGGGACAGAAAACGGCCCGGTAAAATTTTCCGCAATCTTCCCGGCGGCTTTCCTCGTCGCGTACGCGTCGAGAGGATACAACAACAAACACGCGCTCACTCCACACAACGCTCCGGCGAGCATTTTAATCGAAATCTCCTGGTCTTTTTTCTTCTCTGGTTGTTCTAAAACTTCTACGCTTTTTCTCGCTGTCCTTCTTCTATTCTTACTACTACTCTTCGACGACGCTTCAGCCGTTCTTCTCTTCTCCCTCCGCTTCTCCAAAATCGCGTGTAAATTCGAGTTAAAGAAATGAAACGTCGCAAAATTCAGACCTTTACTCGGTCCGTATCGTAGAACCATCGTCGCGTTTCCGGCAAACAGCGTTTTCACGCCTTCAGTCCTGGCGATTTTTACCAGCGAAGGGACCAGTTTACTCGAACCAGTGAGCTGGTTCGTCATTTTCCTCACCTGAACAACATTTAACGGCGACGTGACGGTTCTCGATAACGCGCCGCCACAAAAACCGGCGACTAAGTGCGTCAAAAAAGTCGCCTCCCCGTGTTCCGTTTTTCTCGTCTTCTTTTCCTCGTCTTCGTTTTGTTGCTTCTCGTTTGATGCTTTTCCATCGACAGTATTCGTATTCACGTGAACAACAGATAAGCAAGAAACGGATTGATTTTTTCCTTCACGTCGTGACGTAACGCGATGAGTAGTCTCCGCCTTTCGTCGTAAAGATGGTAACGACGACATGACGAACGACGACTCCGCCGATGCCACTGCTTTTTCTGCTTTTCGATGCCGTCCGGAAAGTGGTTTTAGAGTCGCGCGATTGGATTGATTTTGTGTTTCTCTCGGGAAAAGACGCGGCGGCGGCTTTTTTTGCGGAATTTCTAACAAAAGTGACTGACGTTTAACGCTCACGTTTCGAATATTCTCTGCGGTATTACATCGGCTAACTATTCTACTTTTTCTGGAACCCTATCGCGCCAACCTTCTCCAAAGCTTCGCTCGCGCACGAGTTTATGACTTTGAACCTTTGCGGTCCTAAGTGCGACCCACCGAACCATCTCGTCACGCAGACGAAGACGCATTCGCTCCCTCGCAAACGCAAAACGTTGGCCAAGTTCTTCCCGGCGCCGGTTTCACCGTCGTCGTTGAAATCGTCGTCGTTTGGTATTCGATACGCGAACATTCTCGGATGCGTGGCAGTTTGGACTTTTTTGTCCAGTAAGATGAGCTTTAACGCTATTTTGATTTCTTTGATCGTTTGGACGTTTGTTACCGTGTGCGCTTGGAATCTGCATTTTTCGTAACACACGATTTCGTGAGATTTGAAGCGCTTCCGAACGTCATCCGCCAGCTCGGTTTCTAACAACGGCGTGACGTTCGGATCACCCTCGTGTTTCCAACTCACCAAATGATCGTTATTAAATATCGCCTCTTTCGTTTTCCTCTCCTCTTCGCTCATATTCTTCTGTTTCTCCCTGCGTTCTCTGGCGTACCTTTCGTTCTCTTCTTTTTCCTTCGCCTCTCGTTTCTTCGCTAGCGCGTCTTCTCGCGCGAACATTTCTTCGTACTTCTGTATGAAATCAAACGCGAACACTTCGCCTTTCTTTGACAGGTATAAATCGTCTTTCATCTCTGTGACCGTTTTTTCAAAGTCCCACGAAAAGTTATCCGGCGTTTTTAACACATCGATCGAGAACGCTTTTCGCGAAGGATACGAGTTGCCATCGAAGGTCAAAATCATTCGATTTGTGGGTGAGAACGTCACCGCAATCTTCTTCTCTGAAAACGATTCAGACGACGTAAACGACTCGTTTTCTTTTCCAAAATCTTCTCGACTAATAACGACGACCTTCTTTTCATCTTCTTTAACTTCTTCTTCTTCTTCTTCGTTGTTGTTGTATATCGCTTTCAACGCTTCGATTTCATCTCGAATTTCCCTAAAGTTTTCCTCTTTCTCCTGAGGCTGCAAACACTCCACGTCTTCCATATCAGATGATGAACAGCAACATTTTTTAGGGAGTGTAACGCGTGGTTCCTTTATTATGAGTATTGCGTGTGTTTTGCGCGTAGTAGTAGCAGTAGTATTCAACGAGAGAGTGCAACAGAGTAAAAACTATATTATGAAGACAAAATCTAACGAATTACGCACTACGTCCGAATCTCCAACATCGGACTCAACATACACAACTGTTGCTAAAAGAGCTTCATTTTGTATGGAATCTGATTTCAGTAACTCTTCTCGGTCGATTTGTGGGCCATCTTCGGGAGTCTCAGTATTCTACAGATCATCGTCGTTACGCGATTCGGTCTCTCGTGATTACTCGGAAGCCGCCTCGGGCGCGACAGCTTTCGGTTCTTCTTCAACAACAGCAGCAGTAGCGGTCGCCGCCGTTTTATTTCTCTTCGCTTCCAATTGTTTCATAAACTTCTCCTCGGCGTCTTTCGCCGGGTCGTATTGCGAGGACGGCATGATGTATCTCGGCTCGCCGTTCGGCGGGGGCATGGTGCACGGGGTGACCAAGTTGCACGTGACTTCCGCGAAAGCAATTTCGGGGGATGAAAGAAGCATCATCATCATCGATAACGACGTCGTCGTTGCGACCCCGAGAAGCGCAGCTTTCCTTACACGATGATGATGATGATGATGATGATGATGATGATTGTTCTTGTTGTCGTTGGTGTTGTTCTTCGCGACCATAACGCAACAAAGACGTCCAGGTTGCTGCGGCTGCCTTTTCGTAGCACATTTCGTATGAGTATTCTTCAAAGAAGAAGAAGAAGAAGAAGAAGAAGAAGCTATTCTCGTTGGTGTTGTTGATGATGACGTCGCTACAGAAAACATGACGACGAGGATGATGATTTGCGCGTTTATGTGTGTGTGTTTCTGTGTTTCTCTGCGCGCAGATATAATGGAGAATTTGACACATTTTCACCTCACAACTACTCTTATAACTTAAAGTCAGCCCGTCAAAGAGACTTCAGAGGAGAAAAGAGAGACGCAACGAGAGCGATTTTGTGCGCAGGAGCAACGGAGCAGTGGTACGTACCATTTTTGAATGAGTCGCGTCGACGTGCGAGCGTTAAAGGAGGACGAACGAATCCAAATCGTCACCATCTCGGGAAAGGAAACGAGAAACAGTTTAGATAAGAACAGTTTGAAACTGTTGGCGTCGGCGTTTATCCTCGCGAATGAGGAGGAAGAGAACGAGAAGAACACAAAAGCGAGATGCATTATAGTAACCGGCGACGGAGACGAGGCGTTTTCGTCCGGGATAAACTTACACGCGGCGAAAGATGTGTTCCAAATGTCTGAATTTGATTACGACGCAGACGTAGTGCACGCGATGGAAAAGTGCGAAATTCCTATCGTTTGCGTGGTGAACGGAATCGCGATAAACGCGGGGTTTGAAATCGCATTGGCGGCGGATATCGTGTTGGTAACCAAAAATGCGGTTTTTATTGACACGCATATGGATTTAGGCTTACTCCCGTCTTGGGGGTTATCGACGAAACTTCCGCGAGCGGTTGGCGCCTCCAACGCGAAGTTGGCGAGCGTTTTCGGTGAAGCGTTGAGCGGGGAAGACGCGGTTCGTTTCGGATTGGCACAAGTGAAGGTATTTGAGAGTAAGAGTGAGGCGATGACAGAGGCGATTCGTTTAGCGAAACAGATGATGGAGAAGAGCAGGAGTACAGAGAGAGCTCGAGTCGCTTTGGACATCATCGATAAAGGGTGGGAGAAATCGTACGGAGAGGCGCGAAAAATCGAGCGCGAAAAGGCGTTTGCGCAATACAAAACGCTACCGCTGGATGAAATGTTTAAAACGCCTCGAATTTCTGGAAGAGGAAAAATGCGGTCAAAACTTTAATAAAAGAATAATAAAAGAATAGAGCAGTTTAGATAATAGAAGCGTAGATTTGTAGAGAGATTAAAAGAAGAATGAGGAGAAGCGCATCATCATCGCGCAATAATTTTTGCGCGCGAATCAATTATTGCGCTGCGTTTCTAGAAGTGCTGTCTTTTTGCGACGAAACCACGGTCGACCGTCGTCGTTGCAACTGACTCGCCAGTTCTTCCATCATGCTCATTTGAGCGCCGCCTCTCGATGCGTCCGCGGCAGTTTTTTTTGTCCTCTTCCCTGCGCCTGTTTTGGTTTTGTCGTCGGTATCACTCGTCGCGTTCGACTTTCGAGGCTTTTTATCCTGATCCGTGGAAACACTAACTTTTCTTAAATTCGCACCTCTTCGTATAGCTTCCATGAGCGCGCCGCGTCCATCGTCGCCTGCGGCAAGCGAAGGCATTTTTTGCCTCGAGGTATTCGAGGGTGGCGGTGGCGGCGGAGGCGCAGGCACGGACGCCGGCGCCGGCCTGTTGACGTTGTCGTTACTGCTATTGCTACTCGTTCCAACGCTACGTTTTTGACTCGTCAATGCAGAGGCACTCCCTCCTCCTTTCTTTTTTTTCGGCGGTTGCGCATTCCTCGTCGTCCTCGTCGGTGGATTTCGTAAAAACGCGCTCGGACTGTACGGATTCTCGGACGTGAGCGTAAACTCGTACAAATCAGTTCTGCCGTCGCCTTCTTTACTTTTCTCCCCGGTATCCTTCTTTGACGCGGATGGTCCGGGCGACGGTAACGTTCCAGGAAAGACCACAACGGGCGCATCTGAAGCCTTCGGACGAAAACTGAACACGCTTTCCAACGACTTCTTCGCGCTGACGCTCTCTTCGTCACCGGCGGCAGAAGTGCTCGCGTTGTTTACATCGGCATCCCGCGTGCGTGCGCTTCGAACGAATTCCTCCGGAATTGCGATTGATTTCGGCGGCGGCGAAGAGAGAAAAAGTTTTTTCGCAAAACCATCGCTCAATTCTTCCGCCTCGTTACCGTCCTTCCAGACTTCTTCTTCTTCTTCTTCTTTTTCTTTTTCTTCTTCTAAAGCGTCTCCTTCGCCGCCTTTCCCTTTACCTCCAAAACGCAACGCTTCGCAATCGTAGAACGCCGTCTTTGCCGGAACCACGTCCGCCAAGGACCCTCTGCGACGGAGGATGCGCTTCGCGTCGACAACGAATTCATTTCTCCCTCCCCCATCACCACCTTTCATCAAAGACCTCGCCAACGCCCTCGCTCTGTCCCCGTACCGTCTCGCCTCCTGTGCCATCCTCTCCAAATCTTTAAACGCCCTCCTCTTCGGTCTCTTTTCATTCGCTTTGCGGAGCGCTTCCCGCACCGTATCGTCGTACCGACACCAAGACATCCCGCCGCCGCTTTTCCTCCCACTCTTCTCCACCACTCCAAAAGGGTACTCCCTCGAAGACTCCACCACTAACAAAAGTGAATCCTCTTTTATCCTTTGTGCGTTCTTGACTTTCTTCTCGCATTTTTGCACTCGCTCGTCCATCTCGAGCAGTTTTAGGAGCACACCATCCATCTCTCGTTCCAAGTCTTCGCACATTTTGTCCGAGATTTTTGAGACCTGTTCTAACGCGCATAAAATCGTCTCATTCGCAGAAGAAGCGCTGAATACTGTTTCGTCGTCGTTTTCTTCGTCTTTCGCACTCTTTTTCGTATCGTTAGACTTCTCAAACGTTGTTCTTGTTCGTGTTGTTCGAGCGGCGGGGAGACAGACCGCCAACGGTATCGTCGTCGCGAAAAGATCATCTTCGTTGGTGTTCATGCGTATCTCTCCGTAACGCGCGGTGCTCTGAATGTTTGCACGCTCTTAAAGCGCACGTGTGCGTGTGCGTTTAATTCTTCTCTCTCTTTCTCAAAGTTCTATGTGTGCGGCTTTAGGTGAGACTCCTTATGGGGGAAAATGCATCACTTTTCGAGCAAACACATCACACATGAAGAAGCGAGCGCTTTCCTTCCTCCACGCGTCGTCAAAACTCTCATTCGGTCGCTCTCCTCGATTTTCTTTTCAACGTCATCTTTTGCGTCCTCGTTTCTTTTCTTCTTCGTCTTCTTCGTCTTCTTCTCTCGAGAATAGGACCGGAAAGGAGCACACATTCTTTCGATATTTCTCGAGACGAGACAACGAATCCGGTGTCTACGTGAGAACGTCTTTCCCTCTCGAAGACGAAGAAGAAGAAGACGAAGAAGATAAAGATAAAGAAAGAGGCGCGGTGGAAAACGAGGATATCGTCGTCGTGAGGAACGCGGCGACGAGACAACCCATCGCCACCGTGGTCTCTCTCGTAAAAACGAATGATGTTCAGCAGACGACGACGACAATTAAAGCGAAGTGCTTGGAAAAGCTGAATTTTTTAGAGGAAAATTTTCATCGAAAAGGAGGCAATAAAGGAGGCAAATGGAACGCACGCACGAGCCGAACCCGAGCTTCGATACTACAGAAATGGCACGACTTAATCGATCGAGAGAAAGAAATCATCGCGAAACTGATGACCTATGAAAACGGGAAACCGAGGAGCGAAGCGTTGGGGGAAGTGGCGTACGCGAATTCATTCGTCGAATGGTTTTCCGAGGAAGCGACGAGAGCGTACGGAAGGAACATGCCGTCGTCGACGTCGACGTCGAGTCGGTGTTCGGTGATTAAGCAACCCGTGGGGGTGGTTGGGTTAATATGCCCGTGGAATTTTCCGGCGGCGATGGTGACGAGGAAAGTCGCCGCGGCGTTGGCGAGCGGATGTTCCGTGTTGTTAAAACCGAGTGAAGTGACGCCTTTGTGCGCGTTGAAATTGGTAGAATTGGCGTACGAGGCGGGCGTGCCGAGAGAAGCTTTAGAAGTGATCGTGACGAACGAAAGCGAACAGGTTGGGGAAGCGATGACGGAATCCGACGCTTTGAAGAAGATTAGTTTTACCGGGTCGACGAGAGTTGGAAAGTGGTTAGCCAAGCGAGCGGGGTTGAAGAAACTGTCTCTTGAACTCGGCGGGAACGCGCCTTTTATCGTATTCGAGGACGCTGATATCGACAGCGCGGTTTCCGGCGCGATGATGGCAAAGTTTAGAAACGCCGGGCAGACGTGCGTCAGTCCGCAACGGTTCATCGTCCACGAGAGCGTGTTTGAGGAATTTTACGAGAAGTTTAAAGAACGCGCGGGAAAATTATCCGTCGGGGATAACTCGAAAACGTACCCGAAAGGCCAGTTTTCCATGGGACCTTTGATCAACGCGAAAGCGAAGGAGAAAGTCGCGCGAGCGTGCGAAGATTTTTACGGAGGGAAGGATAAAGTTTCCACGCCGTGGTGGTCGACAGATGACGTCGATTCAAATTTCGTGTACCCGCAAATTCTACGCATGGATAAGGAAATCAAACGCGAACGCATCGTCGCCGCGGGGAGAGAGGACGAAAAGAAGGCTCTGGTATGGCGAGAAGAAATTTTTGGACCGATCGCCGTTGTGACCGATTTTCAAACGGAGAAAGAAGCGTATGATTTAGCCAACGATACCAAGTCCGGTTTATGCGCGTACGCGTATACGCGAGATATATCAAAAGCGACCAGAGCTTCCGAAAGTTTGAATTTCGGCATCATCGGCATAAACACCGGGGCTATATCTGCGCCCGAGGCGCCGTTTGGCGGTATGAACGATTCCGGCTACGGACGCGAAGGCGCCGTAGAAGGCATGGAGGCTTTTTTAGAAACGAAATACGTAGCGTTAGGGGGTGTATAATACTAGTAGTAAGTGAAGTAGTTTGTAGTAGTTTACATTTTGTTTTGTTGTTGTCAAAATTATTACCCGCGATACTTTTCGTATTCTTTATCCGCGTTATACGGCGTCCAGATAATTTTCTTCGCGTCCACTCGCACGCCCGGTCCCCCGGCGTTTTTCAAATGTTTCTGAATCAAATCCGGCGCCGCGCAAATCACGTACGCGCCTTTCTGATACGCCAATAAGTTCAAGTGTTGCAACGTCGTGATGATATCTTCCGTTTTAATCATCGTCAAATCCGACAAGTCTTTAATCGACACGAACTGTCTGTTTGGATCCGCCAACAACGCCAGCAACTCTCTCGTCCAATACCCTCGGTAGGACACCAACCCGAGATCGGACAAAGGCCGCTCCGGCGTCCCGACTTTTCCTTCTTTCTTCGATAACTCGTACGAAAACGCAATCAGTAATTTCCCGTAGCCTTTCCGTTGGTACGGCGGTAACGTCAAAATACACGCCAAGTTATACCCTTCCTCCGAACACTTCTCCTTGGAAAAGTACCCGACGACGTGGTATCCTCTCTCGTCCCATTCGCACAAGACGTAAAACAAAAACAGATCGACGTCGTAATACAACGTCTTGTGATCCAAAAACAACTTGGCCAAATAACATAAATTTTGACAAAACATTTTGTGCTTCTTCCCGTCGATTTCAAAGAAGGAAATCTTTCCGTTTCGGTAGATTTCCTCTCCCGGCGGATGTTGCACCGTGCACTTCTTCAAATGTCTTTGCAATTGCTCTTTCCTTTTGAAAAACGCCAACGTATACTCGCAAAAGTACAACTTCTTGGTCCCGTTATACTCCGGAGGAAACGGCGAGAAATACCACGTGTCCATCTCGTGATTTCCAAGCTCGATGCTCAAAATATTCCGGACTTTTGTGAACTCCTCGTGCTCTTGCAACGCTCTCGGATCAAACTCCGCGTGCTCCGGGTCGGGATGCGCGTTCCCGTGCCCGCCCCCGTGGCCTTTCATCTTATTCTCCGCCGCGACGCCGTCGTTTTCTACTTTCACATCGTTCTTCTCGTTGTTCTCTCTCTTCTGTTTCTTCTTTTTCGGATCCTTCTCCCCGTCCTCTTTGCTCGGTTGCGCGTCCGCGACTTCCTTCGTCCTCGGTTTCTCCAGCGTCCCTAAATCAAAATCCATCAAGCTCACCCACGTGTCCAAGCGTCTGTTGAACGCTTCGTAGTGCACGTAGTACTCCACGTGTTTTGCATTCTCGGGTTTGTCCGGATCGTCTCGTTTTTCGATGATTTTTACCATGTAAAATTCATCCCCCGAGCGAAATCGGCACATGAGGCGAGAATTCACATCCAGAGGTAACGAGACGTCTCGAGGGACGATTACTTCGTCGTTCGATTTCGGGCGTTTTTTGTTCTCAGAGGTGTTGTCCTGTTATTCATTTAAGAGAAGAAGAAAGTAATGAAATGTCAGCTTAAAGAAAGAGAGAACAAGAGAGATCAGAGAATTCGATCGGTTTTTCCTCCCTAATTTTGGGGGCAAAGATGATGCATCATCATCAATCACAAAAACATTACGTATATTATTATTATTATTAGTAGTAGTAGTAGCATCACGCGAGGAGCGTCGTACCTTTGGCTTGACCATTATTATTGTTTCTTTTTCTTCGTGCACTCTCTCTCTCTCTCCCTCTCTTGTTTTCTCTTTGTTATTTTTGTCTCGTTGTTGTTGTTGTTATTGTTGAGCAAAAGAGGAGGAGAAATTGTGGGGCAGACAGAAGCGAGAAATTTGGCGGCAAAATTCTTTCACACGCACGATGCAAGAAAAAATCGAAACTATGACGAGTATAAAATATTTCATCTGCAGTATTAAACTTTTATTTCTCCGATGACTCGGTTACTCCCCTCGAACAACTTCTCTTGGACGTTGACTAACTTATTTTCCGCTCGCACGCGAAACTGTTTCGCCAATAATTTGAGTTTACGAAAGACGCGCTTCGACGGATGGCCATGGCCGGAGAAGGAGGGGGGAGGCGGTTTGCGGAACTTGGAGGAGTCCTGCGCGCGTTCGTGTCCTCCTAATCGGTAGGATTTGAGTCGCATTCGGATGGATTCCTCTTTTTGGATTTGGAGTTTGCGCTCGGCTTCCTCTTCGTCCTCGTCCTCGTTGTTGTCGGATTCGCTTTCGCTGCTGGTGTCCGAAACGACGGAGGACTCGCTTTCCCAGCCTTCTTTGCCCGAGTTCGGGTGGAGCGCGTACGACTTTTCCAGAAACTCAGCTTGTTCTAACAAGCAAACGAGCAAGATGAAATCTGGGAAATCGATGGCTATTTTCGATGTTTTGCTCGCGTCGTCGTTTTGAATTTGTTGCTCCAGACCTTCGGAGAAGGAGATGTGATCTCGACTGCGGACGGTGTTGGCATCCGTCTTTCTCGGGCTCATCGGTATCGATTTTTTTGCTTTCGAATTTTCTCCACCTGGAATGGATCTAATCCTCTCGAGCTTGCCTTCTTTCATGCTATACGTCGCGGCTTTCTTAGCGTTGTGGCATCTTATGACTATTTTGTTCGCCACTGAGTTCCTATTCTGAGCGCTCCACAGTTGAATCACGCGTCGCAAATATCCCGGTTTGTGCTCGACTTGGACCTTTGTCAAAAGCTCCTCAACGTGCGAAAGTTTCATCTTCTGGTGACCTTTCCAATTCATCAAGTGAAACGTATTTTCTAAATCTTTAAACTTTTGTATCCCGACCTCGAAGTGTTCTTTGATGGCATCAGTTCTTCGTTTCAAGTTGATTTGAATAATCATCGAAGCCGTAGCTTCTTGCATCCCATTGACGATGACCCCGATGAACACGGAAACGAACACCAACGCGTTGATAATCACAAACGAGAAGAAATACACAAACGCGGTTGTTCGATTGCTTCTCGGGTGTTCGCACGGATACGGAGGATCCTCTTCCATTTCTTGTAGGTTGTGATAGTAAACGCCGTCGTCTTTGATGCCAAATTTATCGACGTCGCAGCCGAACATGTTCACCCATAACACGGCCGTCCAGTCTTCCAACATGGATACTTGAAACAACGTCAAAGAGGAAACCGGAACGGTTCGGAAATTGAACGGATCGTTCTCGGAAAATAACACTACACCAATAATGGAATAGGCGTAAAATACAAACACCATCAAAATCATCACGTAAATCAGAGAAAGCATTCCGAGCACTAACGATTGAATGATGATGTTCAATTGCGGGACCATACGCATGACTTTCACCAAACGCGCCAAACGCAACGCTCTGACGACTCTTGAAAACGACGCTAACGATTGCGCCTCGTCGAACGCACGCTCAGCAATCTCACCGCCTAAACCTACCAGAACGGTGACTAAATCGAATATGTTCCAACTCTTGTGTCTCCCGGTAAAAAAAGTCATCACTGGCGGATCCCAGTATACGGTGAACTTGATTACGATTTCAAACAAGAAGAGATATATGAAAGTCGACTCGACGTCTCTAATCCAGTTGGGGGAGTTGTCTACCATCGTGTGATCATCGCTATAGCGCGAAAATTGCGTGGCATATCCGCTAATAACGGCCGAGGCGATGATCGCGAGCATGATGAGAGATTCGAACCATTTCGTGGAGACTATATTTGTCGCCATCCAGCTTTGTATTTGTTCCATTCGCGAATCCGGAGTACCAAATTGATCTTTCTCCTCGTCATCCATGATGCCCGAAAACAAGTGCAAAATGGACATGACTTTGTTGTACTCGTACAGTGATAAACTATCGTCTAACGATTTGCGCGATTTCCAAACAGCCCCGATCGTTCTCGAGGTGAATTCTTTCTTCTCTTCGTTTCTCAACTGATCGACGCGTTCGTTCGCTTCGTCCATTTTCGCGGTAATGATACCAATAACTAAGGACATCATGATGTTACCAATGATTAAGATCATGGACAGAAAATACATGCCAGCAACGATTGGTTGCCCCTCGGCGTAGATTTTCGTTTCCCCGTCGTCATCTAACACATACGGGCAGTACTCCATGTAATCATCCTCGGTGTATCCGAAGTGTTCGCATCCGTACATGGTCGTCATCAAATATGTCCGCCAATCGTTCATTGTGGCTACGTTTGCGGCAGTCAGAAACGAAATCCCTAAATCTCGAAAGTGCATCGGGTCGGTCTCTGAAAATAAGGTGGCGCCTAACACAGCGTACACGTACATGACGACGAGAAGTAAAATAACCACCCACCCCATACCTTTGATCCCGGCGGCGATACCGGATAGAATCACCGAAAATGTTCGAAACGAGTAGAAAAACTTCAACACGCGAATCATTCGCAACAATCGAAACGCGGTGATTCTCCCGGGACTCAACCATCCGTCGTCAACGCCCGGCAAAGCGTCTACGCAATAACCGTAAATGATTAAAACGTTAACCAAGAAATCGTAGATGTTGCTCAAGTTTAAGAAATACGACCACGGTTCCCATTTTGCTAATCGGTACGTCTCCTCTATTTTCTCCGTCTCCTCTTCGAACTCGTGGTTGTAAACTATTTCTTTGTGCGTAATACGAACCACCGGCCCGGCACCACCGATTTTCACGATCGTTTCAATCAGAAACGTTATGTTGATGATGAGCTGTACCGCGTTGAAAAACGCCAAGCGCCACCCGCCAATCTGGTTCACCGTCGCAACCCCGACCCAATTATCGATACCTTCCGAGATGACGTAGAGAAAAACCATCGTCGCGATCCAAGTCGTAAAGAATCTCGTCTGCGAAAACTCAAAAAATCTCGAGCCTCGCACCCAGTTCCGATCGTCCATTCTTATGTCCGCGTCGTCGTGCCTTCGTTTGGGCTCAATTTTCGCAACCTCCATCGTCCATTTGACCTGTTTCTTCCTCACACCGCTCGCGTATTTCCCTAATTTCGTGTCCTGTTTTGTCAACTTCTTTGCGACTGCGTTTAAAATGTTCTTAAACGCTTTGTTGACGATATCTAAGGTTGGATACCACGTGTTCTCTGGGTTCGGCAACTCGTACCGACTCGCTCCCCTCGTTTGCGTTCGTTTCATCATCGATTTCTTTCCGTATTCGTAGCCGTCATCGACAAACGAGTCCACGATATCAAGTGGCGTTCGTCGATGCACGAGAGTTTTACTTCGTTGAAATTCCTTCCTGTATTTATCTTCGGAGGAAGTCTTCGTGACATTCCTCGTCGTCGTCGTCGTCGCGGCGGCGTGCGTTCTCGTTCTTCTCAGGTACGTTTGACTTTCCTTCGCACCATCGTCGTTGGTTTCGCCTAACAAAACGTCGAACGAATCCTCCATCAACACGTCCAGCTCCTCCTTTCGATCTAAAGCCACTTGATACTCGTCTTCTTCCTCTTCTCCCTCTAGTTCTTCTTCTCCGTCTGCTTTCGCCGCCGGATTTGCCGTCTTCGCTCCGCCGCTCTTCCCGCTAAAGAACGTCACCGTCCGCATCATCCCGGGTCGTTTGTGATCTTTCACTCGAATCATCGTCTGCGCTGCTGTATCTTTTTCATCCTCTCTCGACGACGCCGCATGCATCGACGATTGTCTTCTTCTTCGCTTAAAAAACTCCCCCTCTTCGCTCTCTTCTTCTTCTTCGTTTCTTTCCTCCTTGTCCTCCTTTTTCCTTTCATCGTCCCTTTTTGCGCGTTCGTTCATTTTCGCGGCGATGGCGGCACCCACGTGTCGCGAGAGCATTTTCGGCATCACGTATTACTCGCCAGCGCGGTGTCTCTCTGTTCTGTCTCGCTCTTTCAATACTCTCGGATATATGTGATTCGTATCTTCGCGTCCTTTCACAACACACACGAGCGAAACAACAACAACAGAATCTTTCCCGAGATGCGACGAGACGAGAGAGAGGTCAAAAACGCTCTCTCTCTCGCGCGCCTGCGAGAAGAACAGAAACGAGAGACAACTCCTCCTCCTCGTCCTCTTCCTCCTCCTCGAAGAAGCTCTCTCTCCTCGCGAATAAATAAATAAATAATGAAGCGGCAAAAGTGTTCGCACGAAATGAAGTTCTCGAAGGACCTT
>Ga0115554_1001480_pt1 | contig 16551 bp, 11 predicted proteins | sample COGITO_mtgs_1104_3_FD_87283 | JGI IMG/M metagenome (GOLD analysis project Ga0115554, IMG submission 87283) | Pelagic marine microbial communities from North Sea - COGITO_mtgs_110404 | ecosystem: Environmental > Aquatic > Marine > Epipelagic | place: Germany:Helgoland, sampling site Kabeltonne... | reverse complement strand
TCTCCCTCGACTGTGCCTTTTCTCCGTTCTCCTTCCCCCCCCCCCCGTCCTTCCCCCTTCCCGCTTGACTCCTCCTCCTCCTCGTCGGACAGCAACCTCGATCCCTCGTCGGACCACCACCGCCGCAATCCGGCGGCGCGAGCTCATCCCGGAGGAGATCACATTGACGACGGCGGGGAACCGCGGCGACGACCGCACAACCCGAGAAAGGCGATCGGACGAGACGAGGAATGCCGGGGGGGAGATGGAGGATGGGACGGGAGGACCGACGACGACGACGACGACGACGACGACGACGACGACGACGACAACGACAACGACAACGACAACGATCATTCGCCCCTCCCAGTCCATCCCTCGCCGTCGTCTTCCTGTTCGTCGTTCTCTTCCTCCTCTTCCTACGGTGACGTCGACGTCGACGTCGACGGTCGCCGGCCTCACGACCATCACCTTCACCGCCACCTTCACCGCCACCAACTCGACGACAAACGGTACAAGCGACAGTCGATCGACAACGCCACCCAAATGCTCGAGATGTGGGGAAGGCAGGATCACGACGGTCAGGACCCGTCCTCCTCCGAGGAGCCGCCCCTGCCGCCCCTGCCGCCGCCGCCAACGTCTACCGCAAGCACCTCAACGGGCGATATGGAACTCACGTTGAAGTCCATAAATTTCCCCCACACTGACGCTCCCACTCCCGCTCCCGCTCCCGCTCCCGCTCCCGCTCCCGCTCCCGCTCCCGTGCCGTCATCCGCAGTGTCCCTCCTCACGATCGAGGAGAAAGTCTCCGCGGTAATGTCCGCGGCCCTCCGACACGGCGCGACCTTGTCGGGAAACGGCGACCGAGGCAACGAGAAGAGCGAAGGCGGCGGTTTCCGCAAGGGGGGGGGGGGGCACAGTCCCATTGGGAAGGCGCTGGGGCTGAGCGTCGACTTCGGGAGGAAGGCGAAGGCGGAGGCGGAGGCGGAGGCGGAGGCGGAGGCGGAGGCGGAGTTGGAGGGGAGGGGGGGGACGTTCCCGCCGAAACAGGCGGTGGGGGGGAGGTTGGGGGAGACGGTGGGGGGGGCGATGCCGACGGAGAGGCGTAGGCCCGGTGAAGATGGCGATTTATCAAGGTGGAAACGATCCCCACGCGGCGGCGGCGTCGACGGCGGCGGCGCGAATGACATGAGTATCATCAGGAGAAACATCAAGAGGAAAGAGTCGATATCCATGTCCAAGAGGGCGGAGAAGGCGATGGAGGACAGGAGGAGGGCGTTTAAGATGGTCCTCGGGAAGTCGCCGGAGCCAATGCAGGCGCCGCAGCAGCAGTTGAAAAAGAGTCCGCCGACACCACAGCCCGAAGGCCGACGGCACCGTCGAGACCTGGATGTACAACCCCGTTGTGAAATCGAAATCAGGTCAGTTCATAACCACGACGATGGCGACGATGAGGACGATGACGACCACTACAACGACTACGACTACGACTACGACGACGACGACGACGACGACGATAAAACAGAGGCCATGACACCTTCTCTACTCTCCACCCTTCTCCCCCCGACTTCTCTCTTTGACGATTTGCCCCTAGGGGGCGAGGAGAACGACGACAACAACGACAACAACAACGACAACAACAACGACAACAACAACGACAACAACAACGACAACAACAACGACAACAACAACGACAACAACAACGACAACAACAACGCCCGAAGGAGGCAACGAATGGCGAGAGGGGACGATGATACGACGGACGGACAGTCGACGGAGAGGGGGACAAAGAGCAACCCGTTCGCGCAGCCTCAACACTTTACGCAGGACAAGAAGGGAGTCATGATGATGTCCCCAGGAAACGGCTCCATCGATAAGAAGAAGAGGATGATGAACTTCGAGGCGCTCAAGCAGCGGAAGATCAAAGAGGCCCAGGCCAAGAAGATGACGAAGCTACAAAGTCACCGACAAAAAAAAGATAACCACCAAGTGGCCACCGCTTCGGACCATCCCCCTCTGGGCGACGACAATCCCCCGACAACGCGATTCCGGAAGTACGTGAAGAAGTCCATGCCCCCCCCCGCCCCCGCTGACGACGACCAATCCGCTTCGGTCCAGCCGGCGGTCTCCGTACGGGGCGCCGAGAAGGCGCTGCAGAGCGCCTCAAACCAACGCGCCGTGCGCAACGCAATCGCCAACCTATGCTTGGCCGGTCCGCATATGTCCAACGAGAGGGAGGCTGCGCTCGGCGCCTTGGATCTTCACTTGATAAGGACGAAAGGCAAGCCAGGATCCTCGGCTAAGTTCGTCATACTTCTCAGCAAGGGGAGTAGCACCCTGGCCTACAGGGGGCTGTTTGCCATCAGTGCCAACAATGTGACCACTTGCACCAAGCTGCACGGATGGGGGCCCAAGAACCTAGCATCGGACAACAGCGCGATCAGCGGATACTTTAAGTTTGACAGCAGTAAGAGGGGATTCGTGGGAGTCAGCAGCAAGACTTTCGGGGGAACCGTCGACGCTGTTTGTATTGACCCAAGCTTCTTGAACAGAAGAAAGAAGTGACGTAAAATTATATGACAAGAAAATGTGATTTGATGTGAAGTTTGTTTTCGCGAAGGCAAATGCCGCTCGACGTTTCTACTCCCACTAATTTAATATTACCGGCCCGCTCACTCTCCCCAAAAACCACCCGGTGTTCCATTGCTGGCTTTACTAAGTTCTGGCATGTCTTCATCCTGCTGAAAAACATTCATCCTGGACGGGTCCCCACCCAATTGTTTCCTCATGCATTTGACCATCCCGCAGGGGGGCGCGCAGTCACTAATCTCGACAACATTCCCGTCCGGATCAAAGACGAAGATCTGCGTGATTCCCGTCAGACTGTCCGGGCCCCCAAACTTGAAATATTCCAGCCTCTCCCTTGAAAGGGACTCCTCACATTTTTGCAGCCCCTCGATGTCATACCGGCAGACAAAGGCAAAGTGGTCCACCGAGGGTTCTTGCGCATTCAAAAACGCGTGCTTGAAATACTTCATCCGCTTATCCTTGATTCCTTTGCGCTCCTCTACTCGCTTTGACTGAACCAAGTGTAAGTTCAGCCCGTGGCAATGGAGCCAGAAACCATCGGCCTCAAACGGCGGCCGGGCAATCTAATTCAAAGAGTAAAATGAAAGGAAATGCACAGGGGATGGGGTGAGATATGGTCGGACAACTATCTTGGGGCACTGCAACATGTTTTTTTAATGATTATTTTTACTTGACAGTAAGTAAACAGTAAGTGCAGTAGGAAAAACTCACCTCCCTTGCACCCAAGTACTTGATATAAAAGTCCCTTGTCACCTTCGCATTTATCACCTCCCGCGCCAAGTGATTAAATTCCTGAATCTCGAGGAAGGATGTTTTATGTTCAGTGGGAAGTAGGGTGATGACTTTGGGTTGTTGTTGATGTTTGGGAGCTTGCTCCTCCCTTGTGGACCTGTAGGTCTCAAGAATAAGAAAAGACAATAGAAAGCACGCAAGTGCCGTCTTCAAGAGCTCAGGGGCCAGCGCGGAGAAAATATGTTCAACATCTATCATTGGTGTACTTATTTTGGGATATAAAAGTTGGGCAGATGGACAGAAGTGCGATGAAAATATAAACAATTTTTCTATTTTGTGAAAAAAGAAGTCTCTTTCAACAAGGAAGAAAAGTGTCAGCTCGACGATTTTTATCGTCAACGCAAGTAGACCCCGAATTAAAGAAACGAAGAAAGCGGACGCGTGACGAAATTTTTGAAAATGACCTCATCTCAACTCCCAAAATAGTCAAAGAAAGCCAATGAGGCGTGTGAAAACACATTACTACTACTACTGTGAAGAGAAGAAAAACCAGCCCAGAGGGAACTAATGTCGATCGTTAACAAATGCCGAAAAGAGTAGGCTGAGTGCGAATCAATTCTTTCATAAAAAAGTCATTCTGCCTTTCTTCTTCTACTTTTTTCAGGCTCAGGCTCATGAAGGCCACCCCAAATTAACGAACCTACACCGAAAACAATAAAGGTAAATCCCAAGTATTTGCCCTTATCAATAGCCCTCTCTATCTCCATAATTGTGAACCCCATAAATTTTTTTGGGGGAGGAGGAATTGGCAACCCCTCTATTTTGTGCAATCGCCTCATTTCTCCCCCCCCCTCGACCTTCCAGGCATTCACAATCGCAAACCCAGGAAAATCATAAAGCTTGCTATCAATGACGAATTCAAGCTCAAAGCTGGCTTCCCTATCCCCCCCATCCCCATCCTTGGTGGTGACGATAAGGAAGTTGGGGTAGCTATATTTGAGTGCCTCACCATCACCAGCCCCTAACGAGTTCTCTTGCCGAGGCGAGCTCACCAGATTTGATAGCGTCGCGAACCCGTGCCCCTGTTTCAACAGCATCTGGTGCCCTGCTCTTCCGAGCATCATGAACAACTGCAAATTTTTGTCCCCTCCTTTCTCAATCTCATCTATTTTAAGCTTCCCACTTTCTTCCTTGTATATTTTATTATCAGCGTCCCTCTTTAAGCCCCCTAGTATTGAGTCTTGTGCATCAAGGTACTTTCGCAGATCCTTTACCGTCATCTTCTTTGCAGGGCTCCCCTCTGAGTTTCCGATCTCGATGATTTCATCATCCTTCTTGTTTTTCAGGATGTGTTGCAGGAGCGCGTTGTGATTGCTTGATGATGACGCATCGCGACCATATTCGCCCTCAACTCCGTCGATGTCTTTCAGCAACGACTCAAGGTCAAAGTTGGAAGTTGAAACACAACATGGTTTGCTGATAAAAAGAGAGAGGAGAAAAACACACCAAAAACTAAGTGTGAACATGACAAAAAAGATGATTCGGAGGATAAATAATGGATGGTCTGGTGTTTGACTCCCTTTAGTGAATTCCTAAATCCATCCAGTTGTATTTTTGAGAACAAATTTTTACAGTCACCCGGCACACAAAAAAGAGAGTGCCAAAAATAAAAGTTGTTTGGCTGTTGCGGTATGAGCTAGATCGTAAATCGGTCCCCCTCTCCACCAAACCCCTAGAAAGTCATCCCAGAATGAGGAAAAATATCATCTTTCCGTCGGGCCCCATCATAGTAACATCCACCTCCTCGAAACACTGCCTCTGCATCTCATCGACAACTGGGGAAAAGTTATTGTCCTATCCCACTCATAGTGGTCAAATAGTCGATATTAGCGTAAGCCCTTCCCGAGATGTCATTTGTAGCTGTGCTGATGACGGCTCTGTGAGGGTGGTTGCTTTGAAAACTGGAGGACAATATTGGGAAGACAGTAGCGGAATCAAAGACAAGTTACGCAGCCCAGGTCCCAGCAAATTAAACAAAGGAGGTGGGCAAAATAGCAAGAAGTTTGAAATCGTTACGAAGTTACGCAGCACAGGTCCCAGCAAATTAAACAAAGGAGGTCGGCAAAATAGCAAGAAGTTTGGAATCGTTACGAAGTTACTCAGCACAGACGACTTCCTTTTGACAGGAGACTCTCTAGGGGTTGTGGTTTGTAGGTGGTTATTTGATGGGGAAATTTTCTGGGAATATCGAGAAAATGGAGGAGGTGGAGTGTCAGCGTTAGTTAGGGGCGTTGAAAGGGACGAAGGCGATGGGTTCGAAAAAAAAGATGGCAATTACATAGATCCTAGCCAGCAGATTTTCATCGGCTTTCGTTTCGGGAAAATCACTTGCCTCCTCATCTCTTCGGGGACTCCTCTTTTTACCCATTCCTCCTCCTCAAATGTTCACCCCCCCCTCTCCCCAATGGCTTCCCATCCCACCAGTAATCCTACCTCACCGCTAGCGACAACACCTCAGAGCTCCAAACGACAGTCTCAAGGAGTCCGCTGCCTTACTACTGTCCCGAACCTTAAATCAATCCTTTATGGCAGTTCAGCAGTAACTCTCATTGACGACTCAACGGGAGAGACGACTTGGTCATCTCCCCAGGGATCTTTTGTCACGTGTCTGACTATCACAAAGGTACATGCTGTTTCCGGTAGCACAGACGGTTTTGTGACGGCCAGGGATCTCAAGACGGGGGACGTTGTATGGCAGTCGCTCGCGTTTGGGTGTGTGAATGCAGTCAAGAGGTGCATTTACACTCCCCCAATGAACGAACAAAAAATCCCGCAGCAACCCGTAGAAATGATTATATCGGGGAGCGACGACAAGACTGTGTTGGCATGGAATGGCGAGACTGGGAGCAAAATATGGCAGTCGAAGGAGGTGAGTGTCGTTTGGAGCAAACTCTGCAATTCAGATTATATAAAGGAAGGTTAACCTTGGCTTTTCTTCGTAGTCTCTCTTCGAGGTCGACGTTGTAGCAGTCGTGGAGGATACCCGCGACGGCAATTGGGGCTTCAGGAAGCCTCCGGCTATCCTATACGCTGATGCCACCCAGGGAACTGTGATTTCTATCTCCCCTGCTGACGGCTCTCCTATTTGGTCGACGAAAAAAAACAGAACTATAACGACCCTCAATGGCAGTGCTCGCGGTATCATAGGAATCTGCTACGACAACGGCAGCCTGGAATGTTTCGATATCCGCCGAAAGAAGAAGCTTTGGGAGAATTCACAGCACCACCGGACCATTCAAAACCTGGAGATCTCAGATAATTTTATCTTTACTGCCAGTAGCTTCTCAGTGAGATGCTTTAAAATTGAGTCTGAGGGAGAAGTAGTCTGGGAAAAAGTTTTCGAAGATATGGTTGCTTCTTTGCTTTGCGTCCACAATAAATTAATCGTGGGGACAGAAGAAGGAAAGATTCACTCCATTGATTTCGAGGGAAATGATGAGGTAATGATGGACTTCAGCGTCGACAAAGATAGCCAACGACGGGAAAACGACAATAACAAAATTTCTGTTACGGAATTATCGTTCGACAAAGTTGAAAACTGCATCCTCGCAGTCGTCGATAGACAGACAGACAGACAAAATGCTGATTGCAAGCTCCTCAAGCTCACAATCGCAGGAAAAATAAGATGGGAAGCCCTCCTTGATGGAAAAGTCGTCTCCCTCGACTTGGAAGACGAAGGGGTAATGCACAAGACCCAGTATGCCGTGCTGACGAAATCGTGTTCTCTCTTTTTGCTTGATGTGGAGAGCGGTGCAATCAACAAAAAAGTTGACCTTATTTCGCTGCTGAATGGTGGATTGAAGGGTAGCCAACGCACAAACAGTAAAGGAATGGCGCGGCACGTGGCTATTGTGGAGGAGCTGGTGTCAGTGACACTAGACCATAGTCTCTGCCTCTTCTCTCTCGACTCGGCGAAGCTCCTTTGGATGTCGAAAAAGTACGACATTAACTTCAACAAGTGCACCAAAACAAAAGGTGGCACCATTGTTCTTTCGTCCTTGGAAAAGCTTTACGTACTATCAGTCGATTCCGGCGCACCGTTACTTAACGAGATTCAGCCGTCACATCACACCACCGAAATCACAGCGATAATGATGAGCAGGGATGTTTTACTTTCTGCGAGCAATCATGTAAGCTACCACAAGATAAAGTATGCGAATAAGTATGGAGGGTTGTCGGTGGGGATGAAGGTTGAGGAGGCAAAGAATGACCTAACTTTGATGGACGAGCTAGGCGACGAAAGCGAGGAGGATGAAGGAAAGGAAAAAGAAAAAAATCTCTCCTACGTCTCTTTTAAAGCAAGACTTTCTCGCAAGGCTGCCATCATCACGGAGAAGCAAAATTATGTTGAGCTCCGACTGATGCAACTCTCAATGCTCGTCATTTTTGCCCAGCGCTGCTCCTTCGCCTTTAAAATCATCCAAATTCCGACCTGGTATGAAGATCTTCAAGCTCGCTTGGAAGAGGCGAGCGACTTTTTCGTTGTTTTGGACTATTTCTTCGATTGGAAATTCCAGTATACGATCCTGGTTGCGTTTTGGGCAATCATCACTTTTGTAATATCTTTCGCCATCCAGGAATCAATTGAGATGAAAAAGTTCATTCACCCGAAGAGCAAATTATACAACGGCATGTGGGGATTTTTATCGGGAACGTGTGCCCTGTTCAGCGGGGTGTTGGTTATACCTATTACGGGAATCCTTATGAAGATCTTCAAGTGCGAAGAGCATGACATTGATCCCTCCAATAAGACTGGTCTCTTCTTATCCGCAAGCCTGGAGAGAGGCGAAGACTTAAAATGCTGGGAGGATAGCCACCTTTATTATGCGATCTTTGGTGGGACTTCGTTGATAGGATACATTCCAATTGCTTTACGATTTATTCGAGTAGACAAGAAACTGGAGAACTTGGAAGTGAAGCGCAACTTTTTCGATTGGAAGGGTGACATAATCGGTCAGGAGGATCGAAAACACGAAATGAGCCTTAAAGACACAAAGGCGGAGCGCGCCAGTTTCGTTGTTGGGTCTCTGCTTGCAATGTGTGGTACGTTCATCGAAGACGAATTCGTCAATGGTGTATTTGACTTTGTGGTACAATCCGTTTTTGTTTTGACAATCCTGATTTACCCGAGTTATTTCGACGCTAAGACGAACAAACTCTCGCTTTTGCTTGCTTGGCTGACGCTTTATCTGTACGGGACGGCGCTTATCAGTGAGATTACCGATGACAACAGTACTGTTGAGATGAATATGTCACTACTGGGGGTGCCGACTATTTTTATTGGGGGAATTCTGTATCTGCAGAAAAATTGGTTCAGGTCGGTCGCGAGGAAGTTCGTTAAGAATGATTTTTTTCTGCCAAAATGGAGAAGGAAGAAGATATATGTGGAAGAGAAGGACGAAGACGAAATTAGGGAGGCTATCAGAATCAAATTTGCGGATAAGTGGCGGCGAGGTGGAAAAGGTGATGGGAAAAATTTGTCGTCAATCTTTGATCAGATTTCCAAAGGAAATAAACCACTACTTGCAGAGACAAATACTGATACAGACCATGAAGAGGTGGACGATGACAGCGGGTACGTGAAGACAAAACACGACAAGGAAGATAAGATTGAAGAGGAAAAGGTTGTCTTCGTGAACACCAGACTCGTGTTGAAGCTTTGCTTCGTTGCCAACTTACTCAGCATGGGGCAGATAATCATCGGAGGCATTTGCTATCTGTACAATGGAGAGAACGTGTTGCTCAGGGCATATCCCGGAGCTTGGTACGTAGGGTTTATTGGCACGGTCTCGTTCACCTTCTGTTTGCTATATCAAGAAGAGACAAAGATTCTTCTGCTCGCCGTAGCTGCACTTTTCTCATCGATGTTGGGATCAGGGAGCGAGTACAATGCAATGGCGCTGGTGCGGAAAAACAGAGGGTGCCTCGATATCAAGAGCTTGTGGTGGAAGAATGTGGCGGGGGGAATGGTAGAATTTGGTTACCAAGATGGCTTGAGCTGGAGTGTTCAGGATGACGTTTGGAAACAGAGAGTCGATTTGTTTTTGAATTCTTGCCCTATCGTGATACATGGGGGTACGGATTTGACCAACTGCGACTGCTGTAGTAGCTTAGATGGAGATTTGAATAATCGAGTCGTGAATGTTCTGTATCATGAGGAGAACGTAGATGAGATTATGGATGATTGTTTGTGCTTTTCTGCCGTCAACCTCAACTGCCAGGAGCTCACATCCGGTTTTTTTGAAAACCTGAATGTTGCGAGTTTTTATCTAAGTCTCTCTGTCTTCTTTTTGAGCTTCGTAATATTGCTCATGACGACTAAAGAGTTCTTCCGAAGCATTGAAGAAAAAACAAAAATTCTTCGAGAAGAAGCGGTGAAAAAAGAGAAGGCGACAAAAATAAAGAAAATGAAGCAAAAGACAGAGCAAGCTAGCCGAGGCAAGGGATTGACTAGCAGATTAAAGAAGATATTGAAACGCGACGCTGCCATAAAACCTAAGTAAAGCCGCTAGTTTACTGCACGAGAGTGCCTTTTTGTATTGGTGTATGTATATTTTTTACAATCAGAGGAAGAGGAAGGATTCCTTAGTCTAAGACTCAGACATCATCGAAAGCGAACGGAGAACCGAAAGCCGGCGTGTTACTTGGGGCCTTGTTTGGAGTAGTAACAATCTGCTGCTTCTTCTTTCTAGCTATTCGCCCCCTCTTTTGCACTTTTTGGGGTTGCTGCTGTTGCTGTTTCTGCTGTTGCTGTTTCTGCTGTTGCTGTTTCTGCTGTTGCTGTTTCTGCTGTTGCTGTTGCTGTTGTTGCTGTTGCTGTTGCTGTTGCTGTTGTTGCTGTTTCTGCTGTTGTTTCTGCTGCTGCTGCTGTTGCTGTTTCTGCTGTTGCTGTTTCTGTTTCTGCTGTTGCTTTTGCTGTCTTTGCTGTTCCTGTTCATCTTGCAGTTCTTGCAAGTCATCCTGGGGCTTACCGCCGCGACTCTTCCTGCCGCCATGTTTCTTACGAGCTATGGCTGGTTGCCTCCTGACCTTGAGTTTGTTTTTTTGGGCTAGCTTTTCCTGGCGAGAATTAGCGACCGCGTCGATGTCTATCTCATCTTCTTGAGAGCTGATTTGAGCTTGCGCCACAACGACTTGCTTACTCGGCATCTTGGCCTCTCTTGCGATAGTCTTGGTGGACTTCCTCAACCTCCTGCAACCAATTTTTACAACCTTCCTTGTCACAGGCGCTGGGACTGGAGCAGAAGCAACGCTTCTCTTGCCCATTGACGTCTTTTGGAACTTAGCGCTGTGGTGCTTGCTTGCGCGACGATCGCTTCCTTCGTCTTTCTCCGCCTCAACCCCGGTAATCTCCATATTGTAATCTTTTTCTTCATCCTCCTCCTCGTAGTCGTAATCGTCAAAGACTTCGCCGTCGTCCTGGTAGGGCTGAGTCAAATCACGATCATCATCCTCTTCTCCTACAGTCTCATTGTCTGATATTATGCTGGTCGCGGCCACAAGGGACGACGACGGACGGCTGCGCTTGCGCACCTGGTTGCGGCGTGCAGGTGACTGTGACAGCGAGGGATTCTGACGAGAGTTGTTGCTCGCGACAATTAGCAACAACATCTCATCAATCTCATTTGTCTTGCCACTCTCAAAAATGGGTCGTTGAATCTTGTCACTGAAGGCACGCAAACTCTCAAACTCATCGACTATGGAAGCTACTTCTTGTTCGTAGGTCAGTGAATCGTCCATGAGCTTGGCCTTACTTCTGTCGGCCTTGTAGATTCTGTCGCGAATGCTCTTGTTATCGTCTATCATATGACTGATCTTATTCAGACTCGTAAGGTGGTCGTCATTCTCGTGCATTTCTGCGTTTAACAAAGACACGTTCTTCTGTAAACTGGCCTCAGAGGAGGCAATTTTGGCGTTGGCACACCTGAGCTTTTCAATTCCGCCGTCCGAATATGCTGACTCCAATTCACGAGAGATTCTCTTATCTTGCTTGACCAAATCTTGGTGCTGCTCAAGAGCTGTCGTCATCGCCTCGCAGTGTTCAGCAATCTTGCTTTCTTGCTCAAGACCGTCGATCGTGGCTTCAAGCGCTGCAACTTTCTTTACCTTCCTCTCGAGTTGACTACCAGCAGTTGAAAGGGTCCCCTGCAAGATGAGCTCATCGGGTCCTCTCTCGAGTTGTTGATCAGAGGAGCCGCCATCAAAAAGCAAGGGCATTACCGTTCTCAGATCATCAAGCAAGGATTTTTTCTTATCCTTGAACTTGAAAAGTTCGAAGGAGACTTCAGAGATTTTCTGCCCAAAAGTCTCCTTCTCAGCATCCATCATGGCATCAACCGAGCCAAGCTTAAGCTCCCAGACCTTAATCTGCTCGTTACAGTTACGGAGCGTGTCTTCGACTTGCGCGATCTCCATCTTGTTGTTGTAAACCTGCAGCTGGGTTGAGTCGCGTTTCGAACGGTTCTGAAAGAGGAGCTTCGAATTTTCTTCGAACTCAGACTTTAGAACCTGCAGGGTGCGAGTAGCTGTTTCATTCTCAAGAGCTTCCTGGTCATGCTTGGCACGCACAACCATTAGCTGCGCTTGAAGCCCCTCCTGCATTTCAAGCAGCGCTGCGAGGGACCACTTGATCGCGTTCTTCGTGTGCTGACAACTGAAGAACGTCTCCTTGAGCTGCTTCAAGTCCGCATCGCCAGCCGACAACCTAGTTCCGCTCTCCGTAAGCAAGCATTTCAGCGCGACGTACTGTCCGTCAAGTTTTGAGGCCATCTCAGTCGCCGTCTTCATGCTCGAAGACAACGCCTTATTCCGAGCGCGGAGGGCGTAAAGCTGGTTTGCAGTAGAGTTCTGTTTCTGAAGGGCGTGGCTGCGCTGGTTCTCAAGCTTACGCAGATGCTCGCGCTGCTTTAGAGTCTTCATCTCAAGCTCTTTGATGTCATTCTCAACTGTGCGTGCGATGTGTTGACGTTATGCGTGGTAAGGTGTGATAGTGCAGTGGTGTATGAGTGATTGTCAAGAAGGGTAGCAAATTAAACCCCAAATCACTCACCTTGTTTCATGGTTGATTTTTGTGTGCTTTTCGCTGTCTGCTTCAAGTAAGTTCCCGACTTGGCGGTCCTGGAGGCTGCGGGGCGTGCTGAGGGGGGTTTCGTTGAGGTACCACTGGCCCAGGATGATTGCCATGTTTTTGCCGCCACCGTCGAGGGTGAGGATTTTTCCTTGTTAGGCGAAGGCATTTTTTCCCGTTCAGTTCTTAGATCTGAGTGTGTGAGAGAATAGGCGGGGGTGTATGCGACGTTTTATTCTCACTGTCCGACTGAGGTGAAAACTTGGCATCTTTTCAGCCCCCACTTCCCTTGGAATTTGTTGGCCAAAGAATTTTCCTGGCTTTTGAAGCCAAAACCCATCACAGCTCCACTCTCTGAGCTGGACAACCCCTCCACGTGCTATTAGGCGGCAGAACTACCTCCTCGCGAATCACAGAGTCGCAACAGACGGTGACATTATCATGGACAACCACATTGTTGCAGAGGACTGCTCCATCCCCAATTCTCACGTTTAAACCGATATTCTTCACCCCGTCCAGTGTTACTCCCTTTCCAATAGTAGTGCCTTCTCCTATGACTAACGTATCCGGAGTGAGAACAATTTCACCCGGGTCTGAACAAGCAAATGGGTTGGGATAGTTTTCTGGGTTGATGAGGGAAAATAAGTGCGGGGGTCTGATCACTGTTTCGGGTCCTATGGTTACGCCGCGGCCAATTATGATATTCGACCCTTGCGTAGGTGCAGCTGTTGTCCCGGATGTGGAGGGTGTCATGCAGAGATCGCCACGGATCACGACACCGGGAGAAATCTTTGTCGGGTGGGAGGAGACTGACCCACGGAGGATAATTGACTTCGAGGATAGAAGGTGAGAAGAACGGGAGATCAGTACGCCAGGATTGGGAGTGTGAAAGTATAAGTCGCGGGAGTTGGAGGTCGTAGTAGTTGGAGATGAAGACATTACCCCTGAAAAATGCTTTTGATGGAATGTGCAACTTATCTGCTTATCTGCAGTGTCCAGGCATTAAAACATCGCGTAGAGACAGTAAGACTACACTATTGACAATAGTGCGCACAGATTACTATACTGTATTAAAAAGAAAATCGAACTTTGCTTTCTGAAAAAAATACAATTTTTTACTCTAACTCCCGATAAAACCTATTGGAGATCACTTAAAATTTAGGGATAATGGGTGCAGCTGCTTCTACTTTACCGAATGATCTTCCTGATTTTGTGGACGCAACTCTTGCATCCTCTTTGCTTGGGGACGCTTTTGATTCAGCCCGATTCCTGGAAGAGGCGGAGAATAATACTATCTCTCGGGAAAGATTCCTCGAGGTCGTTGCTGCCGTCACCAAAACCACTAGCAAGTTTCGCGTTTTGCACTTCAATGATGTCTACAACATCGGTCCACAAGCGCGCGAGCCTGTGGGAGGGGCTCCTCGCTTTGTGCATAAAATGAAGCGAATAGTTTCAGAATCTGAAATGCCCACCTTGGTCGTCTTTGGAGGCGATGCATTCAACCCATCCTTGATGAGCACAGTAACTAAGGGGAAGCACATGCTACCCATCTTGAAGAATGCTGGTGTCACTGTCGCTTGTATTGGCAACCATGACTTGGACTTTGGAATTGAGAATTTGAAGAATCTTATTAAGGAGTGCGACTTCCCATGGCTGATTTCGAACGTCAAATTTAAGCCCACTGGACGAAACTTAGCAGAGGGCCTGTCGAAATTCATTGTAGAAGTTGGCGAGGGACGCCGTGTTGGCTTTATTGGTCTTGTTGAGTCTGAATGGATGCAGACCCTTTCGACAGTGAATGAAGACGACATCATTTACGAAGATTTTTGCGAGTGTGGGAGGAGACTTGCCTCGGAACTCAGAACCGTTGACAAAGTCGACTGCGTGATTGCCATAACTCATATGCGAGTTCCTAACGACGAAAAACTGGCGAAAGAATGCGGAGAGTGCATCGATCTCATCTGTGCAGGTCACGACCATCATTACGACGTGAAGCCTGTCGGACCGGACAATATCTACTTGTGCAAGAGTGGCACCGATTTTCGAGATATCACGAATTTGGTGGTTGAATTCGGCGAAAACCAAAGGGGTGTGGTAGTTGGGACGCCCGAGCACATTGTTATTGACTCATCGGTAGAGGAAGATGACGCCACCCTCAAATTGGTGGAGGAATTCGAGGCAACACTTGGAGGCTCTATGGAAAAATCTATTGGCAGCACCCTTGTGGAACTCGACGCGAGGTTCGAAAGCATTCGCACCAAGGAGACGAATATCGGGAACTTCATTGCTGACGTTCTGAGGCGAGGAACGTCAGCAGATGTTGCAATAATCAATTCAGGCACCCTGAGGGCCGATTGTATATTCCAACCCGGGACTTTGTCAATGAAGGATTTGGTTGCTTTGCTACCTATGCTTGACGAGACTGCCGTCATTGAAATGAATTCGGAGCAGCTGCTGAATGCGTTGGAGAACGGAGTCAGTCAATATCCGAGGTTAGAAGGAAGATTTCCGCAGGTTAGCGGAGTTAGTTTTGAGTTTAGCGCGGAAAAATCACCAGGGTCGAGAATAACGCAGGGATCTGTGAAGGTTGGAGAAGAAGAAGTCGTGGCTGGGGACGGAAAAGTTTTTCGAGTTGCCACGAAAGCATATTTGACCAAAGGCAAGGACGGTTACGACATCATGGCGGATTGCAAGGTTCTGATGGACGAAGAGGATTGCCCTGTTTTGCCCACTCTCCTCATCAATACCTTCACTGAGCTGGATGTTTTGAACAAGCTCACAAAATTTAAACACCCCGTCTTGCGGATGGCGCAGAAGTGGAGGAGTACTACCCACTGCGAGAATGATGCGCACGACGCAGAAAAGCCGATTGATTACAGGACAAATGCCAAGTTCGCCATCAAACCAAAGGTCGAGGGGCGGATTCGAAATATGGACGAAAACAAATGACAATACAATTGATCGGGGTAATTCCGGCTAGGAAACCCGGAAGTGGTTACAAATTTATTTTATAATTACGTCGATTTAATATGCCTACGAGTTTTCTATATGTTATGATTGTACGGAATGACTATTATTGGAATCTTCTCTGGTGGCTCATGGGCCTTAATGGCGTGGAACTTCGGTGCGGAGATCGATGTTTTGGTGAGGAAGTCCGCGAGTTGTTGCTTCCCTGGGACGTGTACCACCTTGGTGATACCCTTCTGGTGTAGGTCACGCGAGAAGTGGTATTGGGACGAGATGTGGCGAAGGCGTAGGTACGCCGCGTAGTCAGCCGTGACGGCGTTGATGGTGGATTGGTTGTCCTCTCGGACAACGACCTGTATCGTGGCGAGGAGCCGGCGAAGTTCTGTCTTGGTGTCAGTGGAAGGAGGTGCCGTCTTCGTGTTGTTGTTGAGGAGGTTGATGGGATCGAAATCGACGGGGGAGGTAGGGTCGAGTTCACGTTGGAGGGCCCCCGAGAGCATGTACTGGTATTCGTCGGTGAGGTTGCGGAGGTCGGCTTGGATTTGTTGGGTGTGTATCGCCTGTTTGGATGCCAAGGCGAGCGCTGCGTATTCCGCTTCACAGGTTGATAGGCACACGTGTCCTACGTACGATGTTTTCCACGCCAGTGGCGAGCCGTTGACCATGAGGACGTATCCGTAACGTGGGTGTCCATGCTTCTGTCGTTCCCCAAGGTAGGACGCGTCGACCCAGCAGTGGGTCGGCTTGTTGCTCGCTGGTCGGATGAGGATGCCGCGATCGGCGGTGGTGAAGAGGTATTTGGTGATGCGTTTGGCCGCCTCGATTATCCCTACGGTTGGTCGTGTTACCCATCGTGCCAGTTTCGACGTGGCCAGCGCGATGTCGGGGCGAGTCGAGCCCGCTATGAAGAGGAGGGAGCCGATGAGAGGGCGGATTTCGACGCCAGTCTTGGTTTCCAGGCGGCAAATCTCCTCGTCAGTGAGGCGACGGGGCGCGGGGGTGATGTCGTCGAGTTCGGTTTTGTCGTTTCCCCGAGTGGGTTCATGGGTCGGCGGGCAGTTGGTGAGCTTGGAGCTTGTGTGCAAGACGCATCACCGTGGTTGCTGCTCCTACAAGCTTGCAGAGGTCCGAGTTCTGGGGAGTTGACGCGTTCGTGA
>Ga0115554_1001463_pt1 | contig 16691 bp, 12 predicted proteins | sample COGITO_mtgs_1104_3_FD_87283 | JGI IMG/M metagenome (GOLD analysis project Ga0115554, IMG submission 87283) | Pelagic marine microbial communities from North Sea - COGITO_mtgs_110404 | ecosystem: Environmental > Aquatic > Marine > Epipelagic | place: Germany:Helgoland, sampling site Kabeltonne... | reverse complement strand
TTTATTATTATTTTTTTTAAAATTTGTAAAAACCTTCTTCTTTTTTTTGGAGCGGTAAAGGGGGGAGAGAGAGAAAGGCGGCGGGGGGGGGGGGGGGGGGGGGGGGGAAGGAAGGCGTCAGACAAATTTCAGGTAGTTGAACGCTGGCGGGAGCGCCAGTCAACAGGCCAATCATAAACGGTAGTGGTAAGCAAAAACAAAAAAACACCCACTCACCTCATCGGCGCTGATCTTTCCTTCATAGAGATTTTCAGCAATTGCTGCCCTCAGATCCCCTGCACCCTGTTCGGCACCGTACCCAGTGTACCCATCTTGAGTTCCAAGCTTGGCAACCCCGTCTTGCAAACCCTTGAGAATAGTGGGGGGGATGGGCTGAGTGGTGTCACCAATCCCCAAACTGATGATATCAGCAGAAGGATTCTCTTCAAGATAGGCGTTGCGACGCCTGCCGATCTCAGGGAAGAGGTAACCACCCTGCAACTTGTCGAAATTGGCATTTCGAGAGACGGATGTAGTCTCAGCATTGAGAGAGGTGGTTCCAAATGGTTTGATGGTCCCGGCACCTGTTGTGGGAGAGACGAAGCCAGTGGACGACGATACGAGTGCCAATGCGACAGCGATGTGAAGTTTCATGTTTGAGTAGAAGTGTAACTGCAACGGAAATGGATTATTGCTGAAGCTTTAACCGCTACCAATTTTGTGTCAGGGGGTTTATCCACGAATACCTTTGTTAGGTCACCTTGCGTTCAACTAACTTTTTAGAATTTCAAAACCGTCCTCTCAACAGCAGCCTGCTCAACAGCAGCCTGGTGTTATGGGAAAATTTAGCAAAGACAAGCGTGACATATTCTATCGCCTTGCCAAATCTTCTGGATACCGGGCGCGTTCCGCCTACAAATTACTCCATCTCGACGCGACTTTTGACCTCCTAGGAGGAGTTTCCAGAGCAGTGGACCTGTGTGCTGCTCCAGGCAGCTGGAGTCAGGTCCTGGGGGGTGTGGTATATGAAGAGGGGGAAGAGAGGATAGAAGGAAAGGAGAAGGTTGTCGCTATTGATCTGCAGAAGATGTCTCCGATAGAGGGAGTGAAGATAATGCAAGGCGATATCACTTCTCCTGCCACTGCAACAAGAGTCATTGATCATTTTGAAGGCAACTTGGTTGACATTGTAATTTCTGATGGGGCTCCTGACGTGACAGGTCTGCATGACATCGACGAGTATGTCCAGGGGCAGCTTGTTTTGTCCGCCGTCAACATTACAACCAAGATTTTGCGGCCAGGAGGAAGTTTTGTGGCCAAAATTTTCCGGGGTCGTGACATTTCGCTTCTCATTGGTCAGATGAGGCTCCTGTTCTCAGATGTTTGCGTGGCCAAGCCTGTCAGCAGCAGGAACAGTAGTGTGGAGGGTTTTGTGGTGTGCAGGGGATTTGGGGGTTGTAGAGTCGAATTAGAGGGAGGATTTGGGGGAGGAGGAGCTGGGGGACTGAAGGGTGGTACGGGTCTGGATGATGACGGTGAGGAAGCTACAGTTAAATTCGTGCGCTGTGGAGATTTGAATTCTTCTACTCGCCATAAACTGCAGACGACTGGTGTTGGGGTCGATGTTGCATATCTAGACAGTGACAAGAGCTACCCAATTGACACAAGGAGGGACGAGGCCGTGCCCATCGTAGAAAAACCCATAATGCCGCCTTACGAAAAGTTCAAGGAGATGTACCGCCAAAAAAAGTAAGCTACAGCATCAAGATGGCAAGAGAGTAGATATCTCCTAAAATTGGGACCACAACAAAAAATAATGCTTTATGGAAATTTTCGGCTGCAAACTCAAACAATTGTACTTTTTTGAAGCCCAGTGTTACCACCACATTCAATTTGCGTTGAATGGTCTCGTTGGCTTAAAGAATAGCGCTGATCTTTGTTCATTATCAGCAGCTGGAAATGAAGATGCTTCATCTCGCCGTAGAATGTAATGTAGGTGGACATGAATGTGCATAGCATAGACACCTCAAGGAGAGCTATCACAAAAGTTAGAAACGGCCTTCCCCCACCCCAAATGAGGATGATAGTGGGAAATACTACGCAAACCGTGCAGAACTGAAAGAACGTACCCCAACAGAACAGCTTTCGAAGGAAACGCTCTCGCTGCGTCCCCACTTTCGGCAACAGCAAGTCTAGCCTGTGGCTGAAATAGCTATAAAACGACCCGCAACCAAAGAAGACGGTAGCGAAAATGAGATGCGAAATTACAATCCCATAGGTTCCACCGCAATCATCCACCACCGACTGAAATGAGGCCACACCATGCCCGCCAAATCCCGCCCATATAGCCATTTTCAACGCCTTTTCATTCACCCGAATCGCAGTCTTCTTCTTCTCTTCATTCTCTGCTGATTCTCCATATTCTGCTTCAATTTGGTCAGCAATGTAATTCTTCCTGATAAAAGCAACCAGCGGGCTGCAAAGAGCGGTGAAGCTCAGACCAAAGGTACCAATGCACGACGCAGGTTTAGCCTCGATCGATGTTGACAAAAAGAACATGGGGTATTTCATACTACCAACGGCAAGAGAAATGGAATAAGTCGCAATGAATGTAATTAGAGGCACAGAAAGTAGTGCTACGAGAAAGTAATGAGCACTAGTTCCCTGAATCGCCATGATTGAATGTCTTTCTCTTTTTGGTCAAACAAGTAAGTTATGGATAAAATTCTCTTCAAAACGGACTCGGTCTGATGTCTGATGACACTCCATTTTATCACAAAGGCTGAGAATCAAAACTTTCCCCCAATTTCAGATCGCCACTCTACATTATCGCAAGCCAATCCGCAGTTTTTCGGCGTGGATAACCGGTCCCTGCCTCCCAGAATCAAGTGCTCATTTATTTGATTCTCTCCCTCCTGCCTCCTGCCCATCCCCTCTCCCCTCTCCTTCAGTAACCCCAAGTGTAAAACACAAAGAAAATGGTCGACGTTGACCCAACTTGGCTTGCCATGAGCAGATACCGGCGGCACCGCTACAAGCAGTGCATAGAAAATTGTGGAGAGTTACTTGTGCAAAATCCTCTTGGTACGTTTGCTTTGTGTATCTCTCCCTCCTCTTTCAATCTCTCACCTGCTTCTTTCTCTTTTTTCTCATCCCCTTCTTCTTCTCACTCTCCCCTCTCTCCCCTTCCTAGACCAAATGGTGTGGTACATTAAAACTCGGGCCTTGACGGCTGACCAGTACTTGGATGAGGCTGAGCTGGAGGAGGAGGGTGTGGCGGAGCTCTTGTTGGATGACAATGCTGTGAACTCGATGCCCCGTCCGGGTACCTCTCTGTCGAACCCTAAGACGGGGGGGGGGACAAACCAGGCAGTTCGGCCAGTTTCTTCTTCTGGCCGGCCAATGAGTGGCTTCAGCAGGCCAGCAACTAACAGCGGGAGGCCCATGAGCGGGCAGGTGAGCGTTGACCAAGCATTCCGGGGCGATGGAAGCGGTACGAAGCGAGCCGCTACGGCTCTCGGAAGAGAACTCAGGTTAGGAACTGCTAGTATGGCCTCGATTGACGGGATATTCATCAACGTCGATAAGCTTGACATGCGCAAGTATGCCCGGAGACCTGCACTTGCCATGGCGCTGGCCGACTATTTGCTCCATGTTGAGGTGAACCCGCGCAGGGCGCTAGAGCTGTGCGCGGAGGCTACCGAGAGGGCCAATTTTGAGTCTTGGTGGTGGAAGAGTAGATTAGGCAAGTGCTACTATAAGCTTGGTTTGTATCGTGACAGTGAAAAGCAGCTGAGATCAAGCCTGAAGAACATGGAGATGCTGGGCTGCTATTTTGATTTGTGCAAGGTATATTTAAAGCTGGACGTTCCTAATACTGCGCTGGATCTTATGATAAAGGCGGGAACCGGCTTTCCCAACGAGCCGAGGATCATACTAGGAATTGCACAAATTTATGATATGCTCAACGATCCGGTTAACGCCAGCAAAGCTTACAAGAAGGTTTTGGGGCTGGATCCAAGTAATGTTGAGGCTATGGCATGTTTAGCAGCAAATTACTACTACGAGGATGCCCCTGAGCTTGGCTTGAGGTACTACAGAAGGCTGCTACAGATTGGGGTGAGCACAACAGAGCTCTGGAACAACATCGGCCTTTGTTGTTTCGATAGCAGTCAGTATGACATGGCCTTGAGCTGCTTTGAGAGGGCTCTTGGGATGGCCGAGGATAGTAACATGGCAGACGTTTGGTTCAATATAGGACAGGTGGCTATAAGAATCGGGGACTTGAGCTTGGCCTACCAGGCTTTCAAAATTGCGGTAAGCGTTGACCGAAATCATGCCGAGAGCTATTGCAATCTTGGAGTTTTAGATCTCCGCAAAAATGATGTGGACAGCGCCCACGCCATGTTTGCAACGGCCCACACTTTGGCGCCTTGGAATTTCGAGCCCTGCTTTAATGCTGCACTTTTATCTTTCAAAAGAGGGAATTTAGAGGGCGCATATGGATCAGTCAAAAAGTCTTTGGATTTGTTCCCAGAACACAGTGACAGCAAAGAGCTAAAGGCTCAAATCAGCAACGCACTTTTTGGCATGCGGTAGGGTAGGACGGAAGGGATATCTAAAGGGATTAACAGATATTGAATATACTGGTACTGGATGCTATTGATGCCCAAATGAATTCATTCGCATTGTTACATATTACATATGCAGGCCCACATCCTCACTCCTCCATTGCTGCCAGTCTCTCTCTCCTCTTACTGACAATCCTCCTCAATGAACCCCTCCTTGTCAGACACTTCCTTACCCTTCTACTCCTTTCAGTTATTTCTTCCAGCAAATCGTCCAGATTGTCCTCCCCCTTCTTCAACTCCTCTCTTTTCTTTTCAGCTTCGTAAATCAATTCTTTTTCAGTCTCCTCACTTGCCATCAATTCTCCACTGAGAGTGCAGAGTTTTATTTCTTGGGCCCTTAGCACCTCTAGCCTAAGGGACGACTGCATCGAAAAGTGTGTACAAGACAGGTAGAGAGAAACATAATCGCCTGCAAAGGACTTGATGCGTAACATCGCCTCCCCCTCAATTTTATCGATTTCAGACTCCATTTCAGAGATAGCACTTTGGCTACTGCGCAAGCTGAGGGAGCAGTTCTCATTCTCCAAAGTGAGTTTTGACAGGCGAGACTCGAGTTGATTTCCTGAGCTCTGTAAGAAAGAACGTTGTTAGCAAAGGAGCACCCGTGCACATTTCGGCACACAAAAATCACAGACACAACACACACCTGACTATCAAGCCTCTCTTCCCTCTTTTCCTGCAGTGCCTTCTTCTTTTTGTTCCTCTCATTGAGAAGAGACTCGTTCGCAGCTTGGAGATCTACAAGTTCACTGGCAACTGTCTGGTTCTGACGTGCCACACTTCGCAGGGAGTCCTCTAGGGATGACATTGGACTGCGGAGGGAGTTTGTTTTCGATGTGCTATGTTCTTTCAGATGTTATCAGAAAGATTCTCTGGCTCGGGAAGAGAAATCAGACCCTAGGGTTTTGCACAAAAGTGGACTTTAAACGGAGGATTATCACACAGAAGAGAATAAAACAACCTGAAAGTTAGTTGTAAAAACGAAAAAATAAAGAAATTTGAATTCCGGCTGACCAGTGGTGATCGATCGCATTCATCGGTCTCATCAGCCCACACATTCCTTGTATTCCCTACGATGAACCGGTATAAGGTTACCAAGCAGCTAGGTGACTGAACCTATGGCTCGGTTTTGAAAGCGGTCAACAGGCAGACGGGGGAGGTCGTGGCAGTAAAAAAGGTGCGAATTTGGAACACATTGGTAATATTGGGGTTGGAGGAAGAGTACAGTGCCGCTTGCGTGCGGAAGTAGTTAGACTGGAGACCTAAAAAATGCACAAATTGACACAATTGTGTTCAATTTGACAACATTGACTATGTCAGCGTATGTCAAAGTCAGTGGCGGCGTGCTTACAATTACTCACATATCATTCACTCCCCTTTCTCTCGCTTCTCAGATGAAGAAGAAGTTTTACACATGGGAGGAGTGCATGCAGCTTCGAGAAGTGAAGTCCTTGAAGAAGCTCAACCACCCAAACATAATCAAATTGAAGGAGGTGATCCGTGAGAATGACGAGCTCTTCTTCGTCTTTGAGTACATGGAGGCAAATCTGTATGAGGTTATGAAGCGTCGTGAACGTCACTTTCCTGAGAGCAAGATCCGGAATATTATGTACCAAATTTTTCAGGGTCTAGCTTTCATGCACAAGGTGGGGAAAAGCTTTTCTGCTGATTTGCTTGCTTAATTATGCTACGGAAAAAAAAATCCAGGTAACAATCAGAATAGAAAGAATTAACTAACGATTTCTCTCCGCAGCACGGCTTCTTTCATCGGGATATAAAGCCCGAGAACATGCTGGTCAAGGGTGATACTGTCAAGGTTGCTGACTACGGTCTCGCTCGTGAAGTCCGTTCCCGCCCTCCCTACACCGACTACGTCTCAACCCGGTGGTACAGAGCCCCCGAAGTCCTTCTCAGGTCCCAATACTACAACTCTCCTATTGATACCTTTGCCTGCGGATGCATAATGGCAGAACTTTTTACGTTGCGTCCTCTCTTTCCTGGCAGCAGTGAGGCAGACCAAATCTACAAGATCTGCTCAATCATGGGCAGTCCCACAATGAGATCTTGGCCTGAAGGGATCAAGTGAGTGCTCGTTTCATTTACGCTCTTGTGCTGACTGACGCCCTTTTGCTGACCTGACGCCGCCGCCTAACTATGTGCATTCCGAATTTGTGCTAACCTCATTTGCTCCTCAATTAGGCTTGCTGCACAGATGAATTTCCGTTTCCCACAGTTTGTACCCACCTCGCTGAGCACTATAATTCCCAACGCCAGCCCCGAGGCAATCAGCCTTATGAACGATCTCCTGGCCTTCGATCCTAACAAACGGTAAGCGCTTGAACGTACCGTTCGTCTGCAAATATGCCGGGTCCTCACACTAACACTCGTGTGTTTTCATGATGATTCGTTTTTCTGTTCGTTTGTCACTTTATTTTAAGGCCTTCCGCATCCCAAACACTTCAATATCCCTTCTTCCAAGTAAATGCTCAGCTGCCCCCACCTCTTCCAATCTCCGGTTCTTCTCTTCCGAGCAGTTACGCAGCCCCCGGATCCGAGGAGGCCCACCAGGAAGAGGTCAGGAGGAGGAGAGAGCAGGAGGAGAACAACCAGCGGATAATGGAGCAGAAAAAGAGGGAACAGGAACAGCAGCAACAGCAGCAACAGCAGCAGCAAATGATGGGAGGAGGACAGCAGCAGCAACCACAACAGCAGCAGCAACAGCAGCAGCAGCAGCAACAGCAACAGCAACACATGGGATCAACAAACCTTAGTTCGACAAGCCCAGCAAAGAAAATTCGGGATTCCCCTCTCAAACAGAAGGGGTCACCCAAATCGTACCCTTCTTTCGGTGTTTCCGCCAATACAAGCGCAACCTCTGGTGGCGTGGGTATGGGTACGAATGTCGGAGGGGGGCTGAGCTCGTACGGTGGAAGTAACATGTCACTTGGTGTCGGCGGTGTTGGTGCTGGCAGCAGTGGGGAGTTCGGAGGGAGTCAGTTCAGCACTGGTATGGGTATGGGGGGAAATAGAAGGACGAACGTTGGGGGAAGTTCATTGGGCGGTATCGGCGGTGGTGTCGGCGGGGGTGGCAGTCCCGGAAAGGGCGTCGGCGGCGGTGATGAAGGTCGCTACGCGCGCCTGGCTCGGTATGGCCCTGGTTTATCCGGAGGGGTAGGTGGATCAGATGGTGGCGGTGGCGCAGGCGGTAGCAGCGCCACTGGAGGAATGGGGGGTCCCGGATCGAGCACATTCTCGTCAAATTCTGCTTTCGGGGCAAGCCAGTTCGGGGGGAGCAACACTGGGGGCTCTTCCATGGTTTCATCGTCCATGGGAGGTGGATCCATGGGAGGTGGATCCATGGGAGGTGGATCCATGGGAGGTGGATCCATGGGAGGTGGACCCATGAGCGGTTCTGCGATGGGAGGATCGTCAATGGGAGGATCGTCGATGGGTGGGTTTGGCGGTGGCGGCGGAGCTGGTGGGTTTGGGAAGCCGCAGTTTGGTGGCGGCGGCGGGAGGGCACTGGGAGCTATGGGAATGAGAGCGATGGGAGGCGGTATGGGAGGCGGTATGGGAGGTGGTATGGGAAGTGGAACCGGTTTTGGGCAACCAGCCAGCAATAGCTTCGGACAAGGTGGGAGACATAAGTTTTAGAAGAGTGAGGGGAAAAGGGGGAGTGGAGGATGCTAATAAACGATGTGTGGGGGGTTTACCAAAATAAAACACTTCACTTTTTGTTAATGTATTTGTTCATCGCGAAAGCCCCTTCTTAGATACCAAGGGTCTCGAACAAGCACTCAAGGATCTTTACGGCCTTGAGATCGTTCTTTTTGTCATTGTCATTGCTATTACTATTAGTTTTGTTGCTGTTGTTCCTCTCCATCTTGGCAACCATGCTCACGTTGGGCCTGGTATTCGCGCTTACTCGAGTCCTCAGCACATTGGTTCCCCCAACCTTTCTCTTGTTAATTGCTGCGATACCTGTGAGTCTCTTCACATGCTCCTTACTTCCGGCTAAATACTCCCTGCATCCAACATCGGACGAAACAATGGTAATAACCAAGTCTGCAGCCAACAAGAAGACACTCTTCTTGTCGCGGAAGTTCTGGAGCTGATCCAGCAAAACGTCGAGGTAGGATGTGACACACACAGAGTTTACCAGCGGAGCCCCGCGACTAGCTACATTTCGAAGCGTCATAAGCGTCACCAACAGCAGTTCTTGATGAGGCAAACTACGATTGACAGTCGTAATAAGCTGGAAAAGCACGCGAGGGGCTTCGGCCTCCACAAATCGAACGCAGCAGACTTCACTCAAGCGGCTGCTCGTTTCTAGCGTGGTGATTGCCTTCATACACTCAGCCAGTCTCTTGCTGTTCAACAGAACGCTAAGAGCTTTGTTGGTTCGCACCCCAAGCTTCATTTCGGGGTGCGCGATGGCCTCTTGTGTGGCAGCAACGCAACGCCTGCTCGCGATCTTCTCTGTCTTTCCCAGACCCCGCCTGACATTGTAGCCGCGCCACATCGTCTGACAGAATCGCACAACTCGCCTGATCTTATTTGCGTGCATGCGGGCGAGCATGACGCGCACATTCCTGCTGATGATGGAGACATTTCGTTTAATTTTCTCAACTTCGAGTTTGCGGCGAGCTCGTCGTTGAATAATCTTGGCGCAATTCTTCTTGGTGAGCTTGTCGACTTCAAAAGCGTGTTTATTTGCCAAGAGCTTTCGGTACAATTTTTTGGCCATAATAACCCTAACCATGCTCTGAATCTTGGTGACGGCAAAACTAGAGAAGGCGAGCCACTCGCGCGCCTGCCTTCCCCGGACAGTTGATTGGATAGTGATACATGAAACCAAAACCGCAGCGTACTTGCTTTGTGCACTTGCTCGGCGGAATTGAGTCTGGATCGCAAGCGCCGCAAAGTTCTGGAATGCAATCTGTTCCCTCGCTAGAAGTCCACGGAAGTGTTTCTGGATGGTAGTCGCGGCATTCTTGTCACGGATATCACGAAGTTTCCCGGCGACGATATTAGCGGCCCTCATACGAGCGATCGATGCGATCAATGTGACGCTTTTCTTCATAGTCGAGAACCGACATTTCAGGAGAAACATCCTGACCGCGCTCTGGAGGACTATTCCGCACTTGCACAATTGTGCGAATGACCTTGCACTAATCCAGCTTCTCACGGCTGCCTGCAGCACCACCGCCATTTGTTTTTTCTTAACGTAGATTTTATTTTCCATCGATCCCCTCCACACACGCGCTATTTCTGTCACTGCAAATCGCTTGAAATCCAAATCGTTCCTCACAATGCGACCTCTGGCGACTCTTTGTAACATCGTGGCACACTTGTGCATCTTTTCGCGGCGGAGATCATGAACGATCGCAACTGCCACCTGACGTTGAAGTTTTCGGTGGATCATCAACCTCCACCAGCGCTGGGAAATGATCGCCGCAACGACTTTGAGCTCGAAGTCGCTCTTGGCAAAGAACATTCTAACGACGGCTTGTAGCTTGACAGCTGCCTCGACCATTAATTTTTGATGGAGGAGTTTCTTCAATGTCATCATTACAGTACGAGCGGCAACCATCCTCACAAAGCACTGTATAGTTGTTGCCGAAGCCATTTGACGTCGGAGGTTGAGAGCTTTAAGCTGGAGGACAGCCGCCCTCATGCGAGCAACACTGCAGATTGTTGTGGCCGCAGTGGATTGTTTCTTGATCTGGTTGGTGACAATCCTACGTCTCATCGTGGACTGGAGGGTGATGGCGGCAAAGATAGCCCTTTTAAACTTTTTCTGCGCAGACAATGAGCGAGCCAGTGACGAGATCTTGGTTGCGCTTGCTTTCATCGCAGCAAACTTACGACGGGCCGTAGTAGATCGGAAGAAAGTATTGATCGTTGTTGCACTGTTTCTGTTGGTTCTCATCTGGCTGACTACCAACTTCGCCTCTTGCGTTAGCTTCTTTTGCTTTCGTTGCTTCCGAACGAAGCGCGAAATGATCATCTGAGCGACAATGTAGTTCTCAAACGCAGTTCGTGCCGAAAAGGCGCGCCAATGAGATTGGATAACAACGGCCGAAACGCGCTGTATTTTGTAGCTCGACCTGACAGCAAATGAACGCCACTTAGTCTGGATGACGGAAGCAGACTTTAGACAAAGGGAGGCCCGGGCGTCAACCAATTGGGCGAGATGCTTGCGCGCGGCATAGATTCTTGCGAGTGACTGGATTTTTGTGGCGTTGAAGTTGAGCAGGGCAAAGCGCTGCTTAACTAGCTTGTATCGAATTGATTTTGCGGCGGCCGACCGAGCCAATTTTTGTATGGCGGTGGCGGCGGTTACGTGCTGTTTGTGACGGCTTTTAATTAGCGAATTCAAAACCCTTTTGGCTTGTTTTGCCCTCCACACATTTGCGATCAGTGTGGTGGCAGCTGTAAGCTGAATCTCGCGGTTCACGACCAGCGAGCGGAGGGTCTGTCGCGCTTGTTTTGACCTCCAAGCATTTGCCACCACCGTAGCAGCTGCTACATACCGTTCGCGGCGATCTGAAGCAAGCAAACTGAGTGCTTTCTTAGCCTGATTCATTCGCCAAGCGTTCGAAATCATTGTAGCAGCCATCTTGACCAACTGGAACTCGCTTGCCGCAGAAAATCCCCGCCAAGCAGTCTGGATTGTGGTGGCCGCGAAAGATTTGTACATTAAATCGGTCCTGACCAAAAACCCACGGAAAAGGGACTGAATGGTAATGGTGGCGGACAGCAGATTATCATGAGTCCGAGATAAGGTCGCAAGGGTTTTGCGGGCCAAACAGAGTCGGGCAAAGCACTGCAGCTTGACCACGCTGATCGATCTCATCGCTGATGTGATCTGCGCCTGGAACCCACGGAAGACTCTCTGGATCTCGGCGGCAGCGAAGTTCATAATACAGATGTTTGTCTGGACAAGAGTCATTCGGGCAAACGACTGGAGAGTGAGGACTGCAGACAGACGGGTGCGGACTATATTCCTGGCGAGAAAGCAGCGAGCAACCGACTGGGCCTTTATAACCGAGATTTGAGCCACCACGAAGTTTACCTGAGCTACACACTTTCGCCAGACCGATTGGATCATGGTAGCGGCAAGGTTCATCATCATTTGCTCTTCCATCTCTGCTCTCAGGGCAGCGGCGGCGGCCTTGGCGAAGATGATTCGGGCAAAGCCGCTGATGATCTTCGCGGCTTGGACGAACTCATTTCGCTTCTTCCTCATGTCGATGACAGATTGACGGCGCTTCTTCGCGTGGAGGACGAAGTTCTCAATTTTTTTAACGGCGTTTGCGGTTTTATGAATACGGGCACTCTTGCGAGACAACCAGAAATTCCAGATGAGTAGTGCAGAATCGCGCTTCTGATCCAACCAGATGAGTCCGAACTTCTTGCGCCAAGCGCGCTGGATTGTCAGCGTTGCCTGAATCTCCGCGCTACTCTCCATGAGCCTGCTGCAGAGGTAAGCGACGCAAGTGATGACCGACTTTTCTTCAGGGATTGACGTGCTGTCAAAATCGCCCAGCATACCCGGAATACCTCCTAATTCACTCATGCGCTTTTTGGCGAGCATGACGTTTCGCTGTTCGTTCATGACGGCCGTGTGCACAGCTGCAGGGGTGGGGTTGGGGGGGAGGGAATTGGTGGTGGGACTGATCTCGTGGCGCTTGAGAATCCCTGGGTGGTAATAGGATATGAGGAGACAGAGAGCCCGCCCATCCGCAAAAGAGGCGGTGAAGTCATCAATTTCGAGGCCAAAGCAGCTGCAAACCGACTTGCTCCAGAGCAAGAGAAGTGCAGAAAGGTCATTGGGGTTGGACTCAAGGTCTGCAGAAGGTGGCGAGGGGGCTGTGACGCCGACAATCGTTCTTCGCTTGGCAAACTTCTGCACGGACTCTATCTCGAGTTTGAGCTGGTCGATATTGATCAGCTGGGAAAGCTTGAAGTGCACGATTGTCCTCCACAGGAGAGACAACACCGCAGCCCTGTTCCCATCGACAACATCCTGTTCGTTCAGGTTGCCGAGGGATACGCCCGCCTTTGACAAACCTTCGAAAGCGGTCTTGACGTTGTGAATTTTCTGGAGGCGAGAGATTGCGGGGACACGGCAGTTCTTCGAGAGGGAGAAAGAGGTGTCATTAGTGAGCAGCTCAGTCATGCGGCAGAGTCGAACGCCATCGCGCAAGTCAACAGAGAGGTCTGACACTGCAAAGTCATAATCATCGATCAGAGTTTGGTTGTAGGAGACCTTCATTCCGATGTTCTCAAGATGCTTAACGAAATTCCCCTCTCCCTTCATAAAGTCCGTACATATGTTGTTAAGGAATTCTCGCGAGGACTTGACTTCACCTAGGCGTTTAAAGAGGCAGGGGATCTTGTCCAGAATATTGGTCTGCTTCGCCGTGTCTAAGAAGGCGATCAACGTAAGAACGCGAGTCAAAGCAGACTTGCGCAGCTCCTCCTTATAAATGTGCTCGAATTTTCCAGAAGGCACTTTGCACTTCCCGCGGGTGTACTTGGCCAAGAGCTCGGGGTCCCCAAGGACTCGGTCAACAACGAACTTTTTTAGCATGACAGCCGGTGTTGACGTGGTAGATTTGAGAGATGGGCGGGTGTGAGGCACAGCAATCGCGGCGGTGGCGGCGGAGATGGTGGTTGAGTTGAGCTTCTTCGCGTCGGCTTCTTCACGCTCCTTCCGCTTCTCAAGAATGTAGAGCTCGTAGTTCTTGTTCACGCTCTCCCCGAAAATTGTCTCAAGACCCAGGCGCAGCCACTCGTCTTGGTAAGACAGTATCAGCTTGGTGAGTTGCTCGCGGAGGCCCAAATCGGCGTACATATCCCGATCGGTACGGACCGACAGCTTATCAGCTCTCACCGCGGAGGAGATGGCCGTCGAAACAGTCGTAAAGGCGGAAGAGTGGAAGACAGCTACGCCCTCTTTCTTAGCCTGTGCCTGACGTCGGTGGATAATCAACGATCGAAGCGCGGTCCTGTCGATGTCCTCCTGGGACTTTGAATTATTGGATTTTGGGCTTGAGGAAGACGATTCGCCGAAAAATCGCTGCAAATCCTCCTCTTGGTCTGCCTCTTCACGAGGCATAAAGACGTAGTTAAGCCAGGACGTGAAGGATTGCTGCTGCTTGTTAGCCCAATCAGATTCCTCAGGGGCAACATGGGTGTTGGAGTTCGAGGTCGCAGAATGAACAGGGAGGGAGCGGCGGCGAGAAACAGACCTGCGACGCCCCGGTGTAGTTGCTGTTGACGAGGAGGAGGTCTTGGGGTGATTAGTACTGATGCTTTTCCTCCCCCTACTCAAACTCGGCCTACTCGACCCAGCAAGAGAGAGCGACGACTTGCGCCGAGACATCTTCGAATCTTTCGGAGTCTTGTTGAGTTTGTACATAGGTGGCTGCATTTTAAGACTTTTTGGAGAGTGTACGCTGGGAGCGAGAGCAGAGGAGTGCGGGGAGGAGGGGGTGGTGGTATTGGGGATTGCAGTCGCAGTCGCAGTCGCAGTCGCAGTCGCAGGTGGTGGGGGGGCAAGTGCGCCGCTAGCGGACAACTTAGACTTGGCGCGGAGTCCCGCCGTCTTCTTCGATGGAGCACCGGGTGGAGGTGGGGGCAAAGATTTCTACGTTGGGGTGGGTGTTTGGATGGAAGGGGGTGGCGGTGGGGAGGGGTGGAAGAGGGTCAGGGAAGAGAGTGGGTTAGTCGTGACTCGTTGAAGATACACTTTAACGACAATTTATGACCTCACCTTCTGTTTCACTCCATTATTGACGGACTCGCGAGCTTTCCCACTCACTGTGAGTTGAATCCTACCCCCTCCCGAAGTCGGACTAGAGGGTGACACAAACTTGAAAAGGAAAACCTCTCTGACCCCCTTCGTCCCGAATTCGTCATTCGGGGTCCAAGTAACAGAAACAGTAATAGTAGAGTGAGGAGGGGCATCCACTGCGAGGTTCTCGGTGCTGCCGGAAGGAAGCTCCAAACCTTCAGAATCCTTGAACGTCAGTGCAAAGCCCTTCACAGCCTTCGGTGATTTTGTCAGCGTGATAGTCTTCAACACGTCCGCGGAGTTAGATATCGTGAAAGACTGGGTGCGAGACTCGCCAACAGTAATTGAAATAGGGTGAGAGTCGTCGTCATCAGTTGCCGGGGCCCCGTAATCTAAGTAGGTGGAGGAACTGAAGGTGCTCAGGGAAATGGAGGGGGCAGAAGTCGCAGATTTGGTGGCAACGGGATGCTTTGGGGGACTGAATGATATTAAATCAGAAGAATTGGGGCGTTTGCTGGCGGCAGCAGCACCTTTAGCAGTGGCTGAGGTCGCATTCTCCTTGTCGATGACCGTTGGTGTTTTCAAAGTTTTTACCTCTGAGAAAGAGGCAGGTCGTTGGACCATATTTGCGGCCGAAGGCCGGGGAGATAGAGGTTCCCGTTTTTTGCCAGCGAACATCGGAGAGAACATCCCTGGAGTCGATGGGGGGAGAGAAGAGATTCCTCAAAGAACGAGCGGCGGCGTTGTAGTCGTTGAGGAAAACCGTAGGAAATTAAGCGCAATTTTTCTGTTGATCTAGACCCCAAACCTTTTTCACAAAGTTATTGGACCTTTTTTATTTTAAAATGAAGAAAATGACGGTGGTTGGGCACATTTTGAGGGGCAAAGAAAACGACCGAAAAAAATTGGAAACTTTTTTTTCTTTTTTTTCTCTCTCTGATGAAAAACAGGATGTGTGAATCTCACCGTCTTTTTAAATCACAATCGTGCCAGCCTTGATAGAAAGCTTCACTTGACGATGCAGCGTGAAGACGTGGAAATATTTCTTCACTAATCTCCAGACACACAATATGACTGATTCTGTCCTCGTTACAGTTGCAATATCACCGCAAATAGATGGCAACATGACAAGCGCCCCATCATTCCCATCAAAAAGATCTACTACTCCTGTGAGTTTGTCGTTGGTCTCACTCACAGGCTCTGTCATCTGCAAGCACACTGCAAAGCTTCTCGTATCGGAAAAAGTGGCTTCATCAACGGCACACAGGTTGTCATATAAAAGAGAGGGCGATCCGAATGTTCTCAAGGTCGAGATTGGGGGGAAAAGCGGCAAGACGATCCATCATGTTCCCATAGTAAGGGTAGGGGAGGGAGGCCATTGGGATAAAATCCGAGAAGGAAAGTTGAAGGACGGCGTTTTGATCGATGGCGCAATTATTAGTGTATCATATGCGTGGCTGTTTGGATGCGAAGAGGGGTCTCCTGTTGCTGGCATTCGGAAGAGGAGAGAAGGGGCGCCGCATCTGCAGATGCAGGGGCAAGGGCAAGGGCAGGGGCAGGGGCAGGAGCAGGAGCAGGGGCAGGAGGAAGAGGAAGAAAAGGCTATATCGAGATTAGTCGAAGACATGAAAGAGCTCGGTGTGAAGAAGAAGGAGGAGTTTAGACGGGTAATAAGAATCTGGGGAGCGGTGAAAGAGGGCGCCGGCAATAATGATGTAGAAACAGACACGTTCAGGTTGTTGTGTTTCTCGAGGAGCTACAGCGACGAATCTGAATCTACCTCTGAGCTTCAAGCTACGCTGGCGTGGCGAAAATCGCGTAACATTCGGTCAATCCGGGAACGGTACGCTGCAAGCATAGTGGACTGCGAAATAGGTGATTTTGAACAGTGTTACTCATCAGGATTGATTGGGGTTAACTCAGAAGGCGGAGTTTTGGTCTGCAGAAAGTTCGGGCGGTTTGATATTGCTCGGCTAGGGACAATATGCGGCAAGGGCCATAGCGTGAGAACTCCCATGGAGATCTTTCTTGAGTACCACAAATTTGAGATGGAGTGGTATTATAACTATCTTCGCAAGGCAAGTTTCGACAGTGGAAAGGTTGTCAAGGGAAGTGTCGTTTTCGATTTTCGGGGAATAAGCATGAAACAATTCAGCAAGACAGTATTGGCGACCGCAAGAACGATGATAGGTAAGTTTATCGCAGCAGTGCTGCGAAAGCGCGCGAATACGCTTTTGAGGTGTACCCTGTGAAAGGAAGCAAAGAAACTAAAGACA
>Ga0115554_1001457_pt1 | contig 16707 bp, 17 predicted proteins | sample COGITO_mtgs_1104_3_FD_87283 | JGI IMG/M metagenome (GOLD analysis project Ga0115554, IMG submission 87283) | Pelagic marine microbial communities from North Sea - COGITO_mtgs_110404 | ecosystem: Environmental > Aquatic > Marine > Epipelagic | place: Germany:Helgoland, sampling site Kabeltonne... | reverse complement strand
GAGGACCGAAGAATGACGGTGGGGGAGAATAGGAGGAGAGTAAAGACGAAGTAGCAGGAGGTCATTATTGCGGTTATTATTTCTCTGTGACTACGAAATCTTAGTTTCTCTTTTGTCTGGCTTCGAGCTTGGTTTTGAGGTTGCACCCAAAACCCAAACCATACCAAAGGTTATTACCAACATTAAAGGGCACATAAGTGTTGCTGTGTTTCAGTCTAAAAATAAATCTGTTGATCTTCGTCAATGATTTTTTATCGTGTATGACGAGGATAAATAGTGCTAAATGGGTGTGAAACTTAAGCTCAACCTCCCAGAACAGAATTCGCCACAGTGAGCCTCTCCTGTATAAGTATGAGCGTGAATTGCCCCTTTGACACTGTCGCCGAGAGTGATGCAGTCGCTGTCCCTGGTAGGGGCTACAGTGATAATACTGGCACTAACAATGAGAATAAGATCAGAAATGGTCGAAATACTTGCATCAGCGAAACTCTTGTACTCCCTGTCATAGCGGAAGCTATGGGGGAAGTTGTTCGTTTTGCAGCAGCAAACTTAGGATACGTCTTGGGAGGTTTGCTGAAAAAAAGTAGAGGAGGATTGTTGTCAAGGGGATTTAGGAGATGGAAGGACTGCATTGATAAAGGATTTGATGCCAGACTCGATCGCTCGGCCGGTGACGATAATGGTGCCAGTGGCGGAGAAATTAACGATGACGGCCTCCGGGTCGACAGAGATGAGAGAAACGGTCACTTGAAAACAAGTTCCCCTGATTCTAAATCGCCTGCAAATAGCACCGACTCGCACGACCCCAGGCATTTTTCGGTCGAAATTGAAGTTAACTCGGAAGGCGAAAGAGCCACCCTCGTCACCACTCGCAAAACAAGCCCACCCACACTACCGACGACGCATACGCATACTTTTCCATCGCCTACGTCTCGACCATTGACTTCTCATTCTTCTCAGATGCCGCCATGCCCAACACCAAAAATATACGTCAATCCCACTCAACGGATTAGGACTTTACTCTCTCGTCGAATTAATTCTATGAAATTCGCACTCCTCTCTTCATCGTGGAATCAGCTGAGTTGGCATGCGTTGGAGTCACGCCCTGCTGGATTCTCTTTGGAGTCCCCCTTTGCTGATGGTATTTTCCCGCGGTACGTTTTAAGGGCTCTCAGGAAGGTGCTGGATAGCTTTAGTATCCGACGCATCAGTTTTGGTTTTTGTCGTTGGAAGGTTACCGCTTTGGAGCTTTTGTATCCTCTGAGGGTTTATGACAGTGGGGTTAGGTTGGCAGTTGGGGCTATTTGGGGAGTATTTTTGAGATGGAGAACAAAGGTATTGATTATATGTTGGAGGAAGTGGTGGGAAGGAACAGTTGAGAAGGAAAGAGGGCTAGAGAGGTTAGGGAGGAGGTTTGGAGGGCTGAAGATGGAGCTTCTGAATGCGGCTTTCGCAAGTTGGGGGGATTGGTGCAAGGCGATGAATGAGAGAGACGAACGTAGGAGGAGATTTATCCTGAAAGCGGTTGAGGGAGGTGAGAAGTCCTTGATTAGGAGGGCGTTGGGGAGGTGGAGGAGGTGGCAGGGTTGGGATAAGGAAGCGGAAATCAGGGAAATGGCCTTAGGGAGTGTCATCAGAGGGGGGAGGAAAAGGATTATCAGAAGAGCGCTTGGATTGTGGATAGGCTTTGTGGGGGGTGAGAAAGTGAGATGGGAAGGAGAGAGGAACGTAGGGAGGTTGCTGAGAAGGAAGAGGGAAGGATGGATTGAAAGGGGGTTCAGAAGGTGGAAGGAGGGAAGTGTTAGGAGGAGGACCGCGGAGAGCAATGCAAAGAGGGTGGGGAGGGTAATAGGGAAGATGAAAACTAACTGGAGTCGAGAACAAATAAAAAGGGCGACATACAGGTGGAAAACTCTCGTGGTACAGGACAGAGAGAGAGATGATAAATTGCTGCTGGTACTGAAGAGGATGGGGAAGCAAGCGCAACACACGGCGATGGTGACATGGAAGGAGACAACAAAGAGACAAATCAAGAGAGAGAACATGCAAAAAAATACAGAAGGGAAGTTGTCTTTATTTTTCGATCGAATGCAAAACCGCTTGTACCGTCGTGCTATGAAAGCTTGGCGAGCGCGAGTGAAATGTCTTGACGATAGCAGAGTGGGGGCTAGATTATTGAGCCGGACAATCGTTCGAATTGTCAATAAGAGTCTTTCCCAATCATTCACAAATTGGATATCTGTCGTCTCCAAAATGAAAGAGAGGGAGGACGAGTTCAGAAAAATTGTCATTTATATGCAAAACCGTGCTCTCCATTCTGCTATAAGGAAATGGCAAGTGTGGTTAGAAGGGCTTGATAAGAGCGCTGCAGGGACAAAAATCTTACGTAGAACAGTTATCAGACTTGCGAATAAGCGATTGGTGCCTTCTCTGAGGAAGTGGAAATCATTCATCGCGAAGGTAAAGGAGAAGGAGGAGAAAGTCGCCGTTGGTACTTTAATTTTGCGACGAACGGTCGTGCGAATTGTCAATAAGCGCGTATTTTTATCTTTTGGGCGTTGGAAGTCCGCTGTTGCCGAAATGAAAGAAAGAGACGACAAATTTTGGATCTTTATTTTCCGAATGCAGAACCGTGCTCTCCACTCTGCTTTGAGAACGTGGCGAACAAGAGTAGGTCACATCGAAGATAGATTAGCGGGAGTAAGAGTCTTGAGGAAGACGGTAATTAGACTTGGAAATAAGCGCCTGCTCGTGTCTCTTGCTAAGTGGAAATCGTTTACTGCGAAGATTAAGGAGAGAGAAGAGAAGTTCTCTCTATTTTCTGATCGAATACAAATCCGCTTGTACCGTCGTGCTATGAAAGTTTGGCGAGCGCGGGTGAAATGTCTTGGCGATAGCGAAGCTGGGGCGAGAGTCCTCCTACTATTTTTTCGCCGTCGTAAACGGCATGCTTCCTATCGCTCTTTCCATCGCTGGTTGAAGATGAGTGAAAAAGGAGAGAGCGATATGGCAGTAAACTATGAAGAGGAGAAGTTGAGGAAAGTGAAATTATTGATTCGCAAATGTCATATTGGGAAGTTGAGGATTGCGTTGGATGTCATGAGGTCGTTTTCGGCCGCTATGATACGAAGAGACGGTGAGGAGTGGAAGAGAGTTTGGGTCGTGGGGAAGGTTCTGACGTCGAGGCAAAGGATCGCAAGACGATTAGATGTACAAAAGTCGTTCTTTCTTTGGTCGGCGTGGACTAAATACGAGGCAACCATGAATGATAATTTCATTGAGAATTTGCGAGTTGTCCGTTTTGGCGTGGAAATCGAGCATCGGAATGTCGCTGCGCGGATCCTCAATTCCATTTGGAGCAGGTGGCGAAACAGAAAGATGGGGAGAATGTGGCTGCGGTGGAAAGTAGCGATCGAATTTTATAGGCTGCATAAAGTTATGAAGTTAAGCCCAGAGAAGTTTTGACCATGGAAGAAAATAAAATTCATTAAAACCTTGTGAGGAACCACCATTTAGTTTTTCGAGCACTCACTTCTCAGATATTCTTAACGGCGCTGCGAGGGATCCATGCGCCACATTGCTTCCGCAAGTATTCAGATATTCTAAACGGCGCTGCGAGGGATCCATGCGCCACATTGCTTCCGCAAGTATTGAGTCGTTGAGAACGTCGAATCCAGCTGTGCAGTCGTCACTTGGACGCTGTCGTCAATCTTGACAGGGGGCACATTAAATTGGGGGTTTTTCTGCATCATGAAAAAAATCTTCAATCGTAATCTTCATCATCAATCGTAATTATTGTTGAATGTTCGCCACCTTCAGCACCGTCCACTAAAGTCGTATCGCTGGGCTTCAGCCCTGCATCCTTAGCAATACTCATAAAATCTCCATCCTGATGAGAAAGTTTGGTCGTGGTCGTGGTCGTTGTCGTTAGGGTCGAATTCTTCTTCCTCCGCTTCTTGGGAGACTCCTTTTCCTCCGAGCTGTTGGTACGAAGTGCATTGAATACAGTGTAGTGTACAGAATTTTTCGTTGATTTCAGGTAGTCCTCGATGTCCTTCGGCGTGATGGATTTTTTATTCTCATCATTCTTATCATTTTCTTCAGCACCTCCACTGCAACCTGTTACAATTGAGGCGAGAAACTCAGATAATACGCTGTTCAGGATGGTGAGAGCTTTCGGAGAGCAGCGAGAGTAGCCAGAGTGGTGAGATAGGAGCGGGCGGAGAGAGGGAGGTTTGGATGGGTTGCCACCCACGGGAAGGGACATTTTCTTCTCTCCTGTTGGCTTCGGTTTTCTGTTATAATTCTTCGGTTTACGTCGCCGTCAGAGTACTTTCGAGTACGTCCCTGAGATAATTTAGGGTGAAAATAAAGCAGAATGAATAAAGTTAAAAATGAGTAAAAAAACCATCGAAGAAAACCACGAAGACAGAAAGAACCAGCTTTAAATCAATGTGTTAACTTTAGAGTACTACCTGCTCACGATTGTACTACCATTCTGCTCACAGTGTATTGGGGTATTGAACGAATGCACTCGCCACTGTTCCCTCTTGTCATGTTTTCAATGTCGCTTTCCCCCTGCAGTTCTCTTATAATAATGAGGTCGTCTACTGCAGTTTTTGTGAAATCCTCGTCGATGAGAGGATTTCGTACTTCGGCTCCCTTGAAAGCTGAAGTGGATGGAACAGATAAGATAACGGGAGCAGAGAAATTGACGATCCCAATACTGAAAGAGATGTGTCGAGAAAAGTGTCTTCGGGTTGGGGGGAATAAACGGGAACTCTTGGAGCGCCTCGGTCTAACAATAGCAACGGTGCCGGTATCAGCCGAAAAGAAAACGTCGACCAAACCTGCAGCTTCGCCACCCACTGAGTCAAACATTTATGTCCTCAATGCTTGCAAGTCCTGACAGGTGTTCTCCCGCTCGGCGAACAAGGCGATATCGCGTATCGCCGCGGCCGATGCAGGAGATAGCTATCGGGTTTATGCCCACGGGCGTAAGCAGTTCAATTTCCCTTTCGAGGATTTGTCTGATGCTGCCGTTCGGGATTCACTTCGTCGACTTGTCCCTGATGGGGTGTTTGATGAAATTGTCCCTTTACGACCGACGAAGACGCTATTCCAGTTGACAGAGCTTCGTTCTGGCCGGGATCTCGTCAAAATTGGCCCCGAACCGCGCCCATTTCCAACAATTAAGTCGTTTGATTTTGAGGAAGGAGTGTGGTTATGAAGTGGTCATGATAGTGCATTGAATGACTGTGTTGGTGAGGTTTCCAACGCACGACGAATGTTCTTAAGATCAATTATGACACGGTATTTGTAAGATCCTTGATTTCTCTTGAGATATGGATGCAGATGTAGAGGGGGTGCTTAAGGAGGCTGAAGCAAAGGAAAGGAAAACCATTTGCTTTTTTTAATAATGAAATTATATAAATTGTTTTCTCGGTAACGGAACTGTAAGTTTCCTTTGGAATAAACGGGTCTTTACTCTCTCATCTTCTTGCATTATTTCATCCTTATGGAGGAGAATGTAAATTCATTGAAAATATAAATAAATTTTCATCTCAGTACAAAGAAAGCCATAAATCTGGGTTAATATTGATTCCTGCGTTAAAAAAAATGACTTTATAGCTTCCACACGTCTATATAGAGTACTCATATGTTCTTTTTGAAGTCGTTAAGTATAATCCCATTGTGTTGAATAACTCCTTACTCTTCTCTTCTTGTGCCAGAAGTCACCAACTTCTCCGCCTTAGTTTCACCTTCTCCGCACCTTCTAAATCGCATTACTGATCAAGCTTGTTTCAACGAATCTAATCCTCTGCCGACATCAGTTGTACATATTCGCCACACCTAGAGAAGAAATCTGACTTATCCCTTGAGGAAGCCTAGACATCACATGGGAGGAGGTGTCTCGATCTCTGCTCCTGGCCTCCGGGAAAACATCAAGTATGGTCCGCCCCCCTATGAAGCGACTTCCAGCGATCCCGGGGGGTCTTCACCCGCAACACTTAGCCCTCAGATATCGGTTAATAGCCAACAAAGGTATTCAGAAGGAAGCGTCGAGGAGGTCACAGAGGGTATTTCTGGGGCAAGTTTGGATAGGGAGAGGGGGAAGAAGAGGATGGCTAAGAAGGGGAGGCGTGGAGGAGGAGAAGATTTGTCGCTGCAGCGCCACCCTGACAGTCAACAGCAGCAGGACTATCAAAGACATCACCAGCGGCATAAGCGGCATGACGACCGAATGGAAAATGGGCGCAGCGGACCTCGTGATGGCAGCGGCGGGTATCGAAAGGGTGAATTTCAGAGGCCAATGGATCGGAAGCCGCAGATGAACAAGTCGCCTCATCGGGTGCGCTCCTCGGATTCGGATGAAGCATCTACCGGCAGGAGTGGCTTACTACGCAAAATTCTTGACAAAAGCTCATATGATGAAGACGATGATGAAGAAGGAAACAACAACAACAATAGCCAAAACACATATAATTCTCTGCCCGATGACTCCACGTTAAACACAGCTTCAAACCATACGGCTGAGGATGGTTCTTCATTTAATCCGCGTGGAAGGAAGAGGGGTAAGTTCGGAGGCTTCGGAGGGGGAAGTGGACGACGTGGTGGTGGTGGTGGGAATGGAAGTGGGAGTGGGAGTGGGGGAGGCAGAAGTGGGGATAAAAGTCTGGGAAAAGAGGGGGAAATTAACGATGATGACTACTATGATGATGACTACCGAGCTGAAAATGACAACTATCACGGTGACGACTACGACCGCAACGATCAAGACAACTTGTTTCCCCCTCTGATTTCTCGTTCCCCTTGGTCTATGCAGAGGGAGAAGGACAGCGGTAGCGGCGGGGTCAATGACACTGGATCGCTCGAGTTCTATGCTAGGCAGCAGAGGATGCATACTGCCAACAGTAACAACCATAATAGCAATGGGAGCAATACGCGGGGGGGAGAAACCTCTTTTGTCAAGGCGATGAGAGGTAAGGGAGGGGGAGGTGAAATGGGGGAAGAGGGGTCTGAATCTCAAGGCGAATTACCGAAGGTGACTAGTGGAATCGGCAGCGCTCGTGGCATTAATAGCGGTAACAGTGACGGCGCCGGCCGAAATATTAGTAGCTTAAACAATGATTCTAGCGGGAGCAAGAAGACGCACAGCAAAAGCAGACAGCTCTACTCCACCGGTCTGTCAGATTTCCTGTCGTCACACATGCTAGGAGCGGACGAGTACGCGCGAGTAGATGTTAAGTACAATAGGAAAGCAAGCGCAGCGACGCTCGCAATGAAGATGGCTATGGACCACTTCTGTTTTGAGGGCACGCACTCGGCCGTGAGGCATCTCTTTGTCGAGGAGCTTAGGGAGGAACAGTTTAAAAAAGGCGAGGTGGTGTGCACAGAGAAGGAGATTGGAGATCGGCTGTATGTTGTCGAGGAGGGACTGATATGTTTTTACATTGACGGTAGGAACGTTGGTGAACAGACGTCAGGAGGGGTCTTTGGCGAGCTTTCCTTGGTGTATGGCATTGAGAGGAGCGCAACGGCGGTATGCAGTACCGACTGCACTCTGTGGAGCCTAGGACTCGCAAGTTTTAGGAGGATTCAAAGTTGTCTTGCAATGGAAGCTCTGGACAACTCGTACCGCTCCGCGCAGAGGACGCTGAGTGGTCTTACTCAGGAGCAACTGAAGGAGAAGAAGGAGGAGGGGTTTGAGAGGAGTGGCATAGAACTCGAGGACCTCAGGGTCATCAATCTTCTCGGGCAGGGGACTTTTGGGACCGTGTCACTTGTCAGAGATGATATGAGGAACAAGAGTTATGCGCTCAAGAAACTGTCGAAGGTAAACCTAGTAAAGGCTTCTCAGGGGACAAGGGTGATTGCAGAGAGGAACGTCTTAATGGCCTGCTCCTCCCCCTTTGTCATAAAACTTTTTGAAACCTACCAGGACCAGGATTCTCTCTTTTTCTTGACAGAATTTGTCCAGGGCGGGGATTTAATGGCCTATATGATTGAGCAGGGTAGCATTCGAGACCCTGTTGCGACCTTCTTTGCCGCCTGTCTTGCCGAGGCCATAACTCATGTTCATGACATGGGCTTTGTGCACCGGGATATCAAGCCGGAGAATTGTCTGATAAGCGTCGATGGTTACTTAAAATTAGCCGATCTAGGGCTCGCAAAACGACTTCCGGCTGTGGTAGGGGTGGGAAAGGGGAGGACGGAGATTTCCCTTCTGGCATTCACCATGTGTGGGACACCTGAGTTCATGGCTCCTGAATTCTGCATGAGTGTGGGGTATGATCAAGGGGCAGACTGGTGGGCATTCGGGTGTGTTCTCTTCGAAGCTTACATGGGGCAGAATCCTTTCGATGCCGGGGGGGATCTCAAAAGGACGTTCAAAGAGGTGTGCATGATTGGCATGGGGAAAGCAAAGCTGCAGCTACATCCAAAATTCGTCACCAAATTTCCAAATGCGGCTGGACTACTACGACAGTGTCTCACGCACTGCAGTAAGAGGGTGGGTAAAATCAATTCCGCTCAGAGTCACCCCTATTTCAATAAGATCGACTTCGGGGCACTCCGGAGAGGTGAAGCGGAGGCGCCATACCAGGCCAGCGTCAAGGATGAATTGGATCTATTTTACTTCGAAAAGGGTGTCGGCCATAATAGGCAACCCCCCGCAACAATGCCCTATGCCGGTGACCAAACGTGGTGCAAGAACTTTTGAATTACCGCAGCGCGAATGGTTGATGGGGAGGAATATTATGCACAAATGCGTCACTCCGGAGACACTTTCGAGCCCCTAGTTTTAATAATTGTAATATATTGTGCGCTATTTCGGTTGCCGGAACAAATATTCAAAGCATTGACCAACATTCATTTTTGGGAACAGGAAAATTCCAAAAATAAACAATTTTTTGCAAAATTCGCTTGTCTGTCTACTAATTTTCGAGCTACAAAAATGTATCGGTTATTTGTTGGAGTTCCAATCGTCCTTCTTTTTGCGTAACAACTTGAAAATTTCATCCTCATTCTTCCAACCGCTAGATACCGCTTCTTGGACGGTCTGCAAGTGAAGTCGCATGAACGGGTTCGTTTTTTTTTCTAGTTCAAGTGAAGTGGGGACAGTCGGCTGGTTGTCCTCCCGAAGCTTGTTTATCTCGGCTGATCGAGTTGCCAGGTCTTCATTAGTGGGCTCCACGCAAAGAGCGAATTCCGCATTGTCTTTAGTGTACTCATGCGCACAGAATAGAAGAGTGCTGTGTTGAGAAGAAAAAAGAATGGAAAATAATGCCATACTATTAGGATACATTCTTCCCAATGAAACGAAATTGAATTTAAAATCGCCTTTCTCGGAGGAACAAAATCCACCAGAAAGCTCAGCTTCGGACGCTTCGCATCGACCGATTTTTTTTTTTCTTGCTCACCTGTCTGGGAGTGACTTTATGCGATTTATCGATTCAACGAACATCGTCGGATTTCCCTCAAACATTCGGCCACAACCCATTGAGAAGATAGTGTCACCAACAAAGGCGGTAGATAATGAGGGGACATAATACGAAATGTGCTCGAGTGTGTGTCCTGGTGTGTCAAGCACAAACATCTTCGTGCTGCCAAACTCGATTGGCGTGGGAGAACCTTTAATTGTCGTCACTTGGTAGTCCCGCTCCTTGCACTCTGGTGGCCCGTAAGTTATTACATTGTCAAACTCTTCACGGAGAGCCTGGTTCCCTTGCATATGGTCAGCATGCCAGTGGGTATTCAAAATGTGTGTGAGTGTGTAGTTCTTTTTTCTCAAGACGTTGAGATAAGAGGGTGCGTGCGGTACATCAATTGCGGCGGTCTCTTTAGTGATCGGGGAGTGCAGAATAAAGCCGTAATTGTCAGTCAGACAAGGGAACTGGTGGATGATCAAAGGTGTAGGGGAGGAGGGGGGCGACTCAAATGTTGAGATCTTGGGGATAAAATTTGCAGTACTGCAAAGGGATGAGGTCAGTAAACGGGAAGGAAGCATAGAAAACTTTTTGAGAAACATTGGGAATGGCTTGAAAGGATGAAATCGCAATGACACGATGACAAGTAGATTTTTGTAAGTGTGCTACTCGGAAAGTTTCAAATTTGCCGTCAGTAAAATAAGGGCTGGGAATCCAAATTGTCGAAAAATAAAATAAAAAAAATAAAATGAGGGAGCAAAACTTGGGAAAAACAACTCAATTTTATTGGCAACACAACTTCATTTTATTTAGCAAAAATCATAAATCATCATCATCAGTCTAGAGTCTCGAAGTTTGTCACTCCCCCCTTTTCGACGAAACCTTTGAAAATTTGGTCTCTTGTCATGATCTGGACCTCACCATCTTCGTCATCCTCGTCCATCTCAACAGCGCCGACACCAGGCAACTTACTTGGTGGCACTAGGAGACTGCTCTGATTACTGTTCACGTGTCTCTGGAGCTGCTCAAAGCTCATTTGTTCTCCCTCCTTGCCGATAGCAAATTTAGGTATTGTCCTCTGCTGTCTCTTTGCAATGTCACTGCTCTCGCCATCTATGTTGGATTCCTCGATATCGAGCTCGCACCAGCGTAGCCTGCAGCTTTCTGCTGTGACCATCTTAGCATCAAGTCCATTGAGGTCTTCGCTTTTCAGGGTGTTTTGGAGGGCCTTGCTTACTTCTTCAAAGTCGAAGACCTTTTCATGGACCGTAGCTGCGAGCTCAGCATCCATGCCCTCGCTCCAGTAGAAGCTGTTTGCGCTCGGGTTGTCGATGACGAAGACTTCTTTGTCGGCCTCTTTTTTGGCATCCATGAGCATCTGGGAAAAATTGAGCTCGTTAGCGTAAACAATCTTTTCCTTCTCCTCCTTTTCGGGGGCAACTGCGACCTCGACAATTTCCTCCTCCTTGGCCTTCTTTGAGGCCGCTTTTTGAGCACGATAAATTTCGAGCGATTCTTGAACTCTCATTTCTCGTTCATCCTGACTGTTATATCCCGACTCCTCAGCATTATTCTCGCTTTCGTTAACGTCTTCGTGATTTTTGTCTTTTTCATTCTCTTGGTCCTTTTTCCCCGCCTCGTCTTTTTCCTCTCGCTCCTCCTCTCGCTTCGGTGCACCTCCCTGGTAACTGTATAGGTCATCAAGCATGCGGCCGTCCGCTACTTCGCCCCCTTCCGATCCCTTGAGATCTTCCTTAGATGCCCCCACGCCATATTGGTAGCCATCAATTTTTTCATCTGTCTCATTTTCGATAATATTTCCGAAGTTGTCCCTTTTCTCTTCCCCCTTCGCCGCGTATTTAGCACCCATCACAAGGGCAATGTTTTCTTGCCCGTAAATTTTCCTCTCCTCCTCTGCCTCTTCCTTGGCCTCCCTCTCCCTCTGAATGGTGCACCTTTGCCTCTCCTCAATCTCCTTTAGCCTATCCTCGCTGATGATCCCACTATCGATCTCTTCTTGCCTCTTCCTTCTCACTTCTTTTTGCCAGTCCCTGAAATCTTGCAAACTCTGTTTGTCCTTGTTCCTCGCCTTCTCTTGCCTCTCCTTTCTAACCTTCTGCTCCAATTCGTGGCCCCCCTGAGTATTTAAATTTATTGCGTGCGTGCGTAGAATTTTGTTATCCAAGGGAGTTGAGTATATAATAATTTAGTTAGCAAGCGTGTCGTGTGTTCCACAGCGATATAAATGGAGAAGAGCAACACGAACACGTGGAGTATTTTTAATAGCGATTTGACAAATCTCACCTCCTGCCATGCCTCTGCCGTTGCCCTCTCGTCATCGAATATAGGCCTGTCCATATACCTCAGCTTCTTAATAGCGCAAATGCACTTCTTTCGAAATTGTCCGACGGTGTTGTTCACTGCATTACCCGCCATATTCACCGCAACCAGATTGGGAAGCTTCCCCAACACCTCAGTAATGACCTCGGCATCTGCAATCTCATTGTTGCTGCAATCAACGTTGGTCAGAGATTCGCACTCAGTAAGTTTGTCCATGCTTTCTTGGTCGGTAAGGACATTCTTGGACAGATTTAGCGTCATCAAACTCGTTAAACTCCCCAATCCCTCCACCTTGCTGATTCTGTTATCACTAAGATCAAGCTGGACCAGATTGACCAAGCTACCCAGATTTTCAATCTTGCGGATCAGATTCTTCTGAAGGAACAAACTGCGCAATTTCCTGAGGTGTCCCAGATTCTCGATTTTATCAAACCCATTGGAATCTAAAAACAGAGAGACTAAGTTACAGTACTTGTCCAGATTTTCAATTTTTCGAAAGCCCTTAAAGTGTAAGTACAGCTTGTCGTTCAGTTCCTCCGTCTCGTACCCTTCGTTGGCCATGGCGCAGGCGCGGAGGGTTTCGTCGTTCATTGTAGGAAGGGAGTCAGCAAAGGTCGAGGATGTGTTCACTTTGGCGTCGTACTTGGGATCCCTAGGGGCCATGATTAGAGCGTCCGTGTCTTCTTCTGGGGGTTGAGTGACGCTATCAACCGAAGGAAGCATCATATCGCCCATTTGTGTCATTTTTTTTTCTGAAAAGGGGTAGTTAAAATGCAGGGAAACGAAAAATCAAAAAAACAAACGAAGTCTCTGGAAAGTCCGAGGTCCGAGGTCAATCATCCCACCCAAGACAATTTTGAAGCAAACAGTCATTCTGGCGGTGATAAGAGCTAAATAAAGTCAGGAAACAAGAGCTGTGTAGTTGTCAGCGAGCCTGTTGACTTCATTTCTTTGAAAAACTGATTACCCTGTTCTCTTTCTGTTTGAACTGCCCTCTTCTTGACTCCTCTTGAATCACTGACCACACTGATATAGACCATCCTCAATAACAACAGTCGAGAATAATCCTGTAACAATGAGCAGCGGTGGCCCTCAACATGACCGTGACACGAATCAAACGGCTGTTTTATCCTCCCTCCTCCAGACTTCCATATCCCCTTCCCCCTCTCTTCTGCCATCCTCGACCTCCCTCAATAATAACCAGGAGAGGCAAGCGTACGAGACGGAGGTAAAGAGATTAAGGGAGAAAAACAGCGGGCTTGAAGGTTTGGTGGATAGACTGGGCAAGGAACTGAGAGAATGGCAGATTAGATATGGAAGTGGAGACATCAAAATTGATGAAGTTGTTGGCAGTGAAGGAAACAGCAAGGCACCAGAATGGATGACCTCCACCTCAATTATCACCCCTCTGATGAATGCGTATGATACTCGAATAGCAGAGCTGACGAGTGTGACGGAGAAGCAGCGACGTGAGCTAGACGCCTTCATTGAGCATTCCGAGCAACTTGTTGCAGAGAATGAGCTCCTCAGGGAGAATCAGCTCAAGGACGTTAAACAGTTGTTCGCGGGGGGTGAGAACGATTCGAATGTCGGTAATGGAGTTATGAGTGGTGGCGCTGGTGCCGGATTTGTTTCATCAGATGGAGTCAGCATGGCAGACGTCAATGAACGAATCAATCTTCTCATGGAGGAGAATGGCCTCATCAGTGAACAGAACGCCATCCTTACAAAGGAGCTTGAGAACGCCCACTCAGAGATCTATGCTAGGGAGCAGAACATCATCAATCTCTCGAACTCAATGACTGATGCCGCCATGTCCATGAAGGCAATGGAGGAGAAAGGGGAGAGGCTCGAAGCGGAGAAGGCGACAGCAGAGGGGGAGGTAGTCGACAAAAACAACGAGCTTAATAGTCTGCAAGAGACAGTGAATAAACAAAAGGAAGGAATGAAGGATCTTGGGGCACTAAAGAATGTACTCCTGGTTCAAATTGCTGATCTGAAGGGGGAGAGAGCTCAGCGAGAAGCGGAATGCGACGATTTGTCAAGCAAAGTTGCAACATCTATGACAAGAATCAACGAGATCAGTGGAAAGCTCTCTGCATCTACTATCCGAGCAGATGGGCTTTCAGAGAAGTATCGTCGTACTGCTGCTGAGCTTGCCGCTACTAGGAAAGACGCCGAGGGAATGATGACCGTCATGAATGGAATGGAGAAGCAACTCAGTGAATTCGCAGCCAGGGAGGAGGGAGTCAGCCAGCTGAGCAGGGAGTGCAAGACCAAGGTGGAAGACGCTTTGCTTGCCAGAGATCAAGGGGCAGCAGTTTGCGCGAGCTTAAGGAGGGAGGTCGCCAAGCTCATCGAAGAGAGGAAAAACTTGGTGAACAAGAAAGCGAGGGGTACAGAGGAGGTCATCGAAGCTATTAAGAGCAAGATGCAGGCGGTCATAGACCAAAAAGATAGAGATTTACACGAGATGAATGTCTTGAATGCCAAACTTGTCGGTAGCTACGAGAGAGCCAAGAGAGAGAAAATGCAGAGTGAGGAGACATACAGGAAGCTGAAAGAGGTCTTGAACGGGGAGCAGGGAGGCCTGAAGGAGAAATTTTCAGACTGCACCAGGCGCATCAGTGAAGCTGAAAGTCGCTGGGAGACTGGAGAGAGGTGAGAATTGGAAAGTGTTGTTTCTGGGTGCTGAAATCGTATTCGTCAAAACGTGCACAGTATTTTCAAGACAAAACACAAAATGGAAAAAACTAACTTTGTATCTTTCTTTACTTTACCTCTACCTCTGCTGCTTATTCGACTCACAGCCAAAGAAAACAGCTGGAGAGCCAAGTCCGCGATCTACAGGGCGCCATCGAGTCTAAGGATGCAACGCTGGCAGATCTCAGGAGTAGGATTGACAGGATGAATGATGCCGAGGGAGCTGAACTGAACGCGTCTAAGTCCGCCCACCGACAGGCAGCTGATATGCTAGAGCAAAAGAAATTTGAAGTGGAGAAATTGAAATTGCAGGTCGAGGAGGCCAAGGGCACCGCGAGTCACAAAATAAACGAACAAGTGAAGAAGCTTCAGGGGGAGGTGGAAGACGCAAATTTGTTAGTGGAAAGTGCCAGATCTTATGCTAGAGAAAAGGAGACCTTGCTGCAAGAGCAAATCGAGGCAAATGGACGGATGGTGGATAAAGTCAGAGCAGAGAAGGATACATTAGTGAGGCAACTGGAAGGGAAGCTCACAGAGGAGAGGCAGGTCAATCAGAGATTGAGCGCCAGGAACCAAGAACTGGGGGGAAGGATCAATCTGCTTGCAGCAGAGAAGAGCGAGCTCCACCTTATCGCTGTTGAACACGAAAATAAAGCAGAGGAAGCGGATAGCGAGAAGAAGCAGCTGGAGGCCACCATCGACGAACTGGCCGAGCAGGTGCAGGGACATGTTGCAGAATTGCAAATCAGAATCAAGGAGGAAAGCAAGTTAAAAAGCGAACTCAAGAGGCTGGAGCTGCTAATACAACGGCGGTAATGATCTGGTCGGGTCGTAGTTAATGCTGTAAAATGGATGTTGAATTTGGCTTACGAGACCTTTTATTTACCGCAGCCGCCCTAAATACACGCACAAGCGTGGCGGGGCGTAAGCAACATACAGCGTCGCAATATCCATTGAAATTTAAAGAAACAAGAACTTTTGAGGGAGGGTTTCGCGAATTTGCGAAAAAAGTAAAAAATCTCACGCAACATTAAACTGCGAGGGTAAAAAACATCTCCTTTCCGTGTTCTGACAGCGTGTCATCGTGAAAGATCGAAAATCTTAAATTAATTTCCTCAGGAGGCCTCCAAAGAAAACCACCACAAACACAACAATGGGAACCGGAAAGACGACCAAGAAGCCAGGATCTGGTTCAAAGATCAAGCGTTACAAGGTGAATATTGTTTGGATAGGGGGGGAGTTTCTTGTTTTGGGTGGTGGTTGATAGTTATCAGGGGGTGTGTGGAATGGAGCCGAGTTTGCCGTTTACTTGCCCACACAATGATCACCCTGGTGATATATATTTCTCTGTCATCTCCGCCTTTCTCTCACACTTATTGTTTCCACAGCGCGCTTGTCGTACCAAGAACCGCAAGCAGGACACTGACCAGATTCAGGAAAGAATTGAGAAAGCTCAGGAGACAGGAACTGACCCTGCTGCTTTCGCTTACGACGACGAACTACCTGGTGGTGGCCAGTTCTACTGCGTTGAAACCGGCAGGCACTTCACAGACGCGGAGGCACTCAAAGCTCACAAGAAAACGCGAGAATACAAACGTCGTTGCAAGGACTTGAAGGAAGAAAAATACACGCAGGACATGGCAGACTGGGCCGGAGGCATGACGAAGGAAAAGCTTCCTCCGGCGCATCCGCCGACCGAACCGTAGAATAGGTGTTTGGGATAATTGGTGTAAATGAAATTGATTATCGAAATTGTAATGAAATTGTAGGAGAAAAGATGAGTTTATGAATGTTGCGTTAATATAATAGCTCAAATTGTTGTTAAAATGAAAAAAGGAAAGATTGCCGACTCTAAACTATACCCAGTGCTCCACTAGTCGACATTAAATCCACTAAAAGTAAAAGTAAAAGTACACTCATTCCAGGGACGAACTCAACAATGCGACACATCACTAAAAATCCCTTTTCAAAGTTGCTGGGTTGTCTTTCCGCATTGACTCCGTCGTTCCGATTCGATTTTCTTACTAGAAAAGGCCTGGGATGAGGATCTTGCCACCAGAGGCAATGTGCTCGGCAAGGGTTTGGCCCTGGATGCCCTCCTGGATCATGGCCCCAAAAATGCCCAGCATAGCCGCGCGTCCCTGGTTGAGCTCCATATCAAGCTTGAACTTGAGCTCCTCACCCTCAAGGGTATTTCCGAGGTAGCCGGTTCCGTAGTTGCCACTGTAGTCAGAGG
>Ga0115554_1001440_pt1 | contig 16795 bp, 9 predicted proteins | sample COGITO_mtgs_1104_3_FD_87283 | JGI IMG/M metagenome (GOLD analysis project Ga0115554, IMG submission 87283) | Pelagic marine microbial communities from North Sea - COGITO_mtgs_110404 | ecosystem: Environmental > Aquatic > Marine > Epipelagic | place: Germany:Helgoland, sampling site Kabeltonne... | reverse complement strand
GCAAGTACGCCACGGACGAGTTCGACGACGAGTTCGACGACGAAGACGAAGACGACGCCGTCCCCCCTCCCACGACCGCCACCTCCACCTCCGCCTCCGCCTCCACCTCCCACAACAACGACGACGCAATCTTCGACACGAGTCTCGACGAGGTGGAGAGGGAGGCCCGCAGGGAGGTCGAGAGGGAGGAGAGGGAGAGGGAGAGGGAGAGGGGGGGGGCGGAGATCGTACCGGAGGAAATGGCGGTCGCGGACGAATCGGGGGGGGAGGCCGTGGAGGAGGTGAGCTCCGACAGCGAGATCGATCCACCCTTCAGTCCCTCCCCCCCCTCCCCGTCCGCGGCCGTTGTTGTCGACGAGGAGGAGGAGGAGGAGGAGGGGGAGGGGGGGGAGGATTCGTTCGTGCGGCACCAGGACGAGGCGGCGGAGATGATAAGGGAGAGGATCGACGGGGACGTGAGGGAGGCGGTGGGGAGGGTGAGGGAGAGGGTGAGCGTGGATAGGGTCCAGGTGGAGGGGGAGTGAGAATTTAAAAAAAAAAATACTAAAAACGGCTGGGAGGGGGATTGTAAAGTTGTAAAAAGTTTGTGGCTTTTTTTGTTGCTATAGGTTGGATCATTTACTTGAGGCAAAATGGGCATTTACTTGAGGCAAAATAAGCATTTATTTCGGAGTGAAAGGGTTTTCAGCAAAGAGCGCTTCGGAGGTATCGTCCGGTTTCAATTTAGCTCACCCAAATCTTTAGGGTGACTTAAAGACGAAAGTTTATTTGAATCAGTGCTCATATTGTATTATACTTTCGCATTCAAAGGTATAGCAGGAGTTGTTACTCTAAGCCAAGCATTAAGAAGGTTATCACCTCCACGAGCAATAGTTAACGGTCCAACCTTGTACACCGAAGTCAACTTGACCTTCTGTAGATTAATCCTTGGTCAAAAATAGCTTTCTTTCTTTCTTTCTTTCTTGGACGAAAGAGGTTGCTTTTCAGGCCCTCTCGTCGAATCTGAAGTCCTCCTTCTTGAGAGTGTTAACCAGGCACGCCGCCACGATGAGAGACCCCCCTAGCAGCGCGTTGGCCCCCATCCCCTCGTGGAAGAACAGCAGCGCGAATCCGGCGGCGAATATGGGCTCCGTCGCGAGGATTACCGACGCCTCCGCCGCGCCCATCTTGCCTATGGAGTACGTCTCCAGCAACCTGTTGCACGCGGTCGTCACCACGCCAGTCCACAGCACGGCCGCCAGCACACCTTTCTGCTCGGGATCGGTGAAGAGGGAGAGGAGACCGAAGCGAGCGAGGTCGGGGGGCGACTCCGTCGAGAGGCACCACAAGGCGCTGAGGAAGGCGGTGACGGCGACCTGGGTCGCCGTCACGGGGAGCGCCATGCCGGGGGAGCCCCTCATCAGCCTCTCGGTGAGGCTGAAGGAGACGCCGAAACCGATCCCCTGGAGCACCGCGAAGACGTCGCCGGTGCCGACGGCCGTCGCGGAGAGATTCCCACCCCCGAGCTCCAGGATCCCCACCCCGACTATGCATAGGGCGGCGGCGAGCCAGGTCTGGGGGGCGTTCGTTAGGGAGACGTCCTTCTCGCCGGACAGGGAGTCGACGAGAGGGCATACGATGACGGTGACGGCCCCCAGGAAGGCCACCGTGGAGGAGTCCGTGTCGACGAGGGCGACGGACTGGCTGATGTAGCCGAGGGCGGTGAAGCAGCCGCACAGGAGCGAGCCGGCGATCAGGGGCTTCTCGAGCTTGGGGAGGAAGGGGGAGAGGACCAAGGCGCCGAGCAGCATCCGAGAAGAAGTCGTCGCGCTGGCGGGGAGGTCGGCGTTCATAAAAGCCCCCAAAGGGAAGTTCGTCCCGTACAACAACGACGCGAAAGTTAGAGTCAGGCGAGGCATCAGGTAGCGAGCTCGCTTCGCCAGCTTGTAATTTTTTACGGACAGGGGCGAGGTTGACTTTGGGGTGGTCGGTTCGCCCTCGTTGTACGAAACGAAACGCGAGGTTGACTTTGGGTTAGGGTTAGGGGTGGTCGGTTCGCCCTTGTCGTCGAAACCGTAGTCGAAACCGTCCTCTTCCTCCACCAAGACGCAAACACCCCGGGCACAAACGACCCCTGCTTGATTCAAGAGGTCGTCGTAATATAATAGTGATGAAGGACTATCTACCATTGGATCCGGGGTAGTTAATTCTGGTGAGGGCGGTGAGGGCGGCTGCGATGGGCTGCTTTCTCTTTCGTTGCGGTATATTCTCGTGTAATGGTTGCAGTTTCTGCAGGAGTTGATAAATGCGGCAGAAAGTGGCAAAATGAGCTGCAAAAAGGCTGATAACCTCATCACGCTCGACCAAATAATCAAAGGGTCAAACTGATGAGGCCGCTTAGCGGGGGGTGGCAAAACTCTGCCGAAAAGGGAGCGTTTTGGTGAGTGAGAGGAGTGTAGATCTCAGCGTGTCACTTCGAAAAGAGAGGAGTGTAGATCTCAGCTTGTCGACTTCGATGAGAGTCAATGAGCGTAGGGAAAGTTCTCGTAAGCTTTTGAACGAGCTGGGTGATCGATTTTATATTGTAAGCTAATAAGAAGTGGAGATATTGCCAAGATTATTATTTCTCGACCGACGAACGAACTCAAAACTATTCCTTTTTCCTTTCCACAGTCTCGCTTTTTGCTCCTTGCTCCTCTGAATTGACGTACCTACCCCCCTCCAATATAATTACCCTGCGAGCTTCACTTTCCTGATTATTTTCCCCTTTAACATGCCGTCGACGAATCCTCCGGCGTCCCCTAGCACGAGTTTCGTGGTGTCATGTCGCACGACAGCCTCCGAGGTTCCGGTTGAGATGACATTCACTCGTTCGTGGGGGGCTAATGGTTTCGACCGTCTGTACGAGCTTTTTTCTGCCGGCTATTATGACGACACCGTCATGTATCGTGTTGTGCCTAACTTTCTCACACAATTTGGCGTCAGCACACATGATGAGATGAACAAGAGGTGAGCATATCGGTGCAGGTGATTGCTTGTCTGACGCTAAGCATTTTTTGCACACAAACTCACCAAAGACCACACAAAAAAACGGCGTTCGTCTAGATTCGGCTGGCCGAATACAATACCAGACGACCCTCGTGGGACCCAACCGTTCAAAAAGGGTACTATCTCCTTCGCTGGCTCGGGTCCGAACTCTCGGGCGACGGATATATTCATCTGCGATATGGAAAATGGTGGTTCACTCGGCAAAGGATCCCCTTGGGAGGTTCCACTAGGAGAAGTTACTAGTGGTATTGAAGTAGTCGAACAATTTTACAGCGGTTACGGGGACATTGACGCATTTAACAAGAAAGGAGTCAGTCAGCAAAAGTTGCGAAACAAGGGGGAGTCGTACGTGAATAATGAGTTTCCACTTTTGAGTAGGTTTGCTGGATGCGAAATGACAAGTATCGATGGAAGTGACCCTCGCACGCCGTTGGAACCGATGAAGAATGAAGATATCGATAGGGGTGGAAGGTTTAACAGGTTTGAGCACAATGGGGTCGTCCACCACGGTGAAAACTCCTCCTCTTCTGTCAGTGGAATTACGGCCGATCGCTTTATTGCCGCTATAATAATGGTATTATCGGGATTTTCCGCCCTTATACTCACCTATAGGCTCTGCTCGAGTGGAGGGAAGAAGAGTCGGCGATTTGAGCAGTAGTTTGTAAGTAATTTTGAGAGACCCAAGATAAAATTTTGAAAGCCAGCAAAAAGAACAGACACAACACAACAGCACCTCAACATAACACAACAGATCCTGAAAATTGTGTCAGACGGTCGAACTAGTTTTAAACGGTATTATTTATTTTTCCGGAATGATACAAGTGGAGCAGTAAGGACAGCGATCCTTTCTCTTCAACCACTCGTCAACGCACTCGGCATGGAATGTGTGATTGCAGGTAAAGTTCAGATGTCTGAGCTTCTCTCCTGTCTCATAGGGACACTGACATACCAAGCACTTGAGCTCACTGTCGTCACATTCCTGCTTATCCCTATTGTTGAATGTTGCCTCGTCGTAAACACTCGTCCTGAGTTTTTCGATCTCTTGTCCAGCTATGAGTGCCCACCTTTCCTCCTTGACATTCCCGATCCTCTCACCGATTTGCAGCATCGTCTCGTAGGACAGTTCAGCGTTCTCCCCCTCCTCTCCGTCGTTGTCTATCTGTTCTTGCAGATCTGTATTCTCTGGGTTTTCCTCCTGCATCGCCGCCTGCAGCGCAGCTAGATCCTCGCCGCTGAAATTGTCCGCGTTTTCACGGAGGTACTCTGCCCCCATCTGGTAGCTCGCCATTGCCTCCTCCGCCATAAGCTGGCGAGCAAGGGCCATAGACTCCTCCTCATCCCGCCGCGCCTGACTCGCCGGGGAGAGCTGTTCAGGCTGCGTCTCCTCCACATCCTCTTCCTCACTCACGGCATAATCGTCATCAGAGTTTTCATCGGAGAAGTCTATCCCTATATTGTTGGAGCTATTGTCAATTGCAAGAGTATTGTGAATATTCCCGTTGGTGATGTTGTCTTGGTTAGGCTCGGGTCCGCTACAAATATCAACGGCATCGGCTGCCGTTTCCCTCGCACCTTGTGGGTAGGGCCTCTGCCTGTTGTTGTTGGTGATAGCAGTATTGGCGTTATCTGGAGTAACCAGATCAACAAGACTTGGCTCGCTCAGGTCCACCACACTAACCTCGGACGAGCTCGCGGCCGTATTTGCGTGCGTAGGAGTACTATCCTGAGAATTTGGCATCGCATCTGGAGAATCCAAGGAGGGGGGCACCGATATTGAGACTTTTTCATTACTGACATCGAGGTGGTGGTTTGAAAAGGCCTGTACATTCTCTACGTCCTCTGGCGTGCTCAAAATCGAAGCGTTCGACGTGTCCCGCTTTAAAAGTGAGGTATTTGTGTTACCACTCGTATTCACGGGCGACAGTCGGAGCGGAGAGGCAGAGAATGCTGACATAGAATTTCCGTCGTTGTCAAATATATGCACTGATGGAAGCGTTTTAAAAGATTTTGACGAGTACTCGGGGGATTCCAATTACTAAAAGCACTTCACGGGCAAATTCTTTTTAAATACAGAACAAGTTTTTGTGTGACTGGTGGTCTTTGAAAATTTTCAACGACAAAACGGGCGAAAAAAGCCAAAAAGTGGAAAGTGGAAGAAAATCCAAGAAAGAAAACTTCACTCTCCCATTTGTTACTTTTCCCTCCATTCCCATTCTCTCTCTCTTAAATATCTTGCCCCAATATCTTATCTTCGTTTGCTCGCTCGCTCTGTCAACTGGAAACTAAAACTCCCCCTCCCTCCAGCCACCAGCCACCAGCCACCACAGACACACCGGTAAAGTAAGTTTTCACTATCACTAGTCTCGCTCCTCCCTCCCTCATCAACCCCCCAACAACATGTTGACCGCTTCGGCCTCGTCCCACCCCTTCGCCTCGAGCGCCGCCTTCGCGCTTTCTCTGTCAAAGCCCATCTCGCAAACCCTCGATATCTTGGCCTCGTTCTCGTCCCCCCCCGCTTTCTCTTGAGCGTACATATCGGTCCAAAACTTTGCTGTCCGCTTGAACTCCTCCTGGTTGCCGGTGTACATCTTGGCGACTTCCGCGTCCTGGGGATCCGCCGGCTCCGGGTTACATAGCAGGGCCTGGAGGGATATGAGAGCGGTCTTTATGGTCAGGGCGGGGGACCAGGCATCCTTTAAAATATCCAAACAAATGGCGCCAGTCTGTGAAGAAATGTTCGGGTGCCATATTTTGGTGATGAATTTCATTTTGGGCGGTTCGAAAGGATAACCGTTGGGGATTTTAATGTCGATACTATCATGTAAGTAGGATACCGATGGGAAGGGTAGTAAGGAGTGTGAGATAGAGCAATCAGAGAGTGATCACAAAAAAACGCTCTTTTGTTTTTGGGATCCGAGATCGGAGAGCCGCAGAGCCTGACCAAGAATGCGGCCAGATCACGTAAGGTGGTACCGCGCGTCCACACAGCTGCAGCTGCAGAGCAGCCATAACTTACCAGAAAACTCCGCCCTCGTATGGCGTATCGTCCGAGCCCTTGATAGATCCCCGCAACTCGGTGAGTACACCTGGCACAACGGGCTCGGCAAACACCCCTGAAGAATCTGATTGAAGCTGGCATTCGGCCAGTTCCTTGCGAAGGCGGGAGTCGTTCGACATTTTTTTGAGATCTAGGGAATCACTACGGCTGTCTGAGGTGTCCAGCAGTGGGTCTTGAGAATGGAAGGGGTGTTGACTTAATCCAATGCTGATAAACGTCTATATGCCTGGGAATGTTTATTCTATATTATCTCCGGGCCAAAATAGTGTTGATGAATAGATAGGCTTGTACTATTTTAAACGGAGTTAGTGACGAAGGCCTGGGTTCTGCAGCCTTTTTACACCGGCGTGGGGACAAATTTCCGCTCCTTAATATCGAATCTCTAAGATGTTTCTCAAATGGTAAAACCGAGTTTACCCGGCCCTTAGCTTAAAATACTCGGCCTAGACAACATTAATAGTATTTAAAGACCTCTTCCCATAAAAATCAGCACCTGCCCTTCATTGTTGGTAAGCCAACCTTTCTCTCACAAAATCAGAATGTATCCTGGTTTAAGGCGGTCGCTGTCGACGTTGGCCCGTCCTGATGACTCAAAGAAGGAGGCCCTTGCTGTCCTCGCCCGTGCACTTGGCAAACACCAGGTCCGCATCTTGGCTGCCTCTGATTCCTTTGACTCTTCCTCTTCCTCTTCCTCTTCCTCTTCCACCACGACTCCCACCCCGACAACTGACATTCTCCGCAAACCGAACCCGTTCATTACTTCTGCCGTTATTTCTCCAGTGCGTTCGTCGAAGTCGTTGGAATTTTCGTCCTTAAGGGAGTTCCAGAGTTACAATGAGAGGGAGTGCATAAGCAATGCAGCCGAACAGTATTTAGAGGCTCTGAAAAAGGCTGAGATGAGAAGCTCCATGAGTAGTCTCCCCGCAACGCAGAATCACTTCAGCGACTGGTTTCCGCGCCTTTATCATGCTATTAAATCGGAGCAGGCGGCCGTACTTAAGGGGGAGAAGGGCTTTGATCGGAGTAATTATGGTCCAGCTTTGATGCTGCTAAAGGCAGAGAAACTGGCCGTGATAACAATGCATGAGGCTGTAGACACGACGATGCACTCCCCTCACGGCGCAAAATTCGTGAGAGTTTGCGACAGGATCGGAGAGGCCATCAGAGCGGATGTCAACATGAAGTTTATCGGTGAAAAGGATGGCAAAACGACTTGGGGGAAGGAAATAATCGGAACGCTGAAGAAGGCTTCCAAGGGCAGGATGAGGCAGGTGAATAAGCGTGCGGAGCAACTTCTCGTTGCATCTGGCAGTCCGGATAGCGACGATCAAAATAGCGAGTGGCCCATGGAGCTGAAGATAAAAGTTGGTGCCGCACTAATATCTCTTCTCATACGCGAATGCAAGACCTCATCCGGGGGGCCTGCTTTCGTTTATGAGAAGCGACGGACGAGAAAGAACAAAGTTACTGGCTTCTTGCGGTGCAGTGAAGAGACCCTCGAAAGAGTGACGGCCGCTTCCCCGGCTAACATCTTTTCGTTCGTCCGCCACCAGCCCATGGTGGTGAAGCCAGTCGAATGGTCTGACCACAATTACGGCGGTTATCTTGAGCTCTCGTCGTCTGTCATGCGAACGCACGGGTGCATGGTGCAGCGAAATATGCTGAAGGAAACGAGCTCTACCGGTGATCTAGATGTCGTTTACAAGGGCCTGAACAGCCTGCAGCGGATCGGCTGGCAGATAGATGGGAGAGGCCTGGACGTCTGTCAGGAGGCGTGGGAACTAGGGTTGCCAATTGCTGACCTTCCAAGGAGAGAGGACATGGTGGTGCCAAGCAAGCCGAAGAAGGAATTCGTGAAGCCGAAGCGTCCCGACGGCTCGGACTACGATCGGAAAGACCCGATAATGCTTGAGTACTACGATCAATTAAATAAATACTACAACGCGGTCCACCACGTGGAGAGGAAGAAGCAGAGGAACGCCGAGATGCATTCGCTGCGATGCGACACGATGATCAAGCTGATGACTGCTGAGAAATTTCGCGACTATGAGATTTTCTTCCCTTATAACCTCGACTTCCGTGGTCGTGTATATCCAATCCCCCCCAATTTGAACCATGTGGGCAGCGACTTGTGCCGTGGGATGCTTCGTTTCAGTGAATCGAAACCTTTAACGGAGAGAGGGTGGGAGTGGCTAAGGATCCACATTGCAAACTTGTTTGGGGTGTCGAAAGTGTCATATGCGGATCGTTTGCAGTGGGTCGAGGACAATTTCGATGAATTGAGAGACTCAGCCGAAAACCCAATCCATGGCCATCGCTTTTGGCTGGAGGCTGACGAGCCTTGGCAAGCTCTTGCGGCTTGCAGGGAGCTGATGGATGCGTTCGATTCTGGGGACCCTGTCAGTTTCGAGAGTTCTCTCCCGGTTCATCAAGACGGAAGCTGCAATGGGCTGCAGCACTACGCTGCCTTGGGTCGCGACTTGGACGGAGGAACGGCAGTGAATCTATGCCCGACAGAGCTCCCCCAGGACGTGTACATGGGAGTGTGCAAGATTGTGATCGGTAAAGTCAACACCCTGGCCGACAGCAAACTGCCCATTGACGCGAATCCGAAGGAGAAAAAGGCTCACGCGAGTGCAGTACTGCTCAAGGGGAAAGTCGGAAGGAAGACGGTAAAACAGACTGTCATGACTAGCGTGTACGGTGTGACGGCTATTGGAGCTCGGATGCAGGTCGAGAGGCGTCTCATTGATATTTTTAAGGACGAAGGAGTTGACACTGACGAGATCGAGAAGGATATTTACGATGCAAGTTTTTTTTTGTCCCGCCTCACCATGGAGGCCATGAACGAACTCTTCACGGGGGCCAGAGAGATCATGTCCTGGCTACAAGATTGCAGTGAAATTTGTTGTCGTCAGGGACAACCGATGAGCTGGATAACGCCTCTTGGCCTCCCCTGCATCCAGCCTTACCGCAAGGAAAACCAAGTGAGAGTGAGTACACTGATGCAGAGAATCACCATAGCTAGGAATACGTTTGAGCTGCCAGTGGACAGCCGGAAGGTAAGACAAGACTGTCAACGATTACAAAATATAATGTCAAAAGAGAAGGAGAGAAACAGGATATTGATTGTCTTTGTGTTTGGTGTTCCCTTCACGCTCGCTAACCCCGCCATGTCCGTCTATCTCGCCTTTTCTTGCAGCAAAAAACGGCTTTTCCCCCCAACTATGTTCACTCATTAGACAGCACTCACATGTTGTTGACGAGCATGGAGATGGAGAAAAGGGGGCTAACATTTGCGGCAGTTCACGACAGTTACTGGACTCACGCCTGTGACATTGATGAGATGAGCGACATTTTGAGGGATGAGTTCGTCGACCTTTACAACAAGCCATTGCTCACGGTCCTCAAGGCAGATTTGGAGAGCAGATTCCCCGGGGTTGTTTTTCCGCCCATTCCTGAAACAGGACAGCTAGATTTGGAGTCTGTTAAGAAAAGTAGGTATTTCTTCCAGTGAAGGTATACAGTAAGATAGATTTATTGCTGCGTTTAGAGAAGGAATACCATAATTTTACTCATTTTTCCTCCGAAATCCTGCCTTGTATATTTCTGTACGCGCTGGTTTATAAAGACAACTGAATAATACCAGGACGCTTTTTTTTTCGTTTAAAAACCCCTCCCATCATCACATAATTTCTTAATTCTACCGATAGAGAACGTTTGAAGTTCTCCCAAAGCTCCCATCCCAAAATGAATCCCCAACTGCAGGCCATCTTGGAACAATCTCCGAAGCATGCAACCACTCACCGAAGTAACAAGCAACCAGCCAGACAGCAGGCAATGAAAGATAATCAGCAGAAACAACTTGCCCTGTCGTCAATCGCCAAGAAAAAGAGTAAGTCAAAGGTGAATGTACCCTACCTCAATCACACAAAAAACAACAGCAACCATTCCTATTCAATTTCGCAACATTCCCCCAAACATAATAAAAACCGTCATTCGTCTGCTTCGTTCGATCCGAATGCAAAGACTGGCGTGGAGCTGCTGACCGGAATCCGATCTCAAAAAGATGACATCTTAAAGAAAGTTGATAATCTGACTAAAGCTTTCGACGAGGACAACAACAGTTCTGCTGAGCCCCAGACACAATCCCCGAGCGGAACCGCGTCCCGCGGGTCGACTGTACAACTGCGCGACAATATTGCAAATGCTATTAATATGGCCATGTCTTCTCAGAAAATTTCCGTGCTCCAAAAGGATTCGCTTAACAGCATCCTCGACTGGTTCGATGAATTGCGCAACACAGATGGCAAGTACAACCCAGAGGCGGATACAGATATTATATTCAACGATAGCGCGAGCAATCTTATTGCAGATACCGAGACTTCGAAGGAGTTTCTTAAAGACAACACCAATGTAGTGTCAAGCGCCTCAAGCAACTTGAACAACATCTTTAAGAACATGGTGAAGGCTTTCGGTCAAGAGAACACGCGCTTGTCCGCTGATCTTACGTCGGACATAAAAATTAAAGAGAAAGACATCAAGAAACTCAGGGCGGACATTGTCGAGGCTAGGAACAGCATCGACAGTCTCACCCAGTTCAACACCAATCTGGAGCGGCGCTACCGCCTTGCCGACAGCCGTGCAAACACGCTCGAAAGTAATCGGCGGAAAGCTTTAAAGGACTGGAGTGATCTCAGCAAAGATTTTAGTGATCGCATCGTTCACTTAGAGAAGCTCGTAGCCCAGGAGTGTAGCAAGAGCAAGATGATGGAGCAGATTTTGCGGTCAGGGGGGCTGGAGCTTGCCATGGAGAGTAAAAAAGACGAAGGAGATGGCAATGAAGATGGGGGTGAGGAGGACAGTGCCGAAGCTGCTGAGCGAAAGTCTTACTTGCAATCACTTTTGATACAAATCAATGACCTCAATGACCGCTTGCAGGCTAAAGATATGGAGTTGAATCAAATGACAAGGAAGGCGGAGGCAGATTTGGCTAAGGTGCTGTCTGATCTCAAAGTGGAACGGAACAGGAATTTGGAATCTGGAAGAGGCATGGCAGATGATATGGTTGCCGCCAATGAGGCGGCAAAGGGGGAACTCGCCAATCTGAAGGCGAAGAAGGACGCCGAAATGGCCGAGATGAAGGAGAAGAACATGGCTACTCAGGAACGCCAAAAGGACGTTATCGCTGCATTGGAGAGCGAAAAGAAATCTCTGGCGGAAAAGGTTACTAAATTGGAGGCTGATCTAGCAAACTCAAGCAGCACCTCGCTAAGTGCGAAGGAGTCAATGACGGAGATCCAGACGAATTTAGACTCCCAGATTGAGGAGAACAAAAAACTGTTGGCCCAGATCCATGAGATGGAGAGCTTGCAGAGGAAAAATGAAGCTTCAAAGGGCAACAAATCCAAAGAATATGGGGAGAAAATAAAAGAAGTGGAAATCGAGCACGCCAAGGAAATTGAGGCGATAAAAGAACGAGCCGCTGATCAATCCCGTTCTCTCCAAGAGAAGGTGGATGAGTTGACTAAGAAGCTCGCTGATTTAGAAGCCAGCCAAAAGGCGCAACAAGGCCAATCGCGCGAGTTGGACAGGATCTTGGAGAAACACGAAGAAGAAGTTAAATCACTGAAAAACCTGCTGAGTGAGCGAGAGGCACGAATGTCCATGTTGGATAGTAACCAAGAACTTGTTCTTCAAGAGATGAAAAAAGCCCACGAAGAGGAGTTGAATGATGTGCATAATCGGCAAAAAGAGATGGAATCAAAACTAGAGACGACCGGAAGTGTTAGTGAACAGGCATTGGCGGAGCTAACGGAGAAAGCCGCCGAAGAAGTAGCGATGCATCGAAGCTTGCTAGAGAAGAGCGAGTCGAGCAGAAAATTGTTCGAAGCGGATGCCGCACTACAGCTAAATAATCTCCGAAAAGAGAAGGAAGACGAAATCGACAGGCTGAAGAGCGAAATGTCAGGATTATCGGGCTCCTCTAGCGAACAAGTTCAGGAGCTGAAAAACAAAAATGAGACATTGAACGATAAGATTGATGAACTTGTTCGGTTGCTTGGAAAGGAAAAGTTGAAAATGAAGGCTCAGGTTACGGCGAGCAAGAGCCAAATGAGTGATCTCGACCGCCAGTTACAGGCCAGTGAATCTCAGGTCCAACGCTCGCTCAGTGACAACGCGAGCCTCCGAAGAAATGTCCAGGAGATCATGGGGGGGATTCAAAACTGCAGCAAGCTACTTGAGGACATTCAAATCGACCAAGAGGAATTCAATGACTGGGACAGAGTGGACAAGGTGTTCAACGAAATCTCTGATATGATTCACGGGGAGAAAAGCCAAAAGATTGAGAGGTCTCGAAAGAAGCTTGAGGCGGAGAATCGCAGAAAGAGCAGGATGCTTTTGAGTTTCATGAAAAAGAAGATGAGTTTCAGCAATTTTGCTGATGGCGCTCCTCGGAAACTTACAGCCACGGGGAAATTCTGGACTGCTGACAGAAAGAGCAAGTTCATTGCTTTAAGCGCCGAGACTTTAATCAACAAGAAGCGCGGGAGCACTTTTTTCGCCTCTCCCCCACACAGTAGTGAGGCGTCAACGAGGCCAGGAACGGCCGGTAGTGAGACCGCGAGTGAAGCCAGTTCAAGCAATTTCGGTTCTAGGCCTGGGACAAGCAGCAGGCCTGGAACTAGCAAAGAGCCTTATGTACCGCAAATTATTGAGGAGGAGGAGAGAAGTGACCTAGGGCAGTCGTCCCCTACGATTGAGAATGTCGGAGCAGGCAATGCTGCTGCAGTTGATGTCAATACCCGGAAGGAAGAAGTCGACAGGTTGTCGGCTCCTTCGAATGTAATTGAGGGAAAAGAAGAGGAGACACCCCATATTGCTGCAAATGGGGACGAACATGAGGCTGGAAATGGGCAATCAACAACCGCATCAGTCGGTGCTGCAAGAGAGGCCGAAACCAAAGTTGAAATCGCCCCAGCCAAAGATCGACCGCAAGTATTGTCGCACGACCCACCCGACCCATCGACTTCAATCCAGCCTCCTATTACGGCGTCAGCGAAGGGAGATAAATCATCTAATATTCCGCCGGCTAATGATAATTCGTCCCCTGCAGCTTCTCTGGCTTCACCTGAAGAGTTGGAAAGTAACGACGAAAAGAAAGTTGAGGAGGTGGTGATAACGGAGGAAAAGGAGGGAGAAAATGTCACCGAAGAGGGGACCATCTCTACGGCAGACGCCGACGTTGTGGAGCAAAGAGACAAAGAAGAATCGGTAGAAAATCAAGAAGAGGGCCCATCAACAGCAAACCCTTCAGTACAAGAAGAGAGTGCGAGTCAGAGAAAGGTGGTAGAAGAACAAGAATACAATCAGGTCTCAACCACAGCACCTGTATCTCCTGTAGCAGAGGAGAAACCGCAGCCCCACAGGTCCGTCTCGCCAGCAGAAGACCCAAATTTCCCTGCTCCGACTACGGATTCTGTTATAGTAGGGGAGGTTGCTCCTCAACTCTCTCCAACCTCTGCCCCAACCACCACAATCGCGGTACCTGGATCACTTGATAAGGTAAAAGTGGCAAATGTTGAAGTGCCAGCGATAACTCCCGTCGCCCCTGTGCCTACACCTGCGCCTGCACCTGTACCTGTACCTGCACCTGCGCCTGCGCCTGCGCCTGCGCCTGCACGTTCTAGAACTGCTCAAAAGTCGCCTAAAGTGTCGCAGCGGAGAATGACGACGTCTCTTTCGCAAATGCAGCTGTCAGACAATACTAAGGGGGTTATAAAACTCTGCAAAAGGTCAAAAGAGCTCCGACAATCTTGCGTCGAGTGCAAAGCCCAACTTAACGAAAAGCAGCAGAAGAAAGGTCCTCGTTCTGTCATTTCAGACCTCGAGACTCGTCGAAAAAAGCTTGAGATAGATCTGGTAGAGTGCACCGAAAAGCTTGAGGGCGTCATTCTAAGTGACATTATGGTAGCCGTAGACGCCCTAGCTATGAATAATGAAGACAAAAGTAATGACAAGCTTCTAGATGTTCTTCAGAAAACGCTAAATACCGCCGACATAAAGGAGGTGTCTCTCTTAATAGCCAGTACGTTACCTGAGCTCGAAAAGACAGGCAGAGATAAACAGCCGTCAATTCGGTTTTTGTCGAACAGCCTCTCCAACTGCAATGTTGCAGAGCTACAGACGATGTGCCACAGTGTCGCTGTCTCGGTTGAAGGACTGGACATGCATATCAAGAATGCTCATGATGAAGACGAAATATTATCCCTTACGAACAAGAAGGTGCTTGCCGCAAATCAACGCAAGGTTTTGGAACGAGCAGTCAAAGAGGCAGGAGGTTGGAGGCAGGCGATTTTTCTCGATAATGGGGATATTGACACCGAAGTAGACATCTCCATTTGGCCCTTGGAAGATCAGGTCCAGATGCTCTCCATGATAAATGACCAAATATCCATTCGGATGGAAGAAGAAAAGGCTCACTTTAAGAATCAACTTATGAAAGAAAGATCGAGAGCACGGACCCCTCAAGTAGATAGGAGTGAGAGAGATAAACAGGAGAAATTACATAAGCAGATTCGGAAGATGTATGATCATGTGGGATCTTACAGGGTCCCTAAGGAAGAGCCGCCGCCCTCCATGATAGTCGAAAAGGATGAAAAGCGAGATCTTGTCGGTCTCGGTGACAGCGTCGCGTTACATAACTTCCATGAGGCTAGTACTGAGGTCGTGCAAGATGCATTGGACCGAGACGAAAATCGAGTTAAGGCGGTGATTGAGATTTTCGAAGAGAAAATTGTTGTAATGGAAGAGGAAAAGAGGGACCTAGCGGTCGCCTTAGAGAAGTTGAGTAAGGAGGCCGGTGAAAAAAGTATTGATCCCAGCGTGTTGAATGAGCTGGAAACGCTGAGAGAAGAGCTTGCTAAAAGGGAGAATTTAATGCATGAGCTAGAGAATAGCATCCGCTTAAAAGGCGAAGATGTGGATAGAATGGCTGGGGAAATCAAGGACCTACAAACTTCCATCGATAAAAAAGATGGCGACTTGACAAATCTCAACGAGCTACTTGAAGAGGGTCAGAAGGATCAAGGAACCAATCTTGAGCAACTCACGGCGATGCAACAATCAATGGACCTGGCGGAAAAGGCCCAGAATATGTTGAAGGAGCGGGTGAAAGAGCTTGAACTCCAAGAAACATACTTTCGAGCTCAGCTCGACAAGATGATGGCTCGGGAGAAAGAACTAGAGGAAGAGAGGAATGCCGTGATGGAGGCCCGAGCTGCGGACGAGTTTGCGCTGAAAGAGCTGGAAAACCAGCTCGAGTTAGCTCTGGACGGAGACAGCAAAACGAGAATCGAAGCTCTCCGACGGAGGAGACAGAAGAAGCTTGGCAAATACAGCACGGCCCTCGACGACATTAAAAGGAGGAGAGAGGATAACTTGCTCAAGGTTATGAAGTCGTTCCAGTGGATTCACCACGTTCCCCAGGTCGTATTTAACGGGAGACCGTACGCCAGCATTGTTGAGTGGGCAAAGGAGAGACAAAAGAATATCGCGGAGAATGGCGGCGGTACGACGGATGATAATGCTCGTCAGGAACTGCTAGAAAGGCTCAGAATGTTGGATATCATGCACCTTGAGGGGAAAGCGTTTAAGGACCTGCGAGAAAAGCACCAGTATGACTATGGAGGAGGGGTGTTTCATGTCAGTGGAGAGGGGGAGGGAGAGAGAAAGGATAAGAGGGATATCATGCTGAGGTACAGGCACGCGAAGGACGAAGACAAGCAACCGTATGGTCCATGGGGGCGACATCCCAGCCTAAGGTACCCATACGCGGATCCCAGTCTTCCCAATGAGACCAGTGGGGGCTTAAGAATCTCCGAAAAGAATAACTTTTTGAATTCTGCTTCGACCGATCAGGAGGATGAAGGCACCTTGACCTCAAAAACCAAAAATACCATGACACAGTCCCAGGCCATATTAAAAAGCAAGAGTACAGGCAATTTCCATTGGAAAAGTGGTGGCTTTAGTAAGTCCACCCCGTCGCCGGTCAATGGTGAAATGGTACCTGTCAAGCGCGTCCAGAAGACTTGGTTCGCTCGCCCCAACACTGAGCTTGACGATCAAAACAAACTCCCAAAAATCAACAAAGACATCAATCCAAGGACGGGTCTCCGGAAGGCGAGTGACCCTTTCGTAGGTGTCAGCAACACTAAACCAAGCAGCGCGAAGCCGCTCAAAGGATGGGAGAACACTAGTGTTGGACTTGGGGGATTAGGCTTGGTGAGCTTGCCGGGAGAAAGTGGAGAAAGTGGAGAAAGTGGTGGAGGAAATGGAGGCGGGGGGTGGGGATTGGAGAAGGAAGATATGAAAGGTTTCAAGTTTGACATTAACGACTTGATAAGCGATCAAACGTACGTCAGTTATGCGGGGGGCCTCCCGGGAAGGGGGCTGAGCTTGAATAAATAACATGTTTGCAATAGTTGTAAAGGAAGCTAGCATTTTGCAGAAACAAACACATTATTTTATACCTACACGCTATTTTTCGTTGTCGAGTTGGATCTGAACAGAAGATTCCGTCTCATTATTGTTGATAAAGATATTCAATTTTTAAGAACGAAAACCGCGTCACCCTCGTATTTTCCTTCGTATAAGTAGAATCTCTCTTAGTTTCTCTACTACTGCCCCCCCTCCCTGCCTGTTAAGTTG
>Ga0115554_1001434_pt1 | contig 16826 bp, 1 predicted proteins | sample COGITO_mtgs_1104_3_FD_87283 | JGI IMG/M metagenome (GOLD analysis project Ga0115554, IMG submission 87283) | Pelagic marine microbial communities from North Sea - COGITO_mtgs_110404 | ecosystem: Environmental > Aquatic > Marine > Epipelagic | place: Germany:Helgoland, sampling site Kabeltonne... | reverse complement strand
TCGATGATAACGGTGATGATGATGATGTCGTCGTCATCATCTTCGCAGAAGCAATCGCTCTTCTCGCCGCCATGATGCTCGAGAGTGATAAAAGTTGATTTTTTTTTTGCGCTTGTTTTTTATGAAAACAGAAGAGTTTTTTGAAAAAAATCGCACTTACGATTTTTTTTGCAAAACAGAGCAAAAAGCGCCATAAAACACTTTAAAAACGACCACTACACACGCACACGCTTTAAGTTTCTTTGCGCGCTTTTCGCGTTTGGAGATTTGTTCCTTTTAAAACTCAAAGTTGGGGAGAAACGACTCTCTCTGCTCTTTCTCTCTCTCTTTTTCTCTTCTTTAGCCGCGAGAAAAGGAGCACATCGCGACGAGAACACCGCGAGAAGAGCACAAATCATCATCAGAATACGGTTATATCATCACATCACGCAGAGAGCACATTTCACGCAGAAGAGAGATTTGAGTCAAAAGAAACATGGGGAAAGTGGCGAAACCGGCGCGCACTTTCGACGCGGTGCGCGTGTTCTCTCTCATCGCTTTTCTTTAAAGTCGTTTTCTTCGTTTCGTTCTTCTTTTTTCTTCTCTCTCTGACGGCGTTTTCTCTCTCTCTCTCTCTCTCTTGAAACACAACGAACAGTCCCCGCGAATGTCGGCGTTGATTGCGAAAATCTTGTCGTACACAACAACCGACGACAAAAACGCGTTGACGACTTTGGACGAGAAGGACATGGGGGGAGAAGAAGAAGAACGTCATGTTCACGATCGCGTCGTCGATATCTCGAGTGCAATCGCGGACGATTTGAGCCCGCAATTCGTTTGGCACTTGGGGAAAGGCGAGTTTTTACACTGGGTGGATGTGTTTAACGCGTTTGACTCGTATTTGTCAAACGCGACGAGTGGTTTTACGACTACGACGGCGAAAAAGGATTCAAAAACGCATTTTTCGGCAACGAGGATAGCGCACGAAGCGGCGCCGAATTACATCTCCAAGAAAGACGTGTGCTCGTTTTTGATCGCGTGCGGGGAAGGAGCGAGAGGCGGGGATGGCGGAAGCGGTGAAAATGCCGAGGAGGGCGTAGACGACGACTCGCGACAAAGACGAGAACGACGAAAAAGGGATTCGATGAAAAGGAAGAAGACGTTGCTGTGGATTTTGCGATGTACGCGCGCAATTTTAGACGAGTGCTGGAATAAGCACGTGTACAATTCGTTGGAACAATTGACGAAGCTTTTACATCACGAAGATTTTGAAGTCGCGTACGAAGCGCTGCTGACGATTCACTCGGTTGCGAAGAAAACGCCCGGCACAAGAGTGAATAGGTTTGTGCCGTGCGATGGGTTGACGATGCGGTTGTTAATTTTGGCGAGAATGAACGATTACGATGAGAATGAGAACAAGCAGAAGAACGAGAAAAGAACAGAGGTGCAAAACTCATTTCCAGATTTGAAAGTTGATTTCCTATTCGGCGTGGATAACGAAGACGGCATTCAGGACGGTCAATCTTCTGTATTCGACGTCTTAGACGAATCCAATGTCTCGCGCATGTACGAAATCGTCGAGAGTATCGAGGAAGGAGGTGAAGTAGATAGTAGCAAACCCGAAAATGCCGTTGAAGCGGTCATAGATAGCCGACTCCGCGTCCAAGAAGAAGGGTTCAATAAACGGACTAAACTTCAAGAAGAAGTGTTTAAGAAGCTCTGGACTCTTCGATGGTCGTCGTTTGCAGCGAGAGATGCGCAAACAAACACGCACTACCTACAAGACGCGCGAGTAAACGTCGCAAACCTCGCACTGGCGACTCTACTGCAATTCGGCGATTCAACGGAAGATGTTTCGTATGATTGCAACTACACTCCCACAAAAACGCCGATTCCGTCACAGGAGATGAGGCGACTGGTTTTTCAGACGTCAACGATGCAAGAAAAGGCTTCGGAACTCGTTCAACAACTCGACGATAGAATAACAAACATTAAGAAAAACACACACAACAGTAATAGCGAGCCGCCGCTGCCGTCTTTAGGAAGAGGAAGAGGAGAAGACGCGGGGAGTGATTTTAGTACCGACGCGTCAGTAGCTGCATGGGCAATTTCGGCTCTTGTAAACGAACGAGATACATCTTCCGCAGCCGTGGAAGTTTTGCGCACGCACAAGTCTGCAACGATCTTGGAGAATTTATTCACTATTTCAGTGGAAAAACTTGTGAACGCGCCAGACCTTTCGAAGAAATATTTCGATACGGCAACGGACTCTCCAGAAGAGAGAGGAAGAGGAAAGAAGTCGACTAAGAAAAACACGGGAACAGAAGAAAGTTTTCGGTATTTTGACATTTCAAACAGCGAAAGCATAGAAGCATCTACCCTTGCCGAAGCAGCTTTCGCACTTCTCGCGAATCTTAGCACGATTGCGACAGGCTGCAACGTATTACGCGATGCAAACGCGCTCGAACCGCTCTTGAAGTTGTTCGAGCACGAACGCAGCGACCATATACCTTTCGTAGCTATATTTGCACATTCGCTAGAAATGATATTAGATTATAACGCGGATTCGAACAGAATATTTCGTGAGTCCGGCGGCGTTGCGTTACTGTGCTTGAGGCTACGCCAAGAAATTGAAACGTCTCTGAAGGAATACGACAAGATTTGCGAATCACTCAGAAGCGCGGGCGCTTCGATGAAAAATAGAGAGAATAAGAACGATGCAAAGTTATTGTCTGTCGCTAATACTGATTCACATGCGGCGCCAGGTTCTGGCTCAAAGCGCAAGAAGTCGCACGTCACGTCAGTAGATGATGACAAAGAAAGTACTCCATCACAAAGACGGAAATCTGGCGACGGCACCAGCGTGGATATTGTTGAGAAAGCCACAAAGGGAGAAGGCCTAACAGCGAATGATGTCGTTCTACCGAGTTACGTCGCCTATAGCCGCCGCGTGTTGATAAAAGCGTTAACACGTGCCTTGGCGTTTGCAATATTCGGTCCAACGGTTCCTCAGGATGCTTACGCAGCTGGTCTTGATGGTCCCAATGGGCTCAACAAAGCTATGCGTCTGGTTTTTGATAACGCTCAGAAATTTGGGGGAAGTGGCGTGACAACATTCGCTTCTTTAGTAACCGATTACCTCAACCACGATCCAACGTGCTACGTCAAACTCGAAAGTGCGGGAGTTTTTGATGCTTTATTTAGCGCGTTAGAAAATGAATCCATCGCGAATAACTCAAAAGTTTTGTGCGTTGCGCCTCAAGTCATATCGGCAACGTGTCTGCACAAAGATGGGAAGAAGAAAGTAATCAAGCGGGGCATACTGTCAAAGGTCATGTGTCCAGCTTTCACGAAGCAAATTTATCAAAAAGCTTTGAGTGCCCCAGACGTAGCCACCGCGATCGGAACGAACATAGATGAGTTATTAAGACACGTGCCTGATCTTCGCAAGGACGGCGTAGAAATGCTCTACAAAATTTTTGACGAGATCCGGAAAACGTGCGAAAAGCGCTGCGAATACTGCAAAAAATCACCTCATGCATCAAAATCACCGGTGAGCGCTTGGCGAACGTGTCTTGCCGTTCCAAAAGATGATACCAAAGGTGAAGCCAAAGGTGAAGATGCGGAGATTAGAGTCATTGAGCTGTGTTCGGAATGCGATATTCGCAAAAAGCCCGAGGAAATGGCCAAGCGCGGATGGCTCATACTGCCACCTTTACCAGATTTAAACTCAGATGACAAAAATAATGCGGAGTCAGGAAATAACTCTTCGTTACATAGATATCATCATAACGAGCGCAATAAAGCAGTAGTAGCGCGTGGAAAATTTCTTCACGACCTCATTCTGCATGCGACGCGTCTCTTGGAAGGTATCGTGCAGACAAATGAGCTCGTCCATCGTTTTTTAGCGTACAGACCAAATTCCAACTCACAAAGTATATTCGAGTCGAATCTGAGCGGAGTTGAAGTACTTACTAAAATTTTTGTCTCGAATAATCTGCCAAATATGTTTCCAACATCGGTTGCTGGGAATAACTTTTCGAGTTTACTGCGTAAATTGGCATTAAGAGTCCCAGAGGATTTCTGTTCTGCCTTTGATGCGGCGTTGAATTATGTTTTGATAGATTTTGAAGCGAGAAATAAAGACTTCAATGAGTCCGGACTGAGTGAAATGTCTAAGTTGGGGGAAGTCGATAGCGAATGCAGAACTGATCGCTTTCGCGAAATGAATTCCATTTGTAAACGTTTGGAGAATGCCACAAACTTCTTTTCGACGATGATCCGAACGTTTCCAGTAGCTTTGGGCTCCTTTTATCAAAGGCTTCTCGATCTTTGTCGCGCTCACGGTGGCGCACTCTCTTCCATCGACTTTTTAAGGGGTCACTTAATTCTAGTGGACGGAGAAGTTAAATACGACGATTCTACAAGCATTGCGGCGTTTCGGAACGCCGAAACGGCTCGATGGACGCGGGAATCGTTCCAGCGGCTTAAAGGAGCCATTGTCAGTGCATTTGTCATCATAGCACGACCGGCACCCGCGACTCCTTCTTGGGTGCGTTTAAGTAGAGAGAAATCTAAAGTATACGAGAGGACACAATGGACCTCCGTGGCAACAATTTTGTTGCAAATAGAAGACATAATGTTTCAGAGCTACGAAGAAATCGCGAAAGTGAAAAGAGATGTTCGCCAATACATCGATAAGAGACAAAATTTGCAGTTGGGTGATGGTGATAACTTTCCATGCACTTCTCTGTTCATATTCAGCGAAATTGAAGAATATGTACGCGTAGTTACCTCCGTTCTCGGATACTCTACTGAGCGCCGAGATAAGAGCCGTCGAGCCTTTGCCCCGGCAATCGTTCTCGCACGAAAATATGGCATCATTGATCTTATTTCGCGCGCTATTCTACCTGAAGTTATAGAACTCGGAGTTTTATTAACACGTGTTTCTGTCACGGAAACAGAAATCGTAAAGGCGCCGCCGAACGGGCAGATTGTGGATGCGTGTCTGCATAGCGCAAATATCTGCATCTCTACCATAATTTCTTTCTTTGAGAAATTATCGAACCTCCAAGCGTTTCCAACAATGATTACTAGATGTGAATTATATACAGCGGCATCTATTCCGATAACAGTGGACTGGGAATTATTGCTTAGTAGACTTGGAGAGCTCGGCGATGAAAGCGACGGCTCCAAGAACAAATCGAACAAATCGAAAAAGCAGAAAAGACATAAGATTGATTTTGAAAATGCAAACGACTGCGATTATTGGGTGAAAGAGCTCGAGAATCGCATGATGCAAGACGGCTGGAATATTCTTGGCCGCTCTTTCCGGGCGGCATACACAACGGAGGAAGTCTCTAAGCGATTGGGAAAATGCAAGATGCCTGAAGATTTGGGTGTTTCTTTGCACGAAGAGTGCGCTCACGTCGCATTTACAATTGAACGTGCTATATCTCGCGAATTTAATGTAAACGAAGATGGAAAAATTGATGCTATTCAGCCCCAGCTCTCATCGGTGCTTTACGCGAAAGATGTGCTCGTCAGAATCTTCAGAATACTCGCGCGATGCTTTCGCGGAACGCAGCAGGGTGGAACGGGATTCTACGAACGAGGATTGTGTGAATGTATCGAACACAACGATATAGCTAAGTATTTGGACGAAGGAGAAGACAGACAGAGGGAGCAGTCCTTGCTCCGCGATAAAGCTATTAATGATGTGGAAATTTCGCCGGAAACGTTGCAGCTCATCGTAGAGATGGGTTTCTCGGCGCGTGCTGCTCAAATGGCGGTAATGCGACTACGCGAAAGAAGTCGCACCGAAGAAATCAACGCGGAAACAATCGCTGAATATTTGCTTGCGCACCCGGAGATACAGGAAGAAGCAAACAAACATCAAAACTCGAGTAATGCTGCAACTGATGCATCCGATGGTAAAAATGACAAAGTGGCAAAATCAAAGAAAAAGATAGGTTCTCCAAAAATGAGGAAAGACTCTTCATCTGGCGAAGACGATTCGCTCTCTAAGCCTTTGGAGGAGCGTCTGAGAGAGCGAGTTCCAGAACTCACTGAATCTCTGTGGAAAATTCTTTGGCTAAAGACACATAGTGTGGCACTTGTAAAATCGAACATCGAAGTTTCAGCGAAGGATGAACAAGAATGTGAGGACGACTCTGCTTTGCTCTTTGAATTTGTCGAAGTGGTTTGCGATGCCTTCCTCCTCGATGTAAACGAAGCGAAAATAAACGACATCCGTCGCAAGTCTGTCGCTAAAATTATCATGAAGTCACCATTTAAAGGGTTTCCAGAAGCGCACGTCACGAACGAATTGCTCAGTAAGTACATTGAAGCGTCACCCGCGAAAGAGTTGGGTAAGTTAGGTATACCACTGTATAATGATGTGTTGATAGATGCGATTGTTGGGATCCAACAACAAGCCATGTTGCTGCTTTGTTCGCGAGATTCAAACTTTCGAGAAATTTTCCAAGAGATGAATGGATTGGCAGTTGAAGACTACTTGAAAAGAATCGAGATACTTGTGGAGCACTCGCACGTTTCACTTTCAGGTCGCGAAAAAGCAACCAATATCGTTGCCGCATCACCTTTGTGTCGCTTTCGGAAGATTGTTCAAACGACCATAATGGTTCTACACATGTACGCTCAGTGGCTACCGGCAGAAAGTGGTATGCCCTCTCCACTAAATGGACCATTTTCTGATGCTAGCTCTCTTGGTGGCAATGTTAGCGCGTTTGCGAAAGAGATAGGTATAATCGGCGGCCGACCGTTTGGTTCTGTCGCCAAAGCTGAGCAAAAACGCATCATCGAGTCGCTCGATGCCATACTTCGATTTTATGCGTGGGCGCAATCGCCGAATGTCTATGAAAAACAGATGTATTCGCCGCCGACTATCAGTCCTTGTATTCCCACGGTTTTTGTCGATAGCGATGCTGCGATTGAAGCGACGAGGTGTCCTCTTACGAGAAAAAAATTGCACGAAATTCGTCAACCCGTACGATTAAAGGATAAAACGTACGAAAAGAGCGCGTTGCTTCATAAATATAATCTATGGTGTGCAATATCTGGGAGTTCAACTCTCGAAAGCTACGATCACGTGCGTCTCCTTGGCAAGGATATTCCAAACGATCACAAGGGCCCTTTTAAGACACCAGACGGAGAAACGCACGACAAGGTCGAAGTAGAAAAAGCACTCGTGACTTGCGATATCGAAGCTGCAAACTTCAAGGCCAAGTTTTACAGTAAGGTGCCTAATGCCAATAACCCAGGTACATGCGCTCCTCAGATTCAAGCCGCGTTGACACTGTTGGAGCATTTTACAAAATCCTATGAAAACGTGACAACTTGGCTCAGTAATAATAAGCGCAAAGAAGCACCAAATATACTTCTACCCAAATTGTGGGGATGCGAAGTTTTGATGCTGCTGAGATCGCTCCCGCAACACTCGTTCATTGCGTTCACCAACTTGCTAGCATCGATATTTCGCCATGTCGCAGAGGACCCAAACACGCTGCGCTACGCCATGGAATGCGAAATAAAAAAATCGCTTGAGGCTGCATTCCATTCAAGCGATGGCGGTATGGTATCGGCATCCGTATTTCTGACCTTAATGTCTCCGGTGATGGCTCGAGATGTGCACACTTTCTTCGTTGCTTTAGAAAAGTGTGCATATTGCGTACCGGTGCCAAATCCAAAAGAGAATAAAAAAGGTGAATTGCTCATTCTTCCGCGTTTTGAAACAGAGAAGAAAAATGTGAACGAATTGGGGACGGACGTGTCAAAAAACACAAAGGTAGAAAAAATCGACCGAGAATCGAACGAAGGAGATAGAATTCCACCGCCGTCAAAATCGTTTGTTCAGCTTGTCCGTACACTCCTCAAGGTCGTCAAGGGAAACACTGTGGCTGATTTAAAGCTTGCCTTTGCAGATGGCCCGGTACCGGCACCGGAAACTCTCACCACGCCGAATTCTTCAAACCTGGTCCCACTGTTTCACACTCACGATCGCTACGAAGAGCCGTACGGCCGATCAACGGATATCCATGCCATCGCAAAGGTTAAATTTGCTTTGAGACTTCTGTCAGAGTTCATAGAAGTACACGCTGCTGCTGGTGCGGTCCTCGTAGAGCTCGATAAAAGTGATGCGTCTGTTGGAGGGGTTTTGACGCACACGTTTTGCAGATTGATCTCAAAGGAGACGACTTCTTGGAATGAGAAATTAACGGCGCTGGGAATACACGAGCCGCCAACGTGTCCAGAGCAGATTCCTTCCGGCATAAACGGTTATAAAAACAATAGTTTCCCGGCTTGGCAAGGAGCAGAACGTGCGGCGCATTTTCTAGCGACGTGTACGATTCGCGTTCCGGGCTGTCGAGAGTTATTCTTCTCAATGGTTGCTCAATTACTTCAGAATGATTTTACTGTAGTTTCCGGCTCGTACAAGTCGCAGAGTAGTAATGCGCGATACCAAGGACATCTTCGCGCTGCTCTGGATATTCTCGCGACGATTGTGGCGCATTGCATGCCTTCGCGATCAGAATCTATAAGGGACATATCGAATAAACTCTCTTCTGCCAATTTTCAAAATGGCGAAACACTCGCTGCAATGCACCGCCACAAAATTCTTCCGTTGCTTTTGAAATCTGTAGAGAATCACTGCGTTGATGAACTGCAAGGCGGCAATCGCCCTGAGCTCGGTATTCTAGACGCAACACTTACCGTCATAGATAAATTATCGAATGTGTACGAAAAAATGTCGAAGGAAATCCCCGCATCTGGAGATCAAGATAAGGGGCGGAATGGTCAGCGTCACCTCGAACAAAGTCTTATCGCTGTGATCGATGCGGTGCTGCGCGAAGATGATGAGAATGAGAATAGCTATAACGAGGAGGAAGAGGATGCTATGCTCGCAGATGAAGAAGCTATGATGGAAGACATGCGCGCAATGGAAGATGCGGAGCTAGAAGAAGCAATTTACGAGGACATGACGACAAGTGACGATGACGACGATGCCGGTGATGGAGAAGCAGGTTTCGAAGTAGGATCGGAATCTGACGATGCTTCAAGTGACTTAATCATCGATGGAGATGACTCTGATGATGGTGAAAACGGCACCGACGATGATGATGCAGGAGATGAAGAGGACGATGGCGAAGATCACCTAGACGACTACAGTGATGATGAACTCGATCCCGAGGACGAGAGAGAGATGGAGAGGCTTGTAGAGCGCGGTATGATCGATGAATATGCCCGAGAAGATGGAGAAAGCTTGGTTCCAATCGGACTAGCCGAAAGTGATGGAGATGATGCTACCTCCGCAGATGATCCTGAAGATGGTTATACAGATGAAGAAGGAGAGGAAGATGACGAGGAGACGGAAGAGGATGAAGAAGGTGATTTTGAAAATCCGAACAGTTTTATCGATGAGGAGAACGTTGCGATCGGTCCAAATGGCGAGGAAGTGATGAGTCGCGATCAAAGTGGCGCAAATATTGCGCGTATTGGTGGCTCTGTGTGTGATACTAACCGTGATGTGGGCGTTTCTTTTCTTGATGACGCAGTGTTTGTACGCAATCCCGGCGGCGCGTTCAGAAGAGGTGGGGGTTCATTTCGCGGGGAAGCTGCTGATCCATTTTTGGCTGAGCAGTTTCAAGGTCCCCGCATGACGATAAATGAGGTGGTCCATCGAGCTCATGAATACGGAGCTAATGAAAGGGGGAGGAGAGAGAGAGAAGGGGAGGAAGCAGAAGAGGAGGAGGAAGATGAAGAAATATTCGTTGGCAACGAGGATGATAGCGAATTGGCTGACGATGACAGCGGATTTCACAGCGATATCGAATTATCCTTAGACACTGGTTTTGGCCGTGTCATGCGAAGAAGAGAGCGAGAAGGGGATGGCAATAACAACCGATCGAGTCCTACTAACTCTTTAGACGTTGGTTTAGAGTTAGAGTTAGAGACTTACGCGGATTTGGAACCGACCAGGCTTCCGGAAAATCCCATTCAGCAGATGAACGTATTCGAACTTACGGTTGAAGATCTTCGTCGTCTTGCGAATGGAGAGTTTACTCGACGAGAACGAGAAGCCTCTTCGTTTGGTGGTCCCCGTCGTGAAGACACGGGTACGGCGTACATTGCGAATATGGATGGTGGACGAAATATTCGAGCGAGACTCAGATCGCGATTCGGCGAACGATACCTTTGCGAATGCGAGGATGCACAAGGAATGGGGATATCGAGAAGACATCTACCGTTACGGCGGGCATTTCCTGATGCGCATCCTCTCGTAGTAAGAGATGATTGTCCTAATGTTACCTCATACGCCATTGAGATGAGATGTGCTGCAGATGGTGCCACGTCGAGCGTTCCGCCTATTGCCCAGTCGATTTGTGTTAGAACTAGAGTAGATGATATGCCGAATGATGCTTACATTCGCTGGTCTGCTCAAATGATTCGTGAACACAATGTAACGACGGGTCCAGATGGTCAGCGGTATTGGCAACAAATGCATTTACGTGTCAACAGTTCCAATACAGATGAATTTGCACATCGATCGGCAAATATGCCAACGCCTATCGCGGACGCACCTCCAGATGTTGTGAATAGAATGCGAGATGTTTTGCGAACATTGTCCAGTGATTTTGCGAGATTTGCTCGATCATCAGGAAACCCCATGCTTCAAGGTGCTTCTTCAAGTCCAGATAATCTTGATTCGTTTGATCCCTACGGCTTTGTTGATATTAATGGCGAGCCATATCTGACCAGGAATCAAATACTGTCCCCCGAGGCTGGCGGCGCGTCTAGAGGTGAAAGGCACCAAGAAGATATGGGCAGAATTAACGTCGATTTTGATGGCACCGGAAACGATCTTTTATCTATGAGTGGTGTGTTGATATATTGTGGAAATCTTGTTCTGAACGGCGAAGTCGATCAAGACGCTCTTGGAGAAACGGCGATATCTCCTGAACCTGCTTGGGATTTGAGTGGTTTACGCGCAAGACGACATGCCTGGACGGATTCAGCGAGGTCAATTCTAGGAAACGGATCAACCGCGCTGGCACCAAATGCCCCGTTGACTAGAAGTGAGAGAAACTTGGTTTCAACGTCGATTTCAACGGTCTTAAGAGCGCTTACTAATGAAGGCTTGCGCACGAGCGAACAACAGCAACAACAACAACAGAGGAGAAGTGTAGAGCGAGATAAAAAAAAGGGAAAGGAAAGCACGGACAAAACACCGAGAGAGACGGAGAAGGGGAAAAGCGGCGGATCATCTCCTATCGGCAGTATGGAAAAAGAGGAAGCACTCAAAAAAGATGATACTGCTCATTCTAATACTGAAAACGGTGAGGTAGATCTCTCCATTTTCAATGACGACGCTTCTTGGATACCGGAAGCGATGGAAAAGCTCTCCCTCGAATCACCGGATCAAGCATCGTTGAACGCTTTGCCAGAGAATATAAAAACCGAGCTTTTACGTTATAACGTAATTGTGAAACGTTTAAATGAATCGCCTCCGAAAGAGTTGCATCAAACGCGGAATTTTGATGAGGTGGATGCGACGTTTTTAGCAGCCTTGCCGCCAGACATTCAAAAAGATGCGCTCTCTCAGGCAAAATCTATACTTGAATCTGCGAGATCGTCGATGTTGCTGAATAGAAAGCGAGCAATTGAGTCGAAAAAAGTGGCGCTAGACCGCGCTGAGAAACAAAAGAAAGAGGAGCTGCTAAAAGAAAAAAACGAGGAAAAATGGGCACAGTCAAAAGAAGCCTTGGATATTGCAAAGAGGACCTTGAAAATCACTCCGTATCGAGTTGAGATGCCCGATTTGACCAAAGAAGATGCGCGATGCCTTTTAATCTGCGAAAACTTATGCAGAAGGTTTCAAAAAGAGTCCTACCAACGCGCGCTTTTGAGTTTATCGACGTTTGCTGTGTGCAGAGATACATTCATAACAGAAATATGGTCGATGATTGACCCTGTTTTATGCCAATCAGATACGTCCTTGTCGGTCCTTCGACAATTAGATGTGAAGATGGATCGATATGGATTTGTTCACAGCGAAGCTCGCGCTCGACGGGCTCTTGCTACAATGCACTGGCTCACACAACACCAGGGGAAGTTTAGTAGTCGGCTACCTTCGATTTCTGCGACGACGGTGTGTGGTTCACCCATGGGTATTACTGTCTTTGAACGTCTTTTGGAATCTCTCAGTAGTCCGGTGGCTCTCAAACACCCGGGATCTATGCTAGCGAATCAGCTCTTGATCTTGAACGAATCTTTTCTCGCGACAAAGATATCGAAGATCAAAGGTCGTGCCAGTGAAAAACATCTCGATGAGAACGTAAACCAGGCTAGATTGACGTTTGACAAATTGAAACCCCATCAACTCGAACCGCTGGCGAAACTTTTGGACGCGCTCTCTTTCATCAACCAAGGTCGCTTCGGTAATGCCGTTCTTTCTCACGTCTATTCACTGATGCGTCACTTTGCGACGGCTTCTCAGAAGCAAGCGAGTGTATTGACGGTTGCGCTACTCAAACAAGCAAAGATATCGAGAGTCTTTGCGGAGACGCAATTAAACTTATGCTCGACAGGTAATACTGATACGCATATGTTACACGCTGGGTGCGATTCAATCCTTCGAGTCGTGCGAGCGCTCGCGCAGTTGACAAAGCGGCGCGCGCAGGGCGCGAAGTCGGATAAGAGTAATTCTGGGCGACGGGTAGTGCCAGATACTTTTGCGGGAGCATCCCCCATGGATGCCTCCCAAAAGCCTTCAACGATGAAAGTTGGTGAAGAATCAAAGGATGAAGAAGCGCCGGGTGAAAACGCACTTTTAGAGCTTTCCGAAGCTATGAAACCGGCGTGGAAAGCGCTCTCTACTGCCGCGCAAAAAGTTGAGGCACTCGTCACGCCACACAAGCCTGGTGCTGCTCCTCCGCCAGCTCCACTCGCTATAACAGCGATGCTTCCAGCAGTGGAGGCGTATTTTGCCCTTGCCGATGCGCTGGCGCCAGATCAGCTCGAGGAAGTCTCTAAAAAGATGGCAGAGAAGCAACAAGAACGAGATGAAGTGGCATCTCCGGGAAATGCCGACCAGACAATGAATGCGACGAGCGCTGCTGCTGTCAATAGAACCGCAAATAACACGCCGATGAAATTGTCCCAACCCTCTCGAGCGTCAACTCCTGGTTTACTTCGTGCGTCCAGCGTCAAGTTCACTTCTAATCTTGGATTAGATGCATTACTCGAAAATACCACCATAGCAGAAGAGCTGAAATCAAGACTATCCACCGAAGCTTGGAAGTTTGCCGAGAGGCATCGTGGCGTCATAAACGCACTACTTCGACGGAACCCGCAATTACTGACGACGTCTTTGAAAACTTTACTCCGAACGCCAGCATTGGTGGATTTTGATGTTAAACGGGCACACATTCAACTCAAACTAAAAAAGGAGAAGGAAAAATACGTCTCCCGTGGAACATCAAAGCTCAAAATTCGCAGATCGCATCTATTAGAGGATTCATACAATCAACTGCGGGCGCGAACGCAAGAAGAAATGAAAGGTCGCATGCAAATCGTCTTTGCGGGTGAAGAAGGGATCGATGCGGGCGGTTTAACGAGAGAATGGTATCAAATCCTCGCGCGAGAAATCTTCAATCCCGATTGGGGTCTGTTCCAACTCGCTCCGAGCGGCGAAGCGTGCTACGAGCCAAACAAGCATTCCTCGATTAATCCGGAACATTTAAGCTATTTCCGTTTCGTCGGTCGATTAATTGGTAAAGCTTTGTACGACGGGGTATTACTCGACGCGTATTTCACGCGACCAATTTATAAGCATCTCCTCGGGCAACCGTTGACGTTTGAGGATATGGAAGGCGTCGATCCAGACTACTACAAAAATATCAAATGGATGCTTGATAACGATATCGAGGGTGTTTTGGATTTGAACTTCAGCGACACGCAGAATTTTTTCGGGGAAACGAAGACAGTGGACTTGATTAAAAACGGGCGAAACGTTTCGGTGACAAATGTAAATAAGCTCGACTACGTTAACTTGATTACGGCATTCCGAATGACGGACGCAGTCAAAGATCAACTCAACGCATTCATAGGAGGATTCACTGAAGTAGTTGATCGCGATGTTATCGGTGTTTTAAACGCCAGTGAGCTCGAACTTCTCATTTCCGGTACGCCCGATATTGACTTGGACGATTTAAAGGTGAATACGGAATACCACGGTGGTTATACGGCTACGAGTCCGCAAATTCGCTGGTTTTGGGAAATCGTGCGCGAGATGAATGTTGAAGATCGCGCGCGCTTGCTGATGTTTTGTACCGGTACGTCTAAAGTTCCACTCGATGGCTTTGAGAAGTTGCGCGGTATGAGTGGTTTACAAAAATTTCAAATACACAAAGCGCAGGCAAACGACCCGAATCAATTGTGCACGGCGCACACATGTTTCAACCAATTGGACTTGATTGCCTACGATACCAAGGAGGAATTAAAAGAAAGATTACTCTATTCTATACGCGAAGGAAGTCAAGGTTTTGGTTTTGCCTAGTTCAGTTTGTAAACAAGGTGATGAATAAAACAATACGCGGTGCTTCATTAACATTCGTAATATACAAATTATTAATACCTCTTTTTACAACGCGAGTTTTCGCTTGATGTTTGAATCTTCCTCTGTTTCTTTTTTCGCAAACTTGCGCTGAAGTGCATCAAAAGGCGCCCGTCTTGCTCGACCGGCTGAATTCAAAATGGCACTATTCTCGTCCTCATTCAAACGCCCGTCCTCCGTAGGACGCGCTTTCTTTTTTGCCGAGTGTGAAAGATATCCTTTATCCACGTTCAATTTCCACTCCTTTTTATCTCCGGCTGACAAACTTACGACAAATTCAAACTCATTGAATTCCTCGTCGCTCTTATTCTTTTTGTTCTTTTCCTCCAAAAGTGTTGACGATGTCGCGACCACCGCGCAGTTGGCATCTCGAAGCAACTCATACGCTTCAGCTCGCAACGCGCTCGATTCCATTTGACTCAAATTGTCTCTCACGATAACCAACGTCGCTTCTCTGGCCACCGCTCTGGCCACCGCAACCGCGACGCGTTCGCTTCTAGTGAGCACATTGTTCCAACCCGTCACTCGGCATTCTTGGATTGCCTCACTTGAACAAAAACGCCCGAGCCCAAGTCGCTCAAGAATTGGAAAGACAAACAATTCATCATCTGGAGTGTTAACGGAAACATCGTTGCCAAGTAGCGTTTCGCCATCCCTGGGGAAATTCGGGTATTTTGGCACCACTGCAATATTTTGTCTTCTTTTCAAGAGTAGAGAGAACGTGGTGTCGTCTCCATCGCGGATCATCTTTGCACCGGCAGTGCTACCATCCCTGCTCTCCTTTTCCGTATCGATCTCGACGTATTCTGTGCTAGGATATCCTTCACGATCGTACGAAAAGTCATCCGTAAACAGCCCGTTGGAGCAAATACCAGTATTAAATCGAGAAACGATGGAACCAGTGCCAGCGGAATGCAATCCACAAAACGCTCGCAGCAAAGTTGTTTTGCCGCAACCCGGTGGTCCAGATATGCAACACAACTCTCCAGCGTTGAGTTCGAAATCTAAGGATTCTACCAATGGTCTTGCTCTTGTTTTTACACTATTCGCGCTTACGTACGACGCGTCTTCGTACAACGTCAACTTTTCACACTCCAAGATTGGTTTTTGCGCCCAGTTGATTTCGCCATCATCCTCTCGCCGATACACGATGTCGCCGTGAGTGAATTTGTGCACATCTCGCGCTTCAACGACCGCTTGAAGCTTTAATACGTTCGCGCAATGTGTCTCCGCGGCATCTAAAACGACCGATCCAAATCTTCCTTCGCCATCCGCGCTCGAGAAGAATAGTTCTTCGAGCTTCACGAAGGCGTTGTGGGTGGATGTAATCGCAGCAACGCAAGCTTGACCAATACCAAACGGTTTCTCAGATTTAGCAGTCAATAGGACGCTCGCAATAATAGTCCAATTGTTGATGAAAGCACCGAGCGCGATAGATTTTGATCCAGAGAAATACGTATCCACGCAGCGCCGCTTGACGAGCTCGAGTGCATTTTTGACGTTTGGGAAGAGCGCCAGGGACGTCGCGTTCAGTTTCGCCCGAGACGAGGAGACAGAGGAGGAGGAAGAGGATACCAAAGATAATCCATCATCAAACCCGTCTTCTTCTAACGCGTACGGTGCACTCAGGGCCCTCGCATCTCTCAACGCCACCGCAACGGTTTCCCTCGCCTTCTTCGCGACGAATTCTCCTCCTCCGCCTCCTTCGCTCCTTTTCCCTCGCATTTTCTCACTTCTCTTCTTCACCCTCGCGGTGGCAAACGCGAATGCCAGCGCCATCAAACACTTCTCTCTGCCAAAATGCATGTTCAAGACTCTCCCATGGTACGCCAAAGCTAACATCGACTCAATCAATCCAAAACCAGCATAACACGCGCGTTCGCACGCCATTGGTATCCCAAACGCCACGATATCTTCCGCTTCCATCAATACTCTCAAGAGCATCATCGTCACATCGCTCTCCGCGTTATTATTATTATTATTATTATTATTATTATTATTATTATTACTCCTCTTTACTTTCCCGCAATCGTCGTCGTCGTCGTCCAAAATAGACTCTAAATCTAACAACCTCCTCCGTTCGAACAACTTCCTCGCCGTCGCCTCCGTCGCGCGCTCCACCAACCTTCGCTCCACGTCGACTTTCACGTACCCGGCCGAAGTCGCCAGCGGTCTCGACAAAAGACCAAAATATAAAAAATGTTCTAAAATA
>Ga0115554_1001432_pt1 | contig 16836 bp, 10 predicted proteins | sample COGITO_mtgs_1104_3_FD_87283 | JGI IMG/M metagenome (GOLD analysis project Ga0115554, IMG submission 87283) | Pelagic marine microbial communities from North Sea - COGITO_mtgs_110404 | ecosystem: Environmental > Aquatic > Marine > Epipelagic | place: Germany:Helgoland, sampling site Kabeltonne... | reverse complement strand
TGCACTCCTCCTGTTGAGAGAGAGAGAGAGAGAGAAGACAAAGACAGACCTAGAAAAAATGATGGCGTCCAACGCATCTTCGACGACGACGACGATGGTTTTTCGACCAACGGTTTCGAATAGTTCTAGCGTAGTCGCCTCTTCTTCGGCATCATCATCATCGTCCTCTGCGGCGGGGAGACGAAGTGCAATAATGCAGAACAACAAGTTTAGTAACAACAACAACGAGAAGAACAGAATATTAAATAGAAGAAGACGAGAGAAGAGAATAACGAGAGGAAATCTCGCTGTGAACAACGCGATAACGAGGCCGGAGATTGACTGGTCGAAACTTGGTTTTGGTTTAACCGAAACCGAATCCATGTATATCGCCGAGTGCACCATCGATGGGCAGTGGAAAGTTGGGTCAATTCACCCGTACGGAAACATTTCGGTGTCACCATCCGCGGCGGTGTTGAATTACGGTCAAGGGATCTTTGAAGGCATGAAAGCTTTTCGAACGCCCGAGGATGAGATCGTTACGTTTCGTCCGGATGAAAACGCGAAGAGGTTTGCGGAAGGCGCCGGGAGGATGTCAATGCCGCCGGTACCGAAGGACATCTTCGAAGACGCGGTGAAGAAGGTTATCAGCGCGAACAGAGACTACGTGCCGCCAGTTGGGGTCGGATCCTTGTACATTCGACCGTTGTTGATTGGGACTGGGGCGATTTTGGGGTTAGGTCCGGCGCCATCGTATACATTTTTGATTTACGTCAGTCCGGTTGCTTCGTATTTCAAGGGAGGTCAGTTGTCGCCGATCGATTTGATCGTCGAAGAGGATTACCATCGAGCCGCGCCAGGCGGGACCGGATCCACGAAATGCGTCGGAAACTACTCTCCAGTTTTGAAAGTGCAGTTGCAAGCGAAAAAAGAGGGGTTTTCGGACGTTATTTATTTAGACGCCAAAGAGAACAAATACATCGAAGAGGTGTCTTCGTGCAACTTTTTCGTGGTGAAGGGCAAAACGATCGCCACGCCGGCTTTGGAAGGGACCATTTTACCCGGCATCACGAGAAAGAGCATCATCGAATTGGCCAGAGACAAAGGATACACGGTCGAGGAAAGAAAAGTGGGCTTGGATGAAGTCTTGTCCGCGGACGAGTGCTTTTGCACCGGCACCGCGGTCGTCGTCGTCCCGGTTGGCTCGGTCACGCACCGAGGCAAGAAAACCGTCTTTTGCGACGGCAAAATTGGCGCCACCGGACAAATGTTATACGACGAGCTCACCGGCATCCAACAAGGTCGTTTAAAAGATACCAAAGGGTGGATCGAGCACGTCCCGAAGGATTACCACTTGTAAAGAGAAAGAGACAGAGAGAGAGAATGAATGAATGAAAGAGAGAGAGAGACGAACCCGTCCTCCTCCGCGAGACGAGTTTTACTATTAAGACTTTAACGCATAACGTATATATTTACTTCGACACACACAAAAAAAAACACACACGAATACTACTACTAAAGAGCAATCGCCTCTCTTTGCTTCTAAAACTAAAATTTGAATTCAATGAGTATCGTCGCGTTTTTCGCGAAAGCGCTCGCTGCTTACCAGTTTTCAGTAGGGCTTGATGTGTTTGTGTGCATGAGAAAAAATTCTTGCGTTTTAGAGTTGATTTTGGCCACAAACTTGCCTCATTTCTGTTCTTGATGTTGTTGTGTGAGACGTGTTCGTAATCTCTCTTTATTATTTATAAACGGACACGCAATCGCACGCATCTTTGAGATATATATACACACGTAACGTGCAGTTATTCTTATTGTTGTTCTTATTAAAATTGAAAAAAATGAAGCTGTACGGGCCGACGTCTCGTTCGCATCGGATTGCAGTCACCGCGAAGTATTGTTCGATTCGATTGGACTACGTCCCGGTGACGATGGGGGAAACGAACAAAACGGAAGAGTATCTGAAGATGAACCCGTTCGGTAAGGTGCCGATGCTGGTGTGCGACGACGCGAATGAGACGGCGGTGTTTGAATCGAACGCGATTTGCCGATATTTGTGCTCTGTGAGTGGCGAGATGGTATACCCGAAGGAAAGCGGGGGTGCGGAATTGCGAGCGAAAATCGACGGCTTTATGGATAGTTTTAACCAGTTGGACGCGAGCGGACCGGGGTGGTTGTACCCAATCATCGGGATCGGGAAAGCCAGAGGTGTCGCGTACGACGAAATAAACGAGGAGAGGACGAAGAAAACATGTCGCTCTTTTTTGACGAGTTTAGAACAGCACTTGAAGAAAACGATGGCGGAGAAGAGAGGCGCGTTTTTAGTCCCAGAGAGAGGCTTTACGTTGGCGGATATCGTCGGCGCGTCGAGTTGCGAGAATTTGTTTTTACACCTGATTCCTGAGAACGAGTGGAACGAAGAGTATCCGGCGGTGAAGTTTTGGTTGGAAACGGTGTACGCGTTGCCGGAATGGTTAGAAGCTGTCGGGAAGATGACGTGTTGTCAAGAACCGATGCGATGGGAAGGCGAAGTGAAAGCGCTGAAAAACTTGCCCATCGATCAAACCGAAAATTGCAGTTGGTCCGCGGCGAAAGTTCGAAATACGTTCACTTCTTTTTTTGAAAGCAAGCACGCGCACACGATCGTGCCGTCTTCGCCAGTTGTGCCGCACGACGATCCGACTTTACTCTTTGCCAACGCCGGCATGAACCAGTTCAAACCAATCTTTTTAGGCACGTGCGACCCGAAATCACCGCTGTATACGTTGAAAAGAGTCACGGATTCGCAAAAGTGCATTCGCGCCGGAGGTAAACATAACGATTTAGACGACGTCGGGAAAGACACGTATCATCACACGTTCTTTGAAATGCTCGGGAACTGGTCATTTGGCGATTACTTTAAAGAAGGCGCCATTTCCATGGCGTGGGAGTTGTTAACGGAGGTGTACAAAATCGACCCGGATCGATTATACGCGACGTATTTCGGTGGCGATCCAAAGCAAGGTTTAGAACCGGATTTAGAAGCGAGAGATATTTGGTTGAAGTTTCTCCCAGCCTCGAAAGTGCTACCCTTCGATTGCGCGGATAACTTTTGGGAGATGGGCGATACTGGACCGTGCGGTCCCTGTACCGAAATCCATTTCGATCGAATTGGTAACAGAGACGCGTCGAGTTTAGTCAACATGGACGATCCGAACTGTTTGGAGATTTGGAACTTGGTGTTTATTCAATACAACCGAGAGGAAGGTGGGGTTTTGAAACCGTTACCGAGCAAACACGTGGATACCGGCATGGGTTTCGAACGCTTGGCGAGTTGTTTACAAGACCGACCGTCGAACTACGATACGGATGTATTTCTCCCGATTTTCAGAGAGATTCAAAGAGTGACCGGTTCGTCGCCTTACACCGGTTTGTTAGGTGTCGCTGATGCTGGAGAGAAAGATATGGCGTACAGAGTAGTCGCAGATCACGTGAGAACGTTAACCGTCGCCATAGCGGACGGCGCCAGTCCCGGGTCAGATGGGAGAAACTACGTCTTGAGAAGAGTCTTGAGAAGAGCCGTTCGATTTGGACGCGAGAAATTGAACGCCAAACAAGGCTTTTTCCACAAGTTGGTACCGACGGTTGTAAAAATGCTCGGCGAAACGTTTCCGGAAATCAAGAAAGAGGAAAAAAGAGTCATCGAAATCATCGCCGAAGAAGAGGAATCGTTTGGAAAGACACTTTTGAAAGGTATCGAAAAGTTTAAGAAAATTGCGGAAGGCGCGAGAGGTGAAAACAGAAACGTCATTTCTGGCGTCGAGGCGTTTTTATTGTGGGAATCTTTTGGTTTCCCGAACGATTTAACGGAAATCATGTGCGAGGAGAACGGTTTGACGTTGAACAACGAAGAGTTTGACCAAGTGTTCAAAGCGGCGCAAGAGAAATCGAGAATGAGCTCCAAGAAGAACACCGGCGTGGATTTGTTGTTCCAAGCGGAAGCGACGGCATGGTTGTCGAATAACAACATCGCAACTACAAATGATTCGTTCAAGTACGTCGAAAACGTTCCGAAAGTGGATACGACAGTCAAAGCGATTTTGACGAGCTCGGACGGATTCGTTCAATCTACGGAAGGACAAAGCGGGCCGTTTGGTTTGATTTTAGAATCGACACCATTTTACGCAGAATCTGGAGGTCAGGTTTCTGATACCGGGTCTCTGAACGTCAACGGTAAAGATTTATCTGTTTCCGAGGCGAAAGCGGCTGCTGGGTACATCTTGCACGTCCTATCGGATGATTCCGTTTCGGTTTCGGTTGGCGACGCGTGCACCGCGCAAGTCGACGTTGCTCGACGTTCGGACATCATGCCTAATCACACGATGACACACGTCGTTAACTTTGCCTTGCGCGAAGTCTTAGGAAACGACGTCAACCAGAAAGGTTCCGTCGTGGACGACGAAAAGTTGCGTTTTGACTTTTCCCACAACAAACCAGTCACGGCGAAGCAAATCCAAGAGGCGCAAGACATCGTCAACTCGCAAATTAAAGAAAACTTGTCCGTCCACACGAGAGAGGTGGCGTTAACGGACGCGCAGAAAATCAACGGTTTGCGCGCGGTATTCGGTGAAGTGTATCCTGACCCGGTCAGAGTCGTTTCTGTTGGTCCAGCCATCGACGATTTGTTATCCAATCCGTCCAACGAGGCGTGGGCGAAGCGATCGATTGAGTTTTGCGGCGGCACGCATTTGAAAAGCACCGCGGAAGCGGAAGATTTTGCCATCATCGAAGAAGTCGGCACAGCGAAAGGTATTCGACGCATCACTGCAGCCACGAAAGGCCAAGCGAGGCAAGCCTTCCAGAATGCCAAAGATTTCATGGATATGATTGATGCGACGGCGAAAATTACCGATTTAACCGAGCTCTCCGCGCAACTGTCTTTGTTGAAAGGTTCCATCGACGACGCGGAGAAAACGATGCCGTTCGCTTCTCGAGAAAATTTGAGAGAGTTGATCGTCCGAGAAAATAAGCGATACTTGGATGAAAAGAAAAAAGCCGCCGCTGAAGCAGCCGCTAAAGCCATCGAGCAACTCTCCGTCATGTGCGGCGAAGCCTCCTCCAAGAGCGAAAACTTTCTCGTCGCCAACCTCGGCGAAGGTTTAGACGCGAAAGTGTTGGGCGAGTGCGCGCAATCGGTCGCCGCGAAAGGTTTATCGTGCGCATTGTTCGCCACGAACGACGGGAAAGCCGTCGCGTTGTGTTCGGTCCCTTCCGACGTGAAGAACAAAACCAACGAGGCTAAAAACTGGTTAGATGTGTGCTTGAAGCCGCTCGGAGGGAAAGGCGGCGGTAAAAAAGGCGTCGCGCAAGGCCAAGGACCAAACGCTGAAGCGATGACCGAAGCCATGGATGCCGCCGCGGCGTTCGCCAAGATGTCCATTAAGTAACAACGCACTCACAATAACAACAATATAACACATACTAGATAGCAGAAGAGAGAGACTATTTCTATACGTTGATACTATGCTACCAAATAGTACAGCATTTTGGATAAAACAACAACAGACTTTTCTTCAGAAGAAAAAGAGCGACTTCTTTTGAGCGACGACGAAGAACAACGAACGCTCTCTTTCTCTCTCTCTCTCTTCCACGTTTTAAGAACGGCATCATTCATTGTTCGCGGCTGTGCGCATGTTGCTTTCCTCCAAAAACAAACCATTTTCCACGCTCCAAATCGCCGGCGCTGGTCTGCTCCATTTACAAAAGAAACCGAAAGCGACGGCTTTCCAATGCGCGTCGGTGGCGTTTAGCTACATGGCGTGCGCGGTCGCTTTACTCTGTTTCAATAAAACCGCGTTATCTTTGTACGATTTTCCGTTTGCAAACGTCATCACCTTATCGCAACTGATCGTATCGACGATGCTTTTGTATGTGTTTAAAAGACTGAACTTGATTGCGTTCGTGGACCAACAGGACGGCGAGGAAACGATGTCAAACAACGGGAAAGTGCCGAAAGGCGGATTAAACGTGAAAACGGGATTCCCAACCGTGAAGTTATTTCGAACGACGTTACCGTTAGCTCTCGCGTATTTAACGTACATGTTGTTGTCCATGATTTCGTTGAGAGGCGTAAACTTACCGATGTATACGACGTTGCGAAGAACTACCGGCGCGTTTACGATGGCGACCGAGTTCCTGGCGTTTGGGAAAGCGCAAGAGAGAGACGTGATTTTTGCGGTGATGCTTATGGTGTTAGGCGCAATTATAGCCGGAATGAACGATATGGAGTTTAATTTGTATGGATATTTTATGGTCGTTCTGAATAACGTGGCAACGAGCGTGTATTTGATCATGATTGGACGCGTATCCAAGAAGAGCGGATTGAACGCGTTCGGGTTGATGTGGACGAACGGAATTTGGTGCGGCGCGCCGTTGTTCGCGCTATCTTTGTTAAGAGGGGAAGTGTTCAGTACGATTATTTATATAAACGAAAATAGTGGGTTCGTTAAAGTCTTGTTCGGTTCATGCGTGCTGGCGTTCGCGCTGAACTACTCTATATTCTTAAACACGTCGATGAACTCGGCGTTGACGCAAGCTATTTGCGGCAACGTGAAAGATCTAGCGGTGGTGTGGATTGGGTACATATTCTTTGGTGGGGTGTTCCAATGGGCGAACTTTAGCGGAATGATTGTGGGGGTGTTTGGAAGTGTGTATTACGCGGCTATAAAGTTGAAGAAGACGCGAGTGAAAGACCCGAAAGAGAGCGAATAGTTAGACGGGAGAGTTGTTTTTATTAAAAGTAGATTTGTAGGAAACGCGTTGTTGATTCAAAGTAAAAGTAATGTAATATCGGTATTTCAAATCTTTGTATCGATATGGGTAGTAGTACTCTCTTCTTCTTCTTCTTCTTCTTCTTCTTTTTCCTTGCTTTTTCGTATCCTCTCTCTCTCTCTCTCTCTTATGTCTATCTCTTTCTAGCGTGCTCTCTTTTATATATTCTCTCTTCTATAATACTTTAAAACATTTCTGCGTTATCCCTCTCTTTCTCTCTCTCTCTCTCTCTCTCTCTCTTTATTCCATCCTTCATCGCGTGTGCTTCTCTCCTCATTTCAAAAGCACTCCTCTTGACTCTTCCTCACGCATCTCGCCACCCGTTTCTTAAATCCCGCGTAATCCTCTCGAAACATCTTCGCCGCGTCGATATTCGCCGGCGACTCGTCGTTCGGCGAGGACAACATCGATATAATCGACAGCATAATCGTCTCCACCGTTTGCACCGGCGACCACCGCTCGCTGGCGCACTCGTACCCCATCGGGTCATCCCCGGCGTCGTGTAAGATAGATATGCACACCCTCCCGTCTGGATACACGTTCGGGTGCCAAATTTCCGATTTAAATTTCACGTCCGGCGGTTTGTTCGGGTAATCTTTCGGGAACGTCATCGTCGCCGTGAAGAAACCGCCCTCGTATAACGTATCCGGAGGGCCCATGATGGTTACTTGCCATTGTAAGACGTTGGAATCGTCCACTAAACCCGCGGAGAAGCCCTCGATTGGGTTCCGAGTTAAATCTGTTTTATTTTTCGCATTCGTAGTAGTAGTAGTAGTAGTAATCAGAAGAGAAGGAGGAAAAAGTCAGTACAAAATGTTGGAGTCGCCCCTCGTCGCTCTCCTCGCAGAAAAATCATCGTCCACATCATAATCATCCATCATCCAAGAGAGAGACAGACAGACAAAACAAAAGAAGGACAAGAAAAACGACGCACCTCTCAGCTGGTTTCTCAACAGAAGCACCGCTTGGTCGGTCATTCTCTTTCCCTCTCTCTTTTCGCGCCGCCGCTTGTTTTTTAATGAGTGGTTTAGTATTTATCACACGAAAACAACGGAGAGATCCAACGCAAACTTCTTCGCGGAGATGATGAGAGTCTTCGTCGTCTCGTCTTTAATAATAAATCGTCGGTCGTCTTCTGAATCGTGTCGCTGTTATTCCCTAAGCTACTAGTACTACTACTACTAAGTCTGTCTTTCTGTGTGAGCGTGTGAGTGTGTACGTGTGTGTGTATTCCTCTTCCGCTCTCCTCGCGTTCTAAAAATGACGAGAGAAAGAGAGAAAGAGACAAGAAAAAGAAGAGACGAAAAGATCATTTCTTCTCTTCATTTCTTTGCAAACACAAACACAAGAAGGGGCAATCGTTTGGCATCTGTTTCTTTTTTTTTCTTTTTTTTTTTCTTTTTTGCGCAAAACACAAACACAAAAAGGTCGAAAAACTTCGTTCGTTTAAAAATATATATTGGATGTATGGATTTAGAGAGCGAGGGAGAGGAGGAGGACGAGGCGGGACAGGAACGAGAACGAGAACAGCGATTACAGCAGCAGAGACGACGAGTGTTCGTGGCAGTTTGCTTTGAAATCGAGGAGGAGAGTGGTAATACTAATAATAATAATAATAATAATAATAATAAGGATGATGATGATGAAAATGCGAGCGAACTGGAAGAACGTCTTCTCGATGTTACAATTCAATGGAAGAGAAGACGGTTGGTCGTGCACGAGTGGAGGACGGTGAGAGATAGAAGCGGAGCTCGATTAGAAGAAGAAGAAGATAAACTCGTGGGTGTCGGTGGCGGAAAAGAGGGCAAGCTGTATTTTGATATCCTTTTGTCGTTTTTAGGGACGTCTGGGGACGAGTCTCTTCTGTTGAGAAAGATGTGGACGCGAGTCGTTCGTCACGAGAAAAGGCTCGACGTATTTTTGAAAGACGACTTTGGAGGCGACGACGGGAGGAAAAGGAGGAGCAGGAACGCGATGATGATTACGGCGAAGGACGCGGACGTGTTGATGTCGGCACCGTGCCGGTTTCCGTTTTTGAAAGACGAGAGCGAGAGTTGCGACGGTAAATACAGTTACGATAAAAGACACGAGAGAGAGAAAAAGGACGACTTGAGAGAAAACTTCCGAGCGAACGGGTATTTGATTGCTGACGGTGGTACCGCTGCGAAAGGAACGAGCAGTTGTCGAGTGTCAAAAACGCTCGTTGATTCGTTTCGAATGAAAACGCACGAGAGAATCGAGGTAATTTTAAGCGCCCTGCGAGAGAATCATTCGCACGTTTCTGTTGGAACCGACGCGTTTGCTTATAAAGAAATCGGGAGTCGGGGGAAGTATCGATTCGACGCGTTATTCGATAAAGAAAAGGAGGAGGAAGATGCACTTTTTAAGTTCGCTAAATCAGACGCGCCGTGGGTGGAACCGGTGAAGGATATTTTACGGAACGCAGAAGATATAGACATTAACATATCCATCGTTTGGACGGAACCGAACTGTTCAGACCAAGAGTGGCATTGCGACGGCGCGCACAGAGGCGACCAGGAAACGTACGACGAACAAACGGGCGCTTTAGTCAAAACGCACGGTCCACCGTACGCCGTGTGTGTATTCATGACCCTCCTCGATTTGGACGATACGGTTGGATACACAGAATTTTGGCCAACTTCGCATAAAAATGCCGGTTTACTCGGGTTCGGAGCAGCCGCGCACGCTTTAGGTGGCGTGCAATCGAACAAAAACGCTAAAGCGGGAGATTGGGTCGTGTACGATTATCGATTGATGCACAGAGGCATCGGAAACGAAAGTAAAGACACGCGGCGACCGATATTGCAGTTTATGTATGCCGTGGACGGGTATAAAGAACGGAAAAATTACGGCCAGAAGAGTGTGTTTAGTCCCTGTTGAAGGTGTCGTCGTTTGCGACGACACGTGTATTTTTATTAGTGCTGCTACTGCATCTGTGCGCTACGTGCTACTACTACCACCACTCCCACTTGTGCGACTCCTACTTTCCTCTAAGCTCTCCGACATCCGTCTCCTCTTCTCCCTCGCTTTTCTCCTCGCCTCCTCCGCCGTGACATTTTTAGGTAAACCAACGCTCTCAAAGTTCCCAACTTCCTCTCGTAACCCCTCGTGTACAATCTTCACGTCCCCACCTCCTGAGCTCGTCACGTTCGCCATCCTCTCGTACGCGATGCCGTAGTTTTCGCAATAGAAAATTCTGGTTTTGGCGTAATCGATGGCTTTTTGCACGTGCGCGCGGTCTTTCAAGAATCGGTTTTCTCTGAATCGATTCTTGCACTCCGAGGTGATGTATTCCGCCTCTTTAAGGCTATCGCGTTTCATTTTTCTCGCCAAGCGAAACATGTGCCGGAAAAGCGAGAACACTTCCGCCCTTTGAAGAAGCGAAGAAGACGGAGAAGACATGAGTATTACGAACGAGTTTTTGTGCGCGCGTAATGATGTGTGACGAATTCGTGGAAGTACTTCTCTTAGGGGATTTTCAAATCTATTTTACTCTTCGTCTTCGCTCTCGTCCTCTAAGTTCGCCGCGGCGTACATCTGTTTCGTAAACACCGGCCTCGTCGATCGACTGGCTCGTCCACCGGCGATGATGTTTGACTGGTCGACTTCGTCGCCGGATAAATCGTCGATGACGTCTGAGTTTTCCGAATCCGAATCATCTTGTTTCTTCTTCTTCTTCTTCTTCGTGTCTGTCTTTTGCTTCTTTTGCTTCGGTTCACCTTCGTCGTCCGTGCTCTCGGCTTCCTCCTGATAAATTTTATACGCACAGAGAGAGAGCAAAGGAATTCGTCAGCACTTCTGCGCGAGAGTACCGCAGAGGCGCAGCGCTGTTCTCACGCCGTGCTCTTCTAAACCCGCCGCAAAGCGCACAAAGAAAGCGCGAGAGACACGAATTGAATTCAAAAATCATCATCCCCCAACACACACAAAGCGCTCTTCTAAGAACAACAACAACGACGACGACAACGCGACAAAGAAGAAGAAGAACGAGAACAATAAATAAACATAAATACCTCGGAATCGGAGGATTCCTCCTTCTCCTTCTTCTGTGGGAGGAGGACTTTCTCCTCGTCCTCGGAATCGCTCTCTAACACCACTCCCATGATATGGTTGCTCTTTCGTTGCCTCTGTCGTGTGTTTCAAATTTAAGTGAAGATTTCCCCATTGCAACAAAGAAAGAAACACTCGAAAAGCTTCGCTGAAAAAAGGACGATGACGAGCAACGACACCACCATTCAAACGACCATGACGAAGATTTTCTGTTCCATATTCCTGGTCTGTTTTACCCTCGGTCGATTCTTGACGACGAAAAAGGAGAAGAAGAACGCGACGTCGAGGAGGACGGCAGCGAGAGCATCGTCCTCGTCGTATTCGTCGTTCTCGTCGTTTCAGTGCCAAACAAACCCTTCAAAGAAAGCGGCGGAGAAGTTTACATTCACCGTTTCCTTGTGCTGGATAACCTCCATCGCGATAATAATTTTGCTTAAACTGTACGAAGGTTTCACGCGATGGCATTATTTACTCTATTGCGGTGCGTGTGCGTTGCCGTATGTTGTGTATCCTCTGTGGAAACCGTTCGAGGAGGATAAAGGCGTACCGGTGTGGGAAAGATACGTGGTGAAAGCAAACGCGTGGATTGGCATTTTGTCCTTCGTCGGCAATTACATTTGGACGCACTATTTTTATTCCGTTTTAAACGCCAAGTACACGTTTGACGCGCACAGGTTGAACGACGTGCCGATTTCGATGTATCTCATGACGCACGCGTATTTTATGTTTTACCACGCGATGACGAATTCGATTTTACGGAAGATTAAGACGAGTTACGAGAAAGATGTATTCAGAGACGTGTTTTATGCGACAGTTGTGGCGGCGTTAGCGTACACGACGGCGTTTATGGAAACGTTGACTATATGTGCGTTTCCGTACTGGGAGTTTACCAATAGGAACATGGCGTATACGCTCGGGAGCGCGTTTTACGGGATTTATTTCATAGTCAGTTTTCCAATGTTTTTGATGGTGGATGAAGACGTGACGACCGCGAAAGGGAAGAAGAACACATATTCCATGTGGCGAGTGGTATGGGAGAGTTTAGGGAGTTGCATGCTGGTGACGCTGTTGTTGGATTTCGTGAGAATTGGTTTGACTGATGTCAGTTTTACGATGAAATAGATGAAATAGAGAATTGAAATCAAGCCGCGTTTCGCGTCATCATTACAGAGTGTGTATTTTTATCAATATGTGTAAACAAACTGCTATGCTATATGGTGCGCATTATTTACGCCATCTTCTTTTTCTCTTTGAGCTCTAACAAGCGCGGTGAATGGCGCACCGGAGGTGAAGCGATGGAAACTATTTTTTTCTTCGACGTTGGTGATTTCATCACGTGGCCAATACTAATAGGTTTCTTTTGCGGCGAGGCTTTTTGCGGCGACGACGTTTGCGGAAGGGTAGCTTGCTGTTGATGCTGATGCGAGTCCCAGACGCTTCTTCTCTTCTTCTTTGGCGTTTGCGCATACTTCCAAATCGACGGTTGCGCGTCTCTTAAACACTCCAACACTCCGTTCAATCTTTCCGCGTGTTTCTTGCACTGCTCGGCGGACGCTCGCAACTCGTTCAAGATCATCGCGTCTTCGTCGTTGACTTCGTCTTCATCGTTTCCAACAACTACATTCTTCTTCTTAATAGCCGAAGTTAACACGTTCGCGCGATTTTCGTTCGTCAAGGAAAGATACATGGTCGTATCTTTAATTTTACGACATCTGGCGACGTCTCGAGCGTATTGATGCGAGCGCATAATCGACTCGCAAAATTTGGCGTTTTCGTACGAACAAATGGTGTGGAGGATATCGCACGCCAACAAGAACGGATTTTCGAGATCTGACTCGCTCTCGTAATCTCTGCACATTTGTAGAGTTTCTACGAGGATAGTCACCGAATCCGGACACCGTAAATAACAGGCTTCGATGGCAAGGTAACCAAAGAGTTTGGACTGGCACACTTCCGCAATCTTCGCATAGTTCCCGGCTAACGTTTTGACATCTTTACGACCGCAAGAGCGGGAAGATTTGAACAAAGTGTTCATCGTCCGTTCGATGTGCTTTCGTAAGTGATGCTGCCGGTACAAGAAACCGCGGATGTGTCTTTGCATCCTGATGGCCGCGAGGTGGCATTTTCGGTTATTCTCTTTCGACGCCTCTTTGAAAGCTTTGCGCGCTAAAACACCTCGAACGCGCGCCTGGAACTTGACCAGTTTAATCGCCGCGTTTTTATCTCGACGGTATTTGCGGAACTTCAACAACTCTTTCGCGAAATACATTCTGTAATAGCACTGTATCGTGATTGCAGCTTTGACTCGCTCCTCTTCCACTCGATTCTTCTCTTCAATTTCTCGCAACATTCGTCGCTCGCGATTCGCCTTTCGAAGCGCTCTTCTCTCTCGATGGATCCTGTAAATGTGTTGCATGTTCTCGGTGTAAGCACGTTTGAGGACGAATTCCTTTCGTAACTGGAATGCTCGAAACCTACTTTGAATTAAAGTAGCAGATGTATCCAAAACTAGCGCTTCTAGTTGCCTCTCTTCTTCAATCAACCGTTCCCGCTTTTCCTCTTCCTCGCGCTTCTCCATCTCGACGCGTTCTACTTCCTTCCTCTTCGCCTCTTTCATCTCCTCTACGCTTTTGCGGCCTAAATACCCCCGGTAACATTTCTGAATATCAAGTATCGCTTTTTTCTGCACGCGCACCGCGCGTCTCACTTGCCATCCTCTCGCCGAAGCTTGAATTACCATTGCAAAGTTATACTTGACATTTGCTTCCAACGCCGCTCTTTTCGCGCGGTAAAAGGATTGCATTCGAATGACATTCTCGCGCAATCTTTTGTATCCTTTCTTCGCAACGAAGCCTCGCGCGTGTTTTTCTATAACAATCGCCGCATTATGTCTCTTCTGGAGCATTTTTCGATCGGCTCGTCCTCTGCACATTTTTTGAAACGTCACCACGGCGTCCAACGAACGCTCGTACTCTTTCCTCGCGAAATAACCTCTTAAATGTTTACTAATCACCGTTTGCGCGCGAGACCACATGCGAGCGACATCCGCTACTTTCGGTCTATTTGGACGTTTCAATCGCCACCAACGCTGAATCTTCTTCGCTGAATCCACGCGTTCCACGTGCTGAATCACTCGCGAACACAAACACAAGAGGTACGTCGCCACGTCGCCGGTTTGCGGAACTGGGATATCTTTCTCTAAATTGAAACTGCCACTGCTGTTACCGGAGGACGGTAACGCCGAAGCTGACGTGTGGAAGCGAACATCGAATCCAGGAATCGGGACACCACCGATAGCTTTTAAACACTCGGCAACTTGCAAAAAATTCCTAGCGGCGATTTCTCTCGCGCGTTTGCGCTCGTCCATATCGATCGGGTGGTTCAATTCGAGATTTTCTCGCGAAAGACGTCTCGAACCGGTAAGACCCGGCGCGTATTTGCGAAAGATGGCGAGTAATACTCGTCCGTCGGCAAAATCGCTTCCTAAATTGGAACATTTGATCGAGTAGGAAGAAGAGAGAGATAATTCGGAACAACACGCTTTCGCCCACGTCAAGAGAAGCGCCTCGAGGCTGCACCTCGGCATGCCGTTCGGACGAGACGCGAGAGCGCCTTTGTTGTTTCGCATCTCGCGTTCTAAAGCTTGAATCGTACTGGTAGGAATCTTCGCGTTCGGGAACTTGCAAATTTCTTTCGTCAACATGTTCTTCGGGGCCGCGAGCGAGTTGCGGCTCATATTTTTCGTGTGCTCGTGCGTCATCATCGCCCATAGAATGCCACAAGTCGCCTCGCGATGACCATCGACGATATCCGACGGCGTGATTTTCGACCATGCGCCAGGTAACGCGACGCCTAAAACATCCTTCGCAGCATTCAAAGCCACTCGAACGTTGTTCAATTTATCCTCTCTCGTCTTCACTGGAAACGCGCACTCCGAAAGCAACGAGTGATGTTCGACCACTTTTTGTGTCTTCTTATCGATGGAGGCGAAAGTAACGTCCGGCGCTAACATTTCGATGAGTTTACACAGTCGAATACCATCTCTGAGATCGCTGGCTAAGTTTGTGACCGTGAAGTCGTACTCACTCGCGGCTGTTTGTTCGTAAGGCACGATGAAACCAGCTTTCTTCAAGTTGCGCAAAATGTCGCCTTCGCCGTAACACGACGCCGTGAGCAACTTTTGCGCTAATTCTCTCGTCGACTTGATGGAGGCATTCAAGTTGAACAGTTTCGGTGCTTTCGGGTGAGCTTTGTGGTTTTGCGCGCGGTCGAGTAACAAGACGAGCATCAAGATTCTTTCCAACACGACGTCGTTCAACGCGTTCTCGTACCCTTCCGCAAACGGCGGTTGGCCGGGAAACTCGTCGCCTAATCCGTATTTGATCTCCATCTCGTGCGAACGAAACAACTTTTCGGAGCATTCTTTCGCGCATTCTCTCGGATTCTGCGGTTGCCATCTCATGGTGTCTCCCAAGACGGCATCGACGCCGAGTTTAAGCCAAAATGTATTCACCGAGCTGAGCGTTTTAATGAAATCTTGCTTCATGCGCAAGTCGCGAAGGAAAATACCGCCGTCGCTTTTTAAACGGATAAGTTTACTCTCAATTCTATATTCCACCTCACGCATGATGACGCCAACTTCTGCATCGTGCGTGTATAGATGCGCCATGACTCGTCGCGATGCAGCTCGAGCGTCTCGAAACTCGCGCGCTCGCATCTGTTCGGATTTCATTTTCACAGAGTGAGACGTCGACGCCGCTACTTCGGAGGTATCCCGAGGCGAAATCGTTCGGTTCAGCCAGGACACGAACTCGGCTTCTTGTTGACTCGCAAACTCTCTCGCACTTTCAAACCCATCAGATGTGACGGACGAGGATGTTGCTTTTACTTCTCCTTTTATTTCTTTTGTCGGTTTTGTTGATGATGCATTCTTGGAGTTGAGCAAACGCAAGGACGCCATCGTTAGCGGCTCTTCTTGCTCTTCGCGTTCCAACTCCTTCGCGTGTTGTTCAACAGCTTTCGAAGCGGCCACGTGCTTCGCCAAATTCTCCTGGTTCGACTGTCTTCGCCACGAAGCTGACGCCGCGTACGCGCTCGGCAATCCTTTAAAGCCTTCGTACGCTTCATCAAACGCATCATCCTCGATGACATTCTCCTTGTTCGCGCCAAACGCGTCCTCCTCTTCACTATCTCCTTCATCGATCATCGCTTCCATTTTATCTCGTTCTTGTTTTCGCGGCTTCTCCGTCGTTCCTTCTTCCTTCTTCACCACGGTCACCCCTCTCAATCTCACCGTAAATGTCTTTGCCTCTCCTTCGTCAAACACCTCCGTCGCGCACGTCTTACACACGAGCTTCAACGCCCCCACCGCCGTCGCTTTCTTCGAGACAACTTTCGGCGTCCATTTAATCGACACCGTCATTTCTTCGTCTCTCTTTACAATCTTCGGGAGTACCCCTCCTGCGAATCCGAACAGTTCGTATTCGCTTTTGTCTTCTTCTCCTTCAAACCGATACTCGCAAATCTTCCAATTCCGGTTCGTATCGTTGACTATTTTCACGCGCTCTTCCGCAGACGTCGTACTCTCAACCACACCAAACCTCACCACGGGTACCACTGCCATCGAGCGCAGCGATAAACCGTCTTTCTTCGCCTCTCTCTCCTTCGTTTTCTTCTTTGTCTTCTTCTCGTCGAAACTCTTTTTGTTGTTGTTGTTGTTGTTTGCAAAATTCTTCGGTGGCAGTTGGATGCGTCGTCCCGTCTCGTTCTCGTTCTCGTTTCGCTCGCTCAGCGCGTTCCACAGCGCATTCGTCGTCGTATCATCACTACCACCATCAAAACCACCCTCCGCGTGCGCTTTAATGCGACTCACAGGAGAAGACCGCACCACCATTTAATACTATTAACTTGTGCGTTTACTCAATGTAAAGAAAAAAAGCTGTCGTGTTCTTTTTTTTGTTCCCCTCTTCTTCGATG
>Ga0115554_1001429_pt1 | contig 16849 bp, 17 predicted proteins | sample COGITO_mtgs_1104_3_FD_87283 | JGI IMG/M metagenome (GOLD analysis project Ga0115554, IMG submission 87283) | Pelagic marine microbial communities from North Sea - COGITO_mtgs_110404 | ecosystem: Environmental > Aquatic > Marine > Epipelagic | place: Germany:Helgoland, sampling site Kabeltonne... | reverse complement strand
TTGTTACTACGCTTGTTCTTCTCGCTCCTCCCACGCCGCCTGCGCATCTTCTTCCTCTCCTCCTCAGCCTGTAAGAAAACCTCGTCAGGATTAACCTCTCCCAATCTCCTACCCACACTCTTCTCAGGCGCCAAAGTCACGCGCCGAATCGCCTCTGATTTCGACAGTAGATCCAACTTGATTGCTCTATATTTTGTTGGCATGGCTCCTGCTTCTTCTGTAACGTTCATGACAGTTATACCACCAATATCGATTCCAGTTCTTCCTACATTTGGCCCCTTCAAGAGCACGATCAAGTCGCCAAAGTCGCTTTTCACAGCTTCCCCAAACCTACCTCCGGGACGGCTCCCCTCACCAACTCCCTTCCCCACGCGCTCATAGATTATCGATTCACGATAATCTTCGTAAAGATCCTCGAAATTTCCATCGTCATCTGCAAAATTCTTGGCACGCCGCAAGAAGGCGTCAAAAGAGACAGACATCTCTGAGTATGCAGCTTCGCATCCAGGAATGTCATCATCCGATGAGCGGAGCTTCAGACGCTCCAACCCACCGTAGAAGCGCGATAAATCTCGCCGGAGCAATCTGATTTCCTCCTCATCAAGCGCCTCGGGGAGGAGCTTCTGCTTTTTGTCATCGACAAGAGATATAATATCCTTCTGCAAGCTGCTAAAAACAAGTACATACGGATTCACATTGTCTTTTATCGTACTTGATGTGGATCTTATTATCGAGGAAAGTAAGAGGTCGAGCTTCGCACCAAACGTGAGAAAGATTGTTGGTGTCGTCGCTGTCATTGTAGAGTCAGCCCTGCTCATTGTAGAGTCAGCCCTGCTCATCGTAGGAAGACCTAGAAATGGTAGACTTACAACCCCCCTCAAAATGGACCTCCTCGGCAGTCGCATCGAATATATATAGGCCGGAGTGATGGGCACCAACCAGACTGACAGCAACAACAACAGCGAAAAAAGTTGTTGCATGGTCAGGGAACACGGGGCATTTGGAATCGGCTCAGTTGTAGGGGTTGGTTCAAGAAGACCAAGGACAGAGAAGAGCAGTTTCAATTGAAAAAGACCAGTGTATGCTCCTCCCTAAGAGGAACAGGGAAAAAAAACCCTCTCTTTTTCTGTCTTTCGCGTTTAGCGATTAAACATTGGTTCTTAACCTTATAATTTTGGCCTCACACATACCGGTCACCTACAGCCCCTTGGCTTTCCAATAATGCGACCTTATGCCTTTCTCTGCTGCCTTGCTATAATCTTCTCCGATGCATTCCACTCCCTCTTCTCTGTTCCTCATATACAGCACCCGAAGCGGTCGTACCAACCACAAATATCGACACACACCTTTCGCATCGCTAATGCCGGAGACACAAATGGGGTCGGCGATCAAGAAGACTTGGTGGAAGACGACTTGATGACTGACTTTTTGAAGGAGGCAAACAAGCGAATGACATTATCGTCGAATTCTGTCAACCAATTCCAACGACGTTCTCTTGAATATTCAGCACCTCCCTCTATTGGGGGAGGTCGCCCCGAAGGACCCTCGCCATTCTTATCACCGGATGCTGTGGTACAGCACGTCGTCACTGGCCTCCTGGAGTGTAACACTGACATCGATGAGGGGTGCACCGGCACGGGGATGGAGGGTGTCCACCAAGCATGGCGGTTTAGCGAGCTTCACCCTGATGGGGACTACGCGCCTTCATATCGGACAAGCTGGTCAGATGGGAAAAAAATGGTTACAAGGGACGAATTCGAATGTGAAATAAGGTCCGGGGTCCTGCTCCCGTTTGGGGACGGAGTCGAAGCCGTCGAGATGCTGGGGTTGCCTATTTTTGACGAGGCGGACAACGACGACTCTTGTCTTGTGAGGATCAGTCTAACGAGGGGACAGCAAATCGGAGTTTTTCTATTCAGACTAGTGCGTGGCGGATCGGGATTGCCGACTTATTCACACAGCGATTGTTGGCTCATTCGTGAAGTGATTGCATCTTGATTCGAAATAGACAATGAATGAACAAGTATTGCCCAGTTTCACAGTTCAGTAAGATTTCAGAGAAAGTAGTGACGAAACAAAGTAGAAGGAGGATCCTATTTTTATGTGGGTCTGTTAGGGTTAGATATATTTCATACTGCATAGTTATTTCTGTTTATTTTGCCGGTGTGGAAATCCGCAGGGTAATCGCCGAATTTGAATTACCTGGGGAATCACTGGAAATGTGTTTTAGCAGTAAATGTATTTGTAAGCTCTTAAAAGATACTTAAGTCATCTTTTACTCTTTTACAAACTTCCACCAAAAAAAAAAAAAGAGTTCAAAAAAGAAAACCTCAGCCGAACTGGGTTCGGGTTAAGGTTAAAACTACTTGTTCTCAAATGAAATACTTGGCCATATCACCAACATGCCATCTAAAATCACACAACCACATCCCCTACACGACATTATATCGGGGGGATGTGCTGGCATGGCGTCTGTGTTGGTTGGTCATCCATTTGATACCATAAAGGTCCGGCTTCAAACTGATAAAACGTTCTCTTCAGTTTTTGCTGTCGTGCGCCGTCTTGAAGGTCCATCGGCTCTGTTTAAGGGTATGGGAGCGCCAATGTACAGCTCGGTTGGGGTAAACGCCCTGATTTTCAGCAGCTATTCCTGGGCTATACACACTTTTGAAAGTTATGAGAATTCTCCATCCATGCAGAGAATTAAAGCAGGGCTGGAACCAGCAAAGGTTCAGGTTTCGAAAGAAACGCCCGCATCTACTTCATCGCGGTCCAGTCTAGGTATGAATAGGGGAGTCTTATCCATAAGCGACGAGAGAAGAAGGGTAAAAATGGAGAAAAGATTTGAGCTCTACAAGCACTTCATCTGTGGTATGTGGGCGGGGTTTGTTCAGTGTCTAATTATATGCCCAACAGAGCACATAAAGTGCCGGCTCCAAATCCAGCACTTACCAGGTTCAACGCCTCTCCGAGGTCCAGGTCACGCGTTTCAGACTATATTTAAATCGCACGGGTTGAGAGGAGTGTACCGAGGATGGTGGGTTTCTTGTCTGCGCGAGGTAAGTTAGGTCGATATTGGGGCACTCCCCGGCACCGTAGTACCATATTGTCTTAACCCTTGTCTCTACCCTTGTCTCTACCCTTGTCTCTACCCTTGTCTTACCCCTTGTCTTAAACCCTAAGGTACCTTCCTTCGGCGTTTACTTTGCTTCCTATGACTTAATTCGTGAAAAACTCAGTGGTGAGAGGAGTTGGTCACGAGCTGCCAGTAGCATCATAGCAGGGGGTCTGAGCGGAAGCCTGACATGGCTTTGTGTTTATCCCGTCGACATGATAAAAACGAAAATTCAGACTATGCCTCTCGCGACCACACAGAAGGAGAGGAGGATGGTGACTGTGCTGAGAAATATTGTAAGCGAAGGAGGTGTATCATCACTTTTTCGCGGTCTAAGCATCACCATCTTGCGAGCCTTTCCTGTCAATGCCATGATATTTCCTGTTTATGAAATCTGCATTTACCTCTGCCAAACCCCCTCGGTGGAGTGGAAAGTAGAGGATGTTTTCGGTAGTTCGACCACCTGATGATGATGTATAAAACGCCAGAAGAACGCTAAAGACGACTGCTGACCAGTTAATTCGAAAGAAGAGAGGATGAGTGCGTGCGAGACGAGGAGAAGAGAAAACAATAAGTGTAGGGGTAGCTCGATTTTTTGCCTAAAGTTGGGTTTCCTTCTTTCTTCTCTTTCACACAGAAATAATCTTATTCGCCATAGCAGCAGCCGAAAACCCCCCATCTATATTCACTACGGCAACACCGGGAGAACTACGCGTTTGAGCATGGTTAGTGACTGGAGCGAATCAGACAAGAAAAACCGAAAAAAAGGCGAAAGGCGAAAAAGACACACTTTACACGAAGAAGCACGACCACAAGGTCTTTCTTCCCACTCACCAGCTGTTTAACATCGTTAGCAGTGCAGCAACGCCATTGAAGGATGCACCATACCCAACGCTCGTCGGCACAGCAATAACCGGGACCCTCACAAGTCCAGCTACGACGCTGGGCAGCGCTCCATCCATTCCAGCGCACACTATCACACAACCGACTTCTTCATCTGTAAGTTCTGGCAGGGCATTAATGATTCTGTGTAGTCCAGCGACGCCGCAGTCATAGATGCACTTTGTTTCCACATTACACGCCTTCAGCACCACATTCGCCTCCTCGGCAATGTTGATGTCTGTTGTTCCCGCAGTGACAATGGCCACCTTTCTCCTCCTAATTGTTCTATCTCGTGTTTCACTTGGAGAGTCTATTCGCCCTTCGCAACCTTCGTCAACTTCGTCAACAATTCTTCTCAATTGCACGATTTTGGCCCTATTGCAATATTCCATTGCAAATCCTTTGGATTTAAAGTCAAAGCCCCCTGCTATGTCCTCAATTTCATTCCACATTTCCTCCCTCACTCTGGTGGCAAGAATCGGAGGTCTAATGCCATCACCGCTACCACTGCGACTGTGGTCCATCATGTTCTTCAAGATCTTACATATCTCCGATGGCGTTTTGTCTTCGCCAAACACAGCTTCGGGAAAATTGGTGCGTTTGGTGCGGGAGTGGTCTATTCGAGCAAAGTTACCTACCAAGGATTTGTGATTTTCAGACCCAAGAGGACTCGATGAGGAAATCGGTCGGACGGCGTGTCGAAGTGCTGAGGAGCAGACGGACGAACGAGGCAATCGGCGGAGAAACAGCATGGCTTTTGGGACGACGGGACACTTTTGATGATGATGTGTCCAGATGTTCGTGGCGTGTGTTGATTACGAACGATAAATCTTCTCGTTTTTCTCTTCTTTTTTGCTGCACTCTCTTTTCCGCGAACCTCTTCCCCAGGCTTTTCTTGGCGAGAAACGTCGAATATTAGCGACTCACCGGCTACGCGCACTCTTTACTGATAGATGAAAGTTCTTTTCTCACTTTGTCTTTGGGCCTCTGCTGCCCTTGCAGCAAAGTTCAATTCTGGGGAGGATCTTCCTGCTGATGCACCACTTCGGATTGGCGTTAAACACCGGCCAGACGTGTGCAACCAGAAGAGCAAAGCTGGCGACAAACTATCGATGCATTACACTGGAGTTCTTTTTAAAGATGGGAAAAAATTTGATAGCAGCTTGGACCGCGACAGTCCATTCGAGTTTACCTTAGGCAAGGGAATGGTTATCAAGGGTTGGGATAACGGATTGCGGAATATGTGAGTGCGCATGTGATTGTGGTTTCGAGAGAAGTGTCGCCACCGTTTCTCCTGCTTTGCCTTCTCCTCACTTACTGACCGTGGGTGTCTCGCTCGCTGCATACCCATAAAACACAAACAACGACTGCAGGTGCATTGGAGAGAAGCGGAAGCTGACAATTCCTGCCGACCATGGATACGGGGACAGAGGGGCTGGAGCCGATATCCATGCAGGGGCCACATTGGTTTTTGATGTGGAGTTGCTTGATATCTTGCCGAATGAGGATGAAATTGTTTCCATGCTGTGATTATGTGATTATGATAAGCCGCCTAAATAAAAATGAAACGACCTCGAAAGGTTGTCAACCGGAAACTCATCGGCTATAATCATCTTTTTATTTGCTTACTCAGACCACTGGGGATCTACCCACTCTCCCATCTCCATTCCATATTCACTGAGAGTTCCACAATTTTCTCCCAGAAAGCCGTCAAAGCATTTGCATTTCCCAACCCCCTCCTGATAGATGCACGTTCCTCGGTTGCTGCATTCGGCGTAGCAACCATTTCCCGGCTTCCCAGTGCCTGCACCGCCCTCAGCAACTACTCCGTTGCAATCTGTTTCATTCACCGCAGTAATCGGGTCATCTCCATGGGGACATCTTCGTAGACTGCAGTCCGGCCCGAAATACTCTGCCTTTTGCCATTCCCCTCTTTCCAAACCTACCGGCCAGCTGCTATCACAGACGCAGCTGAATAGGTATTCATAGTCCCATGCCGATCCGTTTCTCGTTAGGTCAGTAGCCCCGTACTGGGTTGCATTGTTGGTCAAGGGGAAGGCATTGCTCATAAGTGCCTGTTCTCTCATCGAAGCACAAATCCCGTGTCCACTACAACTATTCGGACAGGTACGACGCTCACATGCGATCCCTTCCCATCCTGGAAAGCAGACGCACTGGGCTACCTGCCTCTCGCAAATCCCATTGTTGCTACACTCAGCCAGAGGGTGTGCATGCTCATGAGAAGTGGGCAGATCGCGAATGGCCCGACCGCTGGGGCAGACCCGATCTCCGCAATCAATTTTAACGTACTCGTAGATTTCAGAGGGATGTCCGTAGCCCATATCGCAAGTGCAAGTGTTGTAGCAGTAATCACATGTTCCGTGAAGGTTACACGAGCTCTTGTCTTGGCATCCATTTCCTACTAAGGGAGAGGTTTCGATATCCATCCATACAGTGCTACCGGAGGAATTAGTCCCAATCCGCAGTTTGTTGCTATTCATTGCCTGACCACAGAATGCCTTGATGTTGTTGCTCTTAAACACTGTCACAGTGTGCAGGTCGCGCCAAGTCAAATTACCATTGATTCTCATGACTTGCAGGCTAAGCATGCTATCGGCAAATGGGTCTTCACACCCTGCGCACCATGTACCCTCAGTCCAGCTTCCTTTCCAGTACATTGAGGGGGCTAACTCAACCTGATCCATGGGTATATTGGCCCCATTGGATCCCCCGTCAACTCCTTGCTTCAGGGTGCTTGTGGTAAATCTTGGCATCTTAATGTATATCATGTCTCCATAGGTCAGATTCTGCACAACGCGGGAATACATTAGCACCTTTATCGCGAACACTTGATGCCAGCAATCTTCATCATGGATGTCATGGATGTCCATCCTCCTCATACACGCATCCTCTGACTTACCTTCGACCATGGTTGGAATGCAATTGAAATTTCTAAATTGTCACCCACTGTTACCATACCAGTTTGATCGTATGCGATCGAGGTTTGCTTGAAGAGGTAAGTGTTGGAGGAGGTTGGAGTAACTAAGAGAAGGAGAAGAATGAGGGTCATTACAAACATAATGTTGGGTGTATGTTGGGATGGGCAGATTAAATGGATCGTGATAATTTGCAAGATTACCGCGCCCTCAATTAGCACAAGAAGGGGACTCTAGGTGATTTTTTTTTTTCAACCTTTAAATCAGTTCTGCTGCATTCAGATTTTGGGATGAGGGGGACAAACGAAGAAACTTTTTGACTTCTTGACATTTGCTTGACATAACTAAAAACAACTAGTGTACTTGTGGAGAGTAAAACTCATATTTTGTGTACATATTCTTGCTCCATCGCTGCCTAGGTCAGATTGCCTCTCTCGCCAATTTTATTTTTGAAAGAAAACACTCTACGACACGCCTAGACGTTTAGCTGTTGTTAACTTTGGACCAGTATGACTAATTCTTTCATGAGACTATTACCGATAATTGCATTTTGCGCTGCTCGGCCTCAAGAGTTCCCACCAGACTGCAAGGTTTTTGACGATTGCCCAGCACGAACCCATTGTTACCCCATTGAAAAGCTTCCATCTCCTTATGATGACATTGAGAATGTTGTAAATGCAAATGTTACAAAATTCAGCAAGGGCGGGAAGGAAACTGGCATGCGATGGTAAGTATTGTAGGAGAGGTTAATAGCGCGATTTCGATAGGCAAGAGATTCGTTTTGCATACTGCATGCACTAACCAACAACAAATGGCAGCGCATGTAATCACTTTTTAGCACATAAAGGAGACATCCCTGATATCTCCTCTGAAATGGTGGATGCCTGTCACGAAACTCTCGGTTATAATACCGTGTTGACGGTTGGTATCGTTGTGGTCATGGTTTGCCAGGTATTGGTTGTCAGGCGAGGTTTAAAGGTTTCCTATTTCCTGCGAAAGGCAAATGCTCTGAAGTTCAATGCAAGTGGACAGACTTTGTTTGGAGCAATTGTCGCCCCATTTTTTGGATTTTTCGTTTCCTTGTCTTACTTCTTGGTCCTTATTGACGTTGACGACAGCGAATACAGTATTTTTGACAGCATGCGCCCTATTTGCTTCGCTTTGATGGCATTCTTCCTCATCTGGGCAACTGCTACCTTGAGTTTCATGTGGCTCGATATTCTAGCCAAAAGCAAGATGGACGCCACAGCCAAGAAAGTGAGTTTATGTTACGAGTTAATAAAACGCAGTTCGCCGCAAACTCTCCTTATTTGTGGTTCTAACCAGTTGTCTTCTATTTCTTCTACATCACATCGTCGTGTCGCAGTGGATCCCGTTCATCAGAAAATTTCATAATGGAAGCATTCTTGTCACAGCTTTGGTAAACGCAGGCGGAATCACATTGGGCCGTTCAGACCTTGCTGGGGCTTTTGACGTGACCCTCTGCCTATACTACACCCTTGCGTACAAACTTGGGGGGAAGAACCTCTCCATACAGCTCATGCCAAAAGATTTATCCCAACAGGGATCCGAGAACGCAAAACAAAATGCGGCAAAAATCAAAACTGTTTCCAATCAGCACGCGGCAACTAATAGCACATTTATATTGGGAATGGGCCTCTACATCGGTGAGTACACTTGATCTGCCTTTTTTCGCTGCACACCATCTAGCAAAATACGCAAACAAACATATCCATATCGGGCCTAATGCTAATAACTCAACATAATCACATAATCTAACATCCCAAATTTTTTCTAACAAATACGCAAACACGACCGGCTATCTAAACCTCTCGCACTAGTCACGGCAAGTAATTACAGCGACGAAGTTGGCACTCCCATAACTTTCTTGGGGGTCACCATCTTTCTTTTCGGCATTATGGGGATGTGTCACGTCTCTGTAGATTATGTCAAGTTTGGAAGCAGAAAAAAACTTGCAGCGGCCGGATATACATCAACATTAAGCAATATTGCAAGTACAGTTACACCATCGTCGACAACTTCGTCATCGAGCGATGATGGCGGGGGGGACTAATGTATGTATGTTTGTATGAAATAAATGAAAATTGAGTTGTTGAGTTTATCGGGGATGCTTCAGTTCATGGTTCGACAATCTGCTTTAGTGAAAATTTTCATGACCAGCGTCGAACGCATTATGCTTGTAAATTGGTTTGCTACCTTCAATTTTTCTTCATTCTTTTAGTAGGAGGCGAATTGTGCGGCTCAGCACCATCGACATCATCAACATCCTGTTTAGCAACTGTTTCGTCTTCGCCCCATTTCGGCCACTCTTCAATCCTATCTAGTGCCAAAACAGCACGCGGCAGGCGAAATGAAACACAGAGCATGGGCTTCAAAGGCGCCACGTCCCGAACCATGTGCACCTGGACGCCCTCTCCCTCAGACAAAGCTTTCGTCGATTTATTCTCCAATTCGCACCCCAAAAAGTGCTCAACCTTTTCAACGCCTAACCTCCTAATTTCTTCAAGAAACCTGTCCTCGTTCCGCTTCATTGCTAGACTGCTCCCGCAGATTAGAGGGTCCACCTTTACAAAGGTGTGCACATGCATGATGGGGAGATCCCCGGTAAACTTCATCCCCCTAAATACATCCAAAAACTCTGGTGCAGAATCCGGCAAGTTCATGATGCCGTGCCCCCAGCGAACCCCATCTGCCTCCAACTTCCTTACAAAGGCGCGGCCGTCGAGATTATACGTCGTGACTCGGTCCTTCACCTTGTTGAGTCCGACATTGACGTCGAGCCACTTGTGGCTGTCCGGGTTGAGGTCATTCGCATGGACCCTAACATTGTAATTCTTGGCGAGCGGGATGGCAAAGGGGCCGATGCCGCTCATGATATCTGCGACGACGATCTCATTGTTTTTGTTTCCGACGTTCACGTTCACGTCCGCCTCTTTTTCCTTCTTATCGTTCGCTCCTCCCGCGACACCGAACCGAATGAGCTCGCAGACACGGCGGTGCTCATACCCCAACCTGCTGTTCCAGTAAACGGTCCGAAAATCGAGGCGGAAACGACAGCCGCACTCCTTCACTTCCGTCTCCAATGCCTTCTCCGAACCAATATCGCCCGGATTCGTACTTCCAATTATCTCCATATCAAACACGCGGAATTGCGACGTGATCTCACCGACTTTATTCACAACTATCTCTACCCCACTGCCCTTGTCTATAATTGCTTTGCCAATCAAGTATTTGTACTGCTGGTGGCTCTCCCGGAGGTTAACATGTGCCACATTCCCCGTCATGGTAAAACTCGACGGTATATCTTCGGTTTCGCTGAACGGCAGCAACAGCGACAGCACATGGTGGAGAGACAAGCTGCTGTAAGGCGTCTCAACAATGCTCTCCGTCTGCACCACGAGAGTCTGGTCCACTTCAGTGACATCAGTTCGCACCGCATCCACCAGTTCCCGGATTTTTCGCCTTTTCCCCTCTTCATCGACCTTTCCCACCTCGACATTCGTCACGAAGGCCCTTCTATCAGCGTCTTCAACAGACCTCACCGGAGCGACCCCTTTGATGTCAATCGCCCAGCCCCCCCTCTTGCTCAGCTTGACCACTTTGGAAGTAATTTTCTTGGGAAACTCTACGGAGTAGTACGTCGCCGAAGAACAAAACGAGGAAGGGCTAGGGTAAGAAGATAGGGGGTAGCAAGGTGACGAGGGGGGGAGGGGGGGGAGGAGGGGTGATAGGCTGGGTGTATTTTTCACGGAGGAAGAGGAAATTGACATCTGAGCAGATGTCACCCGAGCAGATGTCACCCGAGCAGATAGACGCAATGGCAGGGCCGACGAAGACCGGATTTGCAGAGAGTTCGATAGACGTGAAGAGAGCAGCAGAGTTATTTGCATCAAGATCTTGATCATGCAGGTCCAAGGCTTGGTCGAACGGGATAGTGCGTTTTTGAGTTTTTGAGAGACCTTTTTCCAGTTGTTACTCGTTGACTCGGTAATTTTTTGGCGGTTGATATTGTGCAGGTGTGTTCCCCCAGTAATTATAATCCCGCTTGTGTGGAGTGCCTGAACATTGCCAAAAAAACTTTTTCGTTTCCCAAAGGATGTCGTCGATCACAAACACCCAGTTGCCCCGATTTTTATCGCGTACAGCCAGCCACACACCGTAAACGACTCTTGTCGTTTTGTTCTTCTTCCTTTCCCTATGTCAGTCCCCTCTTTCTTTGGGGCACACACCTCCCCACGGTCCTTTCTTCGAGGCCCGTTCATTTCATCAGAAGACGACCAGACAATACGCAATGTTGTCGCCAATGGCGGCAGCATAGGGGATAGATCTTATGAAGTCAATTTCAATCGATCGATACACTTTGTTTGGCTCGGAGACGACGGCGAAAAGAGTCGTTTTCATCAGCTCGGCTTTGGCGAGAATGTACGTCGTTGGACCGATATGAATCCAGGTTTTGAGGTGATTCTTTGGGATGAGATGAAAGTTCTTGAAGTGTTTGGTGATGGTGGGCTAACGAATCACAATTTGTATGAGGCAGGATGTATGGAAGACATGGGAAGGAAGAGCGACGTTTTGCGCTACGAGATCTTGTACCGATTTGGCGGCTTTTACTTTGACGTCGATTACATCCCGACCAAACCTCTGATCCACCTTGTTGAGTTGTGCGAGAGAGAGGGGGTGGAGTGTTTCTTTGGAGCCTCTAACAGCGGAAGTGTAGAAATAAACAACGGTGCAATCGGTTGTGTTGTGAATTCCGCCTTAATGGGGTCGATAATCGATAGGATTGGGACTTGGTGGAGCTTGCGCGGAGTCCAAGGTGAAAAAAAAAAGGCACTAGAAATTTCTCCTCCCGCGCTTGGGCTATTTGCTGACTACTTGTCCGCCACTGAAGTGGCTGCAACGAACATAGCTTTCGATACAACGAAGAGCGCCGTTGAGAGTTGCGGAGACAACGGCGAAGGAGATTCCGGAAGGGGGATGACAAGCGACTGGGTGAGAGAAACTATCACAGAGACCGGGCCCGGTGTAGTCACCAAGACTATCCTCGGTTGGGGTGGTGGCGGAGTCAAGGTTTTCCCATTTGACTATTTCCACTGTGTGCCGAATAACTACGAGGGGGGATTGGAAGGGATGGAGCCTTTTTACACCGAGAATACGGTCGCTGTTCACATGTGGAAGTGTAGTTGGCAAAAATGAAATGAATTAGTTAGTTGAGTTGGTAGGAAAAGTTAGTAGAAAAAAACGGCAACACTTGGTTCAAAAAAGTCACCAAACAAATATTAACTTATAACAACACCGCCGCTATTTTCCTGCCCCCACTCGCTCCAGCTTCCGTCGAAGACTTTCACCTTGTCCATGTTCTTCCCTGCCAACTCCAATCCAACCGCGAGATTGCAAGCTGTGACTGTAATTTTAAATTGGAGGTTAGTTAAGAGCCGCAGCAGCAGTAGCAATAAAATTTGGTGCATGAGAAAATGACGACAAGCGCCGCGACGAATGGAGGCTTCAACGTATTTCTTTCAAAACGATCACTCGCAACAATCCGGTCCAAAATCTCGGTCTTATATTCACAAAAAAAACTTACCCCCCGAGCCACATGTAAGAATCACCTCCTCATCGTCATTCGTCACGTCGACGCCATTCTCGTTAAAGACCTTCCTCAATTCCTCGGGGGAAGCGTAGATTTGCTTGCCCATATCTCTCAGAAGGAGGTCGAAAGGGAGGTTGTGGCTAAAGTGACCAAAGAGACCAAAGTGTGCACACGTCTGGTGAGTCCAATGCGCAGAGCAAAGCGCCATCGACGAAAGCACAGATTGTTAAAATAACCGACTTTCCGCTCAATCTCACCTGTTGGGCATATGCCCTTTCCGGACCCCTTCCCGTTCCGAAGCACCCTCTTTGTTATAGAATCTTGCAGCAGATCTGGCATCCAGAATTTTCTTATTACTATCCGGCTTTGTTGATTGAACATTAACATAATCCATGTCAACAAATGTATGCGCTGTTATGGAAGTGGATATTTTTGGCGCCCCTGATTCAGTCTGCGGGGGAAGAGAGGCAATCGATGAAGTGACGTCTGGAAAGTCAAGGTTTCCGGGACCATCTTCAACTCGACCTCCCCCCTCCTTCCAAGCCTCCAAGCCTCCCTCTATAATCCACACATTCTGCAATCCAAAATACTTGAACAAATACCACGTTCTAGGGACGGCGAAGCAGCCCTTGCCCCCGTAGAGAAGAATTTCCGATTCGCTCTCCAAATTCAACTTCTCCATCGCAAGCTCGAAACCACTAATCTCAGGCCGCTGGTGCGGGAGTTTCTTAGGGTTCGCAAAAGCAGGTAGAGTTACTTTGTCCATGTCAAAAAACTGAGAAGCAAAAATTCAAGAGGCAAAGACGGAAGTTTTAGCACGTACATATTTTGGTTGGATAAAATACAAACAAACACCCAGAACAGTAAAGCCAAGCAATCACTGACATACCTTCGCCCCCTTAATCCTTGGACCAGCCAAATACTCATCCTCCCCGGAGCGGCCAGTTGGAGGAAGATACCAGCTGCAGTCAAGGATGGTAGCACTGTTCTTGTTCTTTTCCAGTGCTACTGGGACAGAAACAAAGGGAGTCATGCTGATCTCGTTCGTTCCCGTCGAGGTATACAAAGCACGAAGACGGGGGTACCGGGGACTACGCCGGATGACTTTGGAGCAGAATGGCAGGGAAGAAGAGAAGGCACGGATCAACTGCATAGGGCAAGAATTCAGGTTTAAAAAAATCCCAAAACGCGGGGCAGTGGGGTTCTCGCTGTGACTAGAGTATAGTATGAACAAAGAAGCAGCACAGCGATAGAAATTGATTATTGATCGAGTAAGATGAAATATTATATCTTTGGATTCTCCAGCCCTGTTTCCTGCGTCTTAGTCGTTCAAAAGAAGGCGCACCTGCACTCATTTCGTTGTTGTCTTCTACTTTCTACCTCTGTTTAGTCCAAGTACAAATTCAAGTGGCTTTATCCTGTATATCCTAAAAATAGCCTCACAAGCTTTGCGCGACTCTCCTCTGCTTTATTGGTTCCAATGCCAACCCTCGGATTTATCGGCGGTGGCCAGATGGCGTCAGCTCTCATCAATGGACTCTCCCCGTTGAAATACCCAAAGAATGCAATTTACGTCAGCGATCCTTACCAACCTGCTGTCGAGCGACTGAAGGGAGAAGGCTTCAACGCGACATCTGACAACGCCGAAGTGGCTGCAAATTGCGACGCCATCTTTCTTTGCACGAAGCCCGGCAGTGTTCCGGGCGTCCTTTCCGAGTTGGGGTCTGCTCTTGAGAACCACCTTATAATTTCAATTTGCGCCGGTGTTACTTTGGCTGCGATGGAGGAGGTGGTTCCAAAATCGACAAGGGTGATTCGTGTGATGCCCAACACGCCCTGTCTCGTGGGTGAGTGCGCTTCGGCCTACGCTTTGGGATGTGCAGCCACGGGTAAGGATGGAGATTTTGTGGGAGATTTGCTTAAAACTGTGGGTGTGTCCCATTTAGTCAGTGAAAACTTGCTCGATGCTGTCACTGGGCTGAGTGGGAGTGGACCTGCGTATATTTTTATATTGATTGAGGCTATGGCGGACGGCGGTGTAAGGGCAGGATTGCCCAGGGCAGTGGCTTTGGAGCTTGCTGCGCAGACAGTGAGGGGAGCTGCGACCATGGTGCTGAAGACGGGGGATCACCCAGGATTGCTAAAAGATCGCGTGATGTCGCCCGGGGGTACTACTGCGGCGGGAGTTCATGCACTGGAGGATGGTGGCTTGAGGGCCACAATGATGAACGCTGTGCTCGCTGCAAGCGATAAAGCAACGGCAATGGGCAAAAAGTAAATGGCGATACAACCTCCAAACATTTCGAGGTTTAACTATTTCTATTTCTACTCTTTCTTCACTTTCAATTTCGTTTCCAATTTTTTAATTTCATTTCATGTCCTCGGGGAAGAAGTCTGCAGCTGAGTGAGGTCCCGGAGAAATTCCCTTCAACCTCTCGTCTTGAAGTGCCTGACGTAGCGTTTCACTCAAGGCCATCCAGAGCTCATGCTCGGCGCCTATGGAATCGCCACTATCGGACGTTGGTGTTGCAACTGGCCCCAAATCATCCTTTCTCAATTCAACCCGAGCCATTTCCGAGCCTTCTCCAGCGGCGACTTCTCCCCCATCATTGTTGTGCTGCGCAAATTCTGCAGCAATCTCAGCCGCCCCTGCCATTTCCGAAACTTCTCACGGCCGCGTTCGACCCGGCAGATGCTTCCACCTTCTCCCGAGAGGCGCCGCAAAGCGAATGAGAGACGATCCCGTCCCGGAGGTTCAACGAACTGACGTAGAAACCCTCGCAATCAGGGCGAGGGGCCTGCTGGAAAATAGCCTGCTGGAAAATAGCCTGCTGGAAAATAGCCTGCTGGAAAATATTGATATCGTTGATACCTTCCACCTCTGCTCAACATCGATGATGGACCATCCCCCACAAAATAGATGCGACGACGCCGACGCGTCGTTGCTCCGCTTCGGGGCGATATCGAGCGGGGCAACATCGGGGAACAAATCGAATCCAATCGGCAAATTGACTCCAATCGGACAGGCCCTATCGCGCCTCCCCCTATCCTTCCGCCAGGGCGTATTCCTCCTCCTAGCCAAAAAAAAAGTAAGAACAACTTTAAGATTCTCGAGATTTATCTTCATGACAGTTAAAGTGGCAAATCGGGACTTGAACTGTCAAAATCAATAACTACCTATTCTGACTACTAACCCTAACCCCAAACTGACGGCAGTAAGTAAGAAGAAATGAAAAAAGGTTTTTTTTAAATAAAAATGCCGCAGGTGGGTTTAGAATATGTAGATTAATGGAAACATGGTCAAATTGGGTCAAATGGTCAAATTGGGTCAAATGCAAATTGGGTGCAGTCCTCCCTACCAAACCTTTGTTTGCAATAAGAGTCGGATTTTTTTACTCAGTAAAAATGCGTTTTAGCTCGTAGAAGCGCGTGCGCATCTGCTGGAACTTGGACACATTGATTTGGGTCACCGACGCGTGACTAAGCAGCATGCTGACAAGATCGTGGGCGCATTCGTTCTCGCGGAGGCCGCTCGACTCGCGCGTGCACCACGTCACGCCCAGCAGCAGCGGCGAGCCGTCGGCGGGCAGCGCGTCGCGTCGCGCGAAGAGGGCTTCGAGCGACGGGCGCAGCTGCACGCTCCACGTGCCGCACAGGTCGAGGTAGAGAGCGCGGTACCGATCGTCCGACGTCCGCAGGTGATCCTTCACGCAGTTGTGGAACACGCGGCTCCCGTAGACGCTGTTGGCCTGCATGCGCTCCGCCTTGGCGTCGATGTTCTGCACGATGCGCAGCGCCTCGACCGGCACCTCGAACTGCTCGTGCAGACACCGCGAGGTGCCGAAGCCGCCCGCGGGCTCGTTGTTGTCGTCGAGCACCAGCACCAGGTCGTTGTTGCCGTGCTCCTGCGTGATCCGCTGGACGCCCTTACCGAACACGACGTTCATGGCGTCCTTCCACTCGCCGTGGTTGTCGCCCTCCCAGCTCTCGCCGTACTCGCGCCGCTTAACAGGCGGTCGCTTCTTGCTGGCTTCCTCTGGCTGGACTGCCGCGGACGGTGGCTGTGGGCATGGCTTCGACTTCTCGCGCGGGCCACTGGCCTCCATCGGCTTGCCCTTCTGGCCGGGCTGGCCGATTTCCTCGTCACTCTCCTCGTCAGAATTCCACTCCTTCGCTTTCTTCTTAGGGGCGGCTTCCTTGGTGGGCGCTTTTTTTGCTTTTGGGGCTGCCTTGGAGGCTGCCTTTGCCTTCTTGGCAGGGGCGGCCTTGGCCTTGGCGGGAGCGGCACGTTTCTTGGGTGCCTCC
>Ga0115554_1001425_pt1 | contig 16901 bp, 16 predicted proteins | sample COGITO_mtgs_1104_3_FD_87283 | JGI IMG/M metagenome (GOLD analysis project Ga0115554, IMG submission 87283) | Pelagic marine microbial communities from North Sea - COGITO_mtgs_110404 | ecosystem: Environmental > Aquatic > Marine > Epipelagic | place: Germany:Helgoland, sampling site Kabeltonne... | reverse complement strand
GCCGCCCCCCCCCCGGCCCGCCTGTCTGTGACCCGTTTGTTGTTTTTGTGTTGTGGGGGTGGGAAGGGTTGGTGTTTTCTTTTGTTTTTTTTTTTTTTTTTTTTTGGAGACTATTATCTACTTTCCTGTATCTTACCTATTTTCCTAATCTCACGACGATGCTTCACGCTACCAGCGGGGAGAAGGCTCTCAGACTGGCCGAAAAAGCGCTTAAAATAGCCGGCGATGGAATGTGGGATGCGGATGCCGTTGCTCTCGAGGCCGAAGATCGCATCCCTGATGGGGCATTGGACCGGCCAGCGAACGACACCGTCTTTGGATTATCCCATCCTGATACGCTAAAGATCTGCTCGGCTCGTGTAGGGTTGCTGTGCAAACGAGCTGGCTACCTTCAAAAGGGCAATGCCCTTGCAACCCTGAAGAGGTATTCTGAGGCGAGGGAATCTTATGAGGAGGTACTGAAACTCCTAAGCGGAGAGAACCGTTGCAGCCGAGCCGATTGGGAGAGACACTCTCTCCGCATCAATATTGGGAATATGTGGAACAAATCAGGCAACTTTGATAAGGCGAAGGAGTGCTACGACCTCGCTGAGCAACTTGGTAACGACTACTTGACTCACGAAAAAGGGAGCAAATCGGACGGTCACAGGATGGTTCATACCGCCAAGAAGTACCTTGCCTGGGCGCTCAAACAGAACGGCCAGGAAGCTGAAGCGAGAAAAATCCTCCAGACGGTTCTTGAGGAGTCTAAGGTTATCATGGAGGAGGAGAAGAAGAAAGCGGCTGAGCTAAGGAATAAAGAGGAACAGGAGAAGGCCGAAAAGGAGGGTGCCCCCTAAGGAGGAGGCGAAATGAATTAAGCACTAATTTTGGCAAATGTTGAGGGACTTTGAGATTGTGTTCGTCGTTTGTTGTAATTTTTGCGCATTCGTTGGTGTCAAATTCAAAATCGGTACGAAAATTAAAAACTACTTTTCACCAACTTCCTCCTCCCCCGCTCCCAGTGATGCTGAGAGACCTGGGCTTTCTCTCGAGCTGAATTTTCTCGCCAATAGTAGTCGCCGAGACGTTGATTATCTCCACCTCTCCAACTGATGTGTAGCTGGAGGGCATTCGCGAGCTCGTGTCTGACTCGCTGTCTGATGATGATGACGAAGAATCCTCCTCATCCTCTGACTCGCTCTCTGTCTCGGCTTCGCTAATACCTTCTGAAGCTTCCGAAGCATCCAAATCCTTACAAGCGCTCCCCGCCCACCCTAAATACCACTGGCCGATAATTGGATAACTCAGCCGCAATAAATAAGGATCGAAAGGAAAAAACGAGTCCAGTGGGTTACTGCCTTTCCCCAAACCACCGACACCTCCCTTCTGACGCTTTCTCTCCATAGTTGCCGCGGTAACAATCGGGCTGCTCGGCCGGCTACCGTTCTCTCTACCGTCTCCACTTTTTCTGCCATGATTGCTGTCACTGTAAGGTTTGATAGTTTCGACTTTGACCAGATTGAAGACTTCCGCCATGATACAGAACTCTCTACGTACACTCTCTAGACAGTGTCGCAGTGGCTGTAATGGATGAGAACAAAGCCTTTCCCATCGCGCCGGAGAAATATCTACCGATGCATCATCTAGATTTGAGTTGTAGTGGTTCATCGCCTCCTTTCCTCTGAAGCACATAACATAAAAGGAAGCTTGCGCAATTGTATAGAATAAGTTGGTTTCGAGAGAAGGCGATCGACGGGGGGAGCCCGGGGGAGATGGCGTGCGGGGTCGTTTCTTCGGGGACTGCATCGAGCCATTTCTGTAGCCGAAAGAGAAGAGAGGGTAAGTGGTGGATTACGTTGATTTTCCAATTTCCATATTTCCACTTCAATTGGCGGTTTGCCTCACCTTCCGTTCCCACTTCCACTCCCGCTTCCGCCCCTACTCGACTCTTCTAAATAATGTTCACACCAATTTAGCAGAGACGATATGGTGGTAGCTACGGTTTCTGGGGACGTAAAATTAGTCCTCGAGACAAAGGAGGCCGCATAAGAGGCCGCACACTGGCGGTGGATACGAGGTTGAGAGGGGTTGAAGACGAGAGACAAAAGATGGGCAACAAAAGATTCCGACAACGTCAACGCGCCTTCTTCTTCCCCACCGTTGGTGCCACCACTTTCTCCACTCTCTCCACTCCCACTGGTTACAGCAGCTCGCCTTTTATTCTCGTCCAAACCGCAGATGTGTACAAACACGAACTGCACGAATTTACTCTTGTGAGTCAGAAGAATACTGTTGTCGAATATAGGCACGAGCACATCGTAAGCGACTCTAGGGTCGGTAGTTTTCAAATACTCGAACAAGATCAGAAGCAATGAATCAAGCTTCTCTGCATACTCGTCGGCTTCAATCGAAGGGGCGCGGGGTCGTTTGTTATTTATGCGTGGCGGGGATGGGAGAGCGTCATCATCCATCGAAAATAGCATTATATCATCTCCGTCATTAACAACGCTGTCCGTGACACCGTCGCTATTCGCAGGCTCCTCCTCCTCCACCGTCACGGCCCCCGAGTCAAGAATTTTTATCTCAACGTCGATCTCCAGACACTTGTTGACAATTAGCTCCAAGATACTGAACTGCAGAGTCGGGATATACGAGATAAAGTTAAGGCATTCACGGGCGTATCGTTGCTGGACCAGAGTGTCAGCTTTCTTGTAGGGAAAATTCTGGCAAATCACAGGAAAAATTTCGCTTCGACCTTTCGGTACCAATTGAAGTGCGGTACGAAGAGTCGAGTGCAATTTGTTTATTTTCGTCTGGTCACTGCTCATCATAGATACAGTAGTCGGTTTCTCTTCTGTCATGTTGTTCGTTTCGTCAGAAGGTGCCTCCAATGACAAGCTTGCCTCTCCAACTATCTTCTTGAAATTCCTGAGAATCATATTTATGAAGGGCATCAAGAATGTGGGATTTGTCGAAAGAAGGTTCACGACAAGGAAAAAGTAGGCATCTGCAATATCAAATGACTGGAACAAATCAGTACCACAGTCAACATTGTTATTTGAAGCTGTTCCTGGAGGAGCTTTCCTCTTACTTTTGGGACGGTCAAAAGGGTCCATCTTGAAAAGTGAGTGGACCAGCCCTGCGTGTTTCACCGGATCGCTGCTTATGCATGTCAGCGAATCCGAAGACCCAAGCGATAACAGCAGCTTCCAAAGGGAATTAGAGTCATCACATTTGCTAATCTGCTTAGCAATAGATGTGTAGGCCAGAGAGAGAGTGCTGTGAGCATCTGTAGAGGCCAAAGCGTCATTCACGAATCTCATAGTAGCTGACAAGTCAGACGGCCGCCGGGGGTTCAGTGGTAAGTAAAAATTCGCCATTTTGCCCTTGACAGGGGGGAGAGAAAGGGTGGCAAGAAAAAGATTGGACAGGATCGGTTTCAAAGGAATATAGCACCTTTTCTTTCTCGGAATTTTGTTCGAGGTAGCCAACCAGATTGATAGCGTTAAAGTGCCAGAAGGACCAAAAAAGGGTCAGGGTTAGGTTACCGCCTGTTTCGGTGCGCTGTCTTGCTGGAAGCTCGAAGCCCATAAAAGTTGGTTCTAGAATAATACCCGCAAGAGAAAATGAGTTTCGACCTTAAAATTTGCTGCATGGGAGCTGGCTACGTCGGTGGCCCCACCATGGCTGTGATCGCTGAGAACTGCCCTCGTAAGTAAAACGCTGACGCCCCCGGCCATGGCAGCCCAAGTCACAGATTCACCATGCAATACTACTACTGTTTTCAGACAGGGCTTGGCTAGAGCCTTTCGATTAGCGACGGGCAGACAGCGCCCGCCTCTCCGGCCCGTCTCCACTGGACAATGGATGTTGGACCTCTTTACATCCTCCTGTGACTCGGCATGGGGAATCTTCCTTACTTAACCTGAACGTTTTCATTCCTGCGCACTGTGTTGTTGTTTCTTGGCATTGCGTAACTGTCCTTTCGCTAACACTACCCAACCATCCTGATTTTGCCGCTTCGCCTTATTATTTCCCCCTTTCCTCTGACGAAAAACCAACATTTGCTATTTTCCTCGCACTTTGTTGCACATTTTTTAGACGTCCGCGTTTGCGTTCTGGATCTGAACGCAGCCCAAATTGCCGCCTGGAACTCCTCCACACTCCCAATTTATGAGCCTGGGCTGCAAGAGGTCGTAGAGAAATGCCGTGGAAAGAACCTTTTTTTCTCGACTGATATTGACTCTGAGGTGGCTGCTGCTGATGTTGTCTTCATCAGTGTGAACACCCCTACAAAGACTCAGGGAATTGGAGCAGGCAGAGCTGCCAACATCAAGAATTGCGAGGTAAGGTGGTAAAACGTAGCGTGTAGCCCATCACTAGTTTTGTGTTCTTCTTCATGACTGATCGACTAACTCTGTCACCTCTAGCTCTGCGCCCGCAAAATTGCGGAAGTGTCGACATCTGACAAGATTGTTGTGGAGAAGAGTACTGTCCCTGTCAGAACTGCTGACGCGGTGCGCAGGGTGCTTGCTTGCAATGATAAGGGTCTGAATTTCCAGGTCCTGTCTAACCCCGAGTTCCTTGCAGAGGGAACAGCCATTGACGACCTGGAGCGCCCTGCCCGTGTTCTCATTGGAGGAGAGGAATCCCCCCGAGGACAGGCAGCAATCCAAAAGCTTGTTGATGTGTACGCCAACTGGGTTCCTCGGGATCAGATCATAACCACAAACTTGTGGAGTAGTGAGGTAAGCAGAAAAACAATCCACCAAAATTCTCGTCTTTCCCCTTCCCCAACAATCCATCTAACTGCTCCAATCCATTGCAGCTGAGCAAATTAGTCGCAAATGCCTTCTTGGCCCAGCGTGTTAGCAGCATCAATAGCATCAGTGCTCTGTGCGAGTCAACTGGCGCCAACGTCAAAGAGATAAGCAGAGCTATTGGAACGGATCCCCGCATTGGTCCCAAGTTCCTGCAGTCATCCGTCGGCTTCGGCGGATCGTGCTTCCAGAAGGATATTCTCAATCTTGTCTACCTGTGTGAGTCCTACGGCCTTAACGAAGTTGCCGAGTACTGGAATCAAGTCATCAAAATGAACGAATACCAGAAGAGGCGCTTCAGCGAGAAGATGGTCGCTGCCATGATGAACACTGTGACGGGCAAGAAGATTGCCGTCTACGGCTTTGCTTTTAAGAAGGACACTGGAGACACCCGCGAGACTGCTTCCGCCTTCGTTTGCCGCGATCTTCTCGAAGAGTCCGCTAAGATCCATGTATATGACCCTCAGGTCAAGAGGGAGCAGGTGAGCTGCCATTGCTTTTCTTTCTCTGGAAGCATCGAAATCTAACATTTTGTCTACACAGATGCTCATTGAGATGGACTACACTCTCAAGGTCAACTCAGCCAATACTCCCAACCTCGAAAACCTTCTTGTAACCTCCCCCAGTGCCATTGAGGCCTCCAACGGAGCTCATGCCATTGCCATCCTCACTGAGTGGGATGAGTTCAAGACTCTTGACTACGAGAAAATTTACGCTGGAATGGCGAAGCCAGCATTCGTTTTCGATGGTCGAAACATTCTCGATCACGACAAGTTAAGGAAAATAGGATTTGAAGTTTATGCCATCGGGCAGCCAAACATTTAGGGAAGAAAGTATGTGAAGGAAATATGTTTAAGTTTCAGGAGATGAATTTGCAGAGCCTTAAATATCGTTATCTTTTTCACAAAGTTAGCAGTTACCTATGGTAGCCATAGCGCGAAGATTGTTGTTGCCAGACAATTACTATCACCGGACGAACTTCATTTCGAATTTGCCCTCCTTTCTCCTTTGCTTGACACTAGTAACAGCACGCGAGTGTCCAACGAAACCCATTCCATCCACCCCGACGAGCACATCCCCTATCTGAACGCCTAAGCATTCTGCCTGCCCCCCCTCCGTGATTCCTGTGACCTGAGACTGTTCTCTGTTGGTGGTCGGGTTTTGCGTCTGAGACAGAACCAGCCCAAGGGGTTTTGTCGGGCAGAAATTTATCGTATTGTATTCTGGATTTGATCCTATCTTCGTCGGAATTATTCCATTCGGGGGAGCACGAGGCTTATCATTGTTGTTGTTGCTAACACCATCATTTACTCCGTTCTTATTTCCATGTCCATGTCCATGTCCACGTCCATCTCCATTTCCATGTCCATTTCCATTTCCATTTCCATTTTCATGGCTTTTGTTGCTGCCATTGTTCATGCTTTTTTTATTTCTGTCGCTGCTGCCGTTGCTATTTACAGAATCTTTCGATCTCACACTGTTACTACTACTTCCAATCCCCCCCATCTGACTATATCCATTCCCCTTCTTCGGATTGCTGCCGATACCAGCCAGCGGTCTCCTGAAAACAACGTCGATGACCCGATCACCCCTGGACCCCAACACCCCTACCATTTCTTCAAAGGATTTCCCCCTTCCCATCCCGTCGACCTCCACGACAGCACTTCCCACGCTCACCCCATTGGTGTGGGCGCAACCTCCCAGAACAGTTCTAGACACAATCGCAGCGCCGTCAGGGCGTCGCTCCAAGGACATTTCCATCGGACGACCTGGTAAGAATGACACTGTGTATTCACGAGAGGAAGTATCATAAGCATCGGGTTTTTGCACTTGAGGTATTGATTGTGGTGGAGGTTGTGGTGGGCTCGCATGATCATCACCGGATTCATTAAGATCTTCATTCAAGTTGCTTTTAACTGGAGAGTCTGAGGGGACAAAATCAGAGAGAGACATTTCTTGCATGCTGTCCGCAGGGATTATATTGTCAGATGAGCCAGCAGGGGAAGAGGAAGAAGACGAAGATGAAGCGTTTGAAGCGGAAGAGGCGTCATCAGCGATGATGTCAGCAACTGGCGCATCGGTGTCAGCATCATCATCAACATTTTCATTTCCATTTTCGTTTCCACCTCCAGTTGCTTCATCTTCCTCATCGTCGCCTTTTGACTTCCCTTTCCTAACCTTTCCACCCCCCCTCCCCTCATACATTTCCACTCCCTTGTCCTTAATTCTCTTAACGTGACCTGCAATCTCTCTCCTGTAATACTTAGCCGCCTTACTCCTATAGACTTCCCCAGCGTCAATCTTCTGTTCACCTCCCCCAGTATCTGAATATGAATCTATAACCTTCTGCTTCCTCAAAAATCCCCTCAACTGGTCATTCCCTCCTTCCAACATACTCAAAACCTGATCAACCGTCCAATTATCCATCGTCATACTGCGAACAAAAGAGATCCCAACCCCAAGGCCTCTGTGTTTACCGGAGCAGTGCAGGCAAAGGAGGATCCCAAACGATGGGGAGGCCCATGAAGTATCAGATGGAGTTAGGCAGTCCATGCACTGAGAATTACCTGGGAGAGACTGGATCAGATGGAGGCAGGAGGGAGGAAGGGGTGCAGAGCCATCAGAGAGCGACAACAGCTCAGAACGGAGACGCCGCAGCGAGACGGTCATCAGGGATGTTTTCTGCCTTCTGTTAAAAAATAAATTGTTTGCTGCTGCTGCCTCCTCTTTTCGCTGCTGTCTTTCAGCGCGTTTCTTTATCGGTGAAGCCCACAAATTAATTCCCGGATTGCTGTTTACTTTTGCAAAACCAAAAATATCATTACCCAGGTATTGTCAATGCCTAATCGATTGTTCTGCCCATCTCCCTTGATCTCTCTCAATACTTTCAACCGAGTGCTGCTTCTGGCAACCTGAATATTCACACAAGTGATTTTTGACGAATTACTGTGGTGCACCACAGTCGAACAGCGTCTCTCGTCCCTTCCCCCACCCACCAAAACCTCACGAAACCAACCGAACGACGACGACAATGCCCGTTAACTCCTTGTATTTCACAGCACTGCCGTCTACGATAAGGTTGCTGCTCATGACCCTCCTGATGGCGACATCGACTGAGGCATTTTTTATCTCAGGTCCACTGACCCCCTCCTCCGGAGCAGTTTGTTCCCCCTTGTCAAAATCTTTGTCAACATCCTTCCCAAATTTCTTCCCAAATCGTATATCGGGAACGTCCCACATTCCTCTCCCGAAGCCCCTCTCAAGTACCCTTGTCCTGAAGGACAGAAAAGAATTGTTGCTCTGTGGCACAGAATTGCGGCTCCGCAAACCTTTCCATGAAGTATACGGCGACAGCGACATCGACGGCGGAAAGGCCGATGACTCGGGTGAAAGTGTCAGCAGAGGTGGCCCACAAAGAGCTGAGCAGCCGAGATCTCAGCAGCAGTCGCTTCCTGTGCCTCCCCCCTCTGAGCGTCGGACTCCGAGGGGTGGTACTGCCCATACATTTCTCTCCCGCTCCAAGATTTCCAAGGCGAACCGGGGGAAAACGCCTTGGAATAAGGGGATGGTGATCACCGAGGAGCGCCGTGAAAAGATCCGCCAGGGTGTCATACAGAGCCTTCTAAAAAAGAAAGGATGGACAGAGGAGGAGTATCTTGAAAGAAAGAAAAAGGGAGTCAGAGGCGACGGAACAGGGAAGTCGACCGGTTCAAAGAGGAGGAAGAAGCTCAGTGAAGACAAGAAGAAGCACCTGTCGGAAGTTATGAAGAAGAAGTGGGCAGACGAGGGCTACAGGAGTAAAATGAAAACTCGACCAAAGAGGGAACCAGTCAATGAAGAAACGAAGAAGAAAATATCGGAAACACTCAAGAAAAAGTGGGAGGATGTCAGCTTTAGGAAAGAGCAGGGGGAGAAGAGGAAGAAGTACTGGGAACAGATGAACGACGAGGAGTTGACTGAAAGGAACCAGAGGATTTCGGATACGCTCAAGGAAAAATGGAAGGACCCTATTTTCCGATCGAAAATGGAGGTTTCCAGCAAACTTCGCATTGGAAGCAAGATATCTCGTACGACGAGGCTTAAGATATCGAGGAGTATCACGAATAAGTGGGTCGACAAGGAGTGGAGAAAAAAGGTCGTCGAAGGTATAAATGACAGCAAGAAGAGGGCCAAGGAGCAGGGAGAGACTATGTTCACCAATGAGAGGAAAGAAAATCTGAGTGAAGCTATGAAGAAAAGTTGGAGGAAGAGTAGGAGACAGTCGACACGGGCGTGGTTAGAAACTGACGACGATATTAAAACAGCCAAAGTAATCAAGGCGGAGCCGAAAGTCGCGGTGCAGAAGAAAAAGGAGCCCAAGAAGAAGGCAAGGCCCCAAGCTACAACCATTGCTGCATCCACTTCTGCGACCACTTCTGAATACGTCAAAATCAAAGACGGATTGAAGGCGAAGAAAACGAATGGGAAAGCTAAGAATTCGTCTTCCTCCCCGAAAAATCTCTCCAGCCAGACTAGTGAGCATGCTGAGAGAAAGGAGAGGGTACGCTTCTCAAGCCCTGCTCTTTATGATGCTCTCTACAGTGATGAAGACGACGAAGAGGATGACGACGACGAAGACGACGAGGGAGTCTTGGATGGCTATGGTAGAATTGTGGCGATGGCGGAGATAAATGGCTTGATTGATGAAGACGACGACGATGATGATGCAGATGATGCAGATGATGATGACGATGAGCCATATCAGCAACTCTTTGCCAATGTGAAAACAAAAAAGCACCAAAAGTATCTTGAATAAGAGGTAGCAAAAACAGAAAGACAGGGTAGTAGCAAATTTACCGTTGCATATTGCTTCAAATTTTACCATTCTAGTACTTCCTATTCAGTAACTCCTGTGTAAAGTTGCACATATCTGAAACCCTCTGTGCTAGAGTCTTCTCCAGTTCTGGAATCTCTGGCACAGTAGAGATTTTTTCGATATTATTTTCTCTTATTTCTCCCGTTGCAAGAGGTTGTTTGTAACTGTAGTGCCCGCTGGCGCACTTGAGGAACTTTGGCCTCGGGTTTGGTGGGTGCTCTTCATTCTGTAGTTGCTGCCGTATTTCGAGATCAGTTCGCCACTTTCCGTTGGGTTTGATTAGGATTTTTCGCGCGGTTTTCTTGGCGTCAAAATCGTAATTTTCGGATTCCTTCTTGCTGAGGTATAAAGCTTTGCTATAGCCCTTGGAGAACTCGATGTCTTGGTCTGTCTTCCGGATTTTGGGGAGCTCCCCGCAGGTGTTGTTAAAGGCATCTACGCGAGCTTGTTGCAACTGCAAGCACTTCCCGCCCCGTTTATCCTTCTCGTACGTATCAAAATGCGTCTCAAGGTTGCCAACAATGTCCTTGACCATTGAGGACAAATTTCCGCTCTTGGGGTTGTTCTTATTCCGAAGAGCTGACATGCTCTCCCCAAAGTCCAGCTGCCTCTGGCACAAACTCCTCCTGTTGTCTAGCTTGACCTCAAGCCGTCCTAAACCGGTGCTTTTGGCGGTATCTAAGTAGCTTGTCACACGTTTGAGCTTCATGCCCGCATCAAAGTGCTTCACAATCCCATCCACATCATAAGTCACTTCAATATTGAACCTATCCGTGAAATGCAGAGTGAGGTTCTTGTTGAGGTTCATATGGATCCCCTCTGCAGGGATTTTCCCAGCATTTTGGGCCTTACCGTCCCATCTCCACTCATGCTTCAAATTTCTCTTCTCATCTGCATAAACCCCACCCTTGTTTGTCAGCACTAGCCTACTTCCCCTCTGGGGGTTGGACCTGGTGTTGTTCAAGGCAAAGCCTACCGCATACTCATTGAGAGAGCATAGCATTGTCTTTTCTGAGTCATTATCATAAACATAGTACTTGAATTGGTGATCGGATAATCTTGAAACAGCCAAGGCGACTCGACCATTGCTATAGTAACAGAGGCCTTCTCCAGAGGGGTTGAAACGGTAGGCTAGGGTATGTTCATTGTCGTTTTTTTTGGTCTGAGCGCCGCTATTCGTGCTCGGAAAGTGTTTGATCAGCGAATCTTCCGACGCCGGGGAAGTAGGGCGTGGCATCCCTTCTGTCTAGGCTTTGGGGTGATCGGAGTTGAGGGATGGGTGTGTCGGCGGGCAGTCACTTGATATTTAACGATTGATGTCAATTACTATACTCCTAGGCGCATATGCGTGCTAATTATTCGTCTGGACAACAAAAACCAAGGAAAAAGATCGGATTGCGGTTTCCTTCCCTAGACATGCTTCGGCCGTTTCTTTTGCTTTCCAACTTCTCAACATACATCTTATTAGGATCTATCGTCGTAGTTAGATCACACAAGACTGTTTCTACACATTTTATATCGCCAGTTACCGAGTTTAAAAGAATCACGCACCCCTACCCACCCCTTTTAACCAAACCCGATTGCTTTCAAAACTGATCCCGACTGCTCCCTGCCATGGCCTTCAATTCACCCCACAAACCTCGTCCGAGTCCGTCTCACCTGTCATCATCAGCTAAAAAGCGCCGCACTAACATGGACGACGACCTGTCTGATGATGCTCCTGAAGCGTACGACCAGAACCGCGGAGCTGGGGGCCTTGCCAGGGATTTCAAGCGTGGGCTCGAGCGAACCGTGGCCAAGTCACTGAATGTGAAGCGCCCGGATGCGAACGAGGTGAAAGAGTATTTAAAGGACATCTTCTCGGAAAACCCAAAACAGGTACGTTTTAGGAACGACAGTCAAGGAAAGCATTGTACATGATGAGGATGATGAACATTACAAACATAAATTCATCCCCATAACTGCAAGTAATTACCACAATCATTAACTCCCTACCATAAATCCTGTCTGTTCGAACCCACAGATAAGTCGTGAAGACTTTGTAAAGGTAACAAAGAAGTGGCATGCTCTTCGTAAGCTTGACCTGAAAAAGTCTGAGCTTCGGAAGGTTTTCCACACCATCGACAAGGGGGCGGGGGGGTTTGGTCATATAAATTACCGAGACATACTGGAGTACGTTAGTTTAGGGGAAGGCGTCAAGCATCATCATGACGGGGACGACGAAGAGGTAGATAAAGGAATTTGGGGCTCATCTCCCGTTGTTGATCTGCAGATGTCCACATCCGAGATGGAAGAGTCCCGTCTACAAAATGATGGCTACGAGAAGGTCTTATCTCGAGGCGACATTCCGGCGAATCTTAATGAGGGTGTGATGCTATCATCTCCGATACTTCTTTGGTACCGCCGCCGGTCCCACGGCGGCAGTGGAGTTCGCCTCAAGCCGATCGTGGACATAGTGATTTCTGAAAAGTTGGTTGACAGCGCGCTGGTAATCGCCGGGTACACTTGTTTGAATAAGTCGACAAACAAGGGAAATGTGGTGGGAAAGAGCCAGTACATTTGGATCAGGAGAGCAGGAACATCCGACGAGGAGGAACGCGATGCGATTGTTGACATTGCTGTGACCCACGGTAACGCCAAAAATTTATCCAACGCAATCCATAAGCCCCCCGGCCGCGGTTTCATTCATGTCACCGGTGACCTCAACCGTCGTGCACTCTTTGCAGTCAACATTTATTTGTGGTTCAGGCCCATAACGCCACGATCAGCAGAGAAGGACTGGCGGTACGGCGTTCCAGAAGATGAGCGGAACTACGAGCTGGAGTGTAGCGCTCGCCGTGCTATTCGTCAGTTTGTTTCTCCCGCCGACCTGAATTTCAGTCCCCGTGGCGGGCCCACCGACTTCGCGGTACTCTTCAATCGCCATGCGACAGCATCCTCGAAGGTCAATGCCAGTAAGGTGGGGACTCTGTCCGTGACTCAGTTCAGAAACCTCCTCAAGGAAGTCGGGCTCAACATCGACACTCCCGACACCAAGCACTTAATGCATCGCGTAGATGTAAATAACAAGGGAAAATTGTCTAGGGAGGAATTCTTATCCTTCGTACAGCTTAACGACGACGAGCTTGACGAGGTGGCTGTCAAGATTAAGGATTTCTTTGGCGGTGCGGGAGGGAAGAAGGGAAGCGAGAAGAAGATGATTAAGACAATCAAGATGCGCTTCAAGCGCCTAGATGATGACGGAGATGGGGTCCTCGATATAGAAGAATTTAGAAAAATGGTCCAGATGGTGGGAATCTTCCTTACTGAGCCCGAGTTGATGCGCCTGCGAAAAGTTTTTGACCCTAATGGAGACGGTATGATTGGACGAGATGAGTTCGAATCCGTCGTTCTATCGATGAGCGACACAACTAAGCGCCAGTCGATCCGAGTGGGCGACGCGACTCAGGCCCTTCGGAATTATGTTCTTCAGTGCCAACGCGAGGTTCGGAAGAAGCAGAACAAAGACAAGGTAGATAGTGAGTCTGCCTGGCTCGATTTGGAGAGGAAACACACGAGGGGAATTGGTGGAATGCCGTTTCCAGGTTGGTTGGACCTGGAGGACGTCGCTCAGGCGGTTGAGCGATTGGGATATCGTTTATCTCAACCCGAAACCCGCATGCTCATCATGAGAGTAGCCCCCGACGGGGCCGGCCGTGTATCCCGCGAGGACTTCCATACATTCGCTACGGAGCCCAAGCCTCGTCCAATCGGGGAGCTCATCAGCATCATAGGACGTTCGGATGATGCTTTATTACGGGAAGCAATGAATACCAAGCTGAAGAATGAGAAATTCAAGAAATTTATCAACAGGGCTGTCGCAGCCATCGGCCCAGATGACATTGGCTTGGTGACGGTTGACGGGTTGGCAAACGGATTGTCCACATTCTTCAATTATCGCGATCGCGCCGGACAGCTCACGGACGGGGAGCTGGTTTCTGTTGCCCAATACGTCGGGGCAGCGGACGGGAGGTTCTTTATGATCGACCCTCGATTATTTTTGCTTGGATTGAGGGCGGACTGTACAGGGGACAATCTCGAAGACATGCTGAAAGAGTGCGAAGAAAACGGAGAGGATATCTACAGCGAATTGCTCAAAGACAAACGTAAGTCACGCTTCAGGAGCAAGAGCGAGGTCGACAGCGACGACGACTTACAATTTGATAGTGACGGAGAGAACGAGGACAGCGACGGCAGTGAATATACAAATGAGGAGTATGAGGAGGAGGACGTGGTTTCAGTGGACGACGATCCATTGTTCGAAGTGTCTGAGGTGCTGTCTGATTATTTCCGGGAGACCGCTGAGGGCGACAACTCTTCATCAGGTTCCCTCGACTACGAGAAGGTGCTCGACGTGATTGACGAGTCGCGCAAGAAGGACTCTGCGATTAACATCGAAGACGAATTCACCACTTGGCTGAATGATATAAACGAAATTCAAGAGCTCTCTGATGATAACTTCGACTCTTTGCTATCTCGATTTGACCCTGACAACACGGGGCTCCTAACTTCTGGGCAGATCAAGAATTTCTGCGATGGTAAGACCTGGGACAAAGTCAAGAAGAAGAAAACGGTGATTGTCAAGAAGGTTAGAAGGGTTAAGAAGGCGAAGAAGAAGAAGAAGAAGACGGAAGCAAAGACCCCAAAAAGAAGCGACAAAAAATCGAAGTCGAGGAAATCCTATTACAACTCGTCATCGGAAGAGGAAGCGAATAGCAGCGATGATGACCTCAATTCGCAGACATCGAATTTAACAGACGACGAAGAAGACGATGAGGAATTCACTTCCCGCGGTCGAACGTACTCGTCAGAGGACGAAGATGATGCGAGCGCCGTCTCGTTCGACGACGAAGCATCCACGCACACCAGCAAGTCTATCACAGGCAACAGGGACACAGACAGCGCGATTAAAGAGGTCGCGTTTAGTCTGACAAATTTGCACAAGAACATGAAGGGGGCTATGATGGAACAGATGGTCAAGAGTGAGTTCCGCCGCCTTGACGTTTACGGCTCCGGAATTTTGCCCGTCGAGGAAGTGTCTCGTGCGCTCAGGAACTTGGGCTACAACAAGAAGTCTCTGACAGTAGAGAAGCTCAAGTTCTTTGTGGACCGCTCAGGCGGGGTGGATTACAGTGGCTTGAGCGGAGCGATTGGAGAGGCTAGCTGGCAGTCGAACAGTGGAAAGACCCTGAGCAAGAGCGATAGGCGCTTCATGAATAAACTGAAGATGCTGGCCTCTGGGCTTAAAGATAGCAAGAGGTTCAAGGATGCTTTCAAGACGAATAGTGACAACGAGATTACCGAGAGCAGCCTCCGAAAGGGCTTGAAACAGCTCCAGAATGATTTGTCTGTGTCTCTAACCAATTCTGAGGTCGCCAGGATGATTGTTATGATCACCGATGACGAAAACGCTGACGCCTTGCCGCTGAGGACATTCCGTGAATTTGTGCAGACACGCGGGAAATCACTCTCCTTCATGGTGAATACTGACAACGACGACTTCGTTAGCGACGAAGGAGGTTTCAGTGCTGCCCAGACAGACGCCCTCGAGAAGCTCACAGACGAGTTGTCTAGCTCTACCAAGAAAGAGAAGCACAGTTTCGTGCAGTATTTGCAGAAATTGGCGGGGGGTAGGTCTCGCTTGTTCGTGAGTACTTCCCAGTTCAACAAATTCTTGAAGAAATTTGACCTCTTCGACCGACTCTCGGGGAAGGAGAGGAAGCATATAGTGAATGCTTTGGATGTTCACGGAAAAGACAAGCTGGAATACAAGATCTTCATAAGGATATGCATTGATGGCAAGTCGCCAAGCAGCGTTAGAAGGGGGGGTAAGGAAAGTGGTAGCGGCAGCAGTAGCGTCAGTGTTGATGCTGTGTTGATAAAGATTCAAGACAACCTAAATACCTCGACTCAGCCCTACGGGACGCTGTTCCAGAGGGAGGACCCTAGTGGCACGGGCCTTGTAACCAGGGATGGGCTGATTGCGAGCTTAAGGACCATCGGTTGTTACTTGACTGAGGCAGATGTAGGGGCGCTGAAGCCGAGGCTCAAGAAGCGTGGCGACGGAATGGTCGACTATAATGAATTGTACCACACCATTTTGCAGCTCACTCCCAGGAACAGCAGCATTGGAAGCATGGGAATGACCATGGGAGGAGGTATGGGGGGTGGCACGGGCAACAATTTCACCCCGTACAACACAATGAGGGGAAGCTACGGGGGAGTCAGTACGCCTTACACATCAAATCAGGGAGGTTATGGAGGGGGAGTCGCGGCGAGCCCTTGGGGTGGCAACCCTCTCGGGCAGACCTGGCCCCCTCCGGGAATGGCTACGGGGATGCATACGCCCTGGGCCACCCCCTACAACAACATGAACGCCACCATTAACACCAGTATAAACAATCTCGGGGGCAGTGCGGCCTTAGGGGGCGGAGGGAACCGTGGTGACTACTTGCTGCAGGACGTTGCCTTGAAGCTGAGGCACAGCATGCGACAGCGTGTTGCTCAATGGGGTCCTAGTGTGAGCATTCACAGACAGTTTGAGGCGTGTGATCCTGAAAGGAGGGGCTACATCGGCCTGAAGCAGTTCGTAGACGTGTTAGAGCAGCTTAGCATTATCTTAACGCCTTTGGAGATTGGCCAGATAAGCCGGAGGTTCGACAGGCACGGAAATGACACGGTCGATTATTTGGACTTCTGCCGTTTCGTGAGCATAGACGCTCGGGAGATGGAAATCGTCGCTAGCAAGCTGGCGAGTAAGTTCTCCGAGCTTCGAAGGAGAGGCGTCGTCGCCGCGGCGACTTTCGAGGTCTACGACCTGGGAAGGACCGGGTTCGTCACCCGTCGGGACTTCAGGGAGGCCAGCCGACAGCTCCAACTCCCAATGACAGAGAATCAGCTCGAGGCCTTAATGGGGCGATTCAGCCATCAGGGAGACAGCGAGCTTGTCAGCTGGAGCGAATTCGTCACCTTCGTCAGCGCGAGTGGGGTTAACCTACCCATCGGGGTTGAGGATGATCTAGTGGGGGGGGGGGGATTTGGGTCAGATGCGGCCGTCGAGGGAGGGAGCTGGTACGACAGAATGACCAACGAGCCCGAAAGAACAAGTCCCAAGAGGAGGGCGGGCGGGAACAGGAACGACGAAGGCGTGTTCAAAGACATGTACGACAGCCTGAGAAGCCACAGAAAAAAGAAGGAATTCGACG
>Ga0115554_1001422_pt1 | contig 16906 bp, 6 predicted proteins | sample COGITO_mtgs_1104_3_FD_87283 | JGI IMG/M metagenome (GOLD analysis project Ga0115554, IMG submission 87283) | Pelagic marine microbial communities from North Sea - COGITO_mtgs_110404 | ecosystem: Environmental > Aquatic > Marine > Epipelagic | place: Germany:Helgoland, sampling site Kabeltonne... | reverse complement strand
GTCGCGAGGAGGAGTTTGGCCCAGACGACTTTGTCGGTTTGCACGAACACATATTCTTAAAGTCTCGGATGTTCCCGAAGCTCCCTTCCGGGCCTAACACCGACAATAAGGCGACGTAAAACGCCAACGAGACGCACAACGCGCAAACCATGGAAATCATGACGATGGTACCGAATTTTTGGAAGAACGTGATGGTGCAGAAGAAGAGGACGCAGGCGGAGGCGAAGGTGGTGAACGCGGCGGAGGCGATGGGGAAAGCCATGCGAGCGAAAGCTTCTCGCGTTCGGTCGACTCGGGTGTGGACGCCTCGTTCGGCGGCGGCGCAATAGGCGTGGCCCATGTGGATGACAAAATCGACGGATAAACCGATGAGGATGCAGAGGCAAATCCCTTCGAGGAATCCGAGCGTCCAGCCTAAGGAAACGACGACGGAAATGGTCGAGGCGAGGATGGTGCCGATGGAGAAGATGGTGAGTATAGTGACAACAATGTTCGCGGTGGAGATCAACGCGATGCCGAGGGCGATACCTAGACACATCAACGTCGCTTCGCGAAAGTTGTCGTTCATATTCTCGACGGTATCGAACCATCGCCAGGCGCCTCGGTCGGTTTGCCATCCGTTTTTAACTCCAGCCGGGGCCGTTTTGAGTTCCTCGTAAATGAAGGATTCCCACGTTTGCCATCGTTTTTTTAATAACGACGTTTCTTCGTTCCATCCAATATCGAGCGAAAACGAAACGACTGTGAGAAGCATTTTCACAGAATCGTAGGATTCCAGAAGTGTTGTGCCGGAACTGTCGTATCTCTCGTTGTACAACGAATCGATCATTTTCTTGTTGTTTTTCAAATAATACGTGCCCCCGTTGTAGCTCGAACTCCAGTCCATGGTCCATCCATAAATGCATCCTATGAAATTTTCCTGCGGTATCGGCAGTGTTTTTCTCTGCGCGCAATTGTCTTTCCAGGCCCACACGCCAGATGCATATTGGGAATTAAAATCGCACGATGAATCATTGATACATTGATCAGTTCCACCTCCCGTGTTGCGATATCGGGAATCGTCGTTTTCGGACGCCCAAGCCGCGTCCATATCTTCTAACCACGACACAAACGTATCCATCCAACACCTCGACTCGTTCCCGTACGCAATCGCCTTGCCTTTTTGACAAAAGTTGTACAACCATGTTTGCGCCTCTGGCGCGGACATGTCAAAAGTCGTATCGATGGCAAAATTCGGCAGCGAGGTTGGATCGTTGTAATCGCCGTCGTCTTTCGCTTGCAAACCGAAAACGACGTCCACTTCTATTTGCGATTCGGTGGCGGATTTGAATGAAGAACGCATAACTCGCGAGTATTTCGTCAAAACGTGTTCATCTGGGAGTAACTCGACCGAAGAGTCCGTCGGTAACGATAATTTGGACCCGCCGTAGGACGAGGCGCATCCTAACGCGATGGCGGCAATGACGAGCACGTATCTGAGTTTGTACACGACCGGGAATACGAGCTCTCTAGAGACGTTCTCACTAATTAATCTGCTCTTGTTACCTCTGATACCACCATTCTCGTTTGGTGATTTTTGTTCTTGTCGTTCCTCATCATCATCTTTCGTATCGTCGTCTAAATCTGGTTTCACGCACTGCGGTCGTCTAATTATTTTAGGCATTTCAAAAAATATCGAAAGCATCCACCCGGCCCATTTACTGCCCTCCTCGTATCGCCTTTTTTTCAACTCAATCTTCTTGTCGTGTTGCCATGCCACCGCAGCGGCGAATATGGTCACGTCAAAAATATAATCGAAAACCACCATGCATCCCATAAAAATTGCAAACACGCGCACCGGAGGAATCAACGACCCAGCGGTACTGAAAAATGCACAGGCAGTGGTCGTCGAAGTGAGAAACATGGAATACGTGGCGTCCCAGTAACACATTTTGCTGACATCCTTCGCCGGCGATTTTGGCGGTAGTCGCGCCTTCGCTTGATCCCATTTCGAGAGAAAGACGAAACAATCGTCCGCACCGATGCCGCAGATGACAAACAAACCGATGAAATTCAGAAACGGGAAGAATTTGATCCTCAAAACTGTGTTTAGGAAGAACGTCGCCACCGGGAAGCTCAACACGATTTGCGACACCGCGGCTAACGTTAGAAATAACGAGCCGGTGTGGCAAATAATCATTACCAAGATGATAATAACTGCTCCCGAAGCTAACAGCATATCTCTATACAACTCAATGTCTGTGACGTAGTCGTATAAATCGTTTTGCGACCCGTAAATTGTGTAGAACAAATCGTTGGAGACTTCCAAAACGTTCTTCTTATCGCCTAAATTGACCAAGTATTTCATCGCGTTTTCCATCGAACTTCTCGACCAATCCATGGGTAAATAGCTCCTCGTGGTGACTAAATTTGGGAAATCGCTGGAAAACTTCCCGTTTAGAAACGCGCTGATGTAATACTCGCGCGGCTCAAACGTCACCGCGTCCACAGCATCTTCCGCACCAGGTATTCCCAAATCTGTCGACGTCAATGTCGCGCAAACACCGTTACTATCCGTCGCTAAAACGTCCACGCACGCCAAAACCGCCGTTTTTAAATTCGCGATGACTGTCCCCGATACGGTATTCGTTTCAATCTCTTCGCACGAACTCAACGACAAAACGTGTTTTACCATTTGAGGGTACGAATTCGCGTTATAACATCCCCTCGCGTACATTTGCGTCCCGCTGTCGTCTACCATCGTTTTCGTGTAATACAAAGGCGCTTGATTTTCCAACGACGAATCGCTCAAATAACAGTTTTCCACTTGGTTCGGCGTCGCTCCTCCTCTGCAATAGTTGTTCCAATTCGTTTGTCCCATGATGTTCTCCTCTACTTCGCACATCTTCCGAAATGCCTGCGCGGTAAATAAATCCACCCCTTCGTCGTTCGCCATGAACACTACATCTAAATTCGGGTACATAACATCTCCGTGATACGATAAATCCTCGCACCGAGGATGCGTCGGAAACTCTAAAACGGTCCTGCGAAGAAGCCGACGAGAGGAGTTGGTTTTTGGAGCAGACAGAGCGTTCGCGTTGAGTCTGTACGGGTTCACGTAACACGCGCCGTCGTCGCAACTCCCCGATTCCACGAACGTTTCAAACTGTATGTATCTGTTCGAGATTAAAGTCCCTCGCACGTTCCATCCTGTAAAAAGAGGAGAAAAAGAGTAAAAAAGGTCAGCATAAATAAAAATAGGGGAGTCTACTCAAAGAAACAAACGCGCTTCTCGCATGTATACTAAACGTACCTTCCGTGCTCACGCGTATCCCGGTCACTAAAAAAGCGATCGCTGTGAGCGTTATCCCTATCGTAAAAGTCACCGAGGCGATTAAAATCGGCCGCGAGGCGATCCACTCGTCGAAACGTTTCACTCGATTCATTCTCTCGATATCTTTTTTCCGTACATTCGATGACGACGACGACGACGATACAAATGATGACGACGTTCACGTTGGCAACGAGGAATAAATGCGGGCTTTTGCTGTACTAAATACGCGTAATATATATATCGTAAAAAAGCGGAGTTCTTTCGGGGGTGGTTTCGAAGAAAAGAAAACCCGTTATCTCTTCGCCGGGGGTCTTTGTGCTCTCGCGTCGCTTTTTGTGAGACATTTCAAAGGGAAAAAACGGCATACAAATTTACACGCAAAGAGAGTACGTCGTAAACACACATCCGCTCTCACGAGCGAGAGTCAGAGAGAAGAAGAAGAAGAGAGCAAAACCACCACAGACAAAGCACCAATAATCATGGACGAAAACGATGCTAGAAGTTCACAAAAAAAAGACTACTACGCCGTCCTCAACCTCCCGAGAGATTACACCACGGAAGACGTCAAACGGAAATACAAACTTCTCGCGCAAAAAGTCCACCCGGATAAAGCTTTATCGAATAACAACAACGCGGCAAAGAAATCCTTCGCGTTAATACACGAAGCGTACCAAATCTTACACGACGCAGAGAAACGGAAAGTGTACGACATTTACGGCCACGTAGGAGTGGACGAGTCGACGCAGAGCAAGGAAATCATGAGCTACTCGAAACGGAAAACGACGGAGGAAATGCGAAAGGAATTCGAGTATTTCGAACGACAAAAAGCGAGAGAGCGCGCGGAAAGTAAACACCAACAATCGAGCGGGTACGAGTTTAAATTCAGTTTTGCACACGCGTTAGATGAAAGACTGAGAGCGTCGAGAAGGTTAGCGCGAGGCGGGAAGTCCGTGAGGGAACGATTGAAACGGGTGTTGGGGGACGGCGGCGTCGGCGCGGTGGAAGGGAAAGAAGGCGAGGAGAAACAGAGACAAGCGCTGAGAGCGGTGGAGAAAGCGCTGGGGGATTTCCACGTGGAAGATTTGGGGTTGGATTTTTTGCAAGGGAGCGTGAGCACGTCGATGAGTGCGACTGTGTCGGAGAGTTTGGACGTGTATTGTCAAGCGCAAGCGATGGCGAACGCGGATGGGAGAGGCGCCGGAGTGTTGTTAGTGGGCGCGAGGAAACAGTTGGGGTTGTGGACGAGCGCGGATTGGCACATGCAAATGCCCTCGCAAAGGAACGGTGGGATGGAGATGACTTTGGAGCAGAAATTGACGAATAGGACGACTGGGACGATGACGTGCAAATACGACTTTGTCGGCGTCGGAGGGTCGTCCGCGGGGGAGGAAACAGAGGACGTTGGCACTGGCGTAGGTTTGTCCGTCGGTTTGAAAAGACAGTTGACGCACCACGCGGTTGGTAACATCGATTGGAACGTAGGACCGATACCGGGTATCACGACCGGGTGCAGAGGTAAAGCCGGTGAAAATGGCGCGTGGAAGTTGGATTTAAGCGCGGGTGTGCAGAATTTCGGCTTGACTGGGTCGTATCAGAGAAAAGTCGTCGACGGGTCTTCGGCGAACGCGAGGCGGCATTACCCGAACAGCGCGTTGGCGGAACATACACAAACGAACAAAATTAAGAAATATTCGTTCAAGTTTGGAACGATGGGTATTGAAATTGAAAACGGAACGAACGCCACGTTGAGCGACGACGGCGAAACGAGCATCGGGTGGGGCGTCTGCGTCGGCGTCGAAGGGTGCGTCTTGAAAATCAAATATCGCCAAAGGAATCAACAGTTTGAGTTTCCTATTTTACTCGCCCCGGGTTTGCCGTATTTAACGAGACGAACGGCGATTTTGTGCCTAACCATCCCGAACGCCGTCATTGGCGTCTTAAGAAACGTGTTCATTCTCCCTTTATTGAGACGTAAAAAACGGTTCGAAAAGAAACAAATGCGTTTGCGATACGCGTCTGAAATCGAGGAAAACCGCAAAGACGCGTTGGCGCAACGCGAGCTCGTCGCAAAATCGGCGGAAGAGAAGAGAGTGTTCGAGCGAGAAATAGGCGGATTGGACATTGAAAAAGCCGTGTACGGCTCGTTTGAAAACGTCGAGTGCGACGTGACGAAAAGATCGATGACCTTTCCGGACGAAGAAAAAGAAAAAGATGATCGAAAAAACGACGACGACGAAAGGAAGAAGAAAACGAAACCAAAATCTAGCGAACGAGGACGACAACACAGCGACATCCTCCGAGACGACGACTCTTGGATCGACGTCACCGTAGCCTTACGCCACATGGTCGAACGCTCGCAACTCGAACTCCACGACGGCGTCTCGTACTCCTCTCTTTTGGGTTTCTGCGACGTCGACCCGCTGGAAAAGAAGCACTTAAAAATTCGGTACCGCTACCGCAGAGCGTTGCACGAAACGTGCGTTCCGCAAGACGTCGGCATTCATTTGCCGTACGACGGGCACAGAATTGCCGATTCGTTTCAAACGACAGAAGAAGTAGAAAGAATATCAACAGAAACAGCAATTTCGGAAGAAGAAGGAGAAGACAAAGAGGAAGAAGGAGACGTGTAATCAGATTCCAGCGTTGTTGTATTCATCAAAAGTGTCATCATTTTCTCTCCTCCTTTTGCTCTTTTTCCTCATTTTTTCCTTTGCAAAATCATCATCGTCATGACGCAAAACAACGACCGAAAAAAGAAGAAGACGACGCGTACTCAGAGCGAAGGCAGAGTAAAGCGTCCTCTGGGAAAGTTAGCAATGCAAGACCAAACGATACGGGCGTTGGAGAGGTGCATTGAGGTGAGAAAACTTTACTAATGTTGTTGTCGTTTTGTGGCGCATTTTTGAGCCGCCAAAAACGGGGAAATCTCTCTTTCGGTATTCGCGCGTTACTGCGCTCGCGTTTGTGACAACGACGACGACGTGAACGAGAATAAAAGCACCGCACGAAACGCTCTTTCTTTGTGTGCTCACTTTCGTTCTCTCTCTCTCTCACTCTCATTAATAAAAACGATAGGAAACGAAACCAGAATCCGGTTCCAACCCCTTGGCAATTCCACCACGAAAATCCTCGGACAAAAACACCTCGCATTCCTTAACCGGGGTACGGAAATTTACACATCTCCCACTCTCCCCGGAAACGCAAAAAGCGTTGAGAGAATGCAAGTATAAAGAGATGACGGCGATACAGAGGGCGACGATCCCACACGCGATGAGCGGGCGAGACGTGTTGGGCGCGGCGAAGACGGGGAGCGGGAAGACGCTTTCGTACGTCGTGCCGAGTTTAGAGAGATTGTATAGGATGAAATGGGGGAAGGACGATGGCGTTGGAGCGATATTTATCAGTCCGACGAGAGAGTTGGCGATGCAGATATTCCAGGAGATTGTGAAGGTTGGGGGGAATCATACGTTTAGCGTAGCTTTACTCATCGGCGGAAAGGATTTGGAGAAGGAAAGGAACGCGGTCAACGCGATGAATTTGTTGTGTTGTACTCCCGGGAGATTGTTGCAACACATGGACGAGACGCCGATGTTTGATTGCACAGGATTGCAAGTGTTGGTTTTAGACGAGGCGGATAGGATATTGGACTTAGGTTTTAAGGAGACTTTAGACGCGGTGTTGGCGAATTTGCCGAAAACGAGGCAGACGTTGTTGTTTAGCGCGACGCAGACGAAAAAAGTGAGCGATTTAGCGCGGTTATCGTTGAAAGATCCAGAATTTTTGAGCGTGCACGCAGAATCGGTGAATGCGACGCCGCCAAAGTTGCAACAGATGTATACGACTTGTAAAGTGGAGAAGAAGATTGAAACGTTGTGGGCGTTTGTGAAGTCGCACCCTACGCAGAAAATTTTGGTGTTTTTCTCCTCGTGTAAACAGGTGAAGTTTATCCACGAAATTTTTCGACGAATGCGACCAGGGATCCCGTTGGCGTGCATTCACGGAAGAATGAAACAAACGAGACGCGAGCACGTGTTTTATCAGTTTTGTAACGCGAGAGAGACGGTTTTATTTGCCACAGACGTGGCGTCGAGAGGGTTGGATTTCCCGGCGGTGGATTGGGTCATCCAATGCGATTGCCCGGAAGACGTGCAGACGTACATTCACAGAGTTGGAAGGACGGCTAGGTACACCGCGAGTGGTAAGGCTTTGATCTTGTTGAACGAAGGCAAAGAAGCGACAACGTTTCCAGAATTGTTGGAGCAAGCAAAAATCCCAATTAAATCTATCAAGATGAACCCAAAATCGAGAGTGAAAGGTATAAGTTCGAGCGTCCAAGGGTTGTTGTCAAAAGATAACGATTTGAAGTATTTATCGCAAAGAGCGTTGGTGTGTTACCTGCGCTCGGTGTTTTTACAGAAGAATAAAGACGTGTTTGACGTTTCCGAGATTGACGTAGAGGCGCTGTCGCAGAGTTTCGGGTTACCGAACGCGCCAAAGGTAAAGTTTTTGAACGCGGCGAGCACCAAGAAGGAGAAGAATAAAGCGAACGATGACAAAAATGGTAACAAAGAAGCTAAGAAAAGTAGAGAACTTTCAGACGACGACGACAACGACGACGACTCGGAAATTTCTTCTGAGCGCTCGGACGATGAGGAGGAGGAGGAGGAGGAGATGGATTCTTCGGGAGGTGAAGAAGAAGACAATTCATCAGATTCAGACTCGGACGAGCGCATGAAAACCTCAGCGGGCGTTCTCAAGCGTACCGGCGGGGGTCGATTCAAATTAAAGGCTGGGGGCGACTCGGACGACGACGACGACGACGCCAACATCGAAGATGACTTTTTACAAGTCCGACGCAAAGACCACGCGTTGGCCGACGACGCCGAGGAAGAGGAGAAAGAATTAGCGATCGCGGCAAACGCAGAGAGTGAAAAGATTCGCCAAAAAGCATTGAAAGGGAAACTCCGTATTGGTAAATCAGGTTCCATAGCTTCCGTAGCTGGCTCAGAAAAACGCATCGTGTTCAAAGAGGACGGCACCGCCTCGAAACCGCTCGAAGCGTTGGGCGAAGACGCTAAATTCTTTGCCAAGAGCACGGCGGCGAACGACGATGCTTTGCGCGAGGCGGTCAAGATGCGCATGAAAAAGGTAGCGGAAGAGCGAAAGACCGCCGATTACGCCGATCGTGGACGCGAAAAAGCGCGATTGCGAGAGATGCGGGCCAAGCGTAAAGTGAAGGATGTCGGCAAAGAAGAGACGAGAGCTTTCTTGGATGTCGGCGGCTAGTCTGGTTCGGATGACGACGACAACGACGATGAAGATGGTTTCGGTGGTCGGAGTGATGACGATGAGGAGGACGAGAAACCGTTCGATGCGCGCGCGTTTAAGTCTGTTAAGCGTTCAGATGCCGCACACGCCGGCATGGGCAGAAGAACAAACTCAGACGACGAGGAAGAAGAAAACATAGAAGAAAAAGCAATGCGTTTATTGAACGAGAAGCTCGGTTAGGAAAGAAGAACAAACGCGGCGCGAAAACCACATTTTTTTAGCGGCATAGTTTTGTGTAGTAAAAGTATAGAGCAGAATAGCATTTACTAACGAAAGGATTATTACGGTCCATTCACGATTGCGTCGAGCGCGCTGTTCACGTCAGAATACTTGAACTGGTACCCTTTCTCCATCGTCTTCTCCGGAACCACTTTTTGCCCGTCCAAAACCACCGTCGCCCCTTCGCCTAACAATACCCTCACCGCCAACCCCGGAGCTGGCAACCAGTTCGGTCTGTTTGTCGCTTTCGCGATCGCTTCACACAGACCGTTCATCGTCGTCGGTTCGGGAGCGACGCCGTTGACCACGCCTTTGAATTTCTTCGGATTCTTCAACGCCATAATCATGATATCCACTAAATCCTCCCTATGAATCCAACTCACCCATTGCGTGCCACTCCCGACTGGACCTCCGGAATACAAATAGAACAAAGGCAAGATTTTCCCCAACGCACCTCCTCCTTTCTCCAACACCACTCCGGTTCTCACCACGGTCACGTTCGTCTTCGCCTTGTTCGCCGCCTTCTCCCACTTCTCGCACAAACTCGCCAAAAAGTCCCCGCCTGGTCCTCTCGCTTCCGTCCACGCCTCGTCCTTCCTCGTCGTCCCGTAATACCCAACCGCAGACGCGCTCACTAAACTCGGTCTCTCTTTTTCCGGCAACTTGTTAATCGCGTCTGCGATTCTCTTCGTGCACCCCAATCGGCTGTTGACGAGCGTCTCTTTATACTTTTTATCCCATCGCGTCGCCACGGGAGCGCCTGCTAAATTCACCACGCCATCGCACCCTCGAATCGCTTCCGTCCACTCTAACTTCCCAGTAATCGTTTCCCATTTGTATACGGAGACGTTTGGATTGAACGCGGATTTCAGACCGAGCGCCAGTCTCGCCCGTACCTTGTTGCTCTTGTTGGTTAACACTCTCACCTTGGTGCCTTGTTGCAACAATTTTTCCGTCAACTTTCTGCCGACGAATCCCGTCGCGCCGGAGATGGCCACCGTTGTTAAAGGTGCTTCTCGTTCATTTTTTGTACTTTTACTCGTATTCGTCGTCGTCGTCGCACTCGTCGTCTCGGAGGTCTCCTCGTCCGCCTTCGCCGCTGATTTTGCTGATGATGACGTGCGACGCATCCGCTTCCGATGCGTCCCCGACGACGACGAAGACAACGAAGAAGAAGAAGCACAAAAACGTCCGTGTTTCAAAGTATTGTTCCTCCTCGCGCGAAGAATCGAAGGCGACGAAAACGATGCGCCGCTGCTCGACATCATCATCATCATCATCGTAGTATGTAAGTCTCTTAAGTCTCGTGTACGCACAAGAAAAGTGGCGATGTGAATCTTCAGAATTTCCATTCGAATGCTCGCGCAAAAATCACCATCGTCGAACAACGCGGTTTTAGGAGGAAGCACGAGGACGTCCTCCTCTCTCTCGAAAAGACGACGACGACGAGGACCACGCGCGTCTTTGTCTTTTTCGTCTTCTTTTCGCGCGACGAGTACGAAGAGGACATCTTCGAAACGTCTTTTTCTCGAGAACGCTTTGAAAGTGTACTCCGGGGAGAAGTCCTTCTCCGGTGTTTCCCGAGACGACGACGAAGGAAGAAGACGCGAAAAGGCGATTTGGAGGAGAGGGGTGAAAAAGAACGCGAACTCGAGTCTTTGTGTGCCTCCTTTACGTGCCGCCAACAAGGAAAATGGACAAAATGACTTTGAACGCGCGACGATTTCGGCGAAGAACAAATCGAAAGAGGAAGCGTTTTCGTCGGCAGATTTTGGTGAAGAATGCGTCGGCGTTGGGATGAACGTGGAGTGCGAAATACCGATCGCGGAATGTGACGACGACGATGGTCCTGTCGTTTCTCCCGTTCCTGTTCAGTGTAATAAAGGAGAAGAAGGAGATGATCGGTGTGTTGCGAATTCAACGGTTGAAAAGCGGAAGAAAAAGCGAACGATGATGGCGAAAGGCGGCGTCGACTCGACGTCTCGGGACGAGTCGTGCGTCGGCGTCGGGATCGACGCGGAGTGTCCGATTGAAGAAGAAGAAGAAGAACTGTTGTTGTCGTCGTCGACGACGAGAGAGGTGGAGGTGGAAGAGGGCGTTGTCGCCGCCGCTACTGCGAAGAGTGGGAAGCAGAAGCAAGAATTTCCGGCGTTGTTTTACGTCGCGCCGTTCTTTCTCTGGGGGACGAGCATGGTCTCGATGAAGGAGGTGCTGCCGCTCACTTCGCCGATGTTTGTCGCGACGGTGAGGTTGATTCCAGCCGGTTTGATTCTCATTTTGTGGGCCGTGTCAAAGAATAGAAAGTTTCCGAAGAATGCGAAAGGGTGGTTGGCGGTGTCGTTGTTCGCGTTAGTCGATGGGGCTATGTTTCAAGGGTGTTTAGCGGAAGGGTTGGCGAAGACGAGCGCCGGGTTGGGATCGGTCATCATCGATTCGCAGCCGCTGACCGTGGCAATTTTGGCGTCGATTTTCTTTGGCGAGACGTTAGGTGCGGCTGGTATTGGTGGGTTAGCGTTAGGCGTGGTTGGTTTGTCGCTGTTGGAGATACCGAGCGAGACTTTAGCTGGGTTCATGAGTAAGAGTAGTAGCGGCGGTGGCGCGGATGGGGGAAGCGCGAGCACTTTTTTACAGTCGTTCGCGGCGCACCCGTTTGACTCTGGAGAGTTTTGGATGCTTCTCGCAGCACAAAGCATGGCAGTTGGAACCGTCATGGTTCGCTGGGTCGTTAAATACGTCGATCCAGTCATGGCGACTGGGTTACACATGTTTCTCGGCGGCATTCCTCTGTTGATATATTCGCTCGTCTCTGAACGGGACGTGTACGAAAACATCTTCGGTGACGGGGGGGGTGCTTTAGGTATCGCGGACGGCGCGAATTTGCTCTACGCCTCCGTGTTTGGCGGCGCGTTGGCGTACTCCCTGTTCTTCTACTTCGCCAGTTCTGGAAACTTGACGAAATTGTCTAGTTTAACGTTCTTAACGCCCGTTTTTGCCGTCGTCGGCGGCTATTTCGCGCTCGGCGAAACGTTGGACGCGCAACAACTCGTCGGCGCCGCAGTGACGCTCGGCGGGATTTATTTAGTCAACAAGAACGCTGGAGGTAACGACGGCTCGTGATGTGCGATATGTGATGAAATTAGATTAATTGTTTAGATTTGCGCTTTGATGTTGTCAGTAGTTTTAGAAAATAAGAAGTACGTATTTACAGGTTTTCTTTCCTTTTCTCGATGCATTGCACTTAATTGAACATGCATACGAAAATTTTGCTCATCTGCGCAACACGAAGTGGTTTCTGTAAAAGTTCGATCGGACCGGGTCGGTGACGAGACATCGCCTGAGCGACTTCAACGCGTTTACGGGCGATTCGTTTGCGTTCAAACTCGTCGTCATTTCTGGTGTCAAGGTCGTCGAGGACGGATTTGTCGCGCTTGGGAGTTCCTCGTCTTTTTCTTTTTCGAGTCGAAAGGCTTTGACTTGCGCGGCGCTCAGTTTCGCGCTCACTTTCAATCGTCTAAATGCGTTCAGTTCTCGTTCGAACTGCGCCGCTTCGGTGTCTGCTCTAGGATTGGTAAAGTCGTTCCGGCTTTCGCTTGACGCTATTTTTGCCTCGTAATCGCGTTTAGTGAGCGCGTTCATTTGATGGATTTTCTTCTCGGATTCTTCTAGGAACGCTCGACGCAACTCGCCTTCGCAAGCGAGAAGGGTAGGTCGGGACATTTTTTTCATGAGCGAGAAGAGACCTAGGACGTAGTTCATGGCTGCTTCCGAGTCTGGCGCGTAGACGTTATCCTCTCCAAACCCTCGCAATACGTTTTCGTACTGTTCCCTACTCGTTTCTTTTGCAAGATTGTGGAACGAAGTCAAGTCAAATCCAAGAACGTCTTCCATGATCACCGCGGCATCGTACGCGAGAAAATGTTCAGGAGTAAAACGAGGTCCAGGTGTACACCAAACGCTGTAATCGGCACCTATACACGCGTAAATATTTCTAATACCTTCGACGACATCTACTGATCCTTCGCCTGATTCATCCATCGCACGGTCTTCGCTCGTTTCTCGCGTGATCATCTCGACGCCTTTCTCTTCAATGCTCGAGGCGTCGCTGAAAATCGAATTCGTACTCGTCTCGTCGTCTTTTCTACCCACCGCCCATTTCAAATGTTCCGAATTGTTCCATCCGCTGATCGTATTCGACTCATTCTCTCTTTCGTCAACAATCATAAACTTCGCGTAGTTCATTCGCGCCGTCCACGCGGAATTATTCCTCGGATCTTTCCTTACGCACATCTCGGTTGCGTAGAACACGTCCAACCAGACGTTTGGATCGATATTTTTCGCAATCCAAACGTAATGCGTCCACGCGTGAATGTTTTTCAACCCGTCGTCGCCAAATAGTATGACATTTTCGACGAAATATTTTGAACGAATAGCCGCACCGGAACGCATTTGGTCGTTGAAATGATGTAAGAATGGTCCGTCGCAATTCACGTTCGATTGAAAGAAAAACGCCCGTCGGCGATAGCTGTGTTGATCCAAGAGAGAGGTTTCCATACGAAATTGTCGGTCGTCTAAGGTTGCTATTTGACGAAGGTGGTTCCAAACCTGGTAATTTTTTGGATTTCTCGACGCCATCGCCTCGGCAAACGCGTACTCTTCGTCTAAAATGTCGTACTTTGTTCGAGGGAAAATTTCTCTCACCTTTTCGCAACACTCGCGAAGGCGCTCGATGTAATCTCGTCGGTAATTGGCACCAGTCAAAGCTTTTAAACCGCCTTCATACGTCCCGTGTTGCCAGAACAACGACGTCGTCGGGAGCTCCTCTTCAACAGCTTCCTCGTCGCTCCTCCTCTCCTCCTCCATCCTCTCCAACACCTTTCTCGTCAACGCGCCGCTTCGAAACTTTGCGAGCGTCTCCGCCGAGTACCAAATCAACGGCGAATCGATGCTACGGAAATACTCTCTCGCTTCATCCACACGCGTTTCATCCACGCCTAAATCTATCAACTCTTCTCTAAATCTATTCATTTCTTCCGCACTCGCGACTAAACGTTCAATCTTCTCCTTCCTTTCCCGGTCGCTTCGCCAAAGCTTTCCTTTCGTCGCCTCAAAGAATCGGTTTTCATTTTTTACATCTTCTTCTCCTCCCGTCTTCGTCTGAATCGTCGTCCCATTCCCGGCGAACGCGTGGAACATAAATTTCACGCATCGCAAGCGAAACCACCACACGGTGTACTCCGCCGCGTTTCGCGATAAGAGCTTCTCCGTCAGCAAGAGCGACTGCGCATTTTTCAAATCTTTCCCCAAACACTCGAGTGAAAAGAGTTTCCAATCGGAACAGAAATCGGAGTTTCCACGGATACAGGCGACGTTTTTGTTCCTTTTCTTTTGGTGGACAAAATCATCTGGTTCTGTTTCTTCTTCTTCGACTGTGCGCGGCATGACCCGTTCGAGAAAGAGAGAGAAAGAGAGAGAGAAAAAGGAAGGAACGTGGCAAAGAATTATGAGGAGGTTGTTGAGAAAGAAAATATCTTCTTCTTCGTCTCAAAAAAATGTGTGTGTGCATGGATGTTGTACTATTACAAAACTCTCTCTCGCGAGAAGAGCTTCTTCTTTTATCTTTTATCCTTCTCCTCATTCACTGAGGTTGTTGGTTGTTGTCGTCTTCGTTCGCTTTTGTGTCCTTCTTCGCTTTCTTACTCGGCGAATCCGTCGTCGCCGGTGGCGTTTTGGTCGTCGTATTTTCTTCGACTCCGTTGTTCGAAGGCGCGCCGCCAGTCTTCTCGGGCTCTGTTCTTTTACCCATCTGCGTCTCATCCTCTGCACCATCCGGTACGGGGTACTCGTCCGCGCGAAAACCAGGCTTTGCGCCCGTTTTGCACTTATCGAAACACGATTTGCAGCATAACGCCCCCGCGAGCCTTCCGTGCGTCGCGGGCACGCGTCTGGTCAGTAGCGTCGTAAAAAAAGCCAGTTTACCGTCGATAGACGCGCACAACCCGTCCTTGGTGAATACACACTCCTTCCCTATGGAGCGGATTTTCACGTAACACGCGTCGCAGCATGTTTTCCCAGCGTATTTGGCGTATTGCGGGTTACCTTTCGGAACGTGGTACTTCAACTGCGTGTAGTTCACCTCGACGCCTTTTTTCTCGGCGTTCACGAGGTGCTGACACTCTCCGGTGTCAAAGAACACGCACCTTTCGTTTAGCGCTTTGCACTTGTAATGGCACGCTTCGCAACACAGCTCGCCCGGATATTTCGCGTTCTTCTTCGGCACGCGATACTTCAACTGCTTGTACACCAAAGGGATGTTCTTTCTTTCACACGATTTTGCAAACGTGCACGTTCCTTCCTTGGCGAACGCGCACATTTGTCCCATCGCTTTGCACCGTCGATAACACGTATCGCAACAGCGTTCGCCGGCAAATTCAGGGACCGTTTCTGGAACTCGATACGACAAGACCTTATACGCCAAAGGCTCTGTCTCATCGTCGTATAAATCTTTTCGTTTCAATTGCGAGCAGGTTCCGTCTTTGTGAAACGCGCATCGTACGCCTTTCGTCTTCAAGTGGTAATGACACGGTTCGCAACACCGTTGCCCGGCGAACAGCGGGTGCGTCGACGGGACTAAATACTTCAACTTGTTGAACTGTATGTTCTCCACGCCGCGTTTCAGGCAGTTTTTGTAGTACACACACGTATCGTCTTGCGTGAACGCGCACTTTAACCCGCTCGTTTTGATCTTGTAATGACACGATTCGCAACACGGCTCGCCCGCGTGCGAATCGTGGTTCTTCGGGACCCTGTAACTCAATTTCGCGTACTTCACCGGCACATCTTTCCGTTTACAGTTGTCCGCAAACCTGCACCCTTCGTCAACAAATGCGCACATCGAGTTTGCCGCTTTAACTCGATAATAACACGTTTGACAACACAACTTCCCGACGTACTTCCCCGCCACCTTTGGTACTCTCAAATTCAACTTGCTGTACTTCACCTCCTTCCCTCTCTTCGCACATCCGATGGCAAACGTGCACGTTCCGTCTTGACTAAACGCACACACCGGCTCTAACCCGGTTTCTGGATCAATGTACGGCATTTTCTTTCTCCCTCGTTTCCCTTTTTGCGGTTTCTGCGCGGCAGCGTTGAACGGATATATGCGAGCGCCCGGATGCGTGCTATTCGCCATCATCAACTCCGGATTCGACAACATCGCCTGTTGCTGCGCTTGTTGCTGCAACAGCAAGAACTGCGCTTGTTGCGATTGTAACTGCTGATGCACAATCTCTTGCTGCCTCGCCAACGCGGCCGCGTACGGAATATCGTCGTTGATCGTGCTCAAAGCCCCGTACGCTTGCTGCTGTTGCCGCAACCGCTGCATATACTGCTGCTGTATCTGTTGTTCGTGCATTTGTTTTTGTACCCGCAGCAAGTGCTGCTCCGTCTTTTCTTGTTGTCGTTGTACTTGCTGCTTGAGTTGTTCGGCATACGTCGCCGAGCCAAAAGTGGTCGATGGAAGCGCGGCGATGTCCTCCTCTACCCCTTCGCCGTGTGTGCTCCTCCCGAAAACCTCTCCCGCCTTATCCTCTTCCTTTTCGTCGTCGTCGTCGTCGTCGTCGTCGTTCTCATCAAGAATCACCCTCCTCTCTTCCTCTGTCTCTAAGCGCTCCCGCTGCGTCCCCGCGACCACGCCCAACGCCTCCGCCAGCGCTCGTCGCGTCGCCTCGTGCGAATTTTCCAACGTTTTCACCAACCGCAGGACGTTATTCGTATTTCGGTCCTCTACCTTTTCGTCGTCGTCGTCGTCGAGAACATCATCGTTAAAGTTCGTTATTACCGTTGGCGAAAGTTTCGTCGCATTTTTTTCCTCCTCCTCTTCTTCTTCCTTGTTTTTTACTGCTCTCAAAACCAATTTCGCGACGGCTTCGTGGTTGATCTTTTTTACTTCTCCTCCTTCTCCACCTCTTCCGAACTTAGGGGCATTCGTAGTCTCGTCGTCCTTGTTGAGAAGTAACTTTTCGAGATCGATCCCGGATCGTTTCGGCG
>Ga0115554_1001420_pt1 | contig 16910 bp, 13 predicted proteins | sample COGITO_mtgs_1104_3_FD_87283 | JGI IMG/M metagenome (GOLD analysis project Ga0115554, IMG submission 87283) | Pelagic marine microbial communities from North Sea - COGITO_mtgs_110404 | ecosystem: Environmental > Aquatic > Marine > Epipelagic | place: Germany:Helgoland, sampling site Kabeltonne... | reverse complement strand
TGTTGAGAGAGGAAGATAAATAAACATCATTGACATGGATATAATGAAACAATTTGTTTAACTAGCGTGCACTACTTCTCTTTTTCTCTCTCTCTCCCGTTGAGCAGCGTGATCCAAAACCTCCTTTTTTTTGGACACAGGCAGCTAAAACACCTTTAGTCCCTTATCTCCTCAAATACTTATCGCGATATTAAATTAATCAGTGGGATCACTCGAGTATACCAAAAGAAAAAGAAAAAGAAAAGGGAAAAGAGAAGATTCAGACAATCCTCTCGAGCTCGTTGGCGTAGGCGAGTGCCCTTTGGATGATGGCGTCCGAGCGTACGTCCTCCTTCTTGAGTCCCGGTGATTCCTGCATGAACTCGATGGTCTCCCCCTTCGCGTCGACGACCCAGTCGCTGTGGAACTCCTCGATGTACCTTAGGAGGTCGGGGGTCGCCTGGAACATCATCATCCGTCCGGCCTTCTCCAGGCTCATGCGGTTGTAGGATACCTCGCAGCACTCCGCGATGTTCTCGCGGACCGCCTGGACGAGCTCGCCCATGAAGTGCCCGTAGAGGGGGTGGGGGAGGGCGGAGGAGGCCGACAGGACAAGGTCGTAAGAGCCGACCATGAGCCACTGCTCGAGCTTGATGGGGAAGGCGATGAAAGGGTGCTGAGAACACACGGTAAGATAGTTGGACGGTTTAGAAACAGGATTTTGACGCCGGGTTTGAACGCCGGGTTTGAACGCCGGGTTTGAACGCCGGGTTTAAACGCCAGGTTTGAAAAATGGTGAGACAAGTACGGGCTTACTCTTGACCATGACAAAAAGTCGCTCGCTAGTCGCTTTTCGGTTTCTACCTCGTTTCGCTGGTTTCTATTCGTCTCTCACCTGTTTATCTTCGTGCGTCAAGAGCTCGAGATCGGAGTGGAACGACGAAAGTTCCCCCGAGCACAGACGGTGCATCAAATTGAGTCCGAGAATCTTCTCCCTCTCCCCTCCCCGTTCCGTGATGATCTGGGCCTTGAGCTGGTTCATGTTCCTCTCGAATCCCTCCAGGTCCCCCCCCTTTAGGCAGGCGACGACGCCGCACTCGAGGGCGCTGCGATTTATCGAGGGGAGGGAGGGGTCGGAGGAGGTCAAGGCCAGGAGCTTTATCGAGGTAAGGAGGGAGGTGACGGTGGAGAGGTCGGGGGATTCAGACGACGCGCAGGCCGTCAGCTGCTTGAGGATGGATTGGGGATCAGCGGCGGCCATTGCGAAAAGGATGAGGTACGGAGGGACGGAGGAAGGGGAAGATGGATGGATGCAAGGATTGGTGAGAAGGGAGGGAGGCGAGGGGGAAAAAAGACTTGGAGGGATTCGATTATTCAATCCACAGAATGACAAGAAAAGGCTTGTTGGAAATTTTAATAGAAGTCGCTGGGGGCCTGATGGTTGAGAGCTGCGATGTGGGCGTGTTTTAATAAGGTCGGCAAGGTTTTAGTGCGTAGGAATTTTTATTCACACGACTCCCCCTGCCATTTGACAAATACCTACTCTCACAGGAAGCTACCTCCCTAATTTTAGAATTGTTAGACAGAGGTGGCAGAGAACAACTTTTCGCCCTAGGCCAATATTTTTCACTTATTATCGTGGCCCTGAAAGACTCACTTTAAAACACCAGCTCGGCTTCTGATGACTCCTTCACTGCTCTCGATCTTGCTCCTCTTGACGAGTTGCAGCGCTTATGTGTTTACGTCATCTTCTTCTTCGTCTTTTATAGGGAAGCAGCTGGTGTCTACTCCCTCCACTTCCACCGCCAACATGCTGACGATGAAGAAAGGGAAGCCGAATGTCCCTGCCAACATGCGCGGTCAGTACAAGCAGCAACAACAGATGAACGAGATGAAGGAGGAGATGGCAAAACAGGTGAGTTTGCTTCAAAGACCGAGTCAGAGGCTGTTGGGACCCTGACGAACGTTCATTCTAACTGTCTCTCCTCCCTTCCCCTCCTTTTCTCGTCCCCTCATCTGTCTCAGCGAAAGGTTGGCCCTGATGGATTTCCAATTTTCAATTTGTTTGTTCGCACTAACCAGGGCGCTAAAATTTGGTATCCTTGCGGTTCCTTTAAAGGTGACGAGGTGAGCAACAGGTGTTCCCCCCTAAAGGCCTTTAGACCTTTATCTCTGCTGACAACAACTGCCTTCTTAAATTTTAATTTTTAATGCACGCCGCAGCGGTCTAAGGCTCTGTGCGATAGCTACGGTTCCAACCCCTTTTTGGGCGGTCTTGCAAAGAAACAGCTGGATGCTGGTGTGTCCAACTCAATTTACGATTCCCTGAGGCAGCTGACGGAGGGAGCAACTCGTCAGTACCCCCAGTTGAACAAGCAGCGCGATAATCTTGAGTGGGGCTACCGCCTGGTCGCCAACGACCTCTCTGCTGAGCAGAAAGAAATGAACGTGATTGTCCCGCAGAAGCGAGAAACAGGCGTCGTGGCCAACCTAAAGAATCTCTTTAGCTAATGGCACAGGCGATGACAGACAGAACAACGGCTGCCGCAGCGTTCTGAAGTGAATAGTAACATTGAGCGGAAAGGAAAGGAAGTAGGTTTTGCGTGTAAAAAGAAATGCATAAGCGTATAATATATAGCAACATTATATTGTAACATTAAAACAGCTCCTGGTCGCCTCTTCGCCTTTTTCTCATAAAAAAGCTACTGAAACAAAACAGCAGGCAATCCCGTAGGGTGCATGTTCTTGAAGTCGTGCATCAAAAAATCTAAGGGCCATTCCACTATGTACCCCTTGACCCCTTTGAGGGTCTGGAGACTTTTGTTCTTTCTTTGAGAGGTCAACCCTAACCCGTCAGACTTATTCATTGCTTTCATTGCATCCAATTCCTCTTGACCAAACTTTAAAGTGGTGTTCGCTTTGGTGATCTTCCGAGTGCTCGTCAAACCCCCAATAATATCGGATACAAAATTGGAATGATGATGATGATCTTCCTTGACTTCTGCGACAATCTTTGCTGTTGTAACGGAATTATTTGTTCCAGGAGTTTCCTTCTCATCCTCGACCTCTTCTTGTAAATTCTTGTCGAGCAGTAAAGGTTCCATTTGTGCCGCACTCATCCTTCTGTACTTCTTCTGCTTAGCTGATGCGTACACTGTCCCACTTGCAGCCCCGTCACCCACGAGGTCTGACCCCTGCTTCACTCGATTACTAGGCACTAGGTCCTTGAAGACCATCTCAAACTTGCTTGTATTGTCCTTGGCCCTGCCCTTAATAAGGTTCCACGTAGCATCACAAATTGGATCTTCAATCAGCCCAAGGTCCTCAGCCTTGTTGACATTCAGTCCAAGCATCTCACTCCAAACTTTATACCGTAAAGACCGCGCAAATTCCCCGCTCATGAAGGGCGCCCCGTCCATCAAACCACTGACCAACTCGGTGTCCTCAGAGACAATGCAAACCTCGCTATCTTTGGCCCCAGTCATGCTCCTGTCATTAATGTTCGCGCTTCCGATAATTGTGACCTTGTCGTCTACGATCATCAGCTTACTATGAATGTAGATCTGCTCCGTCTGGTATCCAGTCTGCATCTGCCCATAAGTTCTGAGGCCGATAAAATACAGATAATCATCTGGGTTAACACCACTCTTCACAAGTTTCTCGATCAGGCTGTTACCCCCCCTACAAATCGTGTAATATTGCCAATACATCACCCCGCTAATACTGCTCATTGCGCCCCCCTTCACTGCCCCTTCCATCGCCGGCAGCAAGGGAAGGAGCACGATCACCCTGAACTTCTGTTTGTTAAGGTGGGCCTTGAAGATCCTCAAATAAAGAGCGTGAGTGATGTTGTTTGCTATTCTACTCTTCTTTCCATTTTGATCCGAGCATCCACTTATGAAAAACTGGTTCTCAATGTATATGAAGTGCTGGCTATTATTGATGAAGTGCTTATAGGCATCCTGGATGCCATGCTCGGTTTCGATAAGTCCGCTACTCCAGCTGCCGAGGCTTCGTACAACATGGCACCTGACGGGAGTGATTACACCTGATGCACTTGTCTTTCCCTTGTATTTCTTGAGAAGAGACTGGACTCTTTCTCTTTTGGTCCCGGTCTCGTCATCTTTCTTACCAGCAGCATCACTTCCAGAATCCCTGTTTCTGAATCTAGCCAGCTCGTTCCTCAACATCATATGAGTCACTTGTCTTTTCTTGTTATAGGTCGAGTTCCTGTGACTCTTTGGAATTCCAGCGAAAAAGGAATAAGAATTTTGACTTTCTAATTCTTCGCTGTCAAACCGAGCCCCACTCGATCCATTTTCATCTGTCGGCTCGTTGAGTTCTGAAACATCGATAGATTTGCCTTGATCTCCACCACCAAACCTACCGCTTAAATTTCCTGAAGAGGCGAGGGCTTCAATTTTTGCGGCAGTAGTGCTCCGGCGGCGGGACATGGCTCTGTGCTCCTCGATTCCCCCGCCCCCGCTTGTCCCATTTTGGCCAGGTTCCTCTTCTATCCCTTGCGACATGGACAATGTTTTTGAGATTTCGGCCATGGGCCTATTTTCTCCCGATTGTTGTTGTTGTTGTTCGTGGCTCTTTCCCTGCCCAAAAGCCGATACTGTTTTCCCGGCGTTGCTAAATCTCGCGGCGAAATCTTTCTCATCTTTGGCTTTATCGTCGTCGTCGTCGTCGTCGTCGTCGTCACTGTCACCATCGTCACCCTGCTTCATATTACTCTTCAACTTGCTCAGATTTAAACCGTGGATCGCCTCTACGCCGAAGTTGTTGACATTTTCGACCAAACTACGATTCCTCTGTTTTGCGCTCATTTTTTTCCACGTTTGGTCTTGAATGTGATGCACAGGACTTTCAAGGCTACAGGCGGCCTTGGACATGGCTTCCTTGAGCTCTTTACTATTCTTCAATTGGGACTGGTCTGGTTTTGCGACCCCACTTCCATTCTTATTCGAACGGAAAATGGTACGCCTAAAGTTGAAACCACCTAAGCTGGGCTTTTTTGTACTCGTGCCGCCGACAACATCAGTCTTAACGATGCTTGATCTACCACTTTGACGGCCACTACTCAGACGAACACGACCACTACTGAAACCACGACTGAGACGACTTATAGCGGAGTCTTTGTCCCCTCTTGGCGACTGGCGCTCGCTCTCACGTTCCTGCCGAGAACGACTGTCAAGATCGCTCTGTTCCTTATTCCAGAACTCCGTGACATTGTGATCGTGGGTAAGGGTAGCAGCAGAGGTTGCTAGTAATTGCTTGCTGCTACGTGTCGCGGTAACTCCACTTGGGGATTGATCGTTAACGTCGTCAACCTGAAGCATTTCCATCGCACCGGCGCCACTAGGTTGCAGCGGGGTGTGAGTTCTCTGGCTATGAGACACGTAACGGGTGTAATTCCACCGCTGGATGAAGTGCCAAGCGACGTCGACAGCACTCTGCCCGAAGAGTCTCATGTGTATGTCTCTCCTGGGCATCCTTGGGACCTTGTTCCTTTGCGTTCCAGTGACAGGATTTTGGTCAAACGGATTCGCCATGTCGACGTAGTCTTTAATCCTTGGGTTTTGATAATCCTTTCCTAACCAAAGCTGCTCTTCTTCAGTACCGTCATCGCAAATTCGATACTCAGGAGTGTCCCATCTCCCAAATGAGAGATCCACCCCCCCGACGAAAGCAATATCCTGATCAATGATGACCAACTTCTCGTGGTGGCTCCACATGTAAGGAAATGTGAAATCACCATGTCCTAAATACTGGATGTTCCCACGGTGATCCAAACTGAGGAACTTCTCCCGAGTATGTAAGCTGTTGAGCGGCATGACTTTGGGTTCCTTATACTGAAGGATGTAAACTTTGACTCCCTTCTGAGCAATTTTCTCTAGTACTGCGTCCAACCTGCTCTCTGGGAACTTGAGCCCAGGTCTCTTAAGAAAAATCTCAGGGCTTATCCACCAACCAGCCATGAAAACTTGGTCCTCGGCGGCGAGTAGGCTCTCGTAGATCTCCTCCCAGAGATCTTGTGGGGTTGTGAACCACTGTGCCATCGCAGAGTGAGATCCTCTTGTCGTCATGGATCCGGTATAGTTCGAGGAATATTGGAAACGGTCGCGGGTAACCCAGGGGCAACGGTTACGAGCAGCGTTCATAGCAGCTAGCCACTGCTTCTGGGTAATGTTACTGTCAAATTTGAACTCTGCCATCCACGCTGAGTCGATTATAACTGCTCCGTTTCTCGTCCCGGTGACGACGAGCTGGTCGCTGATGACTGTGCTCGGCTGGAACATGATCACGTCAAGGAGCCTTTCACACTTCCTGTTGTTATAAAAACTAATACTCCCGTTCTTTATTATTGCCCAAGCGCGTACACGGCGCTTTGTTGTGATTTTCTTCTTAAAGCAAAAACACACGCAACAACAGCAGTTGAACCCAGCCGCCTGCCCGCAAATAGCCCTTTCAGTGTCGCTTTTGAGAAGCTTGTCTCTACTGTCGGCGCTGCACCGCACTTTTACATATCCCTCCTTGTAACTAGGTCCCATCTCCTCTCTGAAGGACATGGGGCTGACTTCTAGCAAGTCAAGCAGATCACTAGCGTTCCTTAATATGTCGCTGTTGAAGCAAAGGTCGAAATAATTTTCGATTAGATCGCGTTGGTACTGAAGAGACTCTTCGTCACTCCGATACATTTTTCTGGAGAGGAACTTTTTGAAGAGCAGAATTGTGTGGACAACAGGCGATGTTCCCGATCCATCTCTAATTGTCTTCCCTTCATTGCCCGCTTCCTCCAGCTGCTCTGCAAGGTGGTCATCCGCAAAACTCCCTGCCCGATTCCTTACCGACTGTGTCACGACCTTAACTTGATTCATCTCGTATTGTGAGTAAGGTTCTGTTTCACTGATATTTGAAGTAATCATGTCGCTTTCGATATCATCCATTACTTTCGAATTCTTTTTCTGGAAAATGTTTAATTTACTGTTCGTGGCCTTGACGGGCGTAAACTGCTTTTCCTTACTCTTGCTCACTTGTTTTCCTTCCTTCCTCTTGGAATTATTGACAAATACAGGCATACCCTTGCCAATACCGGATACTCTGTGCTTGAAACCCCGTCTTGTCGGTCTCTGTTGTTTCTCCCAGTCTTTTAGCGATAAGAATAACTGCCTCAATTGCGTTCGACGTAGTGTTACAAACCACTCCCACCCACTGTATGTTACTTTGCAGGTGTGGAGTATGATATCTTTTGGTCTTTCCTTCACAATCACAGTTCGGGTTACTGTAAGTTCGGGAATACAATTTTTATCCTTGAATATGGTATGAGCGGCGGGAGGGAGGCTACATAAGAAGAGTAAGTCAGGGGATACATTTCATAGGTGTCAGGGACATTGCAGGGAGAGGAGTTATAATAAGCTTGAGTGACAGTTGTCTTCAAGCAAGGTCGATACCAGCTTACCTTCTAGCAGATCCTTCGGAAACTCTTATGTCTTCGTCAAATGTGACATTAGAGGCGGAAGGGGGGCTATATAACAGGTTAGAGTTAGGCCATTGCGATAAACTTGAGGGGCAGTAAAGCAAGGGCCATTGCCCACCTACCTTTTATTCGCTGTTGATGAGTCCATTGATTGCTCCGATTCGACGTAATGGTACAATTGTTTTTAATGCAGATGAAAAGCAGGGATGTAGGAGTTAGTTAGTTTGGGAGTAGGGGGTCTGCCATCAGAAAATCTAAAAAGAAAATTCTCGACACACACACAGGTTTTTTATTCAACCACGAGCATAACGGATTTTACCTTAGCCATGGGACTTGTCTCTTCCACTTCTCATTTAATCCCTTTTCAAACAAAGTACAGAGGGCACTTAAAACTAACTCAGAACTAACCTTAAAACCTAACCTTAAAACCTTGGCTTAAATTTCAAAAACCTTACGCTTTAGCCCAGACAGACTTGCCCGTGAGAGCGGGGAATGACCGTTTCTACTCTCGAATTAACTGTTGGTACCGTAAAATTCAATCGTGTCGCCATCGACAACACAGAAACACTCTCCCCAACTTGTAACTCCACACCCCGCAACCCCATCTCCCTTTCCCCCCCTACGGATGGCCAACCCAAGACCGTCAAATCGTTTGTGGTTGACAATTTCGCCGATGAAAATCCCGCAGCTGTAGTCCACAATTGACCAACCACTCCCCCCACTAACCATTAGGTTATTGCCTGTTGCTGAGGGAAGTATATCGTCAACAGTGTGCAAGGACGGCACGCTGAAGGATCCTATTCTTCTCGCTCCGTTAACTCTCAGGTCTACAAACAAAAGGCTGGGGCTATTTCCGCCGAGAACAATTGTGTCGCCTTGGAGTTGCTTGTGAGTCGAGAATGAGAGGTCAGATTTAGGTCTGAATGTTTGCTGCACATTCTGGCACCTCTCGTCGATTACGTGAAGAGAGCCGTTATCTACCGTGACAGTTGACACGTTGAAATCGCGATTATGAATGGATGTGATTGCTGCTTCGACCTCAACCTTGGTTGTGACAATATTGTCATCGTATTTCCTCCCCGAGAGGAAATTTTTTTTTCTCACAATATTAGGAATGGAGACTTGGTTGGGAGGGAGATTCTCCTTGCGAATGGTGGTCTTTTTTTTCCTACGGGTGACCATGCGCGCTGTTGTATCCGTGGTTGTGGCAGACTCTGCCATCTTTGAAGCCCAAAGGACTCGCTCACTCAATGCCTCGACTGACCCTCGAAAATCCAACAACTCTCCGCAACATTCCCACCCCAAAGACTTTCCTCCACCGCTCTGGTAATCTCCGGTCCCAATTACTTCCTCGTTCCATATCGAAAACGACCCCTCCGACCCAGAGCAGGAAAAGAACCTCCCATGGGGTAGTTTCTTCAAGTAAGTAATTTCTGCCTCAGTCCTGGAGATGGGAATTTTACCTGCATTTGCGGCGTTTCTTTCGGGGTACAGATCCATTAAGTCGCCTAATTTAGCCCGAAAAATACCGCTACCTACACCAGTCGTGCCTGAGACAATTATGTTGTTCTCAGATATTCCCAGACTGGCAACACACATCCCAGGAGGTAACTTCAGGGAGAAACTTGGAGGAGATGGAGGAAGGCTAAGAAGGCTGAATGACGGTTTCCCTCCCACTTCATAGCCAAATTCGGCAACATTTCTCGTCGCAACTTCCTTCAGGCTATTATTATCCGAGTTTAATGGTTCAGAAAGTGAAGTCGCCGATGCCACGAAATTCCAATTGCTAGTGGACATGAAACCCGCCGTTGGAGATCGATAACGGTTCAGGAGAACATTTATCGGCGACAAAGCAGCCTCGATGTCAATTTTTGCTCTGGTCATGTTTCCTTTGTGCTAATTTTTGTAGAAGAGGTTTAGAAGAAGAATCGCAAAAAAGTCTCGAACGGATTTTTGAGCCTCCCACACTGAGACAATTTCTATCCCTAACCATTCCTTCCCTCCCTAAAAAACAGTCGTCTAGCATGTCCAAACCTCCTCTCTTGCAAAAATAACACTAATTTTCCCATTCACTCTTCTTGACCCCCTTCCCCAACTCCAACTTCCTTCGTTGTCATGTCCAACAGTAAGCCCTCCACGGCCCCTCTGAACGCAACCAGGCCGTCAGGTCCGCCTCCCGATCAGATTGTTGGCTCTCTAGACGATAGCGGGGTGTTCGAAGGCTCATTTGACCCTTCCAATCCCATGACGACCTCACCTGCTACGAGCGACTATGGGAATGAACAACATTCCCCCCCCGACAAGTACAAAGGTGGCAATATGTTCAATGACACCATTAGAAGCGACAGTGGGGAAGCAAACTTTCTCGCCGGCCCCTCAGTTAACTTGGACGCGTCTCTAACTTCGAGTCTTACCTCCTCCTCTCAGCAAGCAAAAAAGAAGAAAAAGCGGCGGAAGACTGCAGACAAAGACAAGAACAGCAACCGCGATAATGAGATCTCCTTGACAGTTGACACAGATATGGTCAATGACAACATAAGAAAGTTACGGAGTACTCGACCAGAAGGCTTATCCCCTCACTCCCTTCCATTGAATGGGACCCCTCTATTCAATAGTTCTGGCAGTTCGCTCAACCCTCAGCAACTTAGGTCTGTACTAAGCTCCAACAAGCGGGCCCATGACTCTACTGACCCTTTTTCTTCTCCTCCTCTAACCAAGAAGAAGTCGAGCACAAAAAAAGAACCCCACGGCAATGTTTTTCAACGAAATTCTCCCAATGCCAAGAAAGCACTCCGATCCTTCCTCCTGAATTTCACCGACGATGTCACGTGGAAGATAAAGGACAGCATCGATCTGTATCAGCATGCGCTTGACACCGGCACTGCGATTACTAATGTGCTTGTACAGGAAGTATGCACGATGTGTCCATCGCTACGAAAACTTAACCTCACCAACTGCACTGAGGTCACAGATGTAGGGCTGTGGGCTATTGCGCGCTGCTGCGATAAGCTGGTCGACCTCCGGCTATCTGGCTGCAGTGGGGTTTCTACCGTTGGTTTGCGTTCGCTGGCCATGAAATGTACTGGTATTGAATACCTGGACTTCTCGCGCTGCCAGAATTTGGATGACGGGGCATTGAGGGTGATAGCAGCCGGAATGTGGAATATGGAGGTATTTATTCTGACTTCGTGCAGCAACATAACAGACAGTGGTGTGGCAGAGATTGCGCGCTGTTGTCATAAGCTTCGTGTATTGGATGTAAGCGACTGTGAGAAAATCGGAGAATACGGCGATAAGGCCCTCATTGAGGTAGGCAAGTACTGCCATAAGCTTGAAATATTGAACATGTTTGGCTGCAAACATGTGGCCGACGCTGGTATCCGGGCGATTGCTCTCGGTTGTCCAGTTTTAAAGGAGCTTCAGCTGACCGGTTGTAGCGAGTTGTCGGGCAGTGCCGTCAAAGCGCTGGCGACTCACTGTCCGCTTTTGAAGAACCTCTCCATTGCTAGCTGCCAGCGTATTGAAAATAAGGATTTGATTCGTCTAGCTCGGCACTGTACTAAGCTGGAGAAATTGGACATCAGTGAGTGTAAGAATATCACGAGCAAGGGACTAGAGGTGCTTTCCCAAGCTTGTGAGAACTTGGAGACTCTAAATTTGTCCAAGTGCATATCTGTTGATGACAAGGCTCTCAATGTCCTGTCAAGCGGATGCGTGGGTCTTCGGAACTTGAATTTGGCGGGATGCCAATCGGTATCCGAGAAAGGAATCAAAGATATTGCGCACGGCTGCACGGGAATCGGCTATCTTAATGTGACAAACTGTAAGAACGTCACAAGGAGGTTCTTGATGCACCTGATCACAGACCTACAATTCAGTGACCCCGCCCACACATACTTTGGCTACCAGCCCAAAGCCAATGCAGATGAGCTCCGAATCAAGGCGAAAGAGCTTCAGATTAAAAACTTGTGCGCGATTGAGATTCAGCGGCTAATTCGGGGTACGCTGGCGAGAGGCGGTGTGAAGGAGATTCGGCAAGCTTACATCATAAAGCACCAACTCCCCCGCGCCCAGGCCCACATCCGAGGATTTTTGCAGCTTAAGAAGTGGAGAAGCGTGCTCCGAGGGCGCCTCCAGGAGTGGGCGGCGACAACAATCCGCGCAGCCTGGTGCGGAATGCTTGACCGTCGCACTGTCAGACGCATGAAGAACATCAAAGGCGAGTTTGACCTCCGCGATGGGATGGCCCTCAACATCCAACGCGTTTACCAGGGCCATCTTGGTCGACTATTGATGCAAAAGATCCGAAACAAGTACGCTCGTATTGCGCTTATAGAGGCACAAAAACAGGCCCGTCTAGAGCAAAACGCAACCATCATCCAGCGTGTCCACCGCGGGCATGCATCTCGCCTCGTCACAGAGGAAATGCGAAAGGAAAGGGACAGGCTTCGCGCTTTGGAACTTCTCCATATTAAGATGGCTCGCATCTTACAGCGTGTCGTGCGCGGAATGTTCGGTCGTACTGTTGCCAAGCTGGCAAGGGCGGCCAAGGAGCTTGAGGAGTACAAGTGGAGATGTTCGCGCAAAATCCAGTGCTGCTGGCGCGGAAAATTGGGGAGAGACAAGGCGAGGTTGTTACGCGAATTCCGCGATTATCAGAAGGCTGTCAACGCAGCTACGAAGATTCAGAGCGCGTGGAGAGCCTTCCGAGGAAAGTATATTGGAAAGGTGGCCGCAAGTTTAGCTGGATTACGTAAATTGGAACAGACCGCGGCCTGCAAGATCCAGAGCAGTTGGAGGGCTAGGATTGGTAGAATTAAGGCCAAGGACAAGGCGGCGGCAATGGAGGAAACGCTGAAACGGATGAGGGCTGTGCTTATCGTCCAGAGGGTCTTTAGAGGACATAAGGGACGGACAGCCTTCGCCGTGAAGGGCGCACTGAAAAAACTTGAGCACAGAGCAAAGCCGCTCTACGTGAAGCTCAAGAACGAAGAAAGTGATTTGAACGTTGTTTTGGATAAGATCAAGATTCTCAAGGAGGTCTTGGAGCCACTTGAGAGAGACAAGAAGGAGCTGGAGAAGGAGATAATGCTCATTCTCAGGAGCAAGGCAAAGTACTGGGACAGTGATAGAATAAGTGGAGCGCCGCAAAGGTTTGTCACAGAATGGCTTAAAGTCCGACTGAAGGAAAAACTCGAGAAGAACGCCGACAGGGTAGAAGAATTACAGGACCAACTTGCTGAGATGGAGATCAAGGAGAGAGAAAAGCACAGACACATCCGGCATGTCAAAAGAGAGCTGGTTCCGCTCACCACGGGTACGATAGAGCGGACGAAAATTGAGCGTACACAGAGACTGCGAGAGACGGTAAGGGCGCAGCTCCACGGATCTACTTACATCCAAAAGATTTTCAGGGGACACCACGTAAGAAGTTCCATTTACGCTGAAGATAGGGACTACTGGATCGAAGACTACGACACGACGACCGGCCAGAACCTATATTTCAATACCTGGAGTCAAGAAACAAGATGGAGAAAACCTCTTAGCATGATACTGAATGAGGAGTTCAATCTGAATGCGCAGCAGGGTGGCAACGAAGAGGGCCTCGTTAGTGTTGGCGGCTGGGTTGAAATGAACGACAAAAAAAAGGGTGTTGTATACTGGTTCAACAACTCCAGCAATGTATATCGCTGGACACAGCCAGAAGAATTTGTAGACAAGAGCGCCGAGACCAATAGTGATTGGTTCGATGGTCAAGATAGCAGTGAGCTCATGAAGAGCTCGAGTGCTACGGGCAAGGAAATCGGATTCGAGTGGAGAGAAATGAGAGAGGGAGACACGGGAGAGATTTTTTATGCAAATAGTGCCACAGGAGATTTGAAGTGGAGTTTAAGCCCCCGCAGTGCATTCAAGCAGACACCTGGCGAGACGCTCACAAATGTCGAGGGTGAGGAGGCCTTCGGAGAAATAGAAAGAAGAGGGAACTGGACTAAATTCAACGATGAAACTCAGGGGACTTATTACTATAATGAAGAAACTGATGAGACCCAATGGGATCCCCCGGAGGGATTCGCCGACGATTTGGTCGAGGAGTAGTGAGGGGGGGAGGGGAATCTTGTCTTGGAGGGTAATAATAATTGTATTTTGAAATGTTGAAAGTTTATGCGCTAAAACAAAGTCAAGTTCTTTTCACTTCTCGCTGTCCTGTACATTCTCTCTACACACACTTAGAGTTCTCTACAAACCAAATTCCCATCATTTTTCCAAGAGGGCGGCCTTTATTCTCTCAATTTTCTCATCAAGTTTGATTTTTGTCCCCTCCTCGTTTTCCTGCTTCTCGCCACCCCCTTCCTTTTCTTCTACATCCCCACAGCGCCGTTCTGCTGCTTTAACAACAATACGCCTTCCCATTAATTTACGGCCGTGAAGTTTATTCATGGCGTTTTGAGCTTCAGATGTACTTGCCATCTCCACAAACATGAACGGTGATGCCATATTTCCCCTAACCGTCAAAACACGCCCATGCTTTGAGAAAATTGCTTCCAATATAGTTGCTGTCACGCTGGGGTTCAGACAAGCTACAAACAAGTTTGAGTGTGCCAGTTCTGAGTGTGCCTTTTCTGAATGAAGAGGAGCCTTTTTTAATGGGGGACGTGGCATGTGTTTGTGTTTGTGTACGCTTATACACTTATTCGCGGTTTTCGTACCAAAATTGGTGAAATCAGCATTTTTCAGCCTCTCTGGCACTTCTCCGATCACCCCCAATTTTCCATCAAACGATCAAGGTATGTAGAATAATATTGCGCTTTGAAAACTTGCGTATGGCTATCTTGTTTAATTTTGGTGCCCTCCGTCCTGCTTTTAATTCCAAAACCTTAAATCCTTGGCGTGCTTGGCCTCGACAAGCTCATCAGATGAGCCTTTCGTTGGGGTGGGGTAGCTGCACCAAATTTATCGGTATGGGTTTTAAACCCCGGTTCGCGTCGTTTTGTGGTGTTTTACAGCCGCTCGTGTTCTCTTGTGTGGGGTTGTTGTATATGGGACCAGCATAAGGCCCCTTTTGGTGAGCCCACTATTTCGCGAACCTGGATAGTGGGGGCTTGGGGTGGTCTTGTGGTCAGTGAATCGTAATAAAACTGCATCTTCGGGTAGAATATACCAGATACACTGGTCTCGGCGCGATTATTTAACCTTGAATCTAACAAATCACCCAACTACGGCCTACTAACAAAACCCTTCTTCGTAGACAAATACAAACCCCTTCCCAATATCCTTCATAATGACTGTTAAGGCCCACGAACTCCGGTCTAAGACCAAGGATGAGCTCCTGTCGCAGCTCACTGAGCTCAAGGAGGAGCTTGGTCAGCTCCGTGTCGCCAAGGTGACGGGAGGAGCTGCCAACAAGCTTGCCAAGATCAAGGTCGTGCGGAAGTCAATTGCTCGTGTCCTCACTGTTTTCAACCAGAAGGAGAAGGATGCGATCCGCGAAACTTTCGCTGACAAGAAGTACAAGCCCAAGGCTATCCGTGCCAAGCAGACCCGTGCCATGCGAAGGGCCCTTACCACCAAGGAGAAGACAAAGATGACTACCCGGGCTGCCAAGAAGGTTACCCACTTTCCCCAGCGTAAATACGCCCTCCGTGTGTAAAGCTGTAATAAAAAAGTAAAAAAAAGGAAATGCTAGCTGCTTTTGGCAATAATTTTGCTCGGTGTCTTTTCATTTGCTTGAATTGAGGTATGAATGAGCCTTGGGCCAAAACATGTAAAAACATCTATGTCCGTTAACATTGCTACTTTTTACTTCATAGTAGAGAGCCAAAGAAATTGTCAAGGCCTTCGTCTGATTCTATTCCATTTTCCACGACATTTGCGGCCATGTCTCTGTGGTCATGGTTACTGCCACCAATGCCTTCTTTCTTACTCATGTTTTCGTTGTTTTCGTTGTTTGCCATGACTTTAGAACAAATGAGTACATTCGAGTCGAATTGTCGCCCAGAGAGGGCAACGAAACTGTTGTGACAATCTTCCTCTGCAGAAAATGTGACAGCGACACAACTATGAAATTCTTCCTCCCTGGGACAGCAAATGGAAACGACACGCCCAGTTTTAGAGCACTCCGCCCTGACGTCGTCGCAGAGCTCCTACAATTTTTTGGTTAGAAAACGACAATGACGACTTGCAAATCGCACTTCGCGCTCTTGCACCTCAAAGAATTTCTCCGATCTATTCTCCCCCAAAATATTGTAAACATTCCATATCAAAAGGACAGGCAAAGTGCCTGCCTGGGTACTCTTTGGCAACCGCCTCCAAATTTCTTCCCGCTTTCCGCCGTTATCTTGACTCTTGTCCTTTCCTAAACTATAATCTGCCCTCGAAACCCTAAGAACTATTCCACCTTCCAGAGTCGTCCCATCCATCTCCAGCGCAGCAACTGCGCTCTGCTCGTCCCCAAATGTAACCAAACCATCTCCCTTGCTCTTTTTTGTCTTCTTGTGGGAATAAATTTTTATACTGGCAATGGCTCCATGTGCCTGAAATAGGGTACGAATAAGTTGCTGCAGTCCATTTTGGGGAGTGAGTTATTAGTTAGTAGAGAATTTCAACAGTCGTATATTTGTATTTGTGGTGTCCAGATCACGATTTGGCTCCAATCCAATCCAATCCAATCATGACATGTAAATCCACTGTGCAAAGATTAAAGGGGATTGAGAAAAACTAACCTCCGATATTGTCTCGGCCGTCAAACCACTGACGTAAATTGTCTTTGCCTCGTTTTTGGTGTTGGTGTTGGTGTTGGTGTTGGTGTTGGTGTTGGTGTTGGTGTTGGTGTTGGTGTTGGTGTTGGTGTTGGTGTTGGTGTTGCCACTTCGTACCCTCTTTGTACTGTCGTTGAATCCGATCCCAGCGACACTTGCAATACGGCGCTTCGACAACTTTGCTTTCCTTCGCTCCTCTCTTTCCTTGCGCTCCCCCTCTTCCTTCTTCATCGCCAGCTCTGAAGCAATCTCATCCATTGTCATCTCATTCTCCTTCGCATCCTTCTGGGCTAAATATTCCCAATTCCTAATCAGTGCGCGCTCTAGTCGATCTCGTTCGGAGGAAGGAATCGCGCTCGTCGGCGATTGCGCGGATGCTGCCGGTGATGAAAGACCGGATGATGCTAGCGAAGCTTTGACAGGCTTCATTAAACGCTTTGCGATAGCCATTGCAGACTTCTTCTTTTCTGCGAGCACTTCGTCAAGCTCGCTCTGAGTTAAAGGTGTGGAAGTGAGAGCTGATGTAGGGAGAGGTGGGGGAACAGGAGCAGGTGTGGGAGAGGGTTGGTTTGCACTACCAAACCCAAGCCCTAAGTAATCATTCTCCGCCGGATCCATCGTGAAATTGAATTTGATTTTTTATTTAGGGACCCCACCAAGAAGGGGAGGGGCCAGGCATAAACTAAATACGG
>Ga0115554_1001407_pt1 | contig 16983 bp, 10 predicted proteins | sample COGITO_mtgs_1104_3_FD_87283 | JGI IMG/M metagenome (GOLD analysis project Ga0115554, IMG submission 87283) | Pelagic marine microbial communities from North Sea - COGITO_mtgs_110404 | ecosystem: Environmental > Aquatic > Marine > Epipelagic | place: Germany:Helgoland, sampling site Kabeltonne... | reverse complement strand
GGTCCAATAACCCTGCTCCGTTATCTCAACTTCAGTTGTTGTACAAGTCTCGCAATACTCTGACCAAACCGTTTCAGTCTCATCATTAAATGTAATGACACAACCATTGTCTAAGTAAACATTTAGCATCCTTGGATCTTCGGGGTACAACTCACTACAATCAACTATTTCGATGTGGTTAATAGTTATACCTTGGTAAGCAGAATCAAGATGTACCGTCCAGTATCCTGATTCATCTACATCAATATCGGAAAAATCGCAATTTGCACAACCGTTATAAATAAGCTCTTGCGTTGTGTTTTCAAATACAATTTCACAGAAATAGTCAATTTCTATACCTTCTTCCTCTTGATAACTTCCATCTTTTATAAAAACCATTAAATATTCATCTCTATAATCTTCCGTCTGACAAACATTTAACAAAACATGATCAATTTCAGCATCTGGATAAATGACTAATACAGAATCAACCCACCAACCTTCTGTCTCAGATAGCTCCTCTGTAAAACACTCTTCAAAATAATCACCCTCATTTTCTCCTTGATCTTCATCTTCATAATTTTCTTGATATAAAATACCCGTGTATGTAATTGTAAACGGTATGGGATCCGAGATCGTCTCTTCACTCTCCCCATCATACATCATTGCATCTCCGCTAGCATTTATGGAATACACGCCATCACCAAGGATTTCAAAATCTAAAGTGACATTGGAAACCTCATAAAATTGATCGGTAACTGCTCCGTTTTCGTCAGCAGAAATCATACCTATCTCAAACTCATTAATCAAATTGCCAAAAGATAAATCCTCCATACTACATACCTCATCCATCCATGTTCGATCTACACCAGTGAGTCGACAATTATTAGAATACAAATAAGTCTCATAAAGTCTTTCTCCAGTCATGACTTCAGTGATCTCCACGTAATCTTGTGTCTCTTCATCCCAAATATCAAAAGTCATTTCATCTCCAGCACATGCGTTTTGGTATGCTTCCCCACACTCCATACAAGCAGATCCATAAGTTTCCTCATACTTGCCTTGCATGAATTCACCTAACTCCTCAAAAGAAGCCATTGGATAATTGGGGAAATGATCATTAAAAAACTGCAAACCATCAACATACTCACCACTGGTTAGCTCCTCATCATCATGATCCAACCAAGAATAAATCCCTACTACCTTTCCTGCGCCGTATTCAGATGCCAATGCATCAAACTCCTCTTGGCTCTCTGCCTCCATAAAGGCATTGAGTTGAGCTACCGAATAACTACCTCCCTGCAGCATAATATCTGTATTGTAAGGTAAGTCAAAGCATCGCTCTCCAATATCATTTGCATAGCCCAAAAACGGTATCGCACCTTCATACTCGATCCCATAATATTCTAGAGCACCCAGACCCAATAGAATAGTATCTTGTCCAAGCGTCATAAAACTAGAAGTCACGAGATCAACATCGGTGCTGTCGTTGGCAACGTCAGTACTGTCATTGACAACACCTCCATTGTCGATGTCCTCAAGATCATCATCCTCTGTACATGACATAAACATAGTCATGGACAGCAGAGCGCTGATCAACAATATGTCTTTAATTTTTTTCATTTTTTATAGTTTAGTTGCGTTTTTAAATTTGCTATTAACCCCAAAAGTATCGATTTTTTAATGAATACTCTCTTTTTTAAATAGAAATGCGTGTCCATTTAAATCGATTATCATGAAGGATTAGTACGTTTGATACCCCCTTATTGTAAAAGGTAACCCCTCCTTTTTACATAAAATAGAGATCTCATACATTAGAATCATCAAAATGCTTTTATCTAACAACGTCAGTTCTATATAAAAATCTGGCTCCATTTCGATTTATCAATTCTCCTATGGATGACCCTCCTGAACAGTCTCCCGATTTGTCAAAATATTAAAATTCACTAAAAAAGGGGAGCTCGAAAGTCTATATGCCTGGTTCGTAACTTTCAATCTTAAAAAAGAAGAATGTTATTATATAGTTCTTTGGGGGAAAAAAAAATAAATCACACCCCTCGTTTCCAAAATGAGGTTAATATACCCTGCTTTTTAATAAAAAGGTCTTCTGATAATTCGCGAGTAAAAAAAAAACCTTAGATGTCTTATTTAAATGTAACTTGCCTTTTAAAGTAATTTAACGGGATTAATAAAACAATTAATATTATTTAATGAAACCATTAATAGCGTACCTCCTCTACACATGGAGAATAAAAAAAATTATTACGTCCTAGGTTTTTTATAAATTTTCTTCTTTGATGTTATTTTCCAGATCTCTCACTCACATTTAGCAACCTATTTTATGCCCATAAAAGCGCCTAAACTGATCTCTGCTTTATCAAAAAATAATGTCCAAAATCATCATTGGATTTTGTTTCTGTTTGCATTAATGACTTCCGCACACGCATTTGCACAAGGCTCCAAAGTGGTAGGGAAAGTAGTTGATGATCATGGAAATGCCATCACTTCGGTTACTATTTTAATCAAAGACACTCAGTTTAAGACACTCACTAATAGCAAGGGCAACTACGAAATCACAATACCAGAAACTTCGGATAATTTGATTTTCAGCGCCGATGGATTTGTCTCTAAGGAAATAAATAGGGGCATCAGTTCAACCATCAATGTGATCTTATACAAAAAAGAAGATCTCTCGGTACCCCCTTCACAAGTCCCGATGTTCGAAGATGTCATCATTCAAGAAAATAGACTTCAACTCCCTGTTTCACAAACTTCAAGAAACATTCATGTCATTTCAAATCAACAAATCGAAAATTCGGCAGCCCAAAGTGTTGCCGAATTATTGCAATCAGTAGCCGGACTTGATATACGTCAAAGAGGAGCGCATGGCATACAAGCAGATGTAAGCCTACGCGGAGGTACTTTTGATCAAATCCTCATCTTGATTAACGGGATTAAAATGGCTGATCCCCAAACAGGGCATCATGCCTTAAATCTACCCTTGGGCCTTGACAATATTGAAAGGATTGAAATACTCAAAGGTCCTGCAGCACGGGTTTTTGGGGCCAACGCCTTTACAGGAGCCATCAATATTGTGACCAAAACACCTAATACGCCTTATCTGAAATTATCCCTCAGAAATGGAATGAATGCCCTTTGGGGTGGCCATGCCGCCATTGCACATCAAAAAGGAAAATACCAACATTATTTATCATTGGGGAAACAACTATCGGATGGCTACCGCTTCAACACCGATTATGATGTAACCAATTATTTTTACCAAGGTAGTTACGCGCTAGACGAAAGTCAAAGCATAAGCGTGCTTGGGTCTTTTTCGGATCGGAAATTTGGTGCCAATCGATTTTACGGCAATGATTCCGATTTCTTTGCCAACCAGTATGAAGAAATACAAACCAGTTTAATGAACATCGGGCATCAAAAGTCATCAGCTAATTTCACAATAAAAACCAGGTTGAATTGGCGAAGAAACCAAGATGAATACCTCCTCATTAGGGAAGATCCAGACTATTATCGCAATTTGCACACCAGTCAAGTAGTCAGTTTGGAAAGTCATGGAGATTATTATAGCAAATGGGGTGCTACAGGTATCGGAGGTTCCCTGAGCAAGGTCAGTCTAAACAGTAATAATCTTGGAAATCGTTCTAGACAAATCTCTAGCCTTTTTTTGGAACACCGTGCATATTTATTAAATAAGAAGCTAGACATTACCCCTGGCGTAGCGTTGAGTCATTATAGTGATTTTGGGTCACATTTCTTTCCTGGAATTGATGTAGGGTACGCACTAAAATCCGGCATCAAGCTCTTCACAAACATGGGTTATACTTGGCGAATACCCACTTATACTGACCTTTATTATGTAGGTGCCGCCAATATTGGTAATGAAAATTTAATCCCAGAATCTGCTCTTTCATATGAGGTTGGAGCCAAATACACACACAGCCATTGGAATACAAATATCAGTTGGTTTTCTCGAAAAAGTAGTAATTTAATCGATTGGATCAAGGATTCAGAAGCGGCGGATACTTCAAAATGGCAACCTCAAAATTTGAATGATTTAACCATCCGTGGCTTAGATTTTAATATAAATCTCAGTGGTCAAGCATTGTTAGGATCTAACGAAATTTTAGAAAATATTCAGATCGGTTACACCTATATTGACGCAGAAATACCCCAATATTCAAACATCATTTCCAGATATGTCCTTGAGAATCTAAATCATCAACTAACAGTCAACATTCAGCATAGAATTGTTGGTCAATTGCATCATAACCTGCGCTTAAGGTATTTGGACAGAGCTTCAATGGCCAATTATTTTGTGATAGATACAAAGTTATTTTGGGAAGCAGAAAAATATAGCTTTTACCTCACCATCAATAACTTGTTCAATGAAAGTTATTATGAATCTAACCTCGTAGAAATGCCTGGTTTATGGCTGTTTGCTGGTATTAAATTAAAAATACCTTATTGAGCAAAAATTAATTATAAAAAATTGATGCCACTTTGTTTTAAAAAATCAGAAACTCCCTATGAAACTATCAGAAATAAAAGAATCCCTCTTGACCATTGATAAAATTGATTTTCAATTGCCCAACGGTGCATCTATACCTAGCCACTTCCATATCACTGAAATAGGAAAGTTCAGCAAGCATTTTATAGATTGTGGTGGTAAGGTAAGAAAAGAAGATACCGTCAATTTTCAATTGTGGGAAGCCGATGACTATCAGCATAGACTATCCCCTAAAGACTTATTAGAAATCATCACCCTTGCCGAAAATAAACTGGGTATAGAAAACTTAAATATCGAGGTAGAATATCAAGGTGATACCATTGGGAAATATGGATTGTCCTTTAATGGCCAACAATTTTTGCTCACCAACAAATTAACAGATTGTCTAGATCCAAAAAAATGTGGTCTTCCTGTCTCAAAACCTAAAATTAGAATTTCTCAACTCGGTAATTCTCAAAATAATTGTACCCCAGATTCTGGATGCTGTTAAAGACGCGATGCCCTTTTACTTTTCGAGAAGCCTTGGTTAACGATCAATAGATTGAATCATTAATCTTTCCCAATTCGGCGTTGCTTCCTTTTCTTCATCCACGATTTTCTTCACATCTTCAAGTAGTTGTCTCGCATCATATATGATTCCATCCTTAATGGTATAATTAACTCCTCCGACACGGACTACCTCATTAGTCTCATTCAGCTTAATATCTCCGGTTCCATATAAATACTTGAGGTTTTTTAATGGGTTTTGATCCATTAAAATCATATCTGCCAATTTTCCTACCTCGATGGTGCCTATCTGGTCATCCATTCCAATGGCCTCTGCTGCGTTTAAAGTAGCCGACTGAATGACCTCCATCGGATGAAATCCAGCTTCTCTCAACAACTCCAATTCTTGGATATAACCAAAACCATATAAATTATACATATAGCCTGAATCTGCTCCGGCAGTGACCCTACCTCCCCTGTTTTTATATTCGTTTACAAATGCCATCCAAAGCCTATAATTTTCCTTCCATTGAGTTTCTTTTTCCGTTCCCCAATCATAATAAGCCGCCGCATGGGAATCCCTAGCGGGTAGAAAAAATTCAAGGAGTGCGGGTCGCGTATAGTCTGTATGCCAAGGCAAACTACTCCCTCTTTGTACATCTCTGAAAATACTATAGGGCACAAAAGTAGCGTCAATCGTAAAATCTAAAGAGAGCAATTCATCCATAACTTCATTCCATTTTTTTGAATGAGGTAATGCAGCTTGCTGCCACAACTTTCCCGCCTCCTCAAATCGAGCTCCTTCATTCATGTAATTATAATCCAATGGATAATTTTGAACCGTCCTGTCTTCAAAAAGGGCCTCTGGTAACCCATACCAATGCTCCATAGTGGTTAGTCCATTTCGAGCCGTTTCCAGAACATTCATCAACGCAACATCCATTTGTGCATGGTGGCAAGCCGATCTCAACCCAAGTTTTTTATTCTCCTGCAACGCTGCTTTGAATATATCAGGTCTTGAACCAAAAAACTTGATCCCATCAGCACCTTTGGCTGCATTATTTCTCACCCAGTCTATGGCTTCTTGAGGGCTATTAATTCCGTTTTTTTCCCCTTGGCCAAAACTTGTATAAGCTAATATTCTTGGTGCCGTAATCTCATTTTTGATACTTCGCTCTTTTTCGGACAATACCCAATCTAAACCCTGACCGCATGAAGGGTCACGAATCGTGGTAATGCCATGGGCCATCCATAACTTATAAACATAGTCTGCCTTTCCAGATCTCTGCGATGAAATATGACCATGCATTTCGATGAATCCGGGTAGTAAATACATGCCCTGCGCATCTATTTCTTTACCTCCTTTTTTTAATTTTGGTCTTCTGTCCTCTTTGATGTCAAGACCTGGATAACCCACATTTTGAATGCTGACAATTTTATTGTCCTCAACGGTTACATCTACCGGTCCGGTAGGGGGTGCTCCGTTACCATTGATCAGGGTAGCCCCTCTAATAATAAGCTGGTTAAAAGGGCCTTCTCCACGCGCTCTATCAGGAGCCACATCAATTTGGGCATAGGTAATATTTGAAAAAATAAAAAAGAGCGAGAGGAGTAAAAAATTTTTCATAATAATGTCTTTTAATGGTTTATACTTCAACCCCATGAACTCGGATTATCCGCTTGAAGCGTATCAATGAATATCATGAACCACGGGCTTATCTTGTGTAGATCAATAAAACCTCTTTTGTGTAGCCCTTAATAGCATTAATATATGAAATATTTTATCTAAAAAAAAGTAGTATTACAAGAGTGGGGTTTTGATTGCCTTTTTAAAATGGAGTTATTCATTCTACTCTAATCCCAACTCCTTCAAGAACGCCTCATTGTTAGGAGCTCTACCCAAAAATTCCTTAACCAAGTCTATGGCTTTTTCGGAGCTCCCTCTCGCCAAAATAATATCTCTGTAACGTAATCCTGTCGTTTTATCTAAAATTCCATACTCATTAAAGACTGAAAACATATCTTGAGCATACACCAAAGACCATAAATAACCATAGTAACTGGATCCATAACCGTCCAAATGTCCAAAGGCCGCTTGAAAGTGAGTACCTTCTACATAAGGATATGTTAACACTTCATTTTGAACGCTACGCAAGACATCTGTAGTTGTTTTTCCTGATTTGGGATCAAATTGATCATGCAGCGTTAAATCGTAAGTACCATAAAACACTTGCCCCATAGCACTCATACCTGAGCCCACTTTTTTGGCTGCGAGCATTTTATCAAATAAAGGCTTGGGTAATACTTCCCCTGTCTCATAATGTTTACTGAAGCTTTTCAAAACATCATAGTTCCAAGCCCAATTTTCAAAAATCTGCGAAGGAGCTTCAACAAAATCACGTGCGACATTGGTACCTGACTGTGCATATAATTCTGTAGTGGTCAACATTTGGTGCAATACATGTCCAAATTCATGAAAAAACGTCTCGACTTCCCCATGTGGCATGAGCGCAGGTTTTTCACTCGTAGCCTCTGGAAAATTACAAACCAAACTCGCCATGGGAATCTGATATCCTTTTGGGGTTAACCTCCCATTGATGATGCCAAAACAAGCCGCATGATTGTACTTATTGGCTCTGGGATGTAAATCCAGATAGAAAACACCTTTCAACTTTTCATCTTGATACACCTCAAACATCCGGACATCCTCCTGCCACACGCTAGGTTGCGAGATTTCTTTATATTCAAGATCAAATAGGGTTTTGGTAAGATCAAAAAGTCCTTTAATCACATCATCCAAGGCAAAATATTGTTTCACTTCCTCGGCATCAAGTTCATACTTTTCTTTGAGAAGTAGATTGAAATAATAGCTTTGCTCCCATGGTTTTACCTTATCTAAACCCCCACCATTTAATTCTTTGGCCGCTTGTAATTCAGCAACATCCAACTGCGTTTTTGCACGTAGATCTTCCTTTAAATTTTCTTCAAATTCCCAAACAGTCTCTGGGTTCTGGGCCATTCTATCTTCCAAGAGGTAAGCGGAATAACTGGCGAATCCGAGTAAATTTGCCATCTCCCTCCTTTTTTCTAACAAACGCTGTAATACCTCAAGGTTTTCAGGCGCTGCCCTGTTTTGATACTTTATAAAAAGTGCTTTGCGCGCACTTTCGGACTTACTGTATTTCATAAAGGGCCCATAAGAAGGATAAGACAAGTCTATTTGATAAGTGCCCTCCACTAGTTGGTGTGCTTCTTTATAATCAGCGGGTAAGCCTTCCATATCAGCTGCCTCTACTTCTAAAAAATCATCTTCAGCGGCAATGTTCTCTGAAAACTGATCACTGAGAACCGCTAATTCATCTTTGATTATTTTTAACTGATCTCTCTTCGATTTAGCTAAGGCAAAACCATTACGCTCAAACTCAATAATGGATTCATTTAAGAATTTCCTCTGATGATCCTTTAATTGATCAACCTCAGCTTGACCCGAATAAGACTTAATGGCTTGGTATAAGTCCTCATTCAAACTGATCTCATTGCCATATTGACTGAGTGCGGTATTCGCTTCTTGGGCCTGACTTCTAATGGCTGAATCTGGATGCGTATAGGCCATTAAATAGATGGGTGAGGCGATAGCTGAATAATTCGCCTAGAGTGCATCATAAGCCCGTATGGTGTTTTCAAAGTTTCTGTCTTTCTCTTTGATAGTAATTATTTTGATAAGCGCTTCATTAGTCATTTTTTCAGTCATTACTACTGCCTCACTCACATGATTAGCTGTGATCGATGCAAAATCAATAGGTTGATTATCCTGGATAAAAAAAGGATTAGCTAGAGCCGTCGAATCGACCTCTTGACTTTTTTCCAGGTCTGAGCAATTGACATTAAGCAATAAAACTGGGATCAGTGTAATCAAATAAAAATATTTCATAGGGGGTGCTTTTTTATAAAAAAATAGAAGTTAATGTTTTTAGAGGTTTTAATTTAAATAAAAAGTGAATATTCAGCAGATCATTGGATTCTTTTGAGTCATCTAGTTACAAGAGTTCTTTTTCTTTGGATGAGTTGACAAATAAAATATTTCCTAAATCTTGATATCCTTCAAAAACTTCTGCTCTAAGTTGTTTAACGGCCTCACTATTAAATCCAATAATCGTTAAATCAGCCCCTACAGACCTTTTATTTATAATGACTCTACTATTGGTTTCTTGATCTTTCTCAATCAACTCTACATTATTAGGCGAAATAGGCAACCTGCCTTCTTTTATTTGATCTAATAACTTTTCCCGTTGATCTGCTAGTTCATCTTTTGGGTGTATCGCAAATATTTTTATCTCTGCCCCTTGCCAATCTCGATGGCCCATGATTACAAAAGACATAAGTATCATCAGTGATGCATTATCGAAATCTCCTTGGGTAATCCAAATATGAATCTCATTGTGATATCCAAACCCTTTCTCAGTACTTGCCAAAACACAAATATCAAAATCGGTAGCACTGACCAATGGCATATTGTCCATAATGAGGTCGGTACAAGGACCCAAAGTTTTGGAGTATTCAAACATGAACATGTTAGATTCTTTTCCTGATACACTGGGCAATTGAATGGACTGGGCAATCGCTGTAGTATAGGATGGGCTGATAATCGTATCCAAATACATATTGCTTTTCGATATCTCTGCCTTTTCTATAAGCCTATCAAGCATCTCATGGGCCTGTTTGTTGGTTTCACGGGATACGTAACCCTTGATATAGTGAAGATAGGTTCCAAAACCATATCTATGCGATATCCATCGCATCAATTCAAAGGCCGCTGTACGCTTAAATGAATCATCTGAGATACAAATTAGAGAGGGGCGCCAAGTATTGACATCCTCTTTATCGGCCTTTTGTAAAAAAACCTGGAGCTGACGGCTTAATTGATAAATTACTCCTTGAAATATCTTCACCATCCCTTGTTTATTGGGACTGAAATAGGTGATCCCCACATAGATCAGTACCATGATCAAAAGGGCACTAAATGCATACATGGCATTCATTTTAAACATCATGTAAAAACAAAGCACTGCCCCTAATAAGGAAACATACCAGCGAGACTTAAAGGCCGGACGATAGGAAGGGTCTGCCGCAAAATGCTGCAGAAAAGAAATGGAACAAATCGCACCATAGGTAACCATAAAAAACATGGATATGATTTGAGCAACCATATTAATGTCCCCGACCAACAAAAAAAATAAGGCAATCAGGATCGTAATTACCGTAGCGTTGAAAGGCTCTCCTTTTTTAGTTTCTTTTGATAAAAGTGCGTTGATCCCTTTGTTTGGGATGATTCCATCTGAAGCCAAAGCTTGCAAGGTTCTTGGAGCTACCATAATTGAACCTAAGGCACTCGAAAATGTTGCTGCAGCGAGTCCAATGGCTATGATCGGTCCCCATAACGCAATCTTACCCATGATCAGTTGATCCGCTGCCAAATCTTCCGGAGAAGCCGATATGGTCAACTTATAAGCAATGAATAAATAGATCAACATCCCCGTAAAGGTGGCCATCAATGAACCTAACGGAATGGCTTTTTTGGGATCCTTAAGATCTCCCGACAGCCCGACACCGGCGGTCATCCCTGTAAAAGCAGGAAAAATAATGGCAAAAACAATAAAAAAAGAATCTGGATTCTGAATGGTTTTAAAAAAATCAAAATTCTCATTTCCAGACCTATAACCCGTATCTCCCAAAAATAAAAAAAGTAAGGAAACTACCAGAATTGCTACTACCGGATATAAAATTTTGACACCTAATTGTGCCCCTTTACTCAACATGATTGCACTCAGTACAAGTACCAATGGAGCACTGATCAATCTTTTATCCCAAATAAAAATATGATACGTATCATTAAGCCATTCAATGACTCCATCAAAAGCCTCTGAAAAGGCAATGGCATAAAAGGCGATACTGATGGCTTGCGATAGATATAAAGTCAAACCAATGGCCGCACCGATATTGATACCAAAGGAGCGAGAAATAATATAGTATTCTCCTCCTCCTTCCACTTTTTGGTTGGTAGCTATTTCAGCTATAGCCATAGCCGTGGGAATGGTGATGAGGTGGCCCAATATGATGATGCCAACGGTACCTATAAATCCAACATTACCTACGGCGTAACCGAAACGCAAGAACATGACGGCACCCAAAATGGTAGAAAGTGCCGTTAAAAAAACAGGTGTCACCCCAAATTTTCCTTTTTTTTCCTGAAGATTAGACATGATTGCGTAGCATAAGTAGTCAAATATAAAACATCACTTTTTATCATTACGGACTGGCTGCAAATAAAATTTATTTATGGATGAGCAGTAACAGAATATATAGGGAAGAGAATCCCCTTTGATTGAGGGCTCAATTGTTCAAATCGTTTGATTTATTCTAATCAGAAAAAGTTAGCCTAGACGTTTATAAAATGATTGAGCATATTACTTGCACATGATATCTGCTTTAGTCACTCAAATAATAGAGCACAAATCTCAGTACTGCTTCATCTCAAACCTATTGTATTCCCTAATATTTTTTAACCCTTTGTTGTGATCCCGATGATTCAGAGATGATGGGTCCAGTAGTTCCCAAGATGGGTATATTTAACTTTACTTATAAGATCCCTAACCTTGGCCCGCTCAATGCATGAGTCATTTTTGAAAAGGTTTTCACTCTTAAAATGGATACCTTTTACGCAAGTCTCTCCATTTACTTAAATCAAACTGACTCGATCTTATCTGATTAAGAACTCAAAAAAGAAGATCTATTGAAGAATAAGGACTTCTCAATTAATTTGGATGACTATTTGATGACCTAAAAAGTCCTGATGGCTCGGACATGTCTTCCGTAATAACCACTCGCAGCTCCCTCAGACCCCTCACTCCTCTTATTCCCATAATTTTGGTAGCCATTGTAAAAACTTTGTCTCCAAGCCCCCTGCTGATCTTCTTCGGTAGAACTCCAATAGCCATCACCCTCAAAGCCCCCAATCATTTCTTTATTGAGGTATAACTTGTTTAACTCGGCCTTACTTGGTAAAAACCAATCATCAAACGTCTCGGCCTCTTCAGTTACCACATAGTCTGCACACAACCTGGCTGCAGAAAGGAATTCATTGGTTGCTTTACCTTGTTTCAACACAATCAATTCAGTATTTTCACGACCTTTACCTACGGCTGCTCCAGTAGCTCCTGTTTTATTGAAAACTCCATTGTACCAAGGGGCACCTGACGGTAAACTTTGATCGGATTTTGCCGCAATCAAACCATGCACCTCTCCGGCTACATATCCTGAATCATGTGGGGTAAATACATAGGCAATTACGCCTCCTCCATACTCAGAACCTATCGGGGGAATGTAGGTAGAGCTGAATGATATGACCTCATTGCCATTCCCTGCGGCATCAACAAAAGAACCCGCAGCCAATTCGAAATCCTTCGGCCCAGGCTCTGACGGGGTGAAAATGGCCGAATAACTCATTTCACTCCCCTTGAATTCACTCAGTAAACCTCCATTTGCAACTACATCTGATGCCACAAAACCTGTAATTATTTCGCTACTTGTGAATTGTAATCTTAATATTTCATCATCAGAAGGCAATACTTCGGAATCACCTTTTGCTTCTTTATTTATCAAAATCTTCATACTCTTGACCAGCTGATTGATCTGTGTTATCTCGATGCTCATTTGGGGGGGCGTGGCATCATAAGTCCAAATAAATTCTGAGGATGCACTATTTTTATCTCCTTGGGCATTGGTAAATTTTCCCGCTGGAATGCTGATTTTGGTCAATCCCTCCTCAATAGCCTTGAACTTGGCGGTATAAGTCGTGCTATTTACCCTTTTAGCTCCCCCAATTTTACCATTGGATACTTTGACGTCTGAAGGAGCAAAATCTTTGGTTGGAGCACTACTGATAAAAGTCAAATTCAATATCTTATCATTGGAAGTTGCACCACTGGTTACTTCTTCCGCAGTAATCTGCATTGTAAATGCTGCTTCAATATCTGAATCGGGCGTTTCACTCCAAGCGAAATTCAATAAGGTTAAATAAAAAGAAATGGTTAAAAAGTGTGGCTTAAAGCTGCACATCTGGGTCGATTAAATAATGAATTGTCATTAATGAAAATTAAAATAAATTAAATTTAATTTATTAAATAGAAAAAAAATATAATTCTTTTAAATAAAAAAAATTGCCTTCATTTTATAAATTAAGAGTTTAATGAACTAAAGCTTAATTAATAACTGAAATCAGCTATTTCTTTACCTGAGATTCACATAATTTGGACCTCTCCAATACTTGATTTCATCTAGGAAATGATTTATCTTAGAGATGATTAAGAAAATCATGATCTCTCAATACTTGATAAAACCTTTATTTATGGACTCTTCCTACTCCTTTTTTTTAGTGTGAGGGCGCAACAATGGCCTGTAGCCAAGGCCTGGATTTGGTATGATGCACAGCCATGGCGGGTGGGCACTAATTTCAATCCAAGTACCGCCATTAATCAACTTGAATTTTGGCAAGCGGAAACTTTTGATGAAAATACCATCGAAAGAGAATTAAAATGGTCTGCAGATTTAGGCATGAATGTTCATCGCGTCTATCTACATAATCTTTTATGGGAGCAAGATGCCCAAGGCTTTATAGATCGATTGAATCGCTATTTGAGTATTGCCGATCGCTATGAACTCAAAACTATTTTTGTTTTGCTAGATGATGTGTGGCATCCTGTACCAAAACTTGGAAAACAACCGGTCCCTATACCTCACCTCCATAATTCAGGTTGGGTTCAAGCTCCTGGAGCTGCTATCCTGGGTGACCTAAATAGGCATGATGAATTAGAAACTTATATCAAAGGCATCATTACTGCTTTTGCCGATGATGATCGCGTAATCATGTGGGACTTATATAATGAACCTGATAATATGGCTAAAGGAAAAGGCCGTGGTGCGCTTGAAGTGAGTAACAAGAAAGTATACTCTCTCGCGTTGCTCAAAAAAGCTTTTGGTTGGGCAAGAGAGGTCAATCCCTCTCAACCGCTTACCAGCGGTCTTTGGAAAGGAAATAGCGCACAATGGGGAACTTTTGAAAAACTATCTGCCATCGATCAATTCATGATTGAACATTCAGATGTTATTTCTTTTCATGCCTATGATGGTAGCCTAGAAAAAGTAGCAGAAAAAATCAGTGAATTGAAAAAATACAATCGACCTCTTTTTGTACCGAATACCTAGTCCGTGGCGTAGGCAACCATTTTGAAACACTGCTCCCTTTGTTCAAAAAAGAAAAGATAGGTGCCGTTAATTGGGGATTGGTTGATGGAAAGACCCATACAAAATATCCATGGCGAAGTTGGGTCATTAAGTTCACAGAGGAACCTGATGTTTGGCATCATGATATCTTTCGGGCAGATGGCACTCCGTATTCAAATGAAGAGACTCATTTTATAAAAAAGATGCTCGAAAAACAGTAATTATTAACAAAAAAGGGCACACATCAAAAAATATGTGTGCCCTCTCATTAGATTCAAAGCGGTGGTCAAAAGCAACCCCTAAAAGATTAAAATTCCCTAGTTCTTATTGTGTAACCGTACCTGGGGTACCATAGTATTCACCCCCGTTGATCCAAGGGGCATCATCAGTACAATGGTAATGATAGATCCCATCAGGATATTCAGCAGTTGCACTGGTGTGTCCATGATACTCATCCAAGTCAGCAGTAGCCAACGTATTTCCTGATTCATCTTCAGGTCCGTAGATAGGAAATCCATCCAATAAATATCCTACCAAAGCGGACTTATCTGAAGAAGTTAACCACAGCGGTTCTTTGTGATAATGATAACCTCCTGTGTTAGGTGTTGGGTGTCCATTGTATTCATCGGTATTATTGAACTCCAAATCATCGAGCAATTCATTGGCTCCGTTGTACTGATTGTAGATGATCACTCCATTTAAGGCCACCCCTATCGCTCCCCCAGACGTTGAGGACTTTGATCCTGATTTTACAGCTGGGTTAATAGGTATTTTTAAAGTATAATTTTGCTCTGCAATCTCAGGATCAAAAGTTTGTCCTCCTGCCGTAATTACGGTACTGAAGTCTGCATTATCCCCTGCGTATGCCGCATACAAAGGATCACTCTCTGGATAAAAGGGAGAAGTATGGTCAGGTAAGTCTAAGGTGTTTATCTCCACAAAATTACCCACAATAGTCACGCGCTCAGCTCCGTAAAAAAGCGTGGCAAAATCTAATGCATCATCAGTAGTCGTATCCTCAGTGGTTGTATCCTCAGTGGTCGTATCCTCGGTAGTTTCTGTGTCGTTTGAAACAACTGGATCGTCTTCATCTCCACACGATGAGAACATGATCAATGAACACAGGGTGCTCATTGCTAAAAAATTCATTGTTAATTTCATGGTATACAATGGTTTCATTATGATATGATTTATTTTATTGAGATTAAAAAAATTAAAACACTTTATAAAAACCTAATAGTTAGGTGTTTTTTTATATCAAAATCGATTTATATCAAAATCGATTTTTTACCTCTTTTGTTCAATTAAATTTATTGTATTTAAGATAGTTTTTGAACAAAAAAGGGCACACATCCATCTGATCGTGTGCCCTCTCATTAGATTCAAAGCGGTCACGTTAAAAGCAACCACTAAGTGATCAAAACACCGTAAATCTTATTGGGTAACATTACCTGATGTACCATAAAATTCGCCCCCATTGATCCACGGAAGATCCGCTGTGATATGGTAATGGTAAATCCCTTCTGGAAAATCTGTCGTTGCGCTGGTGTGGCCATGATAATCGTCAAGGTCATCATTGGTCAAAGTCACTCCACTTTCAACAGGGCCATAAACAGGAAAGCCATCAAGTAAAAGGCCTAAAAAGGTACTGTCGCCTTTGATTTCTGTTAACCATGTAGGCTCTATGTGATAATGATAAGAACCGGTATTGGTTGGATGTCCTTCATATTGATCAAAAGTGTTGAGTTCCTCCAATATATCGTCTCCGGGTGCAGCTTGCTGATTATAAAACACCACACTATTGATAGATACACCCATTGGGCCAAAAGGAGTATCTTCATTATTTGTGGCTGCTTGAGGAAATCTAGGTAGGGTGAATGTGTAATTCATAGCAGTAATTTTATTTGGATTTTTGTAGAAATCTTCATTTTCAGGCTCACTATAGGCCTCGAACAGAGGATTACTCGTATCATAATACATACTTTTATGATCCGGCTCATTAGTTGATGTGATCGTAATTGTGGTTTCCCCAACAACTACTGTGAGCGCGTCATCGTTGTAGTATTGGCATGCAATGACCGCAATATCATTAGCGGCTGTGGAAGTAATACAATCTGTCGTTATATCATCTGTTATAAGATCACATCCATTTTCATCTACATTCGTACCTTCGGAAGTATCCGCACAAGTATCCAAATCATCCGTTACGCCATCAGCATCTGTATCTTTCTGAGAATCTGAACAACCACTGCTGTCTACCGTTGCTCCGCTAGGCGTATCTGCACAAGTATCAGCCGTATCCACAACACCATCACTATCGGCATCTACGACTGTGGCTTCATCGGCAGCATCTGTAACCGTGGTGTCATCATCATCGCCGCATGATGAGATGATAATCAATGAACACAGGGTGCTCATTGCTAAAAAATTGATAATTGATTTCATTATACTTTGTAGATTAAATATGATTGATTTTATTGGACAAATAACGGAATAAAATTCTAATAATGAATTATTTAGGAGTTTTCTTTGAATTATATTTAAATAATACCTTCTTTTGTTGAATAAAATGAAATATATTTAAGGTAATGTCTGAACAAAATATTCTTTTCGTAGTCCTGTTAATTTGGGGTATCCCCAGTACTTATTTCAGAAGTCGGTTTCGAAAAATAGTCTATGCAACGGATGATTGGAAAATAAATATTAAACCT
>Ga0115554_1001400_pt1 | contig 17048 bp, 11 predicted proteins | sample COGITO_mtgs_1104_3_FD_87283 | JGI IMG/M metagenome (GOLD analysis project Ga0115554, IMG submission 87283) | Pelagic marine microbial communities from North Sea - COGITO_mtgs_110404 | ecosystem: Environmental > Aquatic > Marine > Epipelagic | place: Germany:Helgoland, sampling site Kabeltonne... | reverse complement strand
CTCATCTACGATCTCGTCTTTCCGGTACCCGGGTAAAAAGAACCCAGGTAATTTTTTTTCCTTCTCCTTTAAGACAGTTCAAAATCAGGTATCGATAAACTTTAACAACATTTCTTAGTTATATTATCTTATTTATCTCACTGCACAAAACAGAAATGAAGTTTAGCTTTTCTCTCGGACAACTCTGTAATACGTGCTCCCATTGCTGAGAAAGCTCTTGTCATCTTCGTAGACAAATGTGTCGGATGTCGCCTTGAATGAGGTTTTGATGTACTCATCGCTGTACGTAAGTGCCTCCTTGACTGAGTCCCATCGATAAATGGTGTAAGTTTCTCCTTCTTTCAGCTCGGTGGCGGTCAGAGTACCTCTGATTTCGTTTGGGTCCTCCCCAGAACGAGTGTCCGGCTCTCGCTCCCATGGGTCAATATGGAGAGAAGCAGGTGCTGCATCTACATTGTCAGCAAAGCCTTTGACAGCCCAACCGAACCCGTACGGGTTTCCGATGCAATAGTCATAATCCCCACAATCTGCTTTCTCCCCCGGTCCGGCCCATTCGCCAGCTAATGAAGACATAACTCTGTGTACTGTATTCACCCCTCCGTCGGTGAAGTGAAGCACAACATCGTCGTCGTAAACTTTGGTGTCGTTAAGCGGATGGTTACTTTGAATGCCGATGACGGGTTCAACGTGACCGTACATGCCTTCAGGTGGTGTGAGGTCATAGATAGGGTATTGTTGGCCGGACCACAGAATCATCCAAGCAACAGCATTTCCGTCGATCAACTGCTTCTTCAGCCAGCTAAGATAAGCGTCCGTTTGCGGCGTAGGTGTGTTGATATCATCGAAACCCTCATAGTCCAACTTTAAGTTTGTCCAAGCTTCATCGATGTTGCAGCTGAGTATTTCGTTGTCATTCCCACCGCACGGCGACGTGTGGTCTCGTACCTCTTGCTGACTAATCCAAGCACCTTTTGATAGAACTGCCCGTTGTGTGGCCCAGCTTCCGCAATATCCTCCCGCATCGTTCCACTGGTAACCCGGTTGAGAGGATGATTTTCGCTCGTATGGGAGATCAGGATCATCACACAAACCAGATGAACAGATGGTTGATTCTGAAATGCCTTGAGGCATCTTCATCGACGATGAAGACGCCGTCACCGCTGGTAACAAGAAAGAAATAGTTTTCAGCATGATAATTGATAGGGAGTTAAAAATTGTCGCCAGCTGCTCTGCTGAAGAATCCACCAACCAGAAATGTTACTGCAGTACTGCCTCCTTCGCGCTTAAAATCGCCCTTGAAGGTGTTTAAAATAAAGATGCTCGCGGTTCCCCGAAAAAAAAGGCGATGGAATTCTTCTCCACTTGTCCACCGTGCATAGTTCTTTTCTTCGTCACAACATGGCAAGTTTTTAGTTTGTTAAAACTGTTTCTACATTTTTTGGACATTCGCCATTTATCTACCTCATCGGAAGTCCGGTATTGGCAACCTGCGGCTTAGTTCCCTTATTTTCAAACAACAGGATTTGCTACGGTGCCTGTGTCGACGCTACCAAGATCGGTCATCTGGATTCTTTTCTTTCTTTCCTGCCTATCCGAATCCTGACTCCTCGCCCTTGCCACCAAAATCTCGATTCCAACACACAGCATGGAGGGAATCAACATGAGGAGCCACCGAATTGGCACGTATGAGACCCCGTAAATGAACCACGCGTGAGAGAATAGAAAGGCGGCAGCGAACTTAAGAGTAGAGGAAAAAATGAAGATTGCCATGTGCGTGCCCTTCATGGACGCCGGTATCCTACGAATCAGATAGCCTGCTACAGCTCGCTCTAACGTAACACAACAGAAACCAGTTGCGAGGTAACTGTTGTAAGGGAAGACAAGAACAGGAGAAAGGAAGAAGAGCACGTGAATAGCAGCGCTCAAGGGCCGGCCAAGCATAGACTGGCAGACGGATGAGGCGGCGTACGCAACACCCGGCGACGGCGGCAAGGGCAGCTGCCATCTCGATCTCTCCTTCGGATCCATCGCCTCGAAATTCAGCTTCGACTGCAGCAATAGGATTTCACGGAATGATTCAGACAGAAGCATTTTTTCAATTTGGACTCCTGTGCCTGCGTCGTCTGTAGTCGAGTGCCTACGGTCGCTGCTGTGGAAGATGGGGGGATCAAGGTCCTTCTCATCCTCCTCCTCCGTAAGGTCATCCTCCGTAAGGTCCTCCTCCCTTTTCAGCAGCTTCTTTGCCTTCATCTTCGCCTTCTTCGCATTCGTCTTTACCTTCCAGGCGATTTTTTTGGCGTCTCCGGAAAGGCCGTAGAAAAGGGGCAGCTGCGAGTACGTGAGAGCCGCAAGCACGACGATTCCGAACGCATCCGCCGTCCACTGGCTCCACTCCCAATCCTGGAGCACCGCCTCCCGCATCGTCAGAATGGAAGCCGCCCATGACATTGTGCGAATGGTTAGCAGCTCTGAGTCATTCAAGGGGTCTCCCATCCTCCTCGATCTCCTGTGAGAGATGTAGGGTCGGCGAAGAAGATGGCGTGTGTAGATTAAGTTTGTCGCAATGAAAACGGTAGAAAAGAACGATTGGGAAAATACAACAACTCCGGGCATGCAGCTGCCCTCGGCTACACCCAACGCGAGGAATTCCCCCGATATGATGCCAACAATCGACAAGATCTTTCTCCACACCGCCTTTTCTTCGTGCTGATACTCGCACGGAGTGTATTGCGTGCAAAAGGCAGCAATGTAGGGGCGGTTTTTGTTGATGTCCTCCCATGTGATTGCCGTCATATCCGTCCCCGTCCCCGTCCCCGTCCCCGTCCCCGTCGCTGCCGAGATTATTTCTCTGAGCACATCCCTGCGCAGAACCTTGAATTGCGAAGACGTGATCCTGATGGTCCGGTGAAGGACAAAGCTGATGATCGCAGCGGAGATCAACGAGAGGAAGAATCCTGATGACGCAGCGACGAAGACATCAAAATCCTTGTTTGCATCAACGTGGAACTTTTTAAAGTAACTTGTTAGCATCTGCGGGGGCCTCAGAGCGAGCGGCAAAACGACGATAGGAATGTTGATAGTAATCAGAGCCGCTGCCTTCTGTAATTTTGCGAATGTGGTTGGGGAGGCCCTGGCTTTAAACGCGGGGACTTTGTGCGCATTGCGGAGGAGGAAGGTAAGGAAGAAGAGGACAGCGAGCGCCATGTAAGAGCGGACGAAGTAGTACTCCTCGCTGATGGCCTGGAACCACGAAGTGCAGACAGGCTGAATCTCCACGGGGGCGCTTATTGTCAAAGCAATGCTAACCACGTTGCGGAACCACGGTGCCATGAAGGCTGACAGCTGAGCGAAGACCGTCAAAATCTGCAGCGCGGCGCTAATCTGCTTCAACCGGATCATGTCCTTGAGCCCGAAAGAGAAAGTGGGGAAGCGTATCGCGGTATACTTGTGCAGGGCGAAGACGATGCCGAAAATGGCGAGAATGAAGAAAGCGACTGAGGCAGGGAGCAGAAATGCCATTAAAATTGCCGAAAACGTGTTGCTGGGACACTCAACACACTTGTCGAACATTTCGACAGTTTTGTCCGGGCAGAGCGTGCACATGTTTTCGTAGGAATCGAAGCCGCCCAAGCAGCCGCCAAATGCCGTGCAGCGGGGGCAGGGTAGGCAAGTGAGATGAGTCCAAACGGGACCGTAATCTCCTGAGGACGCGCAGGCTTCGGCACGATCCTGATCGGCCATGCCGGCGCCGCAAGGAAAAGAAAAAAGGGGCGTGTCCACAAAGTTGCAGTCGACCTCCGCAAAGCCCGACGGTTTTCGAGTGCACCTCTCAGCGAGGGAGGTGGGGAAGGGACCGATGACGAGGGTGGAGGAAGCGTCCAGGGAAAAGAGGTTGTTCAGGTTGGAGAAGGATGAGGGGAGCGGGCCAGAGAGGGAAGTGCGAGAGAGCTGCACAAAGACCAGGGAACGAGGGAGGGACGAGATGGTGAAGGCCAAGTTTGTATTGTTGTATAGTTGCAAGATGCTCATGCTGGACAGTGCGGAGAGGGAAAGGGGGAATGGTGACGCCATGTCAGAGATCAAGTTGTTGGACGGGAGCCTAAGTGACGACACTAGACGGGGGGTGGTTTCATTGGCGTCCTGGCAATGGACGCCATACCAGTCGCAGTGGTGCGTCGAATTGGAGCCCCAATTTGTGGCGTTAATCCATGCTGACGGAGTTGTGGCTTGGTAAAGGTGCAAGAGGACATCTCGCTCCAGGGTCTCAGAAAGTGAAAGTGAATGGGAAAGGGAAGGGTGGAGCAGGACGAGGACGACGAGTAGGAGAACTAGAGCGTCCATTTTGCACAGACTACATGTGGTGAAGAGGTGGAGACAGAAAGAATGGGAGAAGAGAAGGGAGTTAAAATTATAGTGGAAAATGTGCGAAAATAAAATGAAAAAAATCCAAGAATGTTTCTGCATTTCTTCCACTTTTTCTCTTAAAATCGCTCGTGAGGAAGGTGAAAATAAAGATGATCGCGGTTCCACGAAAAAAGGTGATGGAATTCTTCCTCATGCGAAGTTCATTTCTTCGGAAGTCGTCCATCGGTATTGGCAACTTGGTCCCTGTCTGCCGCCACCGCCAGTCCACGGCCTGCTTCACGACGACTGCTTACTCTCCTCGGCAGACGATGGCAACCCAACGTTGTGGCAACATTGCTGATATATCTGAATTGGTAAAAAAACGAGATGCTGCCCGTACGATGGGAAACTTTAATGAAAGTGACAACATCCGTGATTTGCTCATGGACAAGTTTAACGTCCGAGTCGATGATAATCGAAGGGAATTTTGGGTGATGGGCAAGGAAACGGATGGCTCCTTTCAAGAAAGAAGCCACGGCAAGAAAGCTCGCGAGTGGAAGAACAAAAATTGGACAGTTTCGTTTGATGATCTTGAACATGACGAGGAATTATCGCACAAACTTGTGGAACTCCTGGAAAAGCGAGACAGGCACCGTGTGAAACGGGAGTACCAAGTAGCGGACGATCTCCTCCTGGAAGTTTCCTGTGCTGGGAAGAACCTGGATCTCTCCGTCTTCACTGACGATGAGGCAAAGATTGTTAGGTTGAGCTTGGCGAACACGGCGGCGAGTGGCGACGAAATAGCCGACCGTTGGTCTTGGAGAATCGACAAAGATGGCAAATTCCCGGCCACTCACACTATACTACCTGAACATCTACAGAAAAGCGTGCTGGAAATGCTTGATAAGCGACAGGAGATGAGAAAGCAGAGAAACTTTAAAGCAGCCGACGGTATTTTCACTACCCTGTGTAAGGAAGTGGCGAATTCGACGAGGGGGAAAGGCCAGCTGCGCGTCGGCGATAAGACAAAGAATATATCTGAGAGAAGAAGTGAGGCCTGGATATGGCTTAGTGAAGATGAATGGAGGAAAATACGCCAAAAGAATAAGCAGCGCCGGGAGAGCAGGGGCGAACAGATGAACCCATGAAATTGTAGATCTAGGGTAATTAATTGATAGTAAAACAGCAAGAGCACAGCAAAAACGAAACAAAATGTCCTATCGGTCGGTTATAACAATACACTTCTGTTCATTTTACATATTGTACAGTCTGCGAACAACACCCCCCACCACCCACCACCCACCACCACCACCCACCACCACCACCACCACCACCCACCACCCACCCCCATTTACGCACTAACGTGGAGCTTCAGCAAGAATGCCTCCTCGTTTTGGTCGTGCTCATCGTTGACAAAGAGGATGACCTCGTGAGTGCCGACCTCCTCGATGGGATGAAAGTGGAGCCTGAGATAGCCCACAGCACCTCCAGCGATATCCACACTTTCGTGCCTGGGCCGCATCAGACCCTCGTCACTAGAGAGCAAGTTGTATCTCCTATTCTTGTCCCACTGATTCATGAAACTAAGCTTCTTGCTCACCACACTGTCGACGGGGAGCTGAACGTCGTATACCTTCGTAACCACGGGTAGGTTGGCCGTGACATTCACCAACCACGCACAGACAAGTTCCTTTGTATCCAAATCGACCATGTGTATGTGGACCTTGTGCTGCCCTGCACTTCGCATCTTGAACCTTACGGCGGCTCTGTTGAACGCCCCCGGCACCAGCTGGAACGGTGCTGCCGGGTCAAAGTCCGTTTCTGCGGCGGCGCTGCAGTAAAGCTGCACTCGCCTGGCGAACTTGTCCCCTTGAATGACGAGCTCGCTGCTGGTACTCTGCCCGACACTCGCGTGGACATCCAGACGCAGCCTGCTCTGAACCACGACGTGCCAGCATTCGTGCACAACCCCCTGAAAGTGATCGTCGTAGACAATGATGTAGAACTCTCCCAGCGATGGGAACTTTCCACACCTGTACTTTATCATTACCTCCTGAGGGCTGCCAGGCTGGGCGCTTCCCCTCCAGTCAACCACCACCCGGTTCGAGTTCATCTCCACGCAGTGGACGTACTTGTGACCGCCATCCCCTCCCCCGTTGATGTCGTCGCTCTCATAGTCGTGCAGCCTCTCGTCGACGCCCCCTCCCAAAAGCTGGACCGTGCGCTTCAGAATCTCCCCCTCACTCTGAAAGAATCGGAAGTTTCTGTCGATAATCATGGGCTTGGGCTTAATTTTTAGCTCCAAAACGCTCGTGCAGTGGCCGTGGGTCGCGCTCACGAATTGGACATTCAAGTTTCGCTCTCCCTTGCTGCCGTCCCTATTCTGTGGGTCGATCGACAACATGGTGAAAGGTACGCTAACTCTCTCGTTAGGCTGCAGGCAAATTTGGTAACAGCTCCCTTTGCTGCCGTCCCCATCGATCATGTCGTGCTCGATGGGCCATTCACCGACGCTCCCAACGGCAGGGGCTACTCTCCTCCGCAGGTACATCCACTCGTCCGACGAAGTGACGACTCTCAGCTCTGGGTCATCGAAGACGATGTTGAAGCGCTCCTCGCTGCCGAAGGGGTTCTTCAGTTCATACTCGAAAAAGAGCGTGTGCCCGAAGCGCGGGCAAAGCGTGTACTGTGTGGTCAGCGATTGAGTAATCAAATTCCTCACGACGTTTTTCTTCTGCCCCTCTCGGTACCATTTGATCATGTTCAGCGCCTCCTTCTCGTCATTGAATGCGTCCATATCGCCGTCCCTCCTGTCTTGGAAGAGTTGAGGCCGGCGGTCCCTCAGCTTGGCCGCCCGCTTTCCACTGCTCCCCTTGAAGTTGCTCAGAGCGGCAAGCTGCCTCTCTCTCTGCTGCTTGTTGGAGCTGTTCGCGTCATTCTCGTCTGAAACACCGCCGCCGTCCAGTAAGCTCAAACCGAGCTCCATCAAGACCTGCACGAAGTCGCTTCGCATGATTGTTCCATTATTACTCGCATCGAATCGCCCAAACATTTCGTCCAAATCGACCACTCCCTGGTGGATCTTCTTCATGCAGGACCTCCTCAGCTTCTTCTCGGACTCTCGGATGTCCGGGTCGGAGCTGAACTTGTAGGGGGCTTCCTTGTCGGCCACATCCAACTCGTCCTCTTCCCCCTCATCCTCCAACCCTTCCTCTTCCTTCTCTTCCTCCGCCGCGGTAGCCTTGGAGTCAGAGTTCACAGCGCCGTTGCACAGAAATTCGAAGAAGGTCGCGACGTTAACCTCCGTAGAGCCGCTCTTTCCGCCCCGCGCCACCAGGCTTTTCACCTCTCCTTCCGTGGCCCTGATGCTACAAAAATCAAAGACCTCGACGACCTGCTTCGTCAGCGTCGTCGTTTTCTGATAGGCCCCCTTCTCGAGCACTGAGAAAACCTTCGACACCCCCTTGCCCCGCAAGCGCACGTCAGCACCCTGCAATATCTTCAAAGCCTCCTCCAATCCCACCTCGTCTCCTTTCCCCAGATCGAGGGCATTGCTGATTACCAACTTGGCCAAAGATACTGCCTCTGCCTTGATCTGCTTGTCTTGGTTGCGTGCCCCTTTAATCTTGTTGTCGAACCAATTCGTGAACGTCCTCACGTGGATGTCCGCTTCCTGGCTTCCGCCGCCATCTCCGTCCTTAAAACCCCTCCTGAGTACGTCCTGGCAGTCTTGACCGGCCAAATCCTTGGCCTCAAACACCTTGAAGCAACTACTCGACTGCATCATGTCGCCCAGTGCCTTCACCCAAGCAGCATAGGATATCGACTCGCGGCCATTCGCAAAGTCTTGCAGCGTCTGGTCTCCGCTCAGCTTCTTGCAGATTCCGTACAAACTTGCAACGGTCCACTCCGCCTCGGCGACCTTCTCCTCCTCGTTCATCGTCGCTTCCTTGACCGACTCCTTGAGCTCGTTCTGCTTCTCCCTTATCCAGCTCTTGAACTCCTTGAGGCTAATTACCTTGTTCTTGTCTTTATCGTAGCTTTCGCACAATTCGTCCGTCTCACTATTGCTCAGCTCCCCGAAATTACCCCCCAGAGACCGCAAAGCATCGCCGAACTCACTGTAGGTCATGTCACTGGTTTCGTCTTTGTTTATGCTCTTGAATAAACTGCTCAAACTCGTCCCGTTCTTCTCGGCCTTGGTGAAGAGTTCCAATACTCTTTTCTGCACAAGCGTGAGGGGAGCGACCGCGCTCTCATCGCCCTCCCCCGTGTCCTTCCTCCTGCGTGCCTTCTTGGTTCCAAAGGCACTAATGAACTCGCTCTCGGTGATCATTCCATCGTTATCATCGTCGAACCTTCTCATCAGTTCCTCCACTTCCTCCTGGCCAACCTGCTCAAACTGCCCGAGACTCTTCATGCCGATCTCCATGTCGCTCGCGTTGATCTTCCCGTCGCCGTCCGTATCGAAATGTCCAAAGCATTCCTCGATGGTGGTCCCCATTCCTACGGCCTTGGCCAAAATCTTCCTCAGCTTGGCCTCCACATCCGCGACGTAGTCTCTTCCCATGAAGCTCATGAACTCGGTCAATGACACGGTCCCATCGCTGTTCTTGTCGAACTCTTTCAGCACGTCCTGGACTTGTTTGTTTGTTAGGTCGCTAAAGACTCCAAGAGAGGACAGCCCCTCAGTGAACTCGTCGATTCTGATCTCGCCGCTTCCATCACTGTCAAAGTGAGCGAACGCCTTGCTGAGAGAGGTGCCCATTGTTTCGGCCTTCAACAAAATCGCCTTCAACTTGCTCTTCGCCGACTCCACCGGATCGTACTTCTTCCCCATGAAGGTCATGAACTCGAAAAGAGAAACCTTGCCGTTTCCGTCGCTGTCGAATTTCTTGGTCAAGCTCTTGAACTCCTTGTTCGTGAGCCTGCTGAAGGGCCCTAACTGGCTCAATCCGTCGCGGAATTCGGCAAGAGTGATCTCTCCTGAGGCATCCCGGTCGAAAAAACCGAAAATATCCTCAACGCTCTTTCCCATAGCCTCCGCCTTCTTCAAAATCTTCCGCAACTTGTCCTCCTCGGCGCTTTTCGGCTGCTTCTCCCTCACCCAATGGATAAACTCACTCCTTCCGATCATTCCGTTCTCGTTCCGCGGAAACTTGCCGCACAAAATCGCAATCTCGTCCCTTCTCATTCCGTCGAAAGCCTTGAGCCTCCTAAGTCCCTCCTCCAAATCGCTCGCGGTGATCTCCTTGTCCTTGTCGCTGTCCAGATAGTTGAAGGCCTCGTCAAGGCTCGTCCCCTGGTCCTCCGCCAAGGTTAGTAACCTCACTAGCCTCTTTTCCAGCCGAGCGACGTTCGGAACGTCAAGTAGCTCCATCAAGCCAGACGTTTTGTAGTTGATCCTCCCCTTCTCAGAAGCCCTGAATCTCTTGCACAATTTCATGAGCTCGTCGTAGGTCACCGTCTCAGCGTCTTCGGCCCCTCTCATGGATCGCCTGCCGTTACTCGCTCCCAAGTCGCCCCCATCAACGCCGAAACTCTTGATCATCTTTTTTAGATCCTTGTTGGACTCGCTAAGGGGCCGCGCACGGACTTTGTGACGAGCCGTGCCATTACCACCCCGCCTGGTCGACAATGCGGACATGCTTGCAGACAGCGTGTTGGTCCTCCAGTTGAGCTCGCCGCTAATTGTTCCGTTGTTCTCTAACACAATCTCGTCGCTAACCCCTCCCCCGACAGTATTCCCGCCCTTTCCTGTCTCCCCAAAGTTTGCCATCAAGACCTGCACCTGTCCAACCACCGGCCCTCCCCCGATACTCCCAGGCCGAACTCCAAGTGCCCCCCCATCTTCGGCCAGGCCCCTGGGGGTAACCACGTCGTACGTCCTTGCGACCTTCACGTGGCGCTTTCCTTGCCTCATCAACTTCTTCAAAGGGATGCCGATCGTGCCAATATGCATCAAGGCGTCAGCGTCCCAGACGTCCACGTACAAGCTCTTGGACTGCAAGTAAGACGCGTAGTTCTTCGCCTCCGAAAGCCCCATCAGGGAAAGGTCGAAACTAAACTTGAGCGTCTTGCTTGGGCTGTACTCAGTGCTGCTCCGTCCCACCTTTTCTCTGCACAAAACCCTGCTGACAGTGTGGTCACTGGCATCCTTCCGGTGGCTTTCTCTTAAAACAAGCCTTTCCGTTCTCGTCGGCTGCCGGTCATACAGCTGGAACGTGAAGTAGACGCTTGTAGGCAGAGGCGCCTTCTTTTCGCAGGCATTGAAAGCTGCGAACTGCAGGGTTATCTCGTGGCGAAGTTTTTCATCGTTGAGCTCCTTGTCAATGCTGTGAGAGTCGCCATCCGCGGCATTCACATCGTTGTATTCTTCCACGACCTTCTCGAAAAAACCGTGTCTACCCAAACGACTCCTCTGGGCCCTGGAAAGCTCATTAGAAAGAGGCTGTCCCCCCATAGCCCCGGCGGTAGAGTGCGGGTTGTAATTGTTTGTGGTGTAACCAGCCTCAAAGCCCCCCCCAGAATTTTGGTGGACAGTTGAGGAATAGTGAATTGGGGCAGTGAGAGCCGCACCCGCAACCCCGGACTTCTCCCTCGGCACGTGTATACCCTGCCTCCACCCGTCCCAGTCTTCCTCTTGGATGCTCGTCAACGGCTGCGCGTCGTTGAGTGACTTGCGGTTCTTGCCCTTGGTGAGCTTCTTGTGTTTCCTGCCAAAGGAAGCGGAGCGCCTGTTGGAGGCCCCCGTGCGGAGGACGAGGAAGTTGCTGAAGGAGTCGCCGGAGACTATACTAGACTCGAGGTCGCTGTCGTCGTCGCTGTCGTCGTCGTGCTTCTTCTTGTGCTTCTTCTTCTTCTTCTTCTTCTTCTTCTTGGGTTTCTTTTTGGGTTTCTTGCTCTCTTTGACGTCTTCCTCGCTGATATCCTCGCTGCTGCTCTCGTCCTCCTCGCTGCTCGTGCTGAATGTCGTGCTAGCTCTGCTCTCCGCATCGCTAACGACGCTCTTGTCTTCGGCGTCACTATCCCCCCCAATCTCCCCGTCTTCGTCCTCACTCTCGTCGTCATCATTCGCCGGGGTCTCATCCTTGAGCTCCTTTCCCTTCCTATCGTACCCCTTGAGGTTGAAACGCACCTTGACCCTATCCACCTCTTCCTCGCCATCGTCCCTGTCCCTTGGGTTGAATATGTGGTCTGTTGTGAAGATTCTAGCCCTCGCGTCACACAGCAAGGCCAGGTCCACAGCATTTTTGTCGTTGGATTTCTTCTCCGTATTCCTCAGTCTCAATATCTTGCCGTCGAATGGGGTATAAGCCTGTGCGCCGATGACGACGGTGTAATTTTCTGCTGTAGTCGTCTTTCCGGATCGAACCTCCTGGGAGTGCCCCTTGACGGAGGCGTGGGCAGGTCGAATGACGTACTCGAGGATTGAGACAATCGCGCAGTTCTCCTGTTTGTAGAAGTTCTTCATGGCATACTTGGATTCCATGCTGAGAAGCTGGTCGTCGTCTTCGCCTTCTTCGAGTTCAATCTCGTTCCAGCCCTTTCCAAGAAGAGTACGGCCGTTGTGTAAACCGAATTTCAGTTTCCTCTCAATGATCTTGGCACGCGATTTGTCATCTTTGGCCTCTTGCTGTTTCCTTAATTTTTTCCCCCCAAAGATTGTAGTTTCCTCCCTATAAATCTCCTCGCTGGGCATCCCGTCGGACAAACTACTGAGGAGCGATCGCTCGTATTCCTCCCTCTCGGGGATGTTGATGACAATTGAGCTGAACTCGAGTTTCGCAGTCGGGGCCATCTTAGGCCTCAAGACCGGGCTAACATACCAAGCCTTCTTGGTGCCGCTGACTGTGCCTCCCAGGCAGGGCGCCTTGACGGTCCCTCTAGCATCCGGCATCCGATACTTTTGGATGTCCAGGCCCGAAACATTTTCAGAGGCTGACACGAGCTCATTGGGGCGCAAGACAGGCGTGGATTGGAGTAGCTTGGATAGCTTGGAGTGGGTGCCAAGTTTGTACATTATGCGAGTGCCGGGGAGGGCAATCTGCAAAGTCGTTGTTACGGTCGTTGAGTTAGTTTTTTTGTTGCTCTCTTATCCCCCTCTCCCTCTCCCTCTCTCTCTCTCCATCTCTCTCTTGTGCGAAACCAAACAACCAACCATAACTTACCTCATCGAGCTTGTGATAATCCTCCCTCGTCAAGAATCTCAGTTTCCTAGGAGTTCCTCCGTATACCTTTAGAGGTATGAAACCTTCCTCCCCCCCCTCAACTCCCCCCACGTCCTTCAGAGTGACGTCTCCAAAGGGCTGCAGAGTAGCCCATCCACATCCATACTGCCCGATCGTGACGTTTGTTGTGCGGTGGTATTCCGTCGCGACAAGTTCGATGACGGCAAAACAGTTGGGATCGGAAAGGTAGGAAGACCAGTAGATCATTTCGTTGGTGACAAGGGAGTTCTTCTTGAGGGAGGAATCATCAAATGTACTACCCATCCAGGTGCTGCCAAAGAAGCGCTTACTGACAACGTGGTAAAATGACATAGAAAGGGAGTATTTTAGAGAGTGGGAAGGGTGGTTGGCGAGGCGGAGCGGGAGGGGGGGCGGAGTGGGGAAGTTCTCAATTTTGTGGAGGTTCAGGGTGAAGGCAGTTAGGTGGGGGGAAGTCTTGGGGGAGATAGACTGGGAAATGTGTGTATTTGGGGGAGGAAGCGGGTTAGGAACGGTGAGAGTCAATTGTGTGCGCACGACAAAAGTGGATTTTGGCGTTCGAAACATCCTCCTAAAGTGTAGGTGGCTTGTCTGTCTCCACAACTTGGTACAAGTCAATAAATGGGCCTCGCTGCATGGAAATTTGAAACGTCTCCGCGCCTTAAACACAACTCTCAAGACGCTTCGAGTAACCAACACCAGTAGAACTGTGCAACCCGTCATGTGGGCATTTGAAGAATCGACGGACTCACCTCTCCTAGATCATCCAAGGTCAGCAAAACTTTGCGTTTGGCAAAAGTCAACCATCGTCGGAGACGGGCAATCTCCTTCTTCTTTCCTTTTGGAACTTTGCTGTTTACAGCGTATGCAAGTTGGGTTATCTTGTTTGTGTTGGCATGGGCGGATTTGGGAGCCTTGTTGGAGGTAGTGGGCTCTTCTTCTTCCTCGGATTCAGATCCCGAAGAGTCAGAGTACTCAGACCCTGACTCTTGCTCACTACCAGAATCATCATTGCTGGCAGATCCCTCGTCTTCGGAGTCTGAATCGTGACGTTTTCTAGCCATAATCTTGTTTATACTCTTGCTTTCAGTTTTCCCTTTTTGATTTCAAAAAAATTTCGGTCTTTCGTCTTTCGTGCCCCGGATAAAAATTAATCGCTTGTTTGGTATGAAAGTTTAGTTTCTTATGTGGCTTCTCTTTTTTGGAATTCAAGCTGTCACGTTCTTCGTGGGCTCGGCTCTTGGTTCCGCCCCCATGCTCTCTTAACCCAAACCCCGGACTCAGGTGGAATAACAAAAGAAGAGACAGAATCAAAAAAACAACTGCTGCAAGTCAAGTAAATGGGCCTGCGTCGTGGTCAGAACTTGTTACCCCTCGTGCCAATAATAAAGTAGATAAGCAAAATAAAAAGCACAATTCCTAGCAATTCCACGCATTCATTTTTTTCTTATTTTTCGCCCTTCTCGACCTTCTTCTGCTCGCGCCGGGCATTCTTGGCCCTAGCCCTCAGCAACCTGGCCTCCTTCTGGTCGTCAAGGAGCTTCTGTTTTGACTTCACCTCCTTCATGTGGTGGATCTTCTCCATAAGCACGGTCTTGTTCTTAAATTGGTTTCCCTTGGCAAGCCTGCAATTGAAATGATAGCAAAAGGCAAAAATGTGTCACATGTGATTGTTAGTAATCATTCCCCGTTGGTTGGCGTACGAATGATTGTGGAGGCGTGGCAGGGTTGTCTGGCCCATACGCCCCTCCGTCCCGCATCTCTGCGGCGGGGAGCGCCTTGATGTAGCCCGAATTCCTCCCACTAATGGGGGTGCGTTGCAGAAGCAATACTGGTGGTTATTGCTCCGCCCACAGGTAGGCAGCAGCCCCTTCTTTCCCCACCTACAAAGTAAAGCGGTTACTTACATGTAAAGCTCGTGGTAAATGTGCTTGTCAATCTTCTTGGCGTCCCTGTATTTCCTGAGCATTCGCCTGAGCACCCTTTGCCTCCTCATCCACACCACCTGGAATGGCAACCTAGCGTTGGCAGTACCAGTCCTCTTACCAACACCGGTGTGACGGCCCTTTCGCACGGCCTCCTGGCGAGCTTTCACCCTGGAGCGACTGTGGACCTTGTAAGGGAGCTTCATCACATTCCCGTCCTTGATCTGCTTCTTGATGTTGGCACGGCTGTTGGCCAAAGCGACCTCACCGACCTCACTGGGGTCGATCCATACCTTCCTCTTTCCGCACTTAAGCACGGAGGCAGCGAGGCGCTTCTGAAGACGGAGAGTGACCATTTTTGTAATATACTGACTGTGGGAACATGGGTTAGAAAAATGATAGAGAAAAATGGATTTTGGGTAGTTTTTTGGATGGTGTGTGGCTATTCAGCGCAACAAAAACGGTGCCAGGGCAGCTTATCCACGATATTATACCCGAAAACGCATTTATAAAGCGATTTATTCACCACAAGATGACTATCAGCCCTCGCAAAGCGCGTTCGCGAAATAGTGGGCTGACCAATGGTTGTCCTGTGTGAACTCCACACAGCGTTATTAGGATTAAAATCGAGCCTGCAGCTGACAAATACATTAATTGGAACTCTACTTCCACATAAACCGCGTACATACAATATCCATGCAGCAACGCCCCACGGCAAACATGAGCTGCCAGACGACTGCCAGAGGCCGGGCACGACAAGTGTACCGCATTTCAGATTTATTTCCAACGCATCACCACCGCTAGCAGTATGTACCGCCATAAGCAAGTTTTCATAGACGCCCAGGATTTCTACGTACCGTTAACAAACTATGTGACTTTGTGAGGCCTGTGTCAAAACGAATGATAAGTACAGTCTTAATCGTCAAATTTTCGCCCAAATTTTTGCCTCCTGCACGGAGAAAACGCTCATTGGAGCCTCTCGAAGGATATAAACAACCTGCGACCGTAAACAAACTACCCCAATCCGGCGATGTTGCCCTCCCTCCTCCTAATTAAGCTCCTTACCCTCCTCTCCGTTTCCCCTTACGCGACGCCCTTTTCGATTCGATCGGTAGGAACGTGTGTTCTTTGCCAGCCCCATGCCTCAAGCACCCTCAAAGCGGGATCTACATTGTACGATAAAATATATGCCGAGCATTTGATTCCCTCGTCGTCTGATAAGGAATTCACCCCGCTGATCTACATCGATCGACACCTAATCCACGAGGTAACGTCTCCGCAAGCTTTTGAGGGGCTGCGATTGAGCAACAGGAAGGTTCGTCGTCCTGACTGCACACTGGCTACGGTTGATCACAATGTTCCCACCTCTGACAGGAAGCAGCTCCTAAGCGTGGAGGATTTTATCTCGGAGACGCAGTCAAAGACGCAAGTCCTGGAGCTGGAAAAGAATGTGGATGCGTTTTCCCTGAAGTATTTTGGTCTTGGGGACTCCCGCCAAGGAATTGTGCACATAATTGGCCCTGAACAAGGCTTCACCCTTCCTGGTTCCACTGTAGTGTGCGGTGACAGCCACACGGCCACACACGGGGCTTTCGGTGCATTGGCTTTCGGGATCGGGACCAGTGAGGTTGAGCATGTGCTAGCTACGCAGACTCTCGAACAGACGAAGTCGAAGAACATGCTGATTGAGATTACGGGGACCATTTCGCCTTCAGTGAAATCCAAGGATATTGTCCTCCACATCTGTGGGGTGATTGGGACAGCTGGGGGAACGGGGTGTGCTATCGAGTTTGGTGGGGAGGGTGTGAGGGCATTGAGTATGGAGGTGTGTAGCCAGCGCGAGTGGACGGGTGTGTTGTTTTTTGTGTTTGTGTTTTTTCTGTTCATTTCATCTCATTTCTACCCTTGTGCTCACCCTCTCCTCTCCTCTCCACAACGACCACAAACATAACGCAGGCACGGATGTCCATATCGAACATGGCGATTGAAGCAGGTGCACGTGCCGGCCTGATCGCTCCAGATGAAACTACCTTCGAGTATTTGAAAGGTCGTCCTATGAGTCCATCGCCAGGACGTGAGTGGGATGAGGCCTTGGAGCACTGGAGGACATTGAAATCCGATCCAGACGCAAAGTGGGACAAAGTTGTGACTATTAAGGCTGAGGATATTGAGCCGAGTATTACGTGGGGGACGAGTCCTCAAGACGTTGTAAATATTAATGGCAAGGTCCCTACCACAGAATCCAGCTCTGATCCAGCCCGCCAAGCTGCCATAACTCGTTCACTCGACTACATTGGTCTGTCACCGGGGGGGATGCCCATCAAGGGTGTTCCTATTGATAAAGTATTTATCGGGTCGTGTACGAATGGAAGGATTGAGGATCTCAGAGACGTCGCTGCAATCGCCTTGGGGAGGAAGGTGAAGGAGGGTGTGGACGCTATGATTGTGCCAGGTCAGTCATTTCGATATAATAGTAGATCTAACGAGGCGGATCAACGAGGCGGATCAACGAGGCGGATCAATGAGGCGGATCAACGAGGCGGATCAACGAGGCGGATCAACGAGGCGG
>Ga0115554_1001385_pt1 | contig 17126 bp, 21 predicted proteins | sample COGITO_mtgs_1104_3_FD_87283 | JGI IMG/M metagenome (GOLD analysis project Ga0115554, IMG submission 87283) | Pelagic marine microbial communities from North Sea - COGITO_mtgs_110404 | ecosystem: Environmental > Aquatic > Marine > Epipelagic | place: Germany:Helgoland, sampling site Kabeltonne... | reverse complement strand
TAGACATGAAATAAATCTTCACTCCAAAGGTACAATAAAGCTTTTCTCTTTGTTATCAACACCATTAACATTATCATATTTCTTTTTTTATTTAAATTTTAAAATAGAGGGTATGTATATAGTGTGTTTATAACGAGAAGAAAAAAAGAATAGAAAAGATCTGTAATAAATAAAAAGAAAAGAATAAACACCTTTTCTCTCTTTATTTACATTACTAAATTGTGAAAATCAAAAAGTTAGTTTGTTTTTAAACAACGGTTAATAACACTTTTTTGGTATAAAAAAGAGAAAATAGTAGACCTGTTATTGTTCATATCCTCCTTTTTTTTGAGGAGATCGTTGGATAAAAAAAGATTGTTTTTTTCTACACTCTACACGAATTTTTATAACAATCAAAAAATTAAAACGGCGTGCCTATTTTATAAATGTTTGTCAACAAAAAATGAATAAAGTTGCGAACCGTTTGTGAACAAAGAGACGATCTTTTTCTATTTTTATATGAAACTCAATACGATGAAAATAAGTATAGGTAACGACCATGCGGGCCCAGACTACAAAGATGCTATAGTAGCAGTTCTGCAGGCGGCCGGATATGAGATAAAAAATCACGGTACAAATACAACAGACAGTGTGGATTACCCGGATTTTATTCACCCCGTAGCAAAAGAGGTTAGTACAGGAGAGACGGCTTTAGGTATTATTATTTGCGGGAGTGGCAATGGCGCTGCAATGACCGCCAACAAATACAAGAAAATTCGTGCGGCTTTATGTTGGAACAAAGAACTTGTCGTTTTGGCGCGACAGCACAATAACGCCAATATTTTAAGCCTACCGGCACGTTTTTTATCAATTCCCCAAGCTATTGCAATGGTAGAAGCCTTTATAAATACCGAATTTGAAGGAGGAAGGCACCAAGGAAGAATAGACAAAATACCCTGCAGGTGATGGTCACCTTTTCCATTAAAAAATTTGATGTATTAACTCGTAATGAACTCCACGATCTCTATGCCTTGCGTGCTGCGGTTTTTGTTGTGGAGCAGGATTGTGTTTATCAAGACATTGATGGTAAAGATCAAGATGCATTTCATGTGCTTGGAAAACAAGGAGACAAATTAGTAGCCTATGCTCGTTTGTTAAAGAAAGGTGTCTCCTACACCGACTTTGTTGCAATCGGACGTGTAGTTGTTGCTGATGCCCACCGAGGCAAGTCAGTAGGACACGACTTATTTCGTTTTTGTTTACAAGATCTACAACACCGATATCCAAAAGAAGACATAAAAATTTCGGCACAAGCACACCTTGAGGAGTTTTATAAAAAACACGGATTTGAAAAGGTTGGGGAGTCTTATTTAGAAGATGGAATACCGCACATTGGAATGATCAAAAGATCAAGCTAATTAGGGGTTTTTATTTAGTAATTGTGATGCCTCTTCTAAGAGCGCCTTGGTTTTTGGTGTTGTTTTCCCCGTGTAAAGGATCATACATTCACCTCTAAAACCGAACTTCTGATCGTGTTCGAGTTGTTTGACGACGGATCGGAGCTGCCTCTTAATACGATTTCGATCTACGGCACGGTTGAAATTTCTTTTAGAAACCGATACCCCAATGAAGAGGTCTTTAGAGCCAGGGTTTTCCGACAGCCGAAGCAATAAATTTTTCGTTTGAAAAACAGCCCCTTTTTTAAAAAGGTAATCGATCGTAGTTTTCCCTTTTAAGCGTTTTATTTTGAAATCACTCAGCGGCTGTGGGTGCATAATAGTTGTTGCTTTTGTCAACGTCGGCCATGAGATTGCTAGGATCTATAACAATTGCTTCAATCGCATCCTTTGAATGGTTGATTTCCAAGCGGTATTTCAAATCAGCCCAAGCCCAATCAGGGTGAACTTCCCTATTTAAAGGATAGGTATTTTCTTTTTCTCCCCGCATTAATGAAATTGGTATGTAGTGCAATTCGTTTTGACCGTTTTTTAATACAACCAGAACTTCTAGCGGCATTGGCATTACTTCTCTGCGTTCCAATTGAAGAATTGTGGTCGTACCATTTTCTTTAACTTCTGATAAAGCATAGTCAATTTTATTTGTCGTTTGAGTCCAATCCGTTAAATACCATTGCAACTGAAGGCCAGAAACCCGCTCCGCAATTCTTCTAAAGTCATTGGGCAAGGGGTGTTTAAACTTCCATTCGGCATAGTAGGTTTGTAAGGTTTCAAACAGTTTTTCAAACCCAATTATGTAGCCGAGTTGCCCAAGAAAAACGGCTCCTTTACTGTAGGCACTGCGCTCGTAGGCATAGTTGTGATAAAAGCGGTTCGCGTTGGTGCTTTGCGGCATTTCTCCACCCGAAGCGGCCAACCGGAAGTACCCTCGATAAGAACCTTCTAGAGGAAATTCTCTGTTTTGTTTTAAAATCTCATTTCCCGCAAGGCTAGAAATAAAAGAAGTAAACCCCTCGTCCATCCACTCATGTTTGGTCTCGTTAGTCGCTAAGACATGTTGAAACCAGGAATGAGCAAGTTCGTGAGCCGTAACTCCAAAAAGAGAATTGTAACTTCTTCCTCCTGTTATCAAGGTAAGCATGGCGTATTCCATTCCCCCGTCACCTCCTTGAACAACAGAATATTGTTTGTATGGATAAGGGCCTATTTTTTCGTTGTAGTACGCCATCATTTGAGCCGTATGGGGTTGTAATTTTTTCCAATTATCAATGATTTCAGGATTGTTTTTATAGAAAAAATGAAGCGTGACACCATCAGGCCCTGGGTGCGTATCATGAATATACTCAGGGTCGGCAGCCCAAGTAAAATCATGTACTTGTGGCGCAACAAAATGCCAAGTAATTTTACCTTTTTTGCTTTTGGCTTTTTTGCGGTCGGAATATCCTTTACCGATCTCATCGGCGTTTTGTAGATACCCACTTGCCGCAACCATAAATTCTTTATCTAAGGTGATTTTCACATCAAAATCCCCCCATACTCCATGGAACTCTCTGCCTGTGTAGGGATCAGCGTTCCAACCTTCCAAGTCGTATTCCGCCATTTTAGGATACCATTGTGCCATAGAAAATGCAACTCCTTCGGCTGAGTTTTTACCCGCGCGGCGAATTACATCGGGAACATGCCCCTCAAACTCAAGCTTAAAAGTCGACGACCCCCCTGGAGGTATTGGCTCGTTTAAAAGCACCTCTAGTATGGTTTCAGAATTTACAGTTTTCACGGCCACCCCGTCCTGTGTTAGGTTTGACACGTTTAAAAACCCCTGTTGTTCTTTTGTCAAGCTGTCCAAATCTACTTTAAAACGGGTATTGCGATCGGGAGAATTTTTTAGTCTTATTGCCATTTCACTGCCAGGCTGGAAGGCGTTGAAATACAAATGATAAAACACCTTGTAAAGTGTTTCAGGAGAGTTGTTCGTGTACACCAAAGACTGTGTTCCCGAATAGTTTGCAGTTACGGCATCTAGGGAAGCCTCCATCGTGTAATCGATGGCCTGTTGCCAATATTGTGCATTGCTAAGAAAAGAGGCTGCAAGAAGCAGCGAAAGAACGAAATGTTTCATGATAAATTTGTTTTTTTTGACAAACGGTAGTTTATCACCTGCTAAAATAAGAATCCAAACGATAATGCCCCTTCATTCGGACGCCTTTTTCGGTTTGTTTAAGGGTGATTAGTTCGTGATGGGGGTCGTGTTCAAGAAATAAAAGGGTTTCTTTCTGAGCGGCTTCTTCCAAAAAAAGGGTTTTTTCTTGTAGTGTTAACAGGGGTCGGGTGTCATAACCCGTCACATAGGGGATGGGAAGATGCCCAACGGTAGGTATCAGATCTGCCGCAAATACAATTCGCTTGCCTTGATATTCGATTACAGGAAGCATCTGTTTCTCAGTATGCCCATCGACCAAGTACACAGCAAAAGGAAAAGGCGTTTCTGTGAGTAAAGGACCTTTTCCTTCGACAAACTTCAGTTGACCACTTTCCTGAATAGGGAGGATGTTTTCTTTTAAAAAGGAAGCTTTTTCTCTAGGATTGGGATTTGTCGCCCAGTCCCAATGCGCCTTGTGTACCCAAAAGGTAGCGTTTTTAAAAGCGGGTTCTAGCACCCCTGAGGAGGAGTTTTCGATTGCCCCGCCACAGTGATCAAAATGGAGGTGGGTAAGAAAGACATCTGTGATTTCATCTCGATGAAAACCCGCTCTGTAAAGTGACCCGTCTAAAGAATGGGTTCCCCAGAGGCTGTAATGACGAAAAAACTTCGCGTTTTGTTTGTTTCCCATACCCGTATCGATCAAGATCAAGCGATTCCCTTCTTCTACAAGTAGGCAGCGGCTTGCCATTTCAATTTGGTTGTTTGGGTCGGCGGGATTAGTTCGCTCCCATAGCACCTTGGGAACAACACCAAACATGGCTCCACCATCTAGTTTAAAGTTTCCGGCCTCAATGGGGTAAAGTTTCATTAATTTTTTTTCTCTTTTTCGAGACGGTTTGCCAAGTCATGGGCAAAGGTCAGCATTATTTTTACTTCTTGAAGACTAGACAATCGGTTTTTTCCTTTGATTAGAATTTTTTTTCCGTTGGACTCAATATGAAAAAAGGGATGGCTTTCAAAAAAATAAATGATTTCTGAAGAAAATAATTTACGTATGGCTTGATTATCGTTTCCGCTTAGATGAAACCGCTTAGAAAAATCAGGATGTTCGTCAAAATTAATGTCGTTGAAACCAGCTAATTGATAGAATGCAGTTTTAAAATTTTCTTTATCTAGGACAAAAACCGGGAGCTCAACGGGACTCTTAAAAAGAACAAAGGTGCTTTTTAGGTCTTCTTTAGTAATAAAAGCCCCTTCAGAATAGTATAAGTCAAAAACAGAAAATTTGTTGTTTTGATCGCGTAGCGAATTCAGGCTATAATTTACAGTTTTGGAATCGAAAAACAAAAATCCGTTCAATCCTTTGGGGTTACTGTCGATCACTGAAAGGTATTCCCAGCCTTTTTGTTTAGCAAATTCTCCCAAATCTTTTTGTCGGTTGGTCAGCGCGTTTTTTAATCCAATTAATGTGTTAATTGGCAAACTTTTACGAACAGAAAAAGGATGATCGGTTTCAGAGGCGTGAATGTCTAACCCGATGATTTCAAAAACCCCATTTTTTCTTTCAAAAGAGCGGTGATAATCTTGAAGCCCCTCCATAACAGTATGATCTACAAAATCACACAAAGATAAATCTACAATAGCATGTTCTGCTTCGGGAATTTGATTTAATTTTTTCTTTAACCTGTAGAAATTCAAAAAGCTGCAAAAGTTTTTAACACTTACATAGTAATTTCCTGACTGCTCTTCTCGAAACATCAATACGTTGGGCTTAAAAATATTTAAAGTAAAGAGTAAAAGTGAATTACTTAAAAACAAGTGAGTAAAAAAAGTAAAGAGAACTCCAATGCTGATTCCTACTATCAGATTGCTTAAGAGAGTTGTAACTAGAGTTATCAAAAAAATTAACGCTTGCTCTGGCCCAATTTTATAAACTCTTAACAGGTTTTCTGGCGTGGCCAGCTTATATCCTGTATAAACGAGAATCGCGGCCAAAGAGGTCATCGGAATCATCTTTATTTGGTTTCTCAACAAGACTATGAAGAATACAAGAAAAGCCGCATGAAAAAAATTTGCAGATCGGTTTGTTCCACCGTTATTGACATTTACTGAACTTCGAGCAATTACGGTTACTACATTAAGCCCCCCCAGAAACCCACTTATGATACTTGCTAATCCCAAGGCGCGGAGGTCCTTGTTGACATTAGAACGCCTTTTCTTAGGATCTAATTTATCTACCGCTTTGATGCTCAAAAGCGACTCAATTACAGCAATAAGGGTTATGGAAAAAACAACACCAATAAAATTAAAATCAAAGATTTTATCAAATAAAGGAATTGGAAAACTTGAGATCAGGTTGTCGGGAATCTTAATGAGCAAATCCTGACCGATTGGTAAAGCTTGCTTTAAAACCAAGCGGTAGTAATATCCTATTCCAACAGAGGCAACCACCACCCACATAGGGGCTGGGATCAATTGAAAATAGGAGTTTCGAAATCGGCTGTACAAAAATAAAAAAACTAAACTTAAAAACCCTAAAACTCCTGCAAAAGGATGAACAGCCAGAAAGGTCAGGAAGGAATCGGGAATTGCCAGGAGCTGTTCTAAGGTGCTTCCGCCCACTGAACGAATTCCCAACATGATGTGAAATTGTTTAGCGAGAATTCCCAAACCAATAGCCGCTAGCATTCCTTGAAGTGCAGTGGCAGGGAAAAATTCACTCATTGCCCCCATTCGCAACAAACCAAAGACAAAAAGCAGGACGCCTGAAAGAATTATTGCGGCAAGTGTATACAAGTACCCTTGATACAAATCACCCTCTCCTAGAGTAGAAATGGACGCCAACAAAACAATCACTAAGCCGTTTCCAGGGCCTGCAATAGTTACGTGTGAACCTCCAAAAAGAGAAACAACAAGCCCTCCTACTACTGCAGCAATAATACCCGCCAAAGGGGGAGCTTCAGAGGCTATGGCCAATCCTAGACCAAGAGGGAGGGCAACCAGCGAGACAACAAAACCAGAGAAGAGGTTCTGAGGGAACTCTTTGACAAAAGCATTATCTTGTTTAACCATGAGAACCCGATTGAATGATTAAGACGTCCGTAGGTAATTCTGCTAAGATATGTTCAATATCTTTTGGAAAAAAACGAGCCAAAAAACCTAAATTTTCTTGTGCATTCATCACTAATAGATCTGCCCGCACTACACGAGCGTAGTGTCCAATGGAATATCCTCTGCGACCAAAAATGCTTTGAGTTTCCCATTGAAGCCCAACTTTTTGAGATAATTGAATTTTTTTGACTAAATCCTCTACGCGGATTTGTTCTTGTCTGTTAATTTTTTCTTTTTTCAAGATGGACCGTCTCAAACTTTTATCATCGTTTACATCAACTGCAACCCGGTTTTCGCTAATTTCTTCTACTAAGGTTATTTTTTGAGACCCTAGAGCACCACCCACAAAGAAAGAAGCTTCAACGGTATCTTGGGTTTGAGGGCTGTCAAAACCGTTAACTACAATATGTTTGCACGGATGGCGATCTACGGAGGGATTGAGCATTAGCAGTACAGAACAAGGTGAACCTCGAGTCAGTTTTCGAGCGATAGAGCCTAGGTAAAATCTAAACACATTTTCTCGCTTTAAGGCTCCTATCAGGAGCAGGTCTACCTTAAAGTCCAAGCACATTTGGTGTAATACCTGAACTGGCGCACCTTGGATCCAATGGATTGATATGGATTTGGGTTTTTCAGGACATTCCTCTAAAAGTAGTTGAAAAACTCTTTTTTTTTCAGCAGTTTCTTTACCTACATGAACAAAAAGTAAGGATGCTTTAAAACAAGAAGCCAAACGTATCACCTCAAAAACATTCGCCTTAAGCGAAGGAGAAAAAGCAAAACCAAAAAGTAAGGTTTTAAAAGGATGAAATGCCATAGTTTAGAACGTTATTGATCTATATTTTTATATAGCTAGGAATATATAAATTTTTTTGAATTAAGCCCTATTCTAATTCAAGAATCCATCTGTAAAGCAAATCAGGCCATTCCTCTAAAGCCCCTTTGCCACGCGCTAAAGCATAGCCGTGCCCGCCCTTTGGGAAGAGGTGCATTTCTACAGGAACCTCATTTTTAATTAATGCTTCGTAGAACAGTAGGCTATTCGCAACGGGAACGGCCTTGTCATCTGCACTGTGAAGCAAAAAAGTGGGAGGGGTAGTGGCATTAACCTGTAAGTTATTTGAAAAATATTTGATTTGTTCTACTGTAGCTTCTTTCCCAATTAAACTGTTTTTGGAACCGCCGTGGTAGTGTTTTTTATCAAAGGTAATCACGGGATAGAGGAGAGCCATAAAATCTGGACGTGCGTTGATTTGATCTATCGGATTTGTGGAATTGGGAAGCGTGTTTTCTAGGTAATGTGTACCCAGTGTAGATGCCAAGTGTCCTCCTGCAGAAAACCCCATGACACCTACTTGATCCGGATTTACATCCCACTTTTGGGCGTGCTTTCGAATCAAACGAATCGCTCGTTGAGCATCTTGTAGCGGTGCCCATTTAGGGTCGATAATTGAGGGAGAATTGGGGAGCCGATATTTGAGAACAAAGGCGGCAATCCCCTTAGCGTTCAAGGCTTTAGCAAAATCAGTTCCTTCCCAGTCATAGGCCAAAATACGATAACCTCCTCCGGGGCAGATCAATACCGCTTTTCCCGTTCGGATACTTTTTGCCGGCAGGTAAATTTCAAGTGTAGGGTTTTGTACATTTTCGATTCGAAGAATATCGGTTTCAATGCGTTTTTCTTTTTCCTGACTTTCTCTTTGGTTGGGAACCCCTTCGGGCCAGAGGGGTTGGATTTCTTGACTCGAAACTTCAGTATAGGGGAACAAGAGCATAATGCAAACAAACAAACGGGTCATAAGGATTCTTTACTTAAAAGTACAATTTTTTAATGTAATTTATTATCCCCAAAAGAGCGATGCTTTAGTAAAAAAGAAAAATTAAAATCCCAAAAAACAAGAGCGCGAAAAAATGCGTAATTCCTAAAACGGGCCCGGATGTTAAGTACGGTTTTAACAAGGGGATATGTAAGAAAGCTTCATTTATTCCGCCTCCGATCAACAGATACTAACTAACGGTCATGCCGGTCAAATCAAGACTTAACCTATAACGAAAGGGTTTTCTTAGGAGCACGCCATACCCCAGAAATAAAAATAGAAGCGTTAACACAACCAAACTGTGAGGAAAAAACCATTCCCCAAAAGCCTTGTAAAAAAAGTGATGAGGTATTGGCGAGCAACATGGAAATAAAATAATAACGCCCTAATTTTTTATGAAGGAAGCTTCCCTTTTTACCAAAAAGGATAAAAGCACCAAGGCGGTAAAGCTACCGCAGCGGTAACCGTATGTAAAAGACTAATGAAAGCAGACGTTTTTGTAGGTGGTTGTTTGAGAAGAAATAAAGGGTTAGAGGTGTAAGTATTTTTTTAAGTTTTTGACATGCGCTTCAAAAGCGTTAACTCCCTTTTGGGTAACGGAGCAATTGGTTTCAGGGTACTTTCCTTTAAAGCCCTTATGGATATTAATATACCCCCCTTGTTGAAGTTTTTCAAGCTGGACGCTGAGATTTCCTTGGGTCGCATTCAGTTCTTTTTTTAAGTACACAAAAGAAGCAGACTTTAGCTTGATCAATAAGGACATGACTCCAAAGCGCAAACCGATATTAAGTAAAGGATCGAAAGGCTTCATCGAACCGCCTTTCTTAAGGCATAACCAGGCAAGGCAAATGAGACAAAAACAACGAGTCCATAAAGAAGCATATTCCAAGAACCGGAGAGTTGTAGCGCTATAAAAGGAAATAAAAGTAAAAGAACCCCTCCAAAGATCAATAAGCGAAAACGCAAGACTAATCCAGAGACCAAGGTTCCAATTCCAGCCAAAACAGGAAAAAAGAAAAGCGGTTTAATGGGGACAAAAAAAGAAGAAAGGGAAAATAGGATCATTACCCCTATTACAATCCAAAGTTGTTGCATAAAAAACTCAAAATGTGTTTTATTCGTTTTCACTCGGGATTGCTTGCTGTGGTAATTGGCCACAAATAAACCATCAAGTAAGGGACTGATCCCCAAAATGAAGTAGCTTTTCACCCTCAATTCGGTATAGTTTAATCCAATAAAATTGAGGAGTGCAGTACAAAAGATGAGCCAGCCCTAAAAAAGAAAGTCAAAACTGTAATGACTTAAATTTTCTCTAGTTTTCGCAAGGGTTGTTTCAATGAGATTGAGCTGTTGTTCGGGGGTTAAGTGTTTTGAAGACATAGGTAAAAGAGTTAAACTTTATACAAACACAAACAAGTTTATATTTTAAACCAAATTAAATGAAGTGAAAACAATTTCTTTCGGTAAGACAATTAATCATTTAGCTTAAGAACCGCCATAAAGGCTTCTTGTGGGATCTCTACGCTTCCGACTTGGCGCATTTTCTTTTTCCCTTTTTTCTGTTTTTCTAATAGTTTCCGTTTTCGGGTAATGTCTCCTCCATAACATTTTGCAGTCACGTCTTTACGAAGGGCTTTGATGGTCTCACGGGAAATAATTTTCGCTCCAATGGCGGCTTGAATAGGGATATCAAACTGTTGTCGTGGAATGAGTTCGCGTAATTTTTCGCACATTTTTTTGCCGATGGAATAGGCATTATCTGCATGGACTAAAGCGGAGAGCGCATCCACTTGATTGGCATTGAGCAAAACATCTACTTTAACCAACTTAGAGGGACGTAAACCGATAGGGCTGTAGTCAAAAGAGGCGTACCCCTTAGACACTGTTTTTAAACGGTCGTAAAAGTCAAAGACAATTTCTGCCAGCGGCATATCAAAAGTCAATTCTACCCGTTCTGTAGTAAGATAGGTTTGGTTGGTAATTTGACCCCGTTTTTCAATACAGAGGGACATAACATTTCCAACATATTCGGATTTGGTGATTATTGAGGCTTTGATGTAGGGTTCTTCTACACGGTCCAAGCCCGAGGGATCTGGCAAGTCAGAAGGATTGTTGACCCACAAAACGTCATTGGGGTTCTTTTTTGTGAAGGCTTGGTAAGATACATTGGGAACAGTAGTAATGACGATCATGTCAAACTCGCGTTCCAAACGCTCTTGAATTATTTCTAAATGCAACATACCTAGAAAACCACATCGGAAACCAAATCCCAGTGCAGCAGAGCTTTCGGGAAAAAAGATTAAAGAAGCATCGTTGAGTTGTAACTTTTCCATAGAGGCACGAAGTTCCTCATAGTCTTCTGTGTCTACGGGATAGATTCCTGCAAAGACCATGGGTTTGACCTCTTCAAACCCTTCAATGGCTTCTTGCGTCGGGTTTTCGGGATCTGTGATTGTATCCCCCACTTTAACTTCCTTGGCTTCTTTGATTCCTGTTATCAAATAGCCCACATCTCCTGCGGCAATTTCTTTTTTGGGCTCTTTTTTGAACTTAAGCGTCCCAATTTCATCAGTAAAATATTTTTTTTGAGTGGCAATAAATTGGATTTTCTGTCCTTTTTTAATGGTTCCGTTAAGGACGCGGAAATAGGTTTCTACACCGCGAAAAGGGTTGTAAACGGAGTCAAAAATTAAGGCTTGCAGGGGTTCTTTTGTACTTCCTTTAGGAGCGGGTACCCTGTCGATGATAGCTGTCAATATTTCTTGAATTCCAAATCCTGTTTTGGCAGAAGCGGGGATAACCTCTTCGGGAGCACAGCCCAGCAAATCGACGATATCATCGGTTACCTCCTCGAGATTGGCAGAGGGCAGGTCGATCTTATTGAGTACGGGAATGATTTCTAAATCGTTTTCTAGGGCGAGGTATAAGTTTGATATGGTTTGCGCCTGAATGCTTTGTGCGGCATCCACAATGAGCAATGCACCTTCACAAGCCGCAATAGAACGAGAAACTTCATAAGAAAAATCCACATGGCCAGGAGTATCGATAAGGTTGAGCACATAGGTTTCTCCTTCATGGAGATATTCCATTTGGATTGCGTGGGATTTGATTGTAATTCCGCGTTCGCGTTCCAGATCCATATTGTCCAAAAGTTGATCTTGCTTTTCTCTCTCGGTAACTGCTCCAGTAAAATCCAACAAACGATCTGCCAAGGTACTTTTACCGTGGTCAATGTGGGCAATGATGCAAAAGTTTCTGATGTTTTTCATACGACGCCGTCATTCATAGCGGGACAAATATACGAGATTGAAAGATGGTTTTTATCTATTTTATTTGAATTACTAATGCACTATTTTAAGAGAATTGAAAAAGAGGCATCAATCGAACCATAATCTTTTCCCTATTTTTGTCAAAAATTAAAAAACAGTGGTCAAAATAGGTGACATTGAGTTGGGTTCTTTTCCCTTGCTTCTCGCTCCGATGGAGGATGTGAGCGACCCGCCCTTTCGCGCCTTGTGCAAAGAAGGGGGTTCGGATGTTGTCTATACGGAGTTTATTTCCAGCGAAGGTTTGATTCGCGATGCGGCAAAAAGCGTTCAAAAGCTGGATATTTATGAAAAAGAGCGCCCAGTAGGGATCCAAATCTTTGGGGCCAACTTGGACTCCATGTTGCGTTCAGTAGAAATTGTGGAGGCCACAAAGCCAGATATAATTGACATTAACTTTGGCTGTCCTGTAAAAAAGGTAGTCTGCAAAGGCGCTGGGGCGGGGATATTAAAAGACATTCCTAAAATGGTGGAATTGACCCAAGCCATGGTCAAGCATACCAATTTGCCGGTAACGGTTAAAACGCGCCTGGGTTGGGACCACGATTCCATTAAGATCATGGAAGTCGCGGAGCGACTTCAGGATGTGGGTTGTGCTGCGATTTCCATTCACGGGCGTACCCGTGCACAAATGTACAAGGGAGATGCGGATTGGCGACCCATTGCAGAGGTAAAAAACAACCCGAGAATGCACATTCCCGTTTTCGGGAATGGAGATGTAAACACCCCCGAGCGTGCAGTGGAAATGAGAGATCAATACGGACTGGACGGAGCGATGATTGGTAGAGCAAGCATCGGAAACCCCTGGTTTTTCAATCAAGTGAAACATTTTATGGAGACTGGAACCCATCTTTCGGCACCAGGTCTAGCGGCACGAGTAGAAGTTGCTCGAAGACACTTGGAAATGTCTGTGGCTTGGAAAGGGCCCGTTTTAGGAGTGCTAGAAACCAGAAGACATTACACGAATTATTTTAAAGGGTTTACGAATTTTAAGCCCTACCGAACTCGGATGGTGACTTCAAACCTAGCAGAAGAGGTTTATGCGGTATTTGACGAAATCTTAGAAGTATACGCAACTCAGGAGGTTCTGTAATCCTGTATTTTCTTTGTTAGACCTTGGGTGGCCCATGCGGTACTGAGGGTACCGAGGAGCATCAAGGTTCCCAAAACAATGACCACATTCTCAAATTCAAAAAGCACGGGATAGGACAGGCTGGTTCCGGGCACATAAATAAAGGGAAACGCAGATTGGATCAAAACTAAAACAATCCCTAAGAGCAACCCGACGACCCCTCCTGCACTACAGATTAAAAGCCCCAGAAGGAAAAAGATTTTGTGAATCCCTTTGGGCACTGCACCCAAGGCGATTAAGATTTTTAATTGATCTTGTTTGTCCAAAACCATCATTATTAAGGCGCCTACTACATTAAACAACGCAATAATCATTACCAATGTAAAAATAAAATAGATCGCCAGATGTTCTACATTGAGCATGCGGTACAAAGCGGCATTCTGCTCAGTTCTGGAAACGATACGTATTGGAATAGTAAACAAAGGCTCTAGCTGTGAAGTCAACTTTTTTTTAGTGACCTGAGGTGCTGTTTTTAAAACAACAGATGAAAACTGATCGGGTTGGAGTTCCAAGAGCTGTTGTCCAAAGCTCATATTCGAAAACAGGTATTTTTTGTCTAAATCTTCGTTGATTTGGTACAAGCCCGAAACCACACTAGGCGAGGAGGTAAACGGATTTTGATTCAGCAAAGTTTGTTTCTTCTTTTTGGGTACAATGATGTTTAAAAAGCTGTTGTAATCGTAAACTCCTAAACCCATACTTCCAGCGATGCCAAATCCCGCAACAACATCTGGCCCTTCAAAGGAAAGCCAGTCTCCTAGTGCAATCAGGCGGTCTATGGGGATCACAGAAGTGTAGTCAGGAGAAACAGCTTTGAGGAAAGCGACTTGATTTTTGTCTTTAAAGGAGAGGAATACTTTTTCTTCTATTTCGGGTGCTGCGGCGATTATCTCTGGAAGGGAGTGTAGTTGGACCAGGGTACTGTCGGGTACGCTAAAATAAGTTCCTCGTTCGGGAAGAATTTCGAAATCGGGATCGAAACTATTGGCAAACGAAAGCCCAAAATCTTTGAGTCCTGCAAAGGCACTCAACACAACAAAGAGTGCAGCGGAAGCAACCACGACCATAAAAAAAGCAAAAGTATTGATCCGATTGATTACGGTTTGTTTGCTTTTTGAAAAAAAATAACGCCAGGCGATTTTTAAGGTGTAGGACATAGATTGCTTAGCATTTATTTTTTCTGTCTGGACTCTAGATCATTGGGATTTTTAATGGGGTTTTCACCTTTGTCCAGCTCTTTTTCAATGGCTTCGATATAGTCCAAGGAATCGTCTAGGTAAAAGTGAAGTTCGGGAATCCGCCGCAACTGATTTTTCATCTTTTGGGAAAGATCGTGGCGCAACTGGCTTTTATTCTCTTTGAGGTTTTCAAAGTAGCTAGAGGCTAGATTGTTTGGAAAAATACTGAGGTATACTTTTGCAATAGACAAGTCCGAAGTGACGTTTACTTTAGTGACCGAGATCATGAGGTTGGAAACATTTCCCTTGCGTATGGCGTTTTGTAAAAGAGCGGCAATCTCTTGTTGGATGACTGTACCGATTTTTTTTTGCCGAGGCGTTTCATGTTTTTCCATAAGACAAAAGTAGGGAGAAAAAAGAGCTTACAGACGTTCCCACTTATAATCACTGTTCAAGCGAAAGGTTCCAAGGTGCTCTTGCTTCCATTGACTGGGTTCTATAAGGGAGAGAAAGGTGTTGTTTAGACCTTGATAAAGGTAGTAGGTCTCCCCGACGATGGGCTCGAATTTAAAATGAGCGTTATAGACCTGTTGGGTATCCGCAGCAAGAGAGACAAAAGACTTGATTTTTTCTTGGAGGTCGGTGAGTTCCGCTTGAAATTGTTTGGAAACTTTGTCCACCCCTTTCTTTTTAAAGGCATCTACATTGGGCACTTCTATGATAGGCCCACTGAGGGAGCTGGCATAGGGGAGCAATTTTGCAAAGTACGTCTCATGGGTTTCATCCCAAACCACAGCATCAGGCTTCTTTTTCTTCAAAACAACTTTTTAACAAAGATAAGAAGTATTCTATTTACGGATGTAATTCGCAATGCCAAAGAGAGACGCACCCGAAAAGAATTTCAAAAAAAACAGTATCTTAATTGAAAAAAAATGAAGTTTCTAGAAAAATACTATCCCATTCTACTCGCTTTTTTGAGTTTTCTCTACTCCATTTATCTTTGGTTTACAGGGAATCAAATGGAAGGAATTTATGTGGGGCTCTGGCCCGTAACGATACTTGCTTTTGCCATTGCAATACGCCAACGGCGAAACGATGACAAAAACCCTGAGGCATGAACAATCAAGTCATGTTTGTTTTTGGTTTTGTAATTTTTGTAATCTATGTTTATTTTTTGCTGAGCATAATTAAAAAACAGAACCAAACAGAAGATAAAGAAGTGATGAATATCCACGATTTAAACGATTTGGACGGAATGGGAAATCAGGGGCGAATACCTGATAAAAAGCCAAAAAACAGAGCGATCTAAAGTAAAGCAGAAACGAAAAAAGAATTAATTGCTCTTACTCCGGTTGTAGTCTTCTCTTTTTAGTTTTTCTGTCCAAAGGGTTTCGCTGTTTCCATAGATAGCGATGTAGGAAACCAAATGTTCTGGTGTGGAACTATGCCAATGTTCAATGTTTTTGGCGCAGGTAATGACGTCTCCTTTTTGGACTACTACGACTGCTTTACCTCGTTCTTGATAATAACCTTTGCCTTCAACGACAATCAGGACTTGACCTGTGGAGTGCTTGTGCCAATCCAAGGTAGAATTAGGGCTAAAAGTGGCCTGTGTAAGGTTGTAGTCAAAACTCGAATCTGCTTCAACTAGCCGGGTGAGCCAAGCACTTCCTAGATAATGGAGATTGGGAGCCTTTTTTTCAGGTGCTAAATCTTGATTTAAAAAAGAGGTGATTGTGTACTCTGTGTCTTGTGAAAAGAGGAATACGGGTAGAAAAAGAAAAGAAAACAGTATTTTTTTCATAATGTAGGGGATTTTGAATTTTACAAGATAGAGAATATAACTATGAGATCTTTTATTTTTTTGAAATCGCGATATACTATGTGTAGTGCAAGTAAAAGCGAGCCTTAGGAAACAGTTGTTCCCTCTGTTGAGATAAAGTAACGGAGGCGGGAAAAAGATTTGTAGCACAATTGTTAAATGTATAACAACTGTTTACCTTAAGAGACAGTTACTCCAGTTTAGAATCGGAATATTTTAACCATATACCATTTGATTGTTTCTGTCCAAGAGTATCGGCCATAGCTTACCTTTTGTTCACGAACATCAAAACACACATATTCTTTTTTCTTGAATTCCACGTTCATTAATTTTTTCTGAAAATTAAACAAAAAGTAGTTTTCGACCAAAGCTTCGGTCGATCGTTTAAGAAACCCCTTTCGCTAGAAGTTCCTCTTTAGGAATAGATTGAAGAAATAAAAAACGCTCCACAAGGGAGCGTTTTTTAGTACTTTATTTATTTTCAGGATATGTAAACCAAATCCCCCCAATAAACATAAATGCAATTGTAGCCCAGATCACAATCGAAGGTGCATCAGGTGCTAAAGGAGCAGGTCCCATAGCTGCTGTATGCCCAAATTGATCGATGGTATTCTTTGCTATTGATGAAAGAGCAACACCTGCTTGTTCTAGCTCAGACAATTGATAGGACATGTTTTTTTGCGCTTGAACTAAAAAAGAGGAAACTTGAAGTCCAAAAAAGATCACACAAGTACAAAAAAGTGTCATTACCCCTTTGGCATAGGTCGGCATATTTAATTCTCGGGTTCTTCGAATTAAATAAAAGGCCAATACAGTCATTACGATAACACAAAGAAGATAAATTGCGTTATTGATAAAGTTTAAATTGGCGTTCTGATAAATTTCAAATTCTGTCATTATAATTGTTTTATGGTTTATAGACAGCAATATACAAGAAAATGGTTTTAGTTAGGATCATTAAATGAGTGTTAAATGATTGCCAAATATTTGATAATTAATATTAATTTTACCCACGCTAAACAAAATGTTTGCAACTATGGTCCTATAGCTCAGTTGGTTAGAGTAGCTGACTCATAATCAGTTGGTCCCTGGTTCGAGCCCAGGTGGGACCACCAACAGAAAACCTCAACTTGTTGATTTACAACTTGTTGGGGTTTTGTT
>Ga0115554_1001368_pt1 | contig 17221 bp, 14 predicted proteins | sample COGITO_mtgs_1104_3_FD_87283 | JGI IMG/M metagenome (GOLD analysis project Ga0115554, IMG submission 87283) | Pelagic marine microbial communities from North Sea - COGITO_mtgs_110404 | ecosystem: Environmental > Aquatic > Marine > Epipelagic | place: Germany:Helgoland, sampling site Kabeltonne... | reverse complement strand
TATTCTCCTCTATTAAGTCTTCTGACCCAACCCAACCCAACCCAACCCAACCAACTTCTTTTTTTCCCTCTCGGCGCAGAAAATCAAAGAACTCTGCGGAGTTGTCGTCAATAGCCTTGCAATAGAGCGCGAGATCTTTCCTCTTCTAACTTCTTTCCTCACTTACTGCACCGAAAGACCGAATGTTGAGGCAACTATGAATGACATGATCCATGACGACAAACCCGCGGATGTATCCGGGAACAACCAGGATAAGGCATATCAGGCAGAGCTGGTGGGAAATGCCAAGTTCCACCATCATCAGAACCGGCAGCCGAAGAGGAACCATTTTATGGACGCTACCAAATCGTTTGCCAACCACTACAACTAATAATATTTAGGAAATTACAATAAACTCGTGCCACTACGTTTTAACTACGCAAAATTCATCTTGTTCCAATCAATAATATGGGATGTTACCAGAAATAGGGCTTGAACCGAACGGCAAGCCCACGCTCACCCTCAAGAACTTTGATGCAACCTTTGCATAGTCTCTCGTAACTATTTCGCGGCCGAACAAACCAGGAGATATCGTCATCTACGCTACGAGCCGAATAAGTGCAGCAGTTCTCATGTAGAAACTTCATGTTGTACTCTTTCTTGCAGTAAGAGCACTGCGAGCAACAGAACTCGACGATCACGGTTACAAGCTCGGTAGGTAAGTTGTCACGTATTAAACGCGCTCTGTCAGAGAGGATGCTCGGCTCGGTACTGTCGTCGCTGTTATTAAAACCTTCTCTACAGTAACAATCGTGGTTACCATCGCTGTCGCCAGTGTCACTGCTATCGGTCGAAGTCAGTGATATTCGCTCACACATTCCCTCGCGCCCATCGTCAGTATTCCATTCCCCCGTATCGTCCTCGTCATCGACTTCCTCCATTTTAAATATAAACGAAGACATGTTTTCGAAGACGCAGTGCAGTGTGAAGAACGCCCTCTTGAACTCAGAGTTCTCTTCGATAGGGTTAATTAATTTAAATTATTTACCCGTTCTCTCAATAACTTTTTTTGTTGCTTAGTGAACAAATAATGTGAAAAAATTTTATATATGAACAGAGTAGAAGTAGTCTTGTCGAAAAGAACTTCTTGCTTTTGTTCGGATTTTGGTGATTTTTTCGATTTCCGTCGGCAGGTCAGAACGTTTTGTGATAATATATTTCATCATCAAATTACTATATAACTTTCACCTGTGCAGCGTAACTCCTTCCACGAAGATTTAACCTACAACCAACCCCCTAAAAGAATTAAACTTCCTCAAGGGGCTGCGAAAAAAAAGCATTTTTGAGAGTGGTGAACCATCCCTCATCACCTCTCAATTTGTCTGTCTATAGCGCTAATGTGCTCCAAACTGCTCATTTTTCTATGCCTCCTCCCACTGTCCGCCGAGGCTGGCAATGAACGGTGGAGGGGTGGACCCCTAAGCTCATCCTCGTCCCAATTCCGACGCAAGGAGCTACTCCCCCTGGTGAAGAAGCTGAAATCCTCCTATCATTTGACGGAGTCAGTTGAGGATACTGCTTTCGATATGTTGGAGTCTCAAGGAACGTCCACGACCGCGTCTCTAGACGTGGCAGCTAGGACAAATCTAGACCATCGGGGAGGAGGCATCAAGACTCTTGATGCCTCTGAGGGTTTTCCTCTGCCTGCCGTTCTGACGCTCTTTGGCGGATTCTTGACCATGCTCTCTCTGGGCACCGTCTACTGCTGGGGGAACTTCATCTCCTACCTGCCCCCCCACCTGCACTACTTCTCCTCTTCCCAGACGAGCGGGGCGAAGGACTCCCTGTTGGTCATCCCTCTCTGCATGCTTTTCCAGTTTGTGGGTCTCCTCGGTGCCCCCCATTTGCAGAAGGCCGTCGGCCTGAAGCAGGCGATGCTCTTCGGCAGCCTGATGCAGTCTTTCGGGACGTACCTCGCCTCCTACTCCCAGAATCTCCTCCAGTTCCTCCTGCTCTACGCGGTGATGTTCGGGACGGGAATTGGACTGTCCTACACTTCTCCCCTCATCCTGGGATTCAAGTGGTTCCCAGCCAGGAAGGGGATGGTTTCCGGGTTGGTATTGAGCGGGTTTGGGCTGGGTGGGTTCTTCTTTAACAAGCTAGGCAGCAAGTTTGCCAACCCCCACGGATTGAACCCGAGCTCGGAGGATTTTGCGCAGGTCTATGAAAACTTCCCCTCCATGCTGAGGAAGCTCGCTGCCACTTACGCATCGATGCAACTGGTCAGCTATCTCTTCTTTGTGAAGGAGAGGAAGGGCGGCGCGGTGGACGCCTCCAAGACGAAGTCCGGTGGTGGTGGCGGTGGTAAGGTGGTCACCATTCCCGAGGCGCTGACCTCGAAGGAGTTTTGGATCGTCTGGACGTGCATCACTCTGTCGGCGACTGCCGGCCTTAACACTGTGTCAGTGTACAAGCTTTTCGGCCAGACTTTCCCCGTCCTGAGTAACGATGCTTACTTGGGCCTCGTGGGGGGCTTCGGGGCGATTGCGAACGGCGTCGGGAGGACTGCTTGGGGGATTGGCATGGACAAGGTCGGCTTCAAGCGTCTCTTTGTCTTCTTGACATCGCTGCAAGCTGGCATCATGCTGACGATGGGATTCTGGTGCACGAACAGGGTTTTGTTTGGGTTGGCTTCCACGACGCTGTTCGGATGTCTCGGGGGGAACTTTGCGATGGCGCCGGGGGTCATGGCACAGATATTTGGGGAGGCTGGGCCCAAGGTCTTTGGCTATCTGTTTTCGGCCTTTGCAGTGGCAGCAATCGGGGGGAATGCGCTCAATAAGCAGTTGCAAGAGTCACTCGGGTACCAGGGTATTTTTACCTTGATGGCTGGTATGAGTCTCTTTGCGGGGGCGCTTGTGACGAGGCTGTGATGGACGGAATGGGGAATGGGAAAAAATGGGAATGGGAAAAAAATGGAATGGAGAAAGCTGAGGAGAGAGAAGAGAAGACAAGAAACTGCCTTTTTGTGACATGATTGATAATTATGACAACTACTAAGAAGTTTGACATGACACAAACACAGTTACAGTTACCCCCCCAGGTATAACAAAAAATTAAAATGAAAAAACGAGGTGCATTTGCTGCGAAAACAAATCTGTTCTCTCTCTCTCTCTCTCGCTTTCTCTCGTTCTATTAATAAGTTACACGAATTCCGCTCACATACTGATATACACCTTGGCTCTTGAGAAGATCTTCTTTGCATCTTCAATCTCCTTGAGTTTGGCCTCGAGAGCATTCTTCTTTCTCGTCATGGCGACCGTCTCGACCGTGAGCGGGAGGGCGAAGAGCTCCTTCTTCGCCTCCTCCTCGCTCCTGTTGAGGACCTCGAGGGTCTCGACCCGCTCGCTCTCCGGCATGCACACCATTCCCTCTGGGCAGTCCTCATCGGGCATATTGGCAATCCTCTCCTTCTCCTCGATGGCCCACTTCTGCTTCCTCTTTTGCAAATAGCTCGGGACGGCGCCGTAGTTTTCGTGGCGTTCAATCTCCGGACTCCTGTTTGCCGTATTTTTAACAGGGGGCCTCGCCTCCATCTGCTCCCTCTTGTTATCCTGAAGGAAGTCCTTCTTCTCCCTCTTGAAAACCACCTTTTGGCTCTTAAAGTCTGGCAGCCTCTGCTTGATTACGGGTGCATCTTTCCGGGGGGATGGGAGTGGTTCTTCGCCGCGCTTGGTGCGGAGGAGATTTATGCGCGCGTTCTCTTCTCTGGCGCGGTAATCTCCGGACTTTTTCTTTAGGAAGTTGGTCTGAGATTTGTTATTGTTTTTTGCGTTGTTGTGTGTTGTCGTGTCGTCGTTTGGTGTTTTTTCGTTAGTTGACTGTTCGTAAATTACCAGTATTTGTGTCCGTGATAGAATAATACATTTTTGGAATCCGGCATTATTTACGTCAGAGAAATAAGGAGGCGATAGAAAAAGCGATAATTGACACAACGAACAACGCACAACAACGCACCTGCTTCTTAGGGCTGAACACCTCCCCTCTCTCGGGGAGAGAATCGTCAAACGCCTTATTGACGATAGTATGATCACCCTCTTGCTCAACATTCCTGTCAGCCCCCGCATTGTCGTCCCTACTTTCAAAAACCCGGCTCTTCACTCCCTTGAACTGCTTCATCTTGCTGAGGTTCTCCTTCTGCCCGACGGCGTTCTGTTTATTGATATTGTTGTTGGCGATTTCCCTGAGCTTCCTTCGGTTCTCTTTGGCGTGGTCCTTAACATGTTTCCCACTGCGAGCAAGAGCTCCCCTGTATCCGTTCACTGGGGCGATAATGTCCCGAGCAGAACTCCCTGCCATTTGGCGCCGCTTGAATTCAAGCTGAAGAGCAAGTTTTCAATATTTTTGTTTTGTGAGTGTTATCGCCGGTAATTTCGTCGCGTCGTTCGTCGAGACCGAAATAACATAGTAATCGTCGTTGAAGATAGAGCCGATGTCGCAACCATCGTCATGTTCATCGTGACCCGCAGTCGCAATTTGGGTGAGAGGAATCAAGAGAAGAGCACATAAAATATTCAACAGACACAATCATCGCGCACCAATTTCGTCAAGCCATGTGAAGTATTGTAATAGATACCGAGTCGCAACGGTTTAATGGGGGAAATCATCTGTGTTAGTCGCTACGCATTCAAACCTGACAAAAGCTTTCAAAAAAACAGGGCTGCCAACACTACGTACCGCCTTCTTTCGCGGGCTTATTTCAACTTGCAGTTGAGCCTCCCGCCGGCTTGTTAACAGTCCCGATTTGTTCATATCGGATAGTATCGAAATTGAGGATATTCTGGAATATTGGAATTTTTTTCTTTGTCTTCCGTTTTGTTTTGGCTTCCCTTTGAAATGATAAGCAAACAACTTGCTTATCATTTTGAGTATCTTAAAATCTCTCTTATTTACATTGAACACCTCTATTCTACACCACTGTTTGTAGCTGGTCCCATAAATTTCGCTAAATTTTGGCAATTATCCTTTGCCTTGACAGTTGACAAATCACTTTCTCTCCCTGAAACGTCTTCTCCCCTACCCACCTCCCCTAACACCTCAATACTGTGTACAGTATGTCAGCCTTCAGGAGAAATGTGCAGCAACCGATCCTGTCAAATTACAACCCGTCTCTGAGACACTCCCCCCCCCGCAAATCTCCCTTGCGCAACAATGCTGCTTTGAACTCCCCACAACACCGCAACCATCACCATCACAACGAATCTACCAATGACACCACCGACGAGATCACGTATCCACAGGATCGCCCCGTGTATTCAATGGACTGTGTAAGCAACGCTCCTTTGTCTTTTGCTGTGACAACCCTGGAGCGTTCTGATGAGAATTGTGGGGTTGGGGGTATGCTAAATGCTAATTCCATGGCTATAGTGGAGAGCCGTAGGGCGGCAGAGGAGGCCGCCGCGAAGGAAAGGAAGATACGCGATTTCAGGACGAGGCTTAACGTGAGGTTGGCGGAACAGAAGCGGTCGGGGAAGATCAAGACCAAAGCTCAGATAGCCAAGGAGTTGGATGATGAGAAAGTTCGCAAGTACCAGAAGAAGAAGGCGAGTCTCATGACGAGGAGTGTGAATAAATCCGTCAAAAGGGCCGTGAATAAGTCGGTGGAGAATGAAAAAGAGAAACCTGAAACGGCGGCGGCGGCGGGTAGGGAAAAAACCGATGTGAAGATGAAGGCTTCCCCTGGAGGAATGCTCTCATCTCCTCCTTTACGGCGGAAGGGTGGCAAAATCAGGGTGTCGCTGCCAACGTCGCAGCAGCCGCCATCGCCGACGTACGCGACTGCGGCGGAAGCAGATAGAATTAGAGTCGATGATGCGCCTGTGGACACTGTTCCGTCACCGGCGACCAAAATTGAGAATAATGATGCCCAACTCGATTTTTCCCCCAACCCAACCAACGCAAGGAAGGCACTCCTCCGGCATAAGAAGAACTGAGCCGCTAGTGGTTGAGATAGCAGTAATATTTACAAGGCTAATTGATTGAATAGGAAGAAAGAGACGTGAATGTTTTTGTGGAAAACACTTGTCTTCCTCCACTGCTGTTTTTTTTGTGTCATTAATTCGCTTCCAGCCAAAATATATTCTAGTCTAAATTTTCTAATATCAACGCATCTGCGTGCAACGTGAAAGGTGGGATATGTTTCTATGTTTGCTGCTACCTTTGAGTAGTGATGTATTGTGTGGCTCACTCAGTCGTGCTGACTGATTAGCGGCAACGGCTTGTGCTCCAGTGTTGCCTGCTCCAAGCCCACCTTTGCACCCTCGTTTTCAGGATCAACCTTGAGTGCTCTGGTGTAATCTTTCACCGCATCATCCCACCGCCTCATGCAAGTGCACAGTCTTGCTCTCAGGGTGTAGACTTTGGCGGTGGGATTCAGTTCAATGACCTTTGTGTAGTCGTCGTAGGCGTTGTGCCAGTCCTGCAACGCTGCATAAGCCACAGCACGCCTCAAATAAGCATTTTCGTCCAGTGTCGACAAGTTAATGTTCAGGGTAAAGTCTTCCACTGCCGCTGCCCATTTATGAATCTTGGAGAAAGCAAGGCCTCGGAAGAAATACATGGAAGGGATATCTCCTCCGTCGTCTCCTCTGCTCTCTATGCACTCAGTGAAGTCTTCTACTGCAGCTTCAAAGTTCCCAAGATAGCAGTGTGCCCTGCCTCTGTTGGCGAAGCAGCAAACTTTGACCATATCTAGCGTCTCGCGTAGATTAAGGTTCTCAAAAGAGTCCTCTAGGGTACCAGTGACGACCTTTTTGAACTTGTCAAAGGTGGTCAGCGGGCGATGATAAATGTCCCCCAATATTATCCTTAGCCTCACTAAATCCCCCTGGGAGGGGGGAGCTCGCGTTAAGACCATGCTGAAGTCATTCACGGCCTCGTCTACTCGCCCTAAAAAGTAGAGTCCGCGACCGCGGACGAAGTGAGCCAATTTATTCTCCGGGTCTGACTTAATGGCTCTGGTCAATGTGAAGACAGCATCCTCCACTTTGCCCCGAAGAATGTCCTGGCCAGCCTTCAGGATGATCTTACAGGAAGAGAACATTAATTGTTTCTCTGTGCGTAAAACGTCTGTGAGAGCGCGACTTGCGACTCCTCGCTGCAGCTTCTGTATGCGCAGACAAGAGGGTAACCAGATTTCCAAGTCACGCTCCCAGCGCCATTCCAGGCGTCGCATTGCACGCTCATGAGGAGTCAGGGTCTTGAGCTTCTCTCTGTACTCTTGTGCAGGAGTCAACGCGCGGGAGCTTGTGATTGTTGAATGGGGGCGAGAGAGATTGCCATTGTTGTCGCTGTGTTCATTAGTGTTCTTGTTTGAGATGCCAGTGTTGTTACTGCTGCTAATATTGGAAGAATCAGCAAAATTTACCCGAGATTTAGGGCGCGAGGACATTTATGGTCGGTTATGCTAATATGAGGGGAATATACGTCTAGGATGTGCTTAAAATGTACTTAAATTCACACAACGCATCTTCACGCACTCTCGAAACTCATCTCGCCCGGCTAAAAAAAACACAGGCCGTGTTGCCTTAAAATTGAGCGATGGAAGAAAAGCCCTTAGGCCCTCGCTTGCGCGACATTAAGAACAAGATTCGTTTGTTGAACCCTCAATCCGGACATGCCAAAGTGTCACCCCAGAATAATTTTGAACCTGAAGAAGAATCAAAAAAAAAACCGATAGCTCCCAACCTCATGCCCATGGACGCTAACTTGATGGACCCCAATTCGATGATGAGGATGATGATGAACGCGCAGAGCCAACGTGCTAAGATGATGAAGGCAAAACGGCAACAGATGCGGAAATTGTCAAGGGGTCAGGGGGGAGGTAGGCTTTTCAGTACTTTGTTGCAGCAACAACGGTTGGCTCAGTTTCAGCAAAACCAGCTATATTACCGTCACCAGCACCAGCCTCCGCTGCAGCAGCCGCCGTGGGGGGGTAAAGAGAATACTAGAGATTCTGAGAGAGAGGTGGGGACGGGGCAGCTAGGAGATAAGGATAATGGTACAGCAAGCGAAATTAGGATGCTCAGTGAGAATGTGAGGCACATGATGGACCGGATGAACGATCTTCACGCGAGGTATGAAAGAGGTGCAGCGGTGATGGAAGGAGCTGTCATGGACAAGTACCAACATCAACAGCAGCAGCAGATGAACTATCATCATCCGCAGCAGCATCAACAAATGGAGTTGCATCAGCAGCAGCAGCTGCAGCATCACCCCCAACTTCCCGGAAGTCATAGTCAGACATCGATAGGAAAACAGCACCAAGCCTCGCAACAGGAACTAATCCATCTTCAACAAGTGTCTCAAGTGTCTCAACCTCCATCAAAAACAAATTCACCCACACAGCCGCAGCAGCAACGACAAACACACACACCACAACCACCCCACAAACAACACCAGGTTCAGCACCCTTCTCCTTATTCACATCCTCGTCCTGATTTTCACACGATTCACACTTTCGACGGCACGGCGGAAGAAATGGAGATGCAGCACGACCTGGATAATCTTCTTGATGATGATGACTCCTCTACCGGTAGCACCACATCATCACCCGACGCCGAAAAGGACCCAACGACAGACACTGCCGCAGCCAAAAAGAAATCCAAAAGGCAGAATAAGGCGGAAATGTACCTCACCCAGATGAACAAAGATCGTTATGAAGATGTCAAGAAACCCCGGCATCGTTACATATCGAAGAATTTGCCAATACCTGTGGACAGCGAGGGCAAGGAGGTCGTTTTATCTGGAGCATCACTTTTCCGCGCTGTGGTGTGGCATGTTGTGAGTTTCTACGCTGGTCCAAAGCTCCGCTGCCGGAAACAGAAGCTCCTAACGCGTTCTGAGGATATGAAAAATTTCAAGTCGGTGTTGGAGCTGTTCTTTGATTCGAGCAAATCGTGGATGAACAACGAGGTTAAGAAGGTAATCATCAGTGTCTTGACTGATAAGGAGCTAGATTTAGACGCGATAGAGCAGGTTCGAAAAGACACTTTTCTCAAGAACATTTTCGGTAAGCGCGTTTCCAAAAATCCCGAGGCTGTAAAGAAACGCCGGGACGACAGGAGAATGAGATTGCTGACAAGGGTAAAGGGAATTTTTGTGGGAATTACTCGAGCGCCACCCCCGGAGAATATAGTGAACTGCTACAGGCAGTACGTCGAGGAGGGAAATTACTTTCCAGATGAGTTTTTATTCCAAGCGGAGATAAGTATGCTTGAATTCAACGACGTTGGGGGCGTTCGTCGGGTGACAGAGAAAAGGGATTTAGTTTTGGTGCTTTTCGCAAATTTTGTTTTCCTTCGAGTTCTGATACCGCACATAATTCAGTATCCTTGGGAGTGCGGTCTTGGTCGGATGCCGGACAGCAAAAGCTTTGCACCGCAGAACCTGCAATGTTTGGCGAGCATTGTGTTCAGAGTCGTTAGGAAGGCGATGCCCGAAGCTGGCTTGCCAGTGCTAGATAAAAGCTTAATGGAATGTCTGTGGTCCAAGGAGGAGGCGGGTGACGAAAACGCCAACGATGAGGCCCAAGCTTCAGCAGAGACGGCAGGCGTGAGAAGAAGGGTGCTGTTGGGTGCCGGGGATGAAGATAGTGATAGCAGCGACAGCGATGACGAGTACCTTTCGGAGGAAGATAAGGCAAGGAGGAAAAGAGAGAGGAGGAAAGAGCGGAAGGAGAGAGAAGAGAGGAGGAAGAAAGAGGAAGAGGAGGAGGCCGAAAAGAATAAGAAGAAGAAGAAAGGCACCAAAAGCGAAGAGGAAAAAGAGAAGGAGAAGGAGAAGAAGGAGAAAGAGACTGCTACCGCCGCATCCAAACAAACGCCCTCTCTCGCGCTAAATTTTCGTCGTCGGCGTGCCCTTCTACCCTCAGCAAATAGCAACAAGCCCTCTCGGCAGTTCATGGAGCTCGCAGAGATCCTCAATGGGTTACTTGCAGAAGACTACTTCGATGTCAAGGGGGACGAGGGAGCGAATAAGGAGATAGATGAGTCTGTGGAGAACTTAGGGAGAATGCTTCGGGTTTGGTTGGAGAGTGTAGTTGATACAATCGTCCCTCCATCGAAGAAAGACGCGGAGGAGAGGAAAGAAGAAGAAGAAGAGAACGGGGAAGACACGATTGAGGCAGATTTGTCGGAGAAAGACAAGACAACAGAGGCAAAGATTGAAGAACCTTCTCAATTAGAAGGAGAGGAGAATGATTCCTTAAGGGAGGCGGTAAATGTTGGAGGAAAGAAGATTGAAGATTTAGACGGAGGTGGAGTTGGAGATGGAAATGAGAAAAGAAAGTCGGAAAGAGAAGTTGTGGGGAACGACGAAGAAGGAGGAGAGAAGAGTGGAGCTGTTGCGGATGTGAAATCTCAGTCGCCACCTGCATCACCATCGCAAGGGGTAGAAGACGGACCGAATGAGTTAGAATCCCCCGAAATTGTAGGTGTTGCTCCGAAGCCCTCACCGGGTGCATCACCTGAGCCGATACTGACGAAACTCACGCTCAAGAACGTCGCGAGTATCGCAAGCCTTGCAAGCAACGCAAGCCGCAAGTCGGGGGGTAGTAGGAGGAGCTCGAAGAATAGCGCGTATTTAAGAGCAGCGATGAAAGCGAATGCCGGTAGTGATGGCGCCAGTGGGGGCGTTGCCACTGGTGGCGCAGCAAAATTAGACGTTGTTGAGGAGAAGGGTCAAAGTTGAGAAAAAATGTTGTGTAGAGTTTTGCATGGAAAGATTTTTCAATACAGGCCATAAACGTCCCCTTTCGACCTAAAATTTATTAGTTATTATTTATTGAGTTCACGTGTTCCAGCAAGAACTTGACGCATTCATCCTTCCCGCTCCTAATTTTTCCGCCCTTTCCCTGAAATTTGCTTCCCTTCCCCCCCCCCTTGCCGCCCAAAAACTCCGCAGCCTTCTTCCCGCAGTCCCCGACGCTCATATATTTCTCGCCCCCAACAATGAAAAAGCTGCCCGAGTCTCCCTCCCCCTCAATAAGGCAGACGAGCATGCTATCTCCCCCTTTATCTGCCACCGCTGCCGCCAGCAGGCTCATGAAGTTCTTATCACTGATGCCCAAGTCTACAAAAACGACCTTGTCGACCTTTCCTTGTTCAACAATTGAATTTACCTGCACTTCGACGAGCTTCTGGTTCAAGAGTTTTATCTCTCTCTCGGAATTCTTTTTTTCCTCAATGAGCTTGTTGACTGTCTCGACGTGGCCACCTTCAGGGACAGTGAGAATCGATGTGATTTTTGACTGCCTGTCGAAGGACTCGGACAGTATGTTCGTAAGACGCTCGCCAACTGCGTACGATACCCTCAGTGTATCGGCCTTGATTTTGCTGAACTTGAAAAACTTTACCATTTGTAAATACGCCAAACTGGGCACATGGGTTCCACAGCATGTGTTACAGTCGACGCCCTCAATCTCCACGAGCCTCAAAAGTCCAGTTAAGCCCTTCGGCAAGAGACGGCTGCGAACCTTCTTCTGGAACTCTGGGTCATCTGGAAACATCCACATCGGTGTCATGGGTAAATTTTGTCGGATTTTGTTGTTGCATGCTGACTCAATTTCCCTGAACTTGACAATGTGTTCTTCCAGGGGCTTCTCTGGGTCGACTGCAAAATCGATGTAACTCGTCAAGCCCTCTTGCAAACTCCATGACATGGTATCGTACTTGAATTCGTCCTCCATCGCAACCGCGCTGATCAAATGCTGGCCGCTATGCTGCGTCATGTGGTCAAACCTTTTCATCCAGTCAATCTCCATCTCCACCTTGCTTTCAACTTTCAAGACGCTGGGATCGAAACCATTGTCGGCGGTGCTGGCTGTCAAGACGCATTTTCCGTTGACATTTTCTACATCGATAATATTTAGTGAAACGCTTCCATCGATCGTAACCATCCCCTTGTCGCAAGGCTGCCCCCCTCCTGCCGGGAAAAACACAGAGTCATCGCACACCATTAAAACCTTGGTGTCATTATCACCCGCGTTGGCTGTGTCCGCCCCCTTCTTCTTCTTCTTTCCCTTTGATTTTGGGGCTTCCTCCTTGTACATGCTACTTGCAAGAAGAGTCCCAGTGCGGCTCCTCAAGAAGCTATCCTTTTGACATGCCAAACTACCAGCAGGGGTAGTTTTATCGAAAGCTGCGGTATGAGTGGCCAAATTTTCCAAGGCGGAGGCACGAGATGTGTGCATGTTCGCCACTAGCGCAGACATGGTATGAATTGCTCTCACTGCTGCCCTTAAAACAACCATTTCGTGTGTGATGTGCACCTACCTTTTCTTGGCTCTTGATTTTTCCATGCTTTGTTCACTTGCAATTTAAAGAGAGTTGATTCAAATTGGAGTGTTTTTTTTTACATGCCTAACCCCGAAGAGCAGACGTTGAGTTCCAATGATGTGGAAGTGGAGCTTAGTGTGGCTGGAGTAGTGTCTGCTCCAACCACAGGCCGAGAATCACCCACTCCTTCGTCTTCTTCTGAGGAAGAAGAAGGAGGAGGAGACAGTGGAAGTGGAAGTGGAAGTGAAAGTGGAAGTGATGGCGATGGCAGTGACACAGATTCTACATCCTCGGTTGGGGGGGCTGGAAACACGCCTAACACGACGATAACCACTACCACCACAACTACAAGCAATGGTGTTAGTACCACAACAACCACTACAAATACCGCAGCAACGTCGCAACAGGAAGAAAATCCTCCCCAAGTCCAGTATAATGATATCACCCTCTCCCTGGCGTGCGCGAAGGGTATGCTCCCAACGGCAGTTTTGCTTTGGGGAATGCACAAGGCTCAAAACCAGAATCCCATGTCTCCAGATGCTGATGGCAACAACCCGCTTCACTACGCTGCGCTTGCGGACACTCCTGAGGTTCTGGAGTTCATCATTGGTCAAGGAGGCGGGAAGGACATTAATGGGGGGAAGCTTGTCGATAGCAGGAATGCAGATGGCGAGACCCCACTGCTGAGAGCTTGCACTTTGGGCAAGATGGAAGTTGTCAAGGCCTTGATTTCGTATGGGAGGTGAGTCGAGTCGGTTGTTGGTTTTGTTTGGTTTTTGGCGGAATTTTGGAGAAATAATAAAGCAAGGCAGCTAGCAAAAATGATGATCCAGTCATTCTCGACGGATTGTAACTGTACGACTAACGTTGCAGTGTGTGTATCTTCTCCGCTCGCAGCAACTTTGGGCTCCAGGATGACAATAACAATACAGTCCTCCACAATGCCGCCAGAAATGGGCACCTCGATCTGCTCATCCTTCTTCTTCACATCACGCCTCCTCTAGTTGCAAAGGCGCTCCTCTCCACGCTAGACGTCGATGGTCACACTTGCTTGGACTGGGCTGCTTACCACGGGCATACCAATGCTGTGGAGTTTTTAATTTTTAGAGGCGTTGACCCTTGCCATCTTGACCAGAGTGGCAGGAATTCTCTTCACTGGGCGGCCAAGCAAGGCAAAATTGAAACGACGGCATATTTACTTTCTCTGGGGGTGAACTCCAATCTCAAGGACAAGGAGGGCAACACTGCGGTCATGTTCGCGAGGTCAAGCCCAGAATTGAGGGATGTCTTCTTGGAGCCGTGGAAGTGGTGCGGCTTTAGGGCTGGGGGGGGGATGGCAGGCGGCTGGAAGAAGAAAATGTTCCTTTGCGGGGCTGCGGGGACGTACGTTAAGGATAATTGGGCTGGTGGTGGTGGTGGTGGTGGTGGTGGTGAGGAGGAGGAGCACCTTGAGAAGGGACAGGGTAAAATCGACATTGTGACAAAAGTACAGAAAATTCTCAGCGGCCTTGAGGACGGCGACAACGGCCAGGACATCAACCCAAGCCTCAACAGGATAAATCCGACCAGGATCCACTGTATGATGTTCTACGCCATCACTGTGGCCTCCGTCTTCATTGCCTCAATGTATTTGAAGTGGTGGATCACCATTTTGATTGCTGTCGGGGAGTGGGGAGCCATCTATTGGGCCAGGGGGGTCGTCAAAGATGCCGAAAAACGCATGCAAAGGAAAACGTCAGACAAGAACATCCGAATGAAAGGACTGGTGCCGGAGGTGCTACGTGCGTACGAAAACATGATTGGTATTTGGCTCGGGTGCGCCCTGTCCTTCTGCTTTGCTTTGGCAAACATGTGGGTGAGGATAGAACGACAAGAAGGAGGGGCGACAGACAGAGACAGAATTGGCGACGTCGGTCTGTCGAGCATTGATCTCATGGCCATCTCAGCCGAGAAGTACGAATTCGCGTTTGTCTTCATGACAGTGTGCTTTGTGTGCATGGTAATTGCTTGGTGGCTGCTTGCCTTTGTCTACACCGATCCGGGCGTAGTGTACCAAAAAAGGTACAAAGACTACTCAGAACTCGTGGCATCAGTCGGAGAAACGAAAAGGCCTATTGACTCGCGGAAATACTGCACAACCACACTGGTCAGAAAACCACAGCGAGCGAAGTTCGATTCGCCGTGCGGCTTGCTCGTTGCCAAGCACGACCACCACTGTGTCTGGCTCAACAACGCCATCGGGTTCAAGAATCATAGAAACTTTATGGTATTTTTAATATTCCAGGTTGCGGGGCAGTGGACTTTCTCCATCTTCGGCTGGATATCCATGTGTGATCGACTCTTCGCACTCGGCATGGGTGGAGACTTATGTGATATCGTTTACGGCCTCTTCGATGACAGCTGCTTTGGTCTCTTTACACTGACCATGTGCGCTAGCGCCTGCAGTCTTGGATTAGGGTTCTTATTAGCACAACAGTGCAATAACATCAGGCGTAACATCACCACCAATGAACGAATGAATGCGAAGCGGTACCCCTGGATCATGGACGATGAGAACAACTTCTTTATTAGATTCAGCCGAGGGAGTATCAAGAATATCGTCGAGTTCATCTTCTCAGGGGTGGACTATCAGACTACGTACGACATTCCGCCTCTTCCTTCAGGTTATGTTGGTAGGAGAAAAAGGTTAGGGGGAGCTCATGAGGGGAAGGATGCCGATGCCCAGCATCCCCTCTTGGCTGACTCTCTTGTAGAAGGTGGCATCAAAGAGAGCAGCAAATGTAAAGACGATAACTGTGAACGCAACCATTAACATAATATACACCCCCCTGTTAGATAATATTAAATGAATGAATGTGTACACTTTGTACACCGCCATGGCAATAGAGCGGACAACATTGTGATTTAGACATGTTGTTAACTTGACTTACCTTCGTCGATGTTAGATAATAATGTAACAATAGCCACACACCCCCCTGTTAGATAGTTTGTACACGTTGTACACAGAAAAGACTATGAAAAGACTAGTCAGGTTTTCGTTAACACAAATTTTTTTTTTATTTCTTAATTAAATACATTTTTGTAATACAATTTACTTTAATGATTTTATTTAAGTATACTTTTGTATTATTTTCAAAAATAAATTTAAAATGTTTTCATTTATATATATGATAGATTTTTATATTTAATTTTTTTAAATTATTTAATATAATTCAATTTAATAATTTTATTAAATTTATTACTACTAAAATAATATATATTTTATTAAATTTATTAAAAAATGTTTTTTTTTAATTTTGAATAAATTATAGTTTGTAAAAAGGATGCCAACAAGGAGAAAGTCTACTCAAAAAATCGACAATCGAAAACGACGAACGAACAGCAAAACGAACAGCAAAAACACATAAGAACCCCAACGGAAAATAGAACCTCAGGGAATCGAGATTATTATCTAACAGGGGTGTGTGTGGTTATTGTTACATTATTATCTAACATCGACTAAGGTAAGTCAAGTTAACAACATGTCTAAATCACAATAACTAACCCTGTTGTCCGCTCTATTGCCATGGCGGCGGGCGTAGAGCTCCTCATGGATGGCAATCGAGATGTTGAAATATTTGTCAAAAACAGCTCAGAGCAGGAAAGGGGAATTTTCCCCTCCTTGCCTGACACTTCGACCTTCGGATTGAACAGCTCGCAAATGGCACAAATAAGAGCACAAAAGACCCAAAATGACCCAAATAGTGGGGGGGGGGGGGCTCAGTGGGGGACTCAGATTTTCGCTCCTCAGAGGGTGTAAAATAATAATAGCAGTTGTTTTTGTTCAACGAAAAACTCCATCAAAAAGAAAATCTATTCTCTACTTCTACTCTGTCTGCATCATAATAACACTCTGCTTAGCCTCCCACTCCGTGACCATCTCAGTAAGTTTGGCACAAACGATGGATATCCCATGTAGTCGTTCCATATCCTGTCTCCTCCCCTTCCCATCCCCACTCCCCTCCACCGCGTACCTCAGCAAGTGCATCGTGAGCTGCTGCGTGGTCTTGAGAGTGGCGTTCTTCCCCGTCCTCCCCCCCCCCTCCCTCTTTCCCCTCCTAACCGTCTCCTCCACGAACTTGGTAACGTCCGCGTCCAGCGCCCCCAGCCCCGTCCCGAACTCCGGTATCCTGGTCATCTCCTCCATCGTGTACTGCAGCCGACCGCACACGACCCCCATGCCCGCACGCACCAGCAAGTCCCCGTCCACGGAGCTCCCACCCAAAAGGAGGTCCTCCACCAGGACGTCCTTGCCCTCCCAGAGCAACTTCACGACCATTATCGTCACAATGTATGAGTTCCGCACGCCCCAGATCCTCCCCAATATCTCCAGGTCGACATCCCTCCAAAACTCCCCCTCCTTCTGTGTCTCCTTCTCCTTCTGTGTCTCCTTCTGTGTCTCCTCCTCCTCCTCCAGCGCCCTGCACTTCTCCTCCACCACCTCCTCCAAGACCCTCCCCCTCTCCTCCCCCAGCCCCCCCCCGTCCCCCAACGTGGGCAGCTCCGCGGTCCCCGTAAGCAAAAAACCCGGGTGTCCAAAGACTCCACCGCCACCACCACCGCCACCGCCGCCGACGGAGTCGTCCAACGAGCACACGCGTCGTAGCTCGTCGCCGATCGTCGTATTCGATGCCTTGTCCCTTCTCTTGTTCTTGTTCTCTTTCCCCTCCTCCTCCCTCCTCCTCCTCCTCCTCCGTCTGAGCAGTACCTCCATGCATACGAGCGTCCCCATGCATATCGTCTTGGCGTTCTCGTCGATGAGGGGGGAGACCTTCCTGTAGTCGAGGCGAATTCGCGAGGCCAGGGGGTCCACGGAGAGGGGGTTGTTGTCGGAGTTGAGGGGAGGAGGGGGAGAAGGGGAAGGTACG
>Ga0115554_1001353_pt1 | contig 17307 bp, 8 predicted proteins | sample COGITO_mtgs_1104_3_FD_87283 | JGI IMG/M metagenome (GOLD analysis project Ga0115554, IMG submission 87283) | Pelagic marine microbial communities from North Sea - COGITO_mtgs_110404 | ecosystem: Environmental > Aquatic > Marine > Epipelagic | place: Germany:Helgoland, sampling site Kabeltonne... | reverse complement strand
TAGCACTCACCAGTCGCTGATGTCCCCCCACTCGGCCAGCGCGGAGCTAGGATCACCGATGGTGTCGCTAACAGCATAACGGATGTTGGCGTCAGTGAGTGCTGTGCAGTTGCCGTTGGCAGCGTTCGTGGTGACGCAAGGATGATATTGGCCCTCGGCGGCGGTGACAGCGAGTAAAGCGAGGAAAGCAAAAATATTGCGGAGCATGGTGTCCTTTACGGGTGTGGAGAGGGGCGTTAGTGTATTGCTGCCAAACGGACGAATGTTTTTATCTTCGTTCAAAAAAAATGACACTTATTTACGAATTTACCAAAATCAATTAAAACCCACACCCGTATCGGTGTCGCTTTCTTTGAAGCGACACATGAAAGTCCTTCTCTCCTTTCTCTGTCTCGTCTGCAGCTCCAGCTTTCATCTGCTGTCATCTACGACGTCGTCGCCGTTGTTCAGGATCATGCGATTAGCTGCTGACGATGGGAAGAGTGTTGACTCCTCCTCGCCCTCTGGGTCATTTTTTAACAAGCCATCCCCTTCCTCTTCTGCCTCGGACACGGAGAAGACTGAAAAGGCGAAAGAGCTGGCTCTTCGTATAAAGGCGATGGACGAGCGGAGCGGCGGAAGTGGCTCCGGTCTGGGTTTTGGAGTTGTTGAACCACCTCGGCAGAGAAATAAACCGAAACAGGACAAGAAATACGTTTCTATTGGTGATAATTTGCAGGCAAAGGCGCAGCAAATTGCGCGGAGCAACAATGACATAACGAATCTTCAGACGGATTCCGATGGTTACACACTCTATAAGGACGCAGACGGGGATGAGAAGAGGGTTTTGGAAGCTCTTGTGAGTTACCCCTGTGTGTTCAAAGTAAAAATTGTCGGTAAACAATACGATTCTTTTGGGGATGACATGCGTGACCTTGTGCAAGGAGTTGTTGGAGAGGAAGTGGCAGTGTCCCATTCGACGAAAGTCAATGGGAAGTGGTGCTCGGTGACTGTCGAAATTACGAAGGTGGAGAGCGCTGAGATGCTATACAAAATTTATGAAGTGATTGATCACGATGAGAGGGTAAAGTTCAAGTTTTGATTGGCGTAACGTTTACGTTTTTGGCGACTCGATAGAAGCATTGATGAAGGATAAGACTTTATCGGAAAACCGATGAAGACCGAGTATGGCAAGCTGTAGCCGTAGAAACGGGGTTGAATGTAGCGAGCGGTAGCACTATAGCGGTGCAATTTTAGCGCAACAAGTTATCTTATGCTTGCAGTTATTTATTCAATGTCAACATCCATATCATCCAGGTCTTGTTGAAATGCGTAATTGGTGGCTATCCCAAGCCAAGACATGCTCTTCTTGATGTAACTCCTGGCAAGGCTCAAGTGCACGTCTTCACTCTTTCTGAAGTAATTCATGTTTGCCTTGTTCCCGATGAACTCCTTAAATTCCTGGTAATATAGCGAAGAGTAGTACGATGTGACGATGTGTTAGTAGTAGATCAATTTCTATCTATTGCCATTCATTATAACTCGCTGACTGGCGCTGAGTGACGACTTAAACTTACCTCTTCGCCTACGTCCTTTGCAATTTCTCGGAAGACCATGTTATCGTTGATGAGGCAGTACAAGAGGCGGCTGATGTAGTAAATGTTAATTCTGCTCGACTGATAGATCTTGTCGACGCGGCATTCGTTGTTCGTCTCGTTGATTGCTGTGTACAATCGAGGGGTTGCGTTTTCTAACGGTCTCTCAAAGTTCATGCGCTCAATCTTGTCCAGAATCGTATGAGTATGGACGAATGCGTTTTCTTCGTCGCCGGATGATTTTATCTCGTCCATCAGGGCTATCATGCGTTGGAAGATGTTCTCCACGAAGGTATAGATCTGTTCTTCCGAAAGGATGTATTTTATCTGCGCGGCAATCGACTCGTGCCCTTCGTGCCTATACCTGCCCTGCCTGGTGATGGTATTATTGTTGTAATGACTCACCAACGTGTGGAATTCAACCAATACCATGGTCTGATAATCATAAATGCTCTCGGAGAGGTAGTGGTACAGTTCGTGCTGCTGCTGACTATTTGCCATCCCCCCCATGTTGGTGGTCTTTCTTTGTCGCATATTTCGTTTGGGAGGCTTTTTTTTGGCGTATATTGGCGATAGTTTGTCATCGTTTTCGTTATCGCCAAAGGGGTCGACGCTTTCGTCCTCAATTAAAGCGCTGACGTCGAGCTTTTCAAATGACGCCGCCGCAATACTGCCTTCAGACCTTACCGATGTCCCGTCATCTTCTTCATCCCTCCCCATAATGGCCTGGTCGATGCCCGTAATTACCGCGAAACTCTTTGCCGCCAGCCTACCTTTCTTCTTAGATGTTGGTTTGCCCATCGACTTCCTGTGCTCCCTCAGCTTCTCGAGTTTTTTCTTGTCGCTGATGTTCAGCATATTTGTTTTGAATCCGCTCTCCACCTCAAACTTTTGCAACCATGTCCCATAGTCAGCGACAAGAACCTCCAAATTCTCAGTGAAATCCGCCTGAAAGTTGTGCCACCTTTCCTCGATGGTCTGGCTGTTGAATAATGCGGCATAAATTAGCTTGAAAGTGCTCGCTAGACGCCTGAGCTGGCTAACGACAAGTCGCTTGCAGTCTGTTGTCTTCGCAGTAAGTTTCCCGCATTCCTGTTTAAAGTTTTTGAGGACCCGAATCAAGTAGTGATTCAGCTCTGCGTGCTGAAAGAAGAGTTTTTTCAGAGTCATGTCGTTGAGCACCTCCTCGCTTATGTTGTCGAGAAGCGCTACTTGATCTCCGATGCCCACCTGTTCGTCCATTAGGGCGGCTACGATCTCCTTTATATAATCCGTTGACGATGTCAAATCACTCTCCTCCTTGGCGATGCTGACATCAGTCTTTAACTTTGTCGCCACATTGATCCACATAGTTGAGATGTGATACATTATTTGGCTGTTAATCTCGTAAGTGTAGATATGGAAATAGGACTCGCAAGAATCTGAGTGGGGGTCGATGGGGTCAAATTGTGACGACAACTGGAGCTCGATGTGGATCGATCTGCTTGTCATGTGCCTATTATTTTTCCAGAACGATGCCGCGTCGTCCGCACCCCTCACGTAGCGCATGCTCACGATATCGTACGCAGGGATCATCATTATATAGCCTCCCCCAGCGAGAAGCCCTTGTGAGAACTCCCTGATAATCATCTTAGTTTTCTTGGTCGCGCTTAGCGGCAAAAAAATGAGGCGGTCCTCGCAGACAACCAAGGCAAAGTAGGCCTCGCCCTTCTCCGTGTCGACTACGCACCCTTCCATGTATATGATGCTATTCCAAGTCTCTGGGTCGAGCGCCCTCCTCACGTTAAATTCGTCGAGCCGAATGGTGTGAGACATACGAGACTTATCCCCGTGTCTAAGTTTTCGGCGGGTGAACTTCCAGTGGTTGATGTCCGTGTACACCCTTCTGTGCTTCTTTCTCTCCTCATCGTACTCCTCGTCTGCAGAGCTTACATCGTCTATTACCATTTCGTTGTACTCCTCCCCACCACTTTCCTCCTCTTCTCCTTCGTCTATATTCTTGTCGTCGCCCTCGTAGTCTTTGTTATGATTGTCAAAACCTCTACTTTTTCCCTGAAATTTGACCGTCGACTGTCTCTCGCCATCCTGGCTCTTCTTGGATCTAAACCGTTGCTTGAGGGACAATGGGGTTGTTCCCTTTCCCTCTCCGCTTCCCCCTCTTCCTCTGCTTTCATCGCTGTCCTCGTCAGCCTTCGTTTCCGAAAGTCTCTTCCGCCTCCTTTCCCGCGCTTCCTGAGCACTATCCTCAGACCCGTCGCTACTAATTTCAGAGTAGGCGTCACTCCGGGGACTCGAGTCATTGCTCCGGGAGGACTTTTTCTCCCTGGAGAACTCGGAGGAGTTTCTAGGCAAGGATTTGAAGGCATCTGCTGCAGGCGGTATTTTTAACTTAGGCATGGCAACGGAGACTGCCGTGGTAGATGGGGTCGACGGTATATCTGTCTGTTCCTCTCCTTTGTTTTTTTCGAGAAAAGCGAGGAGGCTCCCCTTCCTTCTGTTCCTCGCTTCCATCATTACCTTGCCCGACGCTGTCATACCGGCTTTTTTTTCCTCCACCTCCTCCACTGTGCTTCCAAGTTCCCCTTTCGCTCCTGCTCGGTGTCCTGTAGTAACGAGGTTGAAAAGCATGCTCCTCTTCCTTGGCTTCTCCGAAATTCCCATACTCTCGCTTCCATCCATCTTAAGACCTGCCTCCCTGGCCACCTTCATCGCCGCCATAATGCTGTTATCTGCGATGCTCGACCTTCTTCTCGTCACCTTGTTCTCTTCAAACATTCTTGGCACATACATTTGAGCATTCACGGGAGTGTGGGTAGTGGGGGAGGCGTCCTGTATATTGCTGTTGCTAGAAGCAAAAAAATCTCGTCCACTTCGATTACTTCCAACACTCCGAGCCCTCTGCGGGAAATTATCTATCTCGTCTCCTGAACCTCCTGAACTAGGACTCGGAACTCTCGACCTGTCAATTACCCCAATAATGGAGGTTCTTCTGGAGGGTTGCTGTCCCCTCTTTGAGAAGGCAGGGCCCTTCCCCGACGGGCTCATTGTTGATGCACGTCGCATTGCTCTCCCGTCCAGGAGTTGCGCTTTTGCAGGGATCCCGGTGGATTGCGTAGACTTGGGAGTCCCATCTAGCGCACCTCCTAAAGGCTCATCATGCAACAGGGACATGTCAATCTTTAGCAAGTTCTTCCCAAGGCCAAAAGATGGGACTGCCTTCTCTGGCAAGCCAAGATTCATAGAAGAACGGCGACCACGATCCATCTTTGCACGCGCTATTTCACCACGGGGGGAGGATGTTGCAGACACATCAGGAGAATCACTGGCTTCATGCCCTCGAGGGGATCTGGGCATCGGTAGGTTTGGTCGGTCTGTTCCCAGGTGAGCTATTTGACTTCAGGACGAGTCACTCCAACGACTAAGAGGGTTGGATGCCAATTATTGCTGTGGAATGGAAAAGAACAACTTCCCAAAATAAGCGTTATGGAAGAGGTTTTTGCCGCTAATTGCGTTTTTTCTAAGACGGAAAGTACAAAGTGAGGGTAATTCACTTCGTTTTCGGTGATATAATCACTGATTTATTCCGAAAATTAATTTTTTTGCTGCTGTTGTTGTTGTCGTCCGGAGAGTGAAACGGTCGTCACAAACCACAATTCCACAATTTTTTATTTTCACTTTCAGCATCACCCTAAAATTAGACATTAAACATAAAAAATAATGACCATTTCAAAAATGAACTCAAAATGAGAAGATTTGATTGTCGTCGCACTCCCCATCATGCATGCATGCGGAGAGAAATATATATAATCGCGGGCATCGGCAGTAAAATCGGGCAATCCAGTCAGACAGTTCATTTTCGTGTAAATTCAGCTCATCCAAAATTATATTTAAACAATTCCAACAACTTTATTCCTCCCTCAGTCGATCCTTCGCAGTTGCGATCGAATCAATTCATCTCCCGCCCTACTGCACCGATTCTCCAGGTCCTCCTCCACCTCCACCTAAAGCCCCTGTCAAGCCATGCTTAGTCAAAGCAGTCTTGAGAGTATCATAAATCTCGGGGAACTCTCTAGACAATTCGCTAAGGGTTTTCAATATGGTCCCGGCAGCTTCTTCTAGTTCTTCGCTTTTGAAGGCCTTTTCCTGCAAGGTATCGTCGCTGGGTTCGTAGTCCTCCTCCCCCGCTGTTTGCATCCAGAGTTCTCTGTGTTTCTTGCTCATCTTTTCGATCTTGGCCTCGGCCTTCTCAAAACTCTCCTTCTGCAGATTAATTTCCACATTCACTTGGTTATCAGCGTTGACTAGGTGCTGGTTTTGTTCCTCGAATCGCTGGGTCTGCTGCTCAACTTGCTCCAGCCTCCTCATGTCTTCCTCGTAGTCCGTCTGAAGCCTCTGGAGATCCTTCTTCCGCCTGAAAAGCGTGTCCTGGCTGATCTTGGACTGCTCCTGCAAAAGTCTGAGCTCTTCTGCGTCGGCGCTGTTCATGTCTGCCTTGTGAAACGAAAGCCGGAACTCAGTATTTCTCACATTGAGGTGGTTCAGCGTGTGCTCCAGTGCCTTCATCTCCTTTTCCCGCCGTCGGATGTCCTGGTCCAGCTCGTCTCCCTGCCTCTGTAGCTCTTCGCGCCTCTGCGCCGCCATAATCACATAGTACGCCTGCGAGTGCTCGGCATCGGCACTGCTGTCAACCGTTGTCTCGTACTTGCTCTTGAGCTTCTGCACAGCACTTCTCCGCTGACCTAGCTCCACACTATTCTTGTGCTTCTCCTCCTCTGCAGCCCTGAGCTGGGCCGCTCGCACCTCCTCGTGGACCGAGATCTCTTGCTTTCGCTCTTCCATTGAAAGTTGCAGCTGCTGCTTGCGATTTTCCAAGCTAAAAACCTGGTCTGCTTTGCCATTCAGAGCATCCCTGAGCCTCTTGACGTCCAAGCGCATGATGTCATTCTGGACCATTACCTCTTCCTTCACAACCACGAGCTCCTTCACCGTCTGCTCGCAGCTGCTGTTTTCGAGGGCAGTCTCTGCTATTTTTCCCTGCAGTTCTTTCTTGCCCTCCTCGCATTGCTTTTTGGTCCGGACTGCAGCCCTGTATTCATTGTTGAGCTTCCTGCACTGCTGAGTAAGCATCTTCCGCTTCTCCACCTTCTCATTCAGCGCCACTTCTAACTCGGCGATCTGCGCATTTAGCTTTCTCTTCTCTTCGTCACTGCGTACTCCGAGTCCACGGGCCACCTTCCTCTCCATCTGCTGAATCTGAAACTCCGCATTGTAGATCAACTCCTTCTGCCTCATGCTCTCCGTGTCAAAAGCCGACAAACGTACAAGCATTGTCTTGCTGGCAGCCTGCGATCCGCTAATCTCGTTGATGTGATTTGCTTCTTCTTGGCGCAGGTCAAAAAGCGCCTGACTCGCACGGAACATCTGCTGCTTCAGGGCAGTCACCTGCTTCTCCGCAGTTTTCAAGTCCTTCTCCCTCTCGACAATGGCCTGCTCGGCCGATATGGCAAGATCCTCACCCTTTTGTGTTTTCACACGTTCTTTGTCAACCTTCTCTTTCGTGCTCAAGTAACGATTACGGACCTTTTCCAGAACCTCTTTGGTCTCAACAAGTTCATTCTCGCTCACGACATTCTCCTGTCGTTTCTTTAGTAGACTACTCGCTGAAGCGGCCAACTCGTTCTTAATGACCTCCAATTCGTCTTTGAATTTCTGCTGAGTACCCTGGATGTTCATCTGCTCAGATCGCTTTGCCTGCACAATCCGCTCAGACTGCTCAATCCTTGCCTCCACCTCCTTGTTGTCTGTCTCCTGCATCTTCAGCCTCTCCCTATTCTCCTCCAAGACTTCAAATTTTGCCTCCCTGATCTTCTTTGCTTCGGCAAACTTTTCAGCGATCTCGTTGATTTCAACGTCTCTACGCCTCATCACGTCGATAGCCTCTTGCCACTGCTTGACCAAGTTCTGGCGCTCTGTGTGCAGAATTTTGAACGCCTCCGCGGTCCTGTCGAGCTCAATCTGCCGCGACTGCGTCTCTGTCGCTTCATTCTCCAGCGCGGATTGCTTCTCTACGGCCAACTTTGTCAAGTTTTCAATTTGAAGAGTCAAATCTTTGATCCGAACTTCATCAGCACGAGTGTACTTCTGCAGAGCCATGTTGTCCTCCTCCTTCTGCCTTGCCGCGAGAGCCCACTGCTCCAGCTCCTCCTGATTCCAGTTCATCTTGAGTTTGAAAGAGTCCATCTCCTCGTTTGCTTTGAAGATGGAGTTCTGCACTAGATTCAGCTGCTCTTGCTCAGTCAGTTTAGTCGAACCCATTCCCTTAATCTCTTGCTGGTAGCGTCCCTTCTCTCGGGCAGCCAGAGCCTGAAGGTGCTCCTCTCCTTGAATCTCGTTGTTCTTGGAGGCAACAAGACTGTTCGTATAGTCGACCTCCTGGTGAACGTTCTTTAGGTGCTCAGTCATGATAGCCACCCGCTCGCCGTTTTCGCGAGTTTCAATATCTGCTTCATCACGGCGTTTCTCCAAGTTCTTGGTTTCCTGGTGAAGTTGCTTGGATGTGTCGTCCGCGAAGACGGGCAGGTCGTCGACGAAAGGGATCTCTTCCTCCTCGTCGTCTTCTTCCCCTTGCGCCCCGGCCTCCCCCTCCCCCCCCTCCACACTCGAGCCCCAGTGGTTTGTGTAACCTTCAACATTCCCCTCATCATTCATCTGCCCATTCCCATCGTCGGCAAACATAACGCCATCCCCGTTCTCTTCTTCGCCGTTGTTGTCGTCTTCGAATGACATCACGTCCCCAAGTTTGTCTTGGTCCATGTTTTTGCTTTCAATTTTTGTCTTCACTTTTTGGTCGTTGTTGGGTGTTAGGCGAGGGAAGGGGGAAGTCCACTTGGAAGCAAATTATTCGTTTTTGGTTGACAATGAGCTATCTTGATCACTCTTTGCGGTTCTTGTTTTTATTTAGTGCGTCTTCCTTCCAACTTAAGTTACAAATAACGACTCGAGGGCCGGAGTTGGAAGCTTCCAGAAAGCTGTTTTGTCCCCTGTTCCAAAACCAAAGGTTATTTTTGGAAAACTAAAGCTACTTTTTGCTTATCTGACCTTCCTAATCCCTTTCCAACACTCCAGCCCTACCATATAGCACCGCTTTCTTCCAACTCCCCCCCTCTACTTCTGCCTCCCAACTCCCAGCTGCCTTCCCAACAACCAACCTCCTGAACTCCAAAATACCGGACAAACACCTCGGGCAGGACATGGAACCTCCCGAATTGTCCTCGGAGATGCCGAAGGCGGCGACTGACCTCTCCAAGGAGCTAAACTACGCAAAGATCATCAAGATTTTTTCCCACCCTGATACGATGAATTTGTACTCTCGCCAAGTAGCCCAGCTTCGTCGCGTTAGCCGTCACAACCCCCAGGGCTTCATGTTAGGTCATTTGGGCGATATTCGCGAAATTCTCTTGCTATCCCTAGGCAGGGTTGTTGATAACCATTCAGAGTTTGAGAAGCCTCTGGCCAGCTTGGTCAATTTGTGCAAGCTACCTGCACGTAGGCAACGCAGCAACGAGGAACTGCTCCCAGAAGGCTTGAAAGCGGTTGACGGAATCTACCGGGCCCTCGATGACATCCTCCGATGTGGTGTACTCTCTATCCAGATAGAAGCTGCTAATGCGCTGACTGAAATAGCCAAGGGACGCCGTGGAACTGAGCTGAAGGCCTCCAAGGATACTGTTTCAGAGATAAAGGTTCTCGGCGTAGCTGGGGCTGTAAAAAATGACCAGAGACCGAAAACTCGCGATCTTAATCAAGAGATGCTCCGAAATAGTGGGGTCGTCGATGGATGCATTGCAGAACTTCTCGGAGTGGCCAAAGAGATGGTAGAGAGGTTAGACGTTGAGGAAGAGATGACACTGAACTATGAGAGCGATTTGAGCAGTGATGACGAGGAGGAAATCGCTATTGAAGGTGGTGGTGCAGATACGATCAGCGGAGGGAACAGTGGCGAAATTGAAAACGCGGATGAGACCAGCGAGATACTTGAATCACCCAGCGTTGACCCCGGTGACTCCACTGGCGACAACAACCCGGAGGAACCTCCGGCACCCCCAATCAAAACTCAGACCAATAACCAAACAGCCCCCCCCCCACCGACAAAAACGCCTCGCCTACTCTTGATGAGCTTGCTTAAGCTCTTAACCGAGCTCTCTGAGAACGAAGGAAACTCGGCTCTGATGATTTCTCTGGGTGCTGAGGACGTTGTGATGCGGATTATGGACAGACTTAACGACGAGCGTGACGAGACACTCAATATGTGTGTCGAAATTTTGTGGAATTGTCTCGAACATAGCGCCGTTAAGTTGGATACTGGCAATCCTGCCAAAAGCCGCACGGAGCTCATCAAGAAGTGCCGTCAGTCCAATGCAATGTATCGAATGTCAACGCCGTCCAACATAGCGACCCTCTGCAAACATTTTCGATCGCTCCTTCAGAGAGGATTTCGCAACAAGGACAAAGAATTGAGGAACGAAATCCTTATTCTTGCCTCCTTAGTTGCCCGAAATAAAAGGGGACACGAGCACTTCAACTCCACTGGTTTTGTCAAACTCATGTGCATTTATGCTACTGTAGCGGAGGTTGGGACTGATCCCGACGGGGACGGTGAAGATGTCCAGCACGTTGACCCGCACAACTTCGCCACTGTGAGCCCAGCCGATATTGAGCTCAAGCGCATCCTTTGGAACCTTCTTTCTGACCTTGCCCGCTCAAACCAGGAAATCCTCGGCATTGTGGTCGAGTCGCCGCTCCTCCACACGCTTTTGATGTATCTTGACACTGATCTGGACGGCGATGGGATACCGGACGACAATGACTATGCTGACGATGAAGAAGAAGTGCCTGAAGGCCAAGATAACCCTGACGGCGATGAGCAGGAGGCTGTTGAAGCTGAAATCGGCGGCGCGGGGGGCTCAAATATCATCGCTCGTATCCCCAGGACTCAGCTCCGGGTTCTTCAGCAGCAGGCGATTACTGTGCTGCTCAATCTAGCCCCCCGTGCAAGTGAGAAATTCAGGGCGCTTGGTGGTCATGTAATCACGTTGAAATTCCTGGATTGGTGCGGTGCCAGTGAGAGTAACCGTGATTTGGTCCAGGGTGCATTGATGTTGCTCATTAGCGTTGTCGGTCTTCCAGGCCTTCAAGAGGAGCTCGGCCAGCTGAATGCCATTAGAATTATGCTTGGCAGGTTCAACGATTTATCTGCGCCCGAATCGCTCCGTGCTGATGCTGTCCGCATCATCAGCCGGCTCTGCAGTGGCAATCCTGCCAATCAGGACAACCTGCGCAAACACGTTGGAATAGCGGCACTCGTCAAAGAACTCTCAGAGTACTGCAAGCACAGAAGAATTATCTGCGGCAAACCCAAACCCAAGACAGAAACTGAGAAGAGCAAGGAGAATAGCCTCAAGCCCATGAAGCAAGACGAAGGTAGCCTCATGGGAGGAAGTGCGAAAGAAAAGGTCAGCATTCTCGTAGTAGGCGTTGTCGACTGCATTTGGAACGCGGTCATCGGCAACAAGTCTTCCGAGGCCAGATTCCTTCACGTCGAGGGCCAAGATGGTCTATTGGATCTCCTAGAGATTTGCCCTGCCCTCATGAGAAGCCAGATCTGCGGCGTGTTGGCTGACTTGGTTAAGAATGATAGGAGCTTGCCGTATCTGACAGCTTGGAGATCAGACAGGAGCATGATGTCTGCCGTGCAGCTTCTCATGGTGCTCTGGGAAGAAGAGGAAGTGCGCTTGCGTGTACAGCGAAACAATGGTGTAATAGTTGACTTATGGAAGCCGCTCGGGCGTCACTTGGGGCGTGAGGAGGTGCCCAGTCGCCCCGATGACTTTTACAACATGGCTGGTAATGATCCTATAGGGGAAAACGCCAGTAGCTTGGAGCTGGCCATGGAGGCAGCGAAGACTGACCAGATGGGCACAACCATGGCTGCGTTCAAGAAGCTTGAAAAAGCTCTTGCTGCCGGTCAGAAGAGGGGCGGCGGGAACTTGGAGAGGGCGCTGCGGAAAAGCATGGCCAAAGATGATATTCGAGGAAAGATTGCCTGCTGCGTGGAAAAAATCGGATGGGAAGAGGCGCTCAAGGGCCTCAGTGCCCATGAACGCATGACCTTGACCATGTGTAAAAATTGGCTCTATTTCACCGAGGCAGAGTGTTGGATGAATGTCCGCGATAAGAGTGTCGGCGAGATGGTGAAGCCAATTCTTGCTGATAAGCTCCTTGTCAGCAAGCACCTTGAAGAGGCATTCGAGAATGCAAACACGGTGAGAGAAGAACAGAAGGTTCTCTTTGACGAGAAGGTTCGCGTCGGTGAAGCTGCTGAAGCTGAGTTTTTCAACGGAATTTTCAAGCAGCGCGACCAAGAAATCAACCAGCACCTGATCAAGAAGAAGGCTATGATGCCCAAATCACTGAGTAAGCGCAAGGCCGAGAAAGAAGCTAAGGCGGCTATGTTGGCTAAAAGTCTAGTGAAGAGCGCACCTAACGAAGGCAACAATGGAACGCTGCCGGTGAAGGTCGAAATATTAGATGATGGCGAGAATACACAGAATACACAGGGAGAAAATAGCCAGGTCGATGTTATACAGGGCGAGCTCAATGATCACGATCTTGAGTTTGTTAGTGCGGAGGAAAAGAAGGAGTGACAAACTAGGATAATATGTTGAAATTACGCTGTCGCTTTGCAAATATTACCAACCCACTCCTCCCATTTTACGAATTTTCCATTAAAATAATATTTAGCTTTAGCATTACCTCCTCCGTCCTCCCATTCCTCCGCCTCCAAGCTTCCGGTTCGGCTTGTTGTGCTGCATGTCCTTGCATTTGGGAATATGTCTAGCTCCTGCCTTCTCGTTGAAGTTCCTGCCGCAATGCGGACAGTTGACATAATTGCTTGGGACAGAAGGTGCTCCTCCACCTCCCATCCCACCGCCCCCCTTGGCCGCCTCCTGGTCCAAGTAGAAAGTCGCGCTTTTACCTTCCTTCTCCGCCTTGGCCATGAGCCTATTTGCCTTCATGGCCTCCCGAAACTGTTTGCTCTCTTCTTTCCATTTCGTATTATCTTTTTTCTTGTTCACTTTGACCCCCTTGTCAGCCAACCTTTTTTCCTTGACAATTTCTTTTCGCGCTTGAATTGCCATTTTCATCTCATCCTTATTGATATGCTCGTTTCCTGTGATCCGCGCCATTGCTGAATTGAATACCTTACGTTTCTCGTTTCCCTTGCAATTAGGGATGTGCTTTGCCGCTGCATTCTCATTGAACTTACGACCGCACTTGGGGCAGCCAACCATTGCCACTGGAGCAGCAGCGAATTCATCGGGAATTCCATTTCCTGCAACGTTTACAGGTGCATTACTCTGGCTTGTCATTGATGATTGGGGAGCGTCTGAGCGAGGAGTAAATTGTATTTTGTTCCCACCCCCACCAAAGGGATCAGCAATGCTGTCCAGGTCAGGATAATCACTGGACGAGGGAGGAGGCTGTTGAACTTGTTGTCGATATTTTTGCTGTTGCTGTTGTCTCTGAGGATGGTGTTTTTGCTGCCCCTTCTGTTGATAAGTACTATCATTGTAATCTTGTTGTTGTTGGCGGTGCTGACGTTGAGGTTTGTCAGGAACCTGACGCGTTTGTCTAGGTTGTTGCCGAGGTGGTGGCTCCTCATATTGTTGTTGCTGCTGCTGCTGGTATCTCCTCTGCTCCTCGGCAAAGTCGTCCTGCTGTCTCCGCTGCGCATGCACCTTTTCCTTCGCCTGCCGTCGCCCAACAGCCGCATCTTCTTGTTCACCAAATTTGTCGTCGACAGAAGAAGTATCATTGTTCCAGTCAAGGAGCTTCTTTTGATTTCTAGTTTGTTGTTGCTGCTTGGGAGGCTGCTGCCGATATTGATGTTGTTGTTGTTGTTGTTGTTGCTGTTGTTGTTGTTGCTGTTGTTGTTGTTGCTGTTCCTGCCCAATAGCGTTACCAAGCCCCTCATCGTTGTAATCCACGTTGTAGTCGCTGTTCCACTCAGGGAGCTTCTTTGTCTTTCTTTTCGGCTGCTGCTGCTGCCGCTGCTGCTGCTGTTGCTGCTGCTGCTGCTGTTGCTGCTGCTGCTGCTGTTGCTGCTGCTGCTGCTGCTGTTGCTGCTGCTGCTGCTGCTCGTATCGATCAGGGACCTCTTCCTGCTGATCTCCGCCGTACAGGTAATCAGTGGTGGTGTCACTATTCCACTCCGGAAGGGGCTTGGCTTTCTTAACCTTCCGACGAGGACCGCGGTTGCCGTTACTAGCCTCGGCAACACTGCTGGTCTTGTAGGGGCTGTTTTTCAACCCACTACCAGCGAAAGCGTCGGCACCGCCTTCAGCCTTCAACATTTCCATGTACTCCCTTTGTTCCCTTTCAAACATCTCATTCTTGCTCAATTTTCTTTCCATAGTACGATCAGCTCCTCTCTCTACGCCTCTATCAGCGCCTCTCTCTGCACCTCTCTCCGCGCCTCTCTCTCTCTCCATCCTCTTCTTCTTTTGCTCAGCCTCCATTGCTCTGGGGCTACTCCTCGGACTATAAACAGGGGTTGTCTGTGCACGGTAGCGAATTTGACTCGCGTCTGCGCTTGCACTGACAGCTGTATTGCGCACCGTGCTTTTCTCTGACTGCATGTCTCCGCTGTGTGCGGTCCCCGCGAGGTTCAGTCTCCCGCCACCGAACTTGGAAGATCTCTTCGGCTGCGTAGAAGCGAGCTGCGAGTGTTGCCTGTTCCCATTCGTACCGGCAGATTTGCTCTCGCGTCCTTTCTCACGACGCCTCATCATACGCTGTTTCAAGAGATCCATTTCCCCGTCTTCTAACACCCCGCCGTCATTAGCAGAACCATCGTTGATTCCATGTGACCAATGTGGATTGTTGCGTGTTGGGTCAGTGGCTGGCGCAGTGGTAGAGCGAGTGGATTCGTCAAGATTGATCGACAAGTCAGAATCCGCATTGAGGTTTTGTCCGCCAGTTACGACGCCCATCGCGACTCCGTCATTACGACGCGAAGATACTTTCCCCAAAACGCCACGACCTTTCTCCTCCCTGCGCTCGCGACCGCTCATGCCATTAGTTGTCGAACGTGGGGGGGAGGTCCAAAGGTCTGTCATATCGCGAGTATTCTTGTGCTTCCATTCGTTCGAAGCGTTCGGACGAGGTTGTCGCGACGGGAGTTGTTGGCTTTGGTTGTGGTCAATGTCATCCGACAAGTCGTAGCGCTGCTGTTCCTGTTGTTGTTGCTGCTGCTCCTGTAGCGCTTGTCTTTGCTTTTGTTGTTGTTGTTGCTGCTGCTGCTGCTGCTGCTGCTGCTGGCGTTGTCGAGGCTGTGTTTGAATCTGGCTTTGTTGCTGCGGCTGCTGCTGCTGATGCCTCTGATTTTGATGCTGGTGCTCATCCCACTCAGCGGCTCCGCCCCTTTTTCTAACCTCGCTCGTCAGCGTGTCAGAGCCGCTTGGTGATGGAAGACTCGTATTGCTACAGTTGCTGCCCCCCGTACCGTTAAGATTCACTTTCCCCCCAGGTGACCCAAATGTTGTAAAGCCCCTGTACCCCACTGACCCTGAATTATTTTTGGTATTATGGTTGTTGAGCGACTGTGTATTTTCTTTAACAAGCTCAGTTTTTTCGTAGAACTCGTCTAATGAGTCACTCGCGAGCTGCGTCAAAGTTTTCGCGGCGGGAGGACCGCTCATCGAGCTGCTGTTGGAGCCATTGTTGTTGATCTCAGCAGCCTCGAAATAGTTGTCTTTGTGATTGCTGCGCAGACTCCGCACCTGGTTCGAGTTTACCGCAAGCTCTTCATCCGCCGATGGACCTTGTCCTGAACGTGCTGACCGAAGCTTCTTCGCGCGCTCCTGCGAGAATTTTGGTTGTGGGCTGTTAGTTTGAATGCATTTGCAAGTTTAGGTTGCCTGTGGGTGGTACACACCAGAGAATCATATACTCACCACCGCCTGCTTCCGTTTCGCTGCCCACTCAGTAGGATTGTAATCTCTCGATGCTGACGACATTTGTTTTCTGCCTTTTTGTTCTTGCTGGGGGTGTTTTGTTTTAGGGGGTGCGCCAGGGGCGTAGGAGGAGAATCTTGGCAGATAAAGGACGATTTAAAGTTTGAAAATCGGATCCTAGCGGTGTTGAAGAAGTGCTGTGCCTGAAATTGAAAAATAAGTTGTGCTAAACAATTAAGGGGTGCAGGGAGGCAGATCAAAAAATCAAAAAAGCACCGGTCGCCGGATTTCCGGATTTTTGGCTCAGCCTAGGGACCGATTTGAGTGGAAGAGTCTTAGAGGCTTTATTTGGTAGTGCTTCTACTAATTTCTGGTTTTCATCATGGCAGCAGCTATCATGCTTGATGCTGAAGGTTTTCTGGCCGAAAACCATGCTAGTCAGATTGACTAAAAGCCAACTGCATCGATGTCACTGAAGGCAAGTCCAAGTCCAATGCGAAATGTTTGGGTAATAAATATCAGTAAATGTCTTGTCTGCTTTTCAAAACAGTCTCGTTTGCACGAATAATTCAGTTAGCTCATGGGATGAAGCTCTCTTCATCCCATCCCCATCCACCATCACCGGTGACCTTTTTGGTGAGGGCAACCCCATTGTCGAATTTTACCCCGTCCCAACCCTCCTTCATGAAAGCCCTGATGTTCGAGTGGTCATCGCCATCGGGTGTGTCGCGAACACCACGGTAATATTCCCCCCAGAGAGAGACTGGGGGGTTGACATTCACATACAGCAGGTTGACATTGCATTTGACAGTGGTTAGTTGAGGCATCATTTAGAGGCGATCGACGGGATTTCGACTATTCGTGACAGCACATCGCGCCCCTCGCTTATATTTACTTACGAGTTGTCTCCTTTGAAAGCTGGCAAAGGGCTGCAAGCGATAGCAGCTTGGCAGTCCCGTGGTTCTCTCCCGGGGTGTTCACCACACCGCCGTTCACAAACTCAATGTCGTGGTCCTCGTAAGACACCTCGATCGCATCAATCACCTCCCGAAAGATTATCGAGTCTGGACTCATCTCACAATTTGCCAAGAAAACCTAAAGAGAAGAAATGTGCTGGGTGTTTAGTTTGGATCACAGCAAAGAGTTGAAAAGTGAATCGGGGCTTTGGATTCACCGAGTTCGTTCGTTTTTTCTATTTGCTTTATTTCATTTTTCAAGAAATGCTATGCGATTTCCGAAAATGCAATTTTCCGCTCTCGCATAGCCGGACAAGCACTCACCTCAATCTCTGAAGGAATTGTTTCTCCAGTTGCCAGGATTTCTTCGAGCATACGGGATGGCTTGGAGTCATCCACAGCTCCACCCTTAGCGGTCGTTCCGTCCCAACCAAACGCAAGATTGTCAGCTTTCGGAGTTGGTGGGCGAATTTCAGCTGAGAGACGAGAGCGGATCGATCGGGGAGAAAAGTGATGAGGTCGGGCCACGAATGTTAAGCTCAACGTGGACGTAATCAACAGGAATGGTAATTTGAATGCAAAGAGAAGGACCGCCATAGCGTGTGTTCTGTATATCGTGCTCAAACTATATAAACGGAAAGCGTGTCTTTTGAAACATGATTTTTGGGCAGGGGGGGGGCTCAAGAAAAAGTAACAAATAGACCCACAGCTCCGTATTAACACCGCACGATAACAAATAAACATCACGGGGTCGATCATTGT
>Ga0115554_1001351_pt1 | contig 17314 bp, 5 predicted proteins | sample COGITO_mtgs_1104_3_FD_87283 | JGI IMG/M metagenome (GOLD analysis project Ga0115554, IMG submission 87283) | Pelagic marine microbial communities from North Sea - COGITO_mtgs_110404 | ecosystem: Environmental > Aquatic > Marine > Epipelagic | place: Germany:Helgoland, sampling site Kabeltonne... | reverse complement strand
TGTAATTTCTCTCCAAGACCACACTTTTTTTCAGGGGGCCTGATCTTGGCTGGTGCTGAGCGCGGACTTCAAATCCGTGGCGTTTTAACAGGCGAGTGGTTCAATTCCACCTGACCCCCGTTGACATACCACAACAACGCTGATTTGATACACGAAACAAATATTAAAGACGACCTTTTTTACCTCAAACCTCAAAACTAATCCTCAAACCTTAACCTTAAAACTAAAATTTTAAACCTCCAACCCCTCCAACCCCTCCAACACCTCAAACACCTCAAACACCTCCAACAGCTCCAACCCCTCAAACGCCTCAAACACCTCCAACACCTCAAACACCTCCAACACCTCAAACACCTCCAACACCTCAAACACCCCTCAGACCTCTGATTGTGTCGAATTAGTGTGTAACGTCCAGGACTTTTCGAAGTTTTTGATTGCTGAGGACGAATTGAGTTTTATCAGGGACCTATGGACTGATTCTAGCAAGCGGTTGACCAAGTAAAGGCTTTTGCCCCCGGCCCGTTCTTTTACTTTCTTGACAATCAGCTCATGCAGCAGTTGCTGTTTTTGCTGAGGACCCTCTGAGTTGATCCTCCTTTCTTGAATGTTTCTTTCCTTCTTCGATTTTTTGTTCCATAGCATATGAGGCTTCGGCTCGGTAAACACCTGCTCGTTCGTCTTCTCATCACGCCAGTACGTGATAGTAGGCTTACCGGGTCTCGCAAGAGTGTATTTGGTCCATTGGTCGACGGTGATATGACGCTTCACAGTGAATCCCTTCACATCGACGTCTCCCGCAATGCGTGGTATGTCTGTCTTCTCGCCAGTAAAGGAGTGTTCATACCAGTTAATGCTATTTTCGCCGCCAGATTTGTTGACGCATTTCACCCAGGGCGAGCAGGCCGAGTCATTGTCTTCTTCGTGGACCTTCTTCCCCTCACCGTAGGCTTTTTCGACTTCATCCCCGTCAAAGGTTATTTGATTACTATCCTTCAGGTTTTTCAAAGCGGCAGCGATCTCGTCATTTCTGTTCACATTCTCCAACCACTGTTCGTAGAGAACGTACGTCGACCCTTTTACTTTCCTGGCTTTGTTGGACTGCTTATGGCGGCGAAGTAACAAAATTTCGTCCAAAAGGTGAGGAATCTTTGCTGCGACTTCTCGAACTAGAGCTGATCGATATTCGGCCATCTGGCGGGGTCCCATCTTAACTCTTGTAAGCTGCATGAAGTCGTCAATTTTGCGAAGACGTTGATCCGGGCTCGCCAAAACTTTATTCGCCTTAGATTCCCCCTTCTTAGGCGCAAGGAGAAGATCCATGTGGTCTTTGTGAGCTTCTCGAAGCTCTGCTATTGTGACGTACCTCAGCGTCGGGTTTGACTTTTCGTCGACATGGTCGTCGTCGTACACAATGACGTAATCAGTCTTAGGAGGGATCCGAAGTGCACCTTTTTGCATTTCCAGGTACTTGGCCTTCAACTGATCACACATCTGTTTCACCTCCTTCTCGATTTTAAGACGATTTTTCTTCGCGTTTTTCCGATCGGACGAGTTCATCGTATTGTTTACTTGTTCAAGCTGCTCGGACGAGAATCCAAAGTGCTCGGGCGGGAATACGACGCGCTGGCCCTCAAAATCAAAGTACTTCGGGAGCTTGAGATGCTTGCACAGCCAGTTGCATCGGTGTGCCTGCATTATCGACTTTATCCCCTTGTTTCCGTGATCAGTCCTTCCAACATGTTCTAACGTGTTCGCATGGTGAATAGCTGGATCAGTAAGTTGAAAGACGTGATCTTTTTCGTTGTATCCGCCTTGAATATCGCAGACAAGCTCTTGGTGATTCGTTCGATGATAGGTCCAGTGCGTAAAAGTCATAAGCACGTCCTCCAGTTTTCTCTCATCGGTGAGCTCGATTACTTCCCTCTCGTCGTCGCTGTCGTCGTCGTCGATGTTTTCCTCCTCCTCCTCCTCCTCCTCGTCGTCGTCGTCGATGTCCTCCTTCCCCTCCTCCTCGTCGCCCTCCTCTTCGGAAGGAGAGAAATCATCTTCCTCGTCACATTCCTCGATTACGAAATTGCCTGTGCCCAAACCGAGGGTAGAAGCAGTCGCATCTTCTCCTGTTCTGCCTATCTGGTTGTATCCATGTGCCAATCGTAAGAGGTCGTCTTCTTGTTGCTTCTTTTCCTTCTCTAATGTGGCCTTTGATTTCTTGGTACGGCGCCCAACGTTACACAGCCACTTCGTGTATTTGCCCTCAATAAAATCCTCAACGAGCACGCACTTTTCACTATTGATGTTGACCGCAAAAGCCTCGATGAATTCGATGCGTGCAACTTCATCCAACTCGCGATCGAAGTCCAGACACTCTACAAATTCCTCTGCGAGCTCTCGGGCGCGAAATTGCATCCGAACGAAGTCTTGGGCGTAAGTGAGCGTCTCAAGCTGGTTTTGAACTTCTCCACGGTTGCGAGACTCCTTCGCGACAAGCTTAATATCGGACTGCTTCGTCCTCATAAAGAACTTGGAATAGTCCAGGTCTGTGACGTATTCACCCACGACTTCAATAATTCGATGAACATTCCTTTCGGAACCTTGACTCAAAATGGTCTTCTTGTACCCTAGGTGAGTTGCCGTAGGCCAGTGGAAGCAATTCTCGTAGTCGAGAACGAAGCTATCGTTATCTTCGTCATAGCGATACAGGTTGATCTGATCTGCGTCGTAGTATTCCCAATCACCGTCGTCGGCCTCGTCTACAGAGCCCCACTCGTTGATTTGCTTACGCTCCCATTGAACGACCTTCTCCATGGTAGGAATCTTCCCAAAGTTGACATCATTGACGCTATTTTTCTCCGTCAACTTGCTGAACGAGGTTATCGAAGCGCTCATGCTATTACTATTAGCCACCACTGATCCGCTCGAGCCTAAACACTGATAGCTCGAGAACAACTTCTCCATCATGGTAATGACACTAGTTTCACTCGTTTGAGCCTGTGGACGGTGCGCATTGCCAATGAGATTCAGACTATAGCTTAGGCGCGGTCCAGTCCTTCTCGCCACATTCTCGATATGGCCAGAGAACCGGCTAAACTGACGCTGAGGGACGGACGCTTTCCCTGGCAGGATGCTGTCAGATGGGGCACCGTCGGTCAAAAAGTACAACCCAAATCGGGAACTAGGGCGAGAGGTCATCAGAGATTCGGCGATTTCAGACGTGAGCTCGAAGGCGGGCCCATAGCACCCCGTTCCTTTAGCTTTTATGTTAAAAACATCGAGGACAATGTTGAAGGTTACAGGGCTCGCCACCGGCGCATTCTCAAGAGCCTTTCTCGCCTTCCCGTTTTCCATGACAATGATTGACATGTAATGCTCCTGGAACAAGAAGTAAGGGTGGTCGATTTTTTCTTGAATGAATGACAATATACTGTTCCGAGCCGACTCGAGACGGGAAATTGATGCACCGAGTTGGTAGATTCTTTTCTGGATACTCTTTGTGAAGGGGTCGTCGCTCTCTTCACACTTGACGTCGCAACTCCCCATGGAACGACTCGCGTCAATTATGAAGATGTACTGGACGAGGCATTCAGTGATGGTCTTGAATTTCTTCGAAAGGATGTCCCATACACTCTGCTGCTCCGGCGAAACTGACTTTCGGAGGGCATTCTTGCGCGATTTGTGGTTAAGGATGTTCTCGGGCGTATCGGGCTCACTTACTTCCTCCTCCTCCTCCTTCTCACGACGACGAGGGGATACTGCTGGTGACGAACTCGGGTAAGAAGCATTACCACCGGTAGGAGCACCACCACCACCGCCAAAGCTGACCTTTTTTTTCCCCTCCTTTTTCTCAGCTTTACTCAATCCCGTGGCATCACTTGCCAAGTAAGAATCTGCAATGCCATACCGCTTCGACTCTTCGAATGCCTTTAACATATCCATATCCTGAGAATAGTATTCGCTTTCACTGTTGTAGCCAGCACCTTCGGTGCGCAACTTGCAGACGCGACGGAGCTCGGCGCGCTTAGATTGAATATTATCTTTCGGGGCGCAGTCGAGGACGCTGCTGTAGAAGTCAACAGTGGCGGTGGTTAGAGTCTGCACACCAGTAGGGTACTCAGCGATAAGATTCACGAACTGGACGATCGAGCACCTCATATCGTTTAGAGGAGGGTGACCATCGTTTTTCCAAGAATTATTAGCGATCTCGAAGCGTTCTGTCTCCTCCTTATTAGCTAAAATTTTCTCTCTCTCTCTCTCTCTCTCTTCGCGTTTCCTCTTCTCTTCCTCCCTTTCTCTGCTAATCTCGACCTTTTTCCTCCTCTCTTCCTCTTCGTTACGCTTCCTTGCGGCCAAGACGGCGGTGGGATTCTTAACATTTCTCTTTGATACTTCGACGAGGGTCTCGTACAATTTGGCGTGAGACCCTGGTCCAAGGCGACCCCCTAACCCGGAATTGGGCTCGTTGAAAATCATTGCTCCCTGCTGAACGTACGTCAAAGCCTCCTTATGGGTCATCTTTCCGGGGGGCAGACCGTCAATGAAGTCAACCCTAACTTGAGAGGGCATGTGTGCGAACACCCCTTTGGTCTCAAGGTTCTGCTCCATCCTGCTAGTTGCCCTGTACGGGCCAGTAAGTGTTTTGTTGCTTTTCGTGACGAGGTAGATAAAGTCATTGGGCCGAATGTCGTCGTATTCGTGCTCAAAGCGTTTGGGAGTGGCAAATATCTTGTGCCGTTTAAAGGCTGCATCAGCTTTGGCGTCCGCCACGAATACATATCCGGCCGCCAGGTTGCTGATGCTGGCAGACAACTTATGATTTTCGGAGGACAAGACCCCGCCACCGATCTCCCCCTGGTTATATATCGTTACGACTACGTTTTCGCGCTCGTCTACAATGACGACTCCGATTTTTCCCGTATCTGGGAACTCGTACTCGTATTTCCAGCGAAGGCCACCTGTGTCTTTGTCGTTCTTGGCGACAGTTTTGGTTCCGCTATAGTGCGTGAAAACAAACAAACAAACATTTGGAGTCAGCACGAGTCAGCATGAGTGAGAGTCGGTGTGACATTTCTGAAAATATAGTCTTACCTCTTGCGGATCTTCTTGATTTCAGCGTCGGTACAATTTCTCTGGATTTTCCGCTGCTTAGCGTGACCTGTGTCAATCAAGGAAGAAACAAGCTCTGTCGGACGGTCCATGTACCTTGTGTTCGGCACGACAGTCCCGGTCTTCAAACGAGGCTGAACGTTGTGATTTCCTCTCATCTGCGACGATTTTGTGTTCGGCACGACTTTTTGTTGCTGCCGGGCGAGGGAGGCTTGCTGTTTTTTAATTTGCTGCTGCTGCTGCTGCTGCTGCTGCTGCTGCTGCTGCTTCTGTTGTTGGAGCTGAACTTGCAGCTGCTGCTGCTGCTGCTTCTGTCGTTGGAGCTGAACTTGCAGCTGCTGCTGCTGCTGCTGCTGCTGCTTCTGTTGTTGGAGCTGAACTTGCAGCTGCCGCTGCTGCTGCTGCTGCTGCTGCTGCTGCAGCCGCTGCTGCTTCTGTTGCTGGAGCTGTTGCTGGAGCTGAACTTGCTGATGGTGTCGCTGAGTCGATCCGTCAGGAAACCATTCCGCGACGTTCTGGTCGAGAGAGATGTCCCTTTTTGCTTCCTCACTCATGCTGGACTGGTGGTGAGCGTGGTTTTTGGCGATGGCAATTTGTCAGGACAGTTGCTACCGCTAATCGACCTTTTCTTTTGCTCAAAGGGTTCGTGTATCAATTTTAGATGAAACGAGCACGAATAAAATTACGATATCGTACTAAAGGGAGAAATTTGAGTGAGACTACTTGGAACAATTTGAGGGGAAAATGTAATTTATCTTGGTAAATTACGTGCATTTAAACGCTTCGTTTTTTCAGAATAAGCTCTGTACATACTTTGCGGCGTGCTTACTTGAGGGGCAATAATTAATATTTCCCGTATTGGGACAAAGAAAGTCGCTTCTCCTTCCTCTTCCTTTGCCTGGTAACCTTCATGAATAGGCTGCTAAACTTCGGGAAATCGGTGCTCTCCGGTGATAACTCCTTCGTACCGAACTCCCCCCCTGACCCTCCTCGACAGTCATCGGCGAAGGATTCCCCCTTCTCTCTGAGTCCTCCTGTTCCTCCTGATTCCCGAATCAATCTCCGACAACCTAGCCAACCTACGCTATCTCAAGAAGAATGTTTGGTTGTAACTCGCGCATGCCAGTCTCTGGTTCGTTCTGTCCAGTCACTGGTTATAGCTGCGCGAGAGAAGACTCCGACTTGGCAGAAGAATTTGCTCTCCCTCCTTGCTGAAGATGTAGATGGGGGTGGAGTGGAGGATGTGGATATCAGGGAGTTGGAGCGGTTTAGCAAGTACGTGAATTTCGTCCAGAAAGGAATTGAGAACGAGCTTCCGGCAAATTTAATACACTGCTTACGCTTGCTACGAGTGGTTGAAATGACCAACCCGCCCCCCGATAATCAATCGCACCTTCCCACGAAGAATCCCACGCTCCGAGTCTCCTCGCTCCTCTCCACGCTCTGCCTGGACAGCTCTGTGGGGGAGTGTCTCCGTCCACATCTCTTTGGTCTTCTGTCTTTAACGACTGCTCCCGGGTATCTGAATAAGGGCGAACATAGCTCACACATACTCCAGGGCGCTGGGGATGTCGTCGCTGCCATCTGCAAGGGTTGCTTCAATCCCCAATTGGTGTGGTTTCTCCACGATCGAAAGATAGTGAAGTGTATGATTGAGGATGTCAAAGAACTGCTAGGTTATAAAACCGCCGATCCCGCACCTTCTTCCGGCACTTTATGGCAGATTGCTCTCACAACAATTGTGAATATTGTGATGGCCTCTCTATCTCATAATTCTGACACCCCGCTCCTTGGCGATTTTGTTTCTAATGAAGGCTTTGAGACCCTCCATTATGCGATCACTCATTGTGATGATGATTCAAACAGTCTTTCTGCACTGCTCGGTCTCCTCGTAAAGCTATCCACGACGACCGCTGTCGGCGAAAATGTCGACAGTGCACCAAAGAATGACTCCAGTTTTGGCCTGCAGTCAAGAAATGTTCAGTCGCTCGACCTCCTTGCTACTTTGGTGAGAGACTCCATGCCGTTTGAATTCGACCACGACGACGTAAAGACGCTGAGTTTACAATCCGCCCAGCTTGCCCTCTTTCGCAAAGCCCCCACCAAACCCATGAAGACACAGAATGACAATTTTAGAATGGAAGTTCTCGTAATTATCCTCCAACTCTTCTCCTCCCACACCACGAACTACTCTATGATCGAGCCCCAGTACAATTTATTGACGCAATACCTGGTGCACTATCCACTGTTTGAGGACCCAAACTTGAAGACGCTCGCTCTCAAGACACTCGAGTTCGTTTGTACTGGAATTTCAGACGGTACTCCTGCTGGTTCCCTCGACAACATCACGAATACCTACACTTCAATGTGCCAAGCGTTGCTCGATGCCCTCACTACGCCTGCGAATCTTTCCTCGGTGTCGCAACCAACAACAACACACTCGATATTTGACGATAAATTAAGTGAAAGCATCGACGCCTACCTATATGACATATCGTCTGTTACCGAGACAATAATGAAACTGCTTGAATTTGACATTAATTTCGGCAAGATTCTTTGCGACTGCGGATTGGTCGAGGTCAAGATCAACAACTTGCTCTCACTGCTCACGGCTGCTGTCGAATCGACTAATATGCTCTCCGGAGAACAGAGAGACGTTTCGAAACCAATTCTTTCCGAGATTTCGAGTTCAATATCGAATGTTCTGAGGCTGGTCATTTCGCACAACAGCTCCGCCTCTTATGCATTTGAGCAGCTTCAATTTGCAACGCTCCTTACGCCGTCCATTACCACTTTGTCCAAGATCGCTTTGACCGACTCCCTTGCTGTTTTTGAAGAAATTGTTTTCTCGATTGCTGTTTCGGAGAGGAACAAAGCCCAGCAGTCGGCCGTAACGCCCCTCTCTCCTATTCCTGTCAAGCGAGCTACGTTGTCTACCTTCGAGAACCGATCGACGACAACAGGTCGCTCGAGGTCACTGTCTGAGAATGTTTCGGAGCAACAAACGTCTATTCTGGCCACTTTAATTAACACCGCCAACTCCCTCCTCAACGAATCGATAAATAATCAGGAAATGTCCAACTTAAACTCGAAAACCAGGACAACGACTATTTTCAAGTCCCTGAAAACAATATTACAAACTTCGCCGACAATGAAAAAGTGTTGGAACAGTCTGAGCGGTCATAAAACCTCAATAAATGCGCTAAAGACTATTGGTATTGACAACGGCGGCGGCGGCGGAGGAGGAGGAGGAGGTGGAGGTTGTGGTAACAAAAGTTGCGACGACGACGGTGACCTCCTTCGGGCGACTTTCGAGTTGTTAATGGTTTCCCCTCCTCCGCCCAGGTTTATGAACCGCATCAGTCAATCTTTGATTCCAAGCCTGGCCACTCACTCCGACGAGATAGTAAAACTTGTTTTCGGACTCGTAATGGACGACAGCAGCGGTGATGATGTTGGTCGAGAATCCTCGACAATAAACTCGGCGTCTACTATTGCTAATGCTGAAGCAATAAGGCTGATCTTCTCGCTCTCCCCACACCTTCCTGCGCCTGTCGCAACCTCCAGCTTGGACAGGTTGATAGAGCTGACGACAAATCCCACCTCCTCGACCATCCAGCAACTCGCCAATGCAGATCTTACACACTTCCTCACCAACGACTTTGCGCACATCATCAGCGACCCTGACCACGCTTTGCAACAACAATTTATCAATATCCTGAATAATTTGAGTAGCAGCCATATGACCAGCGTGGACTTTTTGTCTCTTCTGTCGTGCATCGCTGGGCCAATTTTACAACTGGAGGATTCTTCCTCTGTGGTTGAGCTTCCTGTGATTTGGAATATCACGGAGCCGACCGTCCCACAAACGCTGATACGACATCGCGTAAAAAGTTCTGCGCAGTTTGCGAAGCGAATTCACGATCTGATCCAGATCGCAACTGCCAGCGAAAATGTTCCATTTTGTTGCCTCGGTGACGTGGCTATGATCGAGATTTCAAGCGCCATGAAGGCATACCAGAGGACCAATGATAGTGAGGACAAGTTGTTGTCAATGCAAAAATCGTCATCGCTGACGCCGTTGAAGTTTTTGCACATTAGATCGATGAAATCTCACGACATTAAGTTCACCTCTGCCGCAAACAATATTTCCGCCAACCTCGCTTCTTTGAGCAGCAACCAGCAGTTTCCTCCAGCCGCCGGTCTTACATTTACATGTTGGATGCGTCTTCCTCAGCAAAATGACGGCAAAGGTAGCAGTAGTGCCAATTCTTACAGCACGCACACAAAGACGGTAAAGTCAATCTTCGACGACTTCTTCCTCTACCTGCTTTCTGTTGAGGACGATGGGGGCAATTTCTTAGTTTTCCGCTTTGACTGCAACGCGAATAAGTTCAGCTTTTACACGAGCGCGTGCAACAAGAACCAGCATCAGTATTTTCGATCTACGAAGCTATCCGAGAACGCCTGGCATCACATCGCCCTAACTTATACCCCTCCAAAGCGACTACTCTCAAAGAAATCTACCATATCCCTCCACGTCGACGGTTTGCTCGTTGAGGAGATGCAAACTTCTCAAGTAAGTTTCGTGAGTAATTTGTCGTCCCGTGGCTTTATTGGTAGCCCGCTCCCCGGTATGGTTGGCGAGGCTACGCTGCAGAATTCAAATTTGCCAATTTGGCATCTCGGACCAGCTCATTTCTTTGCCACCGTTCTGCCTCCTGTGTCGATTTGCTTTATCTTCTTGCAGGGCCCTTCTCATACGAGCTATTTCTCGGGCGAGTCACCTTTACTCATGTCGAAACACTCGATGCGTACATCGCTGCTCACGCGGCTCCACCTACTTGGCGACGTCATCTTACCAGAACTTAATAAGCGCAAGATCGACAACCTGAACTTCAGCAAGCAGCTTTCCATCCCAGTGGATGATGTCATCTTCAGCTACAACGCTCACAAAAAAATGTCGAGTCCAAGAAAACACCTCGTCAACGCTGCATCGCTCAGCGTGCAACATGGGAGTAATGCAGGGATTTTCGGCAGCGGAGTTGCCGTTGCCCCCCGGAACTTTAGCGACAACACATGGAGACTTGGTGGACCTTGCATATTCCTGCCTTTAGTCAATGCGTGCGAAAGCAGCGATATGCTAGCCGCGTGTCTGCAATTAATTAAGGCTACGCTGTACAATCACCAAGGAAATCTAGACTCGATGCAGACTCGCGGTGGGTATAGGATGCTGGCGTTATTATTGCGCCAGAAACGCCAGTATCTCAATCTCGGTGTTCTGAAGGCTTGTTTTGCTCTCTGCGTCGACGGCTACGACTGCAACTCCCCAGATGATCAGAACAATAAAAACTTGTTGCTTGTTGATTGGGATGCTATGAAATATCTGCTCCTGAATCACCAAGTGTGGGATATTCGGATCCCGTCGATTCTGTTGGCGCAGTTAAAACTTCTGAATTCACTTGTCAGTGTTGACTGTGACAACGCGTCTTTCAACGCTAAAGGGCTCTATAGCAAGAATATCGTGGAGTGGTCAGTGCACCTCATGATCGAGGCGTCGAGCCTGTATAAGGAAGGAGGGGGGGGCTGGGACATTTCTCCTCCAACGGTATCTATGGCGGCTATTGGGGTTGATGCCAAGGACGATTTCTTACTGGGGTGCAAGACACTATTAAAACACATCTTGAGTAATTATCTGGACAAGAGGAAGGACCTTCAGCTGATCGCGGAGACTGCCGTTTACACTTTATCAAAGGAGGGTCCGACAGCCGATTCTTCGGGAACGGAAACGGGGACGACGGGGACAACGGCGTCAGCGGCGTCAGCGGCGGTGGCAGTGACAACAACGGAGGAAGTATTAAGTCCTTACGCACTTGTGAGAGTTTATCTGCTGAGGCTGCTGATGGAGCTGGTCTTGGAGGGAGTTGACCAGCTTGTCAATGAGGGGCCCCAGCAGCCTACTCGCAGAAGGGACAATGTCACGGAGATGCTGAAGAAACACCGCCCTGGGACAAGCTCACCAGACCCCGACACCACCACGCCCTCCAGTAAGGCCAAGATTTTTTTGGATGCCTTCAGCGCCACGCTAACGCCTACTTGGTTCTCGTGCATGCTAGAAGGATGCAATGAAGATGCCTCGGCGAGTATTGCTTTCAGACTCCTTGTTCTACTACTTCAGAACAGCCCCCTATTCGCGCACAGCTTCAGGAGCAGCGGAGGATTCAAGAGTTTAATGGTCAGCATCCCGAAATTCAGTACTTGCCCGAGTATGATTTTACCCTTGCTCAGTGAACTATTGGGAATGCCAATGTATAAACTGCCGTGGCTACCTTCTCTTGAAGTGGACCAGCTCGTGACTCTATTTGATATTGGCGGTTCAGGGGATGACTCTAACTCTTCCTCGCAGAGCGGCATCGGTTGCTTCTTGCTTCTAAGCGAGTGCATCGGGCGCAATGCCGTGCTAGGCTTGAAGGGTCGGCTCAGTTCGGGTTGCGATGCGGTGACAAGCTTGCTGCTGCGTGCTCATAGTGCGGGCGAGTCCTTCCGTTGCTTCTGCCGTTCCGAGGAATTTCTTGGTCCCCTCGTCTCAGTGCTATTCGTGTGCAGTGACGAGCAAGACAGACAGAGGCAAGGAGGGGGGAGGAGGGTTAGGAGTGAAAGTGGAGGAGGAGCTCTCGATCTTAGCACCATAATCGAAGATGATTATTTGACTGGCAATAGGAAGATGAGTGCCGCACGGAAAATTAGTGCAAGTGACGTTGTGATCCCGAGGAGGACGACGAGCTTACTGAGTGCGGATGGAGGAGAAGTATTGTCGTTTGCCGGGGAACAAGGGGCAGAGCTATTGGAGCTGTTAAAAGTTGTGATTGAGGACAGCATCATGAATTCAAGGGGCAGCGCTAAAGTGGTTGCCGACCTCTTAATGTATTTCCCTGCTCACGCGACCCAGGAGCAGGTCCACGATTTTTATTGCGTTGTGTTGGGGATTGTTGATAAGTGTCTCGGCGATAACGTTCTTAAATCCGGTGGGACCGTAGCGTATGTGAACGCCGTTGGTCTGAGCGGGGTTTTTCTAAACAGCTTGTTGAACGGACTGTTCGTTGACGGAGGAGTGTTTTCGGTGCTGAAGTTCTGTTGCGGTGTCTTGAACGCCGTAAATGGGACGAGGGCAAACCGCGAACTAGGAGTAGAAGGACAGAAAAGTCTTTGTGGACACGCGAGGAAATTGGCGCAGGTTGCTTGCGTCGTTAGCCTAAGGCTAGGGACGAGCGGATGGGGGGCGGATCTTGGGTTGGTGAGCGAGACAATTGCAAAGAACATCGAGGTCCTTCTAATGAAAGGGGAGGGTGTAGGCGGTAGCGGGGGAAAGAGCTGGGTAGTAGGGGGTAAGAAAAGCGGGGAGGGAGATAATCTCGGACTGCTTGGAATCGGGCTCAGCGGATTCATCGAGTCGGTGGTAAAAAGCGACTTCTCCCACAGCGACAAGTTGTTCATCACCTGTCTTATGAGCGAGTTGTACTCCCTTCTCAGCGACGAGGAGAGAAAGTTGAAAGACTGTGCGGCCCGGGTCGTCAAGAGCTTACTCCGTCAGAGAGCGGGCATGATGGAAGAACTTTTAGTTTTGGAAGCGGCGAGCGAACTGCAAAAGGGCCTCGATATTTTGAGGGGAGGATTCGACAGACTGAATAAGGTCGGCGGACGAGGAATGAGCGAAAGCGTCTTGGGCGAGTTTTCCGAGTTTTGGGAGTGGTTTGATGATAACGAGGGCGACGTTGGAGATGTATTTCAGGAAGTTAGCATCAAGGCGGAGCATCTCATGACTTTCGGGAACGTCCGACCCGAGATCGCAATCGAGAAAATTCAGAAGGAGAAAGTCGTCGGAATGGAAGGAAAGGGTCGAGAAAACTCCTACATCAAGGTCCAGGAGAGGGGGCGAAGGATGGTTGTCGCGGAAAAGAAGACGGAGGAAAGCCACGATCTCTGGAAGAGCAGGGGATTCGAAGATCTCACGGCGGGGGCGATGAGGTGGAAGAAGCTCCTACGAGAGTTGAAGGGTGAGGGTGGGATCTGGGAGAGGGAAATGACAGACGAAGTGGACGGTGGAAACGAGGGTGGAGAGGGAGGCAAAGGAGAAAATATTAAGAGGTGGAAATTGGATTTGAGCGAAGGTCCAGAGAGGATCAGGAGGAAAATGCTCCGTAACTACGAGTTTTTCGACATATACAATGTCGACGACGAGGGGGGAGAGGAGGTCGACGTTAATAAGAATGCCGATGCGGCAGACGATACGGCTGATGATGATACCGCGAAGGTCGTACGAGAAATGAGCAAGGAGATCACCAAAAGACAGAGCTTGAAACTGGATGAGAATTTGCTGCAGGCGATTCGGCAGGGCAGAGAGAGCGATAGCGAAGTTGACATGGACGATGATGGAGATGATGGAGATGATGGAGATGATGGGGACGAAGGCGGGAAGCAAGGAAGAAAAATAGGAGAAGATGGGGATGGGGATGGGGATGGGGACGACGAACAGGATGGAGCGGAAATACAGTCTGACGCGGCGACAGATGTGGCGGAGGAGGATGCCGCAGCGGCTGTGGTTGAGGAAGAGGAAGAAGAGGAGGACGAGGAATTGGAAGCCAAAGACGATGCGGGAGACCTGCATTCCGCCAGCTCATTCGAGCTCCTCCGCGGCCTCCTTCAACAGGGGGACGCCCCCCTCGTCAAGCCCAACGACCCCTCTTGGAAGTACTGCTACAACATCAACCGCTGCACGGGATTGGAGGTCGCAAAGGGACTGCTGCTTTTCTGCAAGAGATCCGTCTACATCATTGACGGGTTTGTTCTGCAAAAGGGAGACGGTCTGGACGGCGTTATCGAAAGAGTCAAGGTCGAAACGAGTAAATTCAAGGTACACCTGAGAAGAAGGAAGGGAAAGGGTGCGGGGAGCGGGGGGAAAGAGGGACGCGAGTCCCCTTCGATCCACGACGCATCGGCGACGTCGGTATCAACCCAGGCATCAACATCATCATCATCATCCGTATCGGCATCCAACAGCAGCGTCGGATTCCAGCACCGCTGTCAGCGCCTAAGCTTTGACTCGATATTCTCCGTCTACAAGCGCCGGTACCAACTGCGTCAGACGGGGCTGGAGTTCTTCGACCTGCACCAGACTTCCGTTCTCGTCGCGTTCGATAGCGTCGGGGAAAGGGATGGTCTATTGAATCAGATATTGAGGACGCCGATGCCGAACAGCATATTCGCGAGCAGTAGACAGATGATTGCCTCTGGGACGAGGATCGACTACAAGAAATTCATGACGAATCTTCGGGCGAAGATCACCGCCAGGTGGACCAAGGGTGGCATGAGCAACTTCGAGTACCTGATGCACCTGAACACTTTCGCTGGTCGGACGTACAACGATCTTACGCAATACCCCGTATTCCCCTGGGTTCTGAGCGACTACGAGTCGGAGGAAATTGACCTGAATGACCCGTCTGTGTACAGAGATTTGGGGAAGCCAATGGGCGCAATTGGGGAGGCGAGGGCGAGGCAGTTTAGGGAGAGATACGATGCGCTAGAGGCGTATAGTGAGGATGGTACGGGCGATGATCCGCCCGCATTTCACTACGGTACGCACTATAGCTGCAGTGGATATGTCCTTTACTATCTGATGAGGTTAGAACCGTACAGTCGACTGGCGTTGTCCTTACAGGGAGGGCGATTCGACAAAGCTGACCGTCTATTCAGAGACATTGGAAGCAGCTGGAGAAGCGCAGCATACGAGAACCTCCAGGATGTCCGAGAACTCATACCAGAGTTCTACTCAAACCCCGAGTTCCTCACCAACAGAAACAAGTTCGACTTTGGCGTGACCCAGAACGGCGAATGGGTCGACGACGTTGTCCTCCCGAAGTGGGCTCGCGGAGACTGCAGAAAATTCTCCCGAACGATGAGAATTGCCCTCGAGAGCGACCATGTCAGCTCCAATCTCCACAAGTGGATCGATTTAATATTCGGGTACAAGCAGAGAGGTCGCGAGGCCGTGAAGGCTCAGAATCTATTCGTGCATTTGACGTATGAGGGGCACGTTGATGTGGAGATGATGGAAGACGACGTGCAGCGAGATGCGACGATTGCGCAAATAGATAATTTTGGGCAGACGCCGAGTAGATTGGAGAAGCGCCCTTGGCCCAGGAGGGAAGGTAGAGTTGCTGTCAAGGAGAAGGACGGGGCAAAGGTCGTCGATTTCAACGCCATAAATGCTCTGGCGACAATGACGCCGCCATTCTGCATCGTCGGTGCGAAGAAGCGGGTTTATCTTAGACCGATTAGCTGGGATGTATGCAGGGTCGGGTTGAGGTTGGAGGATAAGAAGGTGGGGGATATCACGGTTGTGAAGGATAAAGTTTGTGGTGTCGGGAGTGGTTGTGTGTTCTTTGGCGGCGTGAAATACATTCGCTTCGGCGACGGGGCGGATATGAGTGTGCACGTCGCGGTCGCGACCCCTCGACATAGAGAGTGTGATAAAGTCGTGAGCATACACAGCAACCTGCACCTCGACGACATAACCTGCGTATGCAGCAGTGTGAATTGGATCGTCACCGGCTGTCGTGACGGGACCATCAGGCTTTGGAAAGCGAGTAAAAACGTACACGCCAGACATCTTACGCTGGAGGGTACATTCGTCGGGCATAGAGGCTGCGTTCTGGAGGTTAAAATATGCGTGGGATTCGGGGTGGTCGTTAGTTCGGGGGAGGATGGGAGGATCATCATTTGGGACTTGAAGAGGATGTGCTTCTTGAGGAGGCTTGGGGAGAGGCAGACGGTGAATGATGATCATATTGTCGATCTATGTGTCAATGAGCAGACCGGAAGTGTCTGCGTCGCGCTTGGTACACGAGGGGGGGGGACGAATATGATGATATACGACATAAACGGCTCGAAACTAATCGAGGGCACGGGGGACGGAGAAAATGGTGTCGTCATCGATGGAGTTACCAAAATCTGCAGCACAAATTGCGCGGAGTGGATGGAGGATGGCGTGGTCGTTGTTACTGGGCATGATAATGGTGATGTTAGACTGTGGGGAGTGGAATATAAGGAGGGAGGAGTGGGGAAGTTCATCTTGATGCATCTCATTCCTGACAAGGTTCACTCCTGCGCCATCAGCTGCTTGAAGGTCGTTAACAATGATTTGCTGCTCATAGGTGATGCAAGCGGTAAAATGAGTAGCGCTGGCGTCTTGAGGCTGGACAGCCTGACTCAGCAAGAATTGTGGATCATTCTCGATAGCATTGAGGAGGAGGAGGGGGGGGGTAAAGAAGGGGTTGGAGGAGGAGGAGGAGGAGGAGGGTGGATCGGGTCGGAACAGAATTGACATTGATTTGATTTAATAGGTGTTTGAACTTTGATATGTTTGATTGCGCGCTAAATGTTTATCCCGCAGATCGATCCTCCCTCATCGGCGTTTTTTTGAGATCCGTCAAAGCATGCACCTGGATTCTACTCTTCGACGATTTCGATTTTTTTTTTCCGATTTTTTTTTCGAAGAATCCGAAAAGGGGGAAATAAAAAAAATAACTGTTTTTATGCACCCAAACAGGGATAAAAATCTCCTCTGAGGGTCCAATCGACAACCAATGACCGATTCGTACGTCTCCTTCTTAAAGCCATTGACTGAATCTTACTGCGCACTTGTGATCGCTGCAATAATATTCGGCCTTTGGAATGTGATATCGAAGATCACGATAACAAACAATACATCACCTTTGCTATTCACGACGCTACGTAGCATATTAACCATCCCAGTTTTGTATTTATTTGTAAAGAAGACGAACAAAGATGGTTTGCGGCGGTCCCAATTAGCCATGACAGCGGCACAGAGAAAGACCTTTGCTGCTCTCGGGCTGTGCCAAGCTTTGGTTCAAGTCCAATACATCTACGGGGTGGCATTTACGAGCAGTCAGATCGCTTCGATAATGCAGACGCTCGCGCCGCCGCTGACAATTGGGTTTGGTGTGTTGTTGAGGTTGGAGCGCTTCACGAAGGCGAAAATAGTTGCTTGTTTGTTGAGCGCAGTAGGTGTTGTGCTGCTCTCTTTGGGGGGCGATGACGATGACGATGACGATGACGATGACGATGACGATGACGATGGCGATGGCGATGACGATGACGATGTTGGCAGCATCAAGCCTTTAATCGGTGTGTTCCT
>Ga0115554_1001321_pt1 | contig 17485 bp, 15 predicted proteins | sample COGITO_mtgs_1104_3_FD_87283 | JGI IMG/M metagenome (GOLD analysis project Ga0115554, IMG submission 87283) | Pelagic marine microbial communities from North Sea - COGITO_mtgs_110404 | ecosystem: Environmental > Aquatic > Marine > Epipelagic | place: Germany:Helgoland, sampling site Kabeltonne... | reverse complement strand
GTTGAGAAAGTTAGGTTGCGCCTTTTTTGTGGTCCCCCCCCCCCCCCCCCCCCCTCCTATTCTCATCTCACGCACCTCTCATAATTCCTCATACTGTCAATTATCAGCTCAATACCTCCCCCCCTTGCGAATAGTCTCTTCTCTTTATCGTTCATAACCAAATCCTTAATAGCTCTCAGTGACCTCCACACCAAACCGACCTCCCCCGGGTAAGTCTCCAGGAGCTCAATGAAAGACTGAGAATTGCCATTTTTCTTTGCTTCGTTAACTAGGCCCTTGCAGTCGATTTTTTCTTCTTTTTTCATGGTTCTGAGTGTGTCATCAATACCTTCGCCAATCCGGGCCTTAAGAAAGGCATCGCGCTGCTGATTGCGAGCTCCGACCATCATGTTGCCTGCAGTTTCTATTTCCATATCAGGTTTCGGATCTGTGAATACTGTGCTTGTGTCACAAGCGCTCATGCCGTCGTCGACCACAATATCGTTAAATTCTGATTCAGTTAGGTTAAGGGCTTTCATAAGTATTGAGTCGAATATTGTTGGGTGGGATAATTGCAGATGAGTTACAATCTTCTCAAAGGTTTCCCATTTCAATCTCGACATGGTTATTGTATTCGGTTGATCATGATCTGTTGTGGCAGGAATAGTATTTTGCTCATCCGGAGATTTGATCTCGTCCGTAATCATTTCTGTGTGTGATTTTCTGTTAAGGTCGTCTTTAGATTGTTGTGTTGCAACGAAGCGGAGTTGGTTTTTGGTGTTTTGGTTGATTTGGAGACCTGAACAGGCAAAAACCTTCGTCACACCGCTGCCAACGGTGATTTACACGTTCTTGCACACTGATGCCTATCACAAAGGGGTAGAATTTCGATCTGATCTTATAAGGTTTAAAAATAAGCATTTATAGTTTTTCTCATGTGTCTCTCCCCAACTTCGAACAAATTGCTTCTTCGTTCGAACTTTTTCTATCTAAAATGACACGACTACTCATGCTCTTCCTCGTTGGGGCCTTTGGCGGTGAAATGACGAGGTTAATGGAGAGCGCTCGCGATCTTCCCATCCTACCACGCACAAAAGCAACCGCAGCATGGACTTCTGGAGTGGCATCGACAAGGCGGCAAGTGACGGACGAGGAGCTGGCTTTCTTTGAGGAAGAGGGCTACGTTGTCCTTCGAGAATTTTACAGTTCTGAGGAAATGGATATGCTCCGGGACTGCATCGAGGATGATCCTCTCGTCACCGGCAAGGTGGTGCGGCGGAAGGATCTAAACGGCAAAGAGACGAAGTTGACGCTGTGGACGCATTTTGGCGAGGACAGCTTCGGTCAGATCGGTCGATCCGCGAGCATGGTGGGTGCCGCCAGCAAGCTGATGGGGGGCGCTGAGCCCTACAGCTCCCACACGAAAATTTTATTGAAAGAGCCATTCAAGGGCGGGGCTTGGGAGTGGCACCAGGATTTCGGGTATTGGTACAACCAGGGCGTCACGCAGCCAGATAAAATTATCTCGGCCATCGTCGCGATTGACGAGAATCGGGAGGATAACGGGGCAATACGGATCATCACAAAGTCGCACAAGCTTGGGAAATTAGATCATGGCAATTACGCTGGTCAGACAGGCGCAGATCCGGTCCGCGTTCTCGAATCCGTCACGATCGCCGGGTATGACGTTGTAAACCTCCTCCTCAACCCCGGGGACGTCGCCTTCACCCACTCCAACCTCCTCCACTGCAGCCGGCCCAACTTAAGTCCTGACTGGCGGAGGAATTTCATCGTGGCGTACAACTCGAAAGAAAATGAACCGATTCAGTCCGTCGACTTTAACCACAAACAGCCGCTGTACAACGCAATCGACGTGGTGGGCGACGACGCTTTGATGGAAAGGGGTTGTAGTAAATTGGCGGACGACGTTAGTATGGGTTTTCATGATCCAAACGAGGAGAACTACAGGTCCCCCGCGGAGGAGGGGGAGAGATTAAAACGACTAGCGGCAGCAGCAGCAACAGCTATAGAATTATAGAATGGATTTTGAGCAGATTTTGAGCCGATATATGCATTTTAGAAGAAGTCAGTGATCAATCAATTGGAAGTCTCCCAAAACTACCATCTCTTTTCAAGGTTTATTTCTCAACTGCGTCATAAAATCCTAATGAGGCGTCACTGCTTAAAGTTTTCCTGGTGTCTTTTTCTGGTGCCCTCTCTCCCTCTTCCTTTTCTGCTGCATCATCTTCCTGACCATTATCGTCTTCATCTTCATTGTCATTGTCATCATGACACACATCATGCCTATCATCGTGCCCCCCAACGCATATTCCCCTCAAAGAATCCCACAGTAAACCCACAACGCTCTCTTCGACCTCGTCATTTTCTTCCGCAAATTTTCTCAATATAGTTCGATTCACTAGCCCAACGAGTCTGCTGTTGTGTGTCACAAATGCCTGATTCAGCTTAAGCATCCGAAAGACCAGCGATACCTTAATAATCGGTGAATTGTCCAGCACACAGTACGGCGTGACGTCAATGGGAATGTTGAAATCGGTGTGGTGAATTAAATCCACGGTCTCCTCCGCTGCAACGCCCACGTCTTCCTCCTTGACGACACGAATCATTTTGCCATTTTCGTTCAGAGCTACAAATGATAACCTTTTTTCCAAAAGAGGGTGCAACTTTTTCTTTCCCAGTGATGACAAATTCGTCCCGCTGCCGTGCTTTCCTCCAACAACCCGAGCGTCGCCGCTTGATTCGCTCGTTTTTACCGTTTTTGCAACAGCCTCGATGGCTTTTCGCACGTCACTGACCCTCGCTGCACCAACCAGGATCATGGAAGAAGCAGATTCTACTATAGGGACAACGGAAGAATCAAATACGCTTGTGCGATTATCGCCGCTACCAATAATCGATGCAGCGGCTCGGACAGTCGTATCGAGTGAGAGTGTGGGTGGAATATGAAGATTATCAAGAGCATTTCCGCCAGGGAAAGGAGCACCATTGTCGTAGGTCGCCATGACTTTGTCAACGCTCACGTACTTTACAGACTCTGGGGGAGGGGGCGGCTCAATAGGAAAACCGATTGCATCGCTAAGCGCGTCGTACACATTCTTTGTGAAGCAATTTCCGATAAAATAAGCCACGATGACGGCGATTGCGCTTGGGACGCGGAGGTGGTGCTCCCCACTCAGCTCGAGAATAATTACTGCCGTAGAGATCGCCCGTGTGACACCAGCAGAAAATGACGCCGATCCGATCAATGCAAACTCCCAAGGCTGCAGACTGAGGGTTTTCGACGCAGTAACTCCGGTGATGTAATTGTCTCCTCCAATATAATTGTCAGCCAACTTGAAAAACTCGCCTACAACCCTTCCTAGAGTACCGCCAATCAAAAATACTGGGGTAAAGAGACCAACGGGAAGAGGCAAAGTCACACAGAGCACAGTAGTGAGAAATTTTAGAGGAAGATATGCTAGGAGAACTGAAGAGAAGCCAGGGAGCGTGGGAACATCGAACATGAAATTCATCATGGACTGTTGATCGCCTCCTTTCTTTTCTACTCCATAAAGAATGTCGAAGTAGATGAGCGGCGAGACAAGTAGGGTGACCAGAAAGACAAGTAAGACACGTCTTCGGACGCTAATCTTAATGCTCGAATTTTCAGGATTAAGGAACTCGTTCCTGAACTTGACAATTTTGGTGATGCACTTGATGAATAGGCAGCCCAGCAAGCCGCTCAGTATTCCTAAAACAATGAATCCGCCGAGATCTTTGAGCGTGTAGCCGCTCGCCATTTTAGGAAGATCCCCGAAGAGAGCGAAGTTGCTGCTTGTATTACCCTGCAAAAGCTGCATGCTCAGTGTCCCAATTACAGCGCATACAAATGCCCGAGACAAGTTGTCAACCACAAAGTAACCCGCCGTGACTTCAATGCTGAAAATCGTTGCCGCAAAAGGGGTGCCAAAAGTTGTCGCAACGCCCGCAGCAGCTGCACAACCAAGAATCTCCAGTCGCTTGGCAGAATTGTGGAGGGTGGGGAGCCAGGGCTTCTGCCGCATCAGGGTCTCAGCAACGGCTACTGAGATATGGACGAGCGGTCCTTCCTAAGGGCGTGTTAAGTGTGTGTGAATGTGTGAAAAATGAGAAACGGAACATGAAATGGGAGATTATTCGGCAGCCCGCTCGTACCGTTCGACAACATTCCGCTCGTAAACACGCAGATACCGGGGGATTAGAAGATTGGAAAGCGACTCACTCACCTTGCCCACGCTCAAACCAGCGCCAAAAGCGAGAATTAAGCCAATACTCTTTGCGATAATTGTCCTCGGCGTTACCAGGGAAGTCTTGCAAGCCCCACTCAGCATTGACTTGATTTCTGGAATACCTCCGCCGATTGCAGATGGGGAAATTTTATAGGTCAAAATCGCTGAGAGGACTGACAAGAAACAAGTCACAAGGATGTAAATGAGAAAATTGTAGGGGCTATACGCATATTGGTGCTCAAGAAATTTTTCTCCCTCGGAATCAGAATCAGAATCTGTCGAGGAAGCAAATGGAGACTGCGGTCTGAAAGAAAACCCGTACTCGACTAGCCAAACCCGGAATGGGTAAAAGAATGTTTTTGAGCACGTGTTGATAGTTATTGTGATGACAGCTGTAATTATTCCTATCAGCAATATTAGTGTTGGTGTGGACAGGAGTGTCCAGAGTTTTTGCATGTTTTCCGCTAAATTGCTGTTGCTAGCGGAGTAGGAGGAGGAGGAGGAGGAGGAGGAGGAGGAGGAGTATGCGGGGGCAGATTCAATGTCACCTTCACCATAGTCATCGTTTACTAGAGCATTTCTATTCTTGTCGTCGGCGGTTTTGCGTCTCCTCCTCGATTCACTCCGACTGTCACGGTTGTCGCAGCTATGGTAAATGTCAACGTGTGTATCTTGCCACTCCTTTTCTTCACGAACAAGGGAACGAATCTGAAAAGTCTTCAGACGAGTTATTATGGTAGAAGCTGAAGTCGCTCGGCGACTGGGTCGCGATATCCTCGTCCGAAGAGGTACGTTGCTGCTGCTGGCAACCGTGGGTGCGAATCTCGTGGACTTTTTCCCCAAAAGAGAAGATGCCTCAGTGCTCATATTGCGAAATTTTCTTCCAAGTATTTTTCTTCCAACGTTGAGTTAGTTTGTGCTTACGCTTTTGTGCAGTGTGCGTGCTCTATGGTCGTGGTGGTGGGCAGCGCCTTTTCAGGATGCTAATACATGGCAGCCTTTCAACAAAATAAAGAAGAAAAAAATATTTGAGAAGTCCTTGGTCCTTGGTCTCCAATCCCAAAAATTTTGGGGTTTTTTTACACAACAATGCAACATCATTTTTTACAACTCGCCCTCGCTTCGCCAAAACTTCGCTTGGTCGTTCACTTTGCACCCTTGATTGGGCTGGAAAAGCGCCCCTCGTGTTCTTCGAACCATTTTGAAGCAGCGTGTTCATTTAATTTGCTCATGTCGAATATAACATCAATGACCTTCTCGTCATGAGGCGCCTCTTCTGTCCTGCCGACGAGCAAGCTAACTGCGCTTCCTTGTCCGCTGAATTTGTCTCTCTTGCGAAACATACTCGTCATCTGGAAAAGTCCTCCATCTCGCATCTTTTTGTGTCCCTTTTTGCTATCGTTGTCAATCCTAGTGAAGAATGAACCCTCAGTGAAGGAGGTCTCTTCCGCCGCCCTCTCGGCTTCCTCCAAGACTTTGTTCTCGAGGAGATTTGGGACGCTCTCGCTCTTTTCGAAGCTCTCTGGGGCCTCTACTTCAGCAGCTGCTCTCCCCGTGGCATCGCTACAGCTGTTCCTTCTCCTGGCCATCGCTGTCGTTGGGCTAAAGACAATCTTGTTCTCTGTTTCCTTCTCCGCCTCCTCCTTTTCCTTGAGCTCTCTCTCTTCCTTCACTTTTTTCTGGGCGGCTTTTTTCTCGTCGTCTGCCTTTTGCTGCTCCCTAGATTTCTCTACAGCTTTTGGCTTCGTCTTGTTTGAGTTTTTGTTTCCCTTCCCTCCACCTCCACCTTTGACAACGGACTTCTTGACCTTGTTCCAGTTGGCTGCAGCCTTGTCTTTCTCCGCTTGCTGTTTCATTGTCTCTTTCTGCTGCGCCTCTCTCTTGGCCCTGATGGCTTCAAACGATTTCTTGCTGTTTCCGACGTCAGGTTTACTTACTACGCTGGCAAGGAGCGCCTCTTCCTTCAGTCTCTGCTTCTCTTGGTTTTTCTCCTCTTTCTTTTTCATCCATAGTTCCTGCCTTTCCATCATTGTCTGGGGCTTCTTTGCGGCAGGTGCATTCGCAGTCTGGGCGCGGTTGCTTTCGTTGCTTTTGATGAGCTCCACGTCGTTAAAATTGCATGGGGTTTCCTTTTCACGCGCACTCATGCTTCCACACATGTTGCTGCTGTCATTGTCATTGTTATTATTGTCATTTTTGTCGCCCGCTATGATATTGAGATCCAACTTCAACTCGTCTTCCATGTTCAACTTCATGACCAAGTTACTTTTTTCTCCCTCCCCCTTGTTATCTTCTTCCGTCATGCGAGAATTCTTGAGAGCCATGACAGCAGCACTCCCTCCCCCTCTCCCAGTAGGTGTGCCGGTGCATTTCCTCTCGGGAGTGATGTTCTCAATGTCGGCCATGATTTTATCCTTACTCTCGTCAAAAGCTAGGAGGCCGCTGAAATCGAAACCTAGCCCGTCCACGCTCCCCCCACAATGCCTCAGTTCCATCAAAACGTGGTCCCAGCACTTGTCCCTGGCACTCTCAAACTTATCACCTCTATCCAGCTGTGCAATTATCGTTTCGAAACACCCGTCATTTGGAATTCCAAGCTTCAGTGGGTTACTTCTCATCCACATTCGTAATGCACTGCTGTGCTGCTCCCATGTGTTGGAGTTGGAGTTCATACTCATTTTTTCTCCGGGCTTGTTATTTTGGCTCCCTGTGCTGATTTCTATATTTGAATTACTGTTCGATTTAGTTAGGACGTTGGTCAAAGCTTGTCGACCACGTGCCATCTTCAAAATTGGAGTACTCATTATTTTGTGGTCGTATTGGTATTATTTGGATCATGCTTAAAATTTTCTAAAAAAAAACCAAACGACTTCTTTTTTCTTGGTAAACGGAAGCTTTTGGAGTAAACCCTGCCAGAAAAGTATTTATTTTTGTCCGACGCTAACCTCAACTCTAGTACCTATTTGCGAGAATTCCTAATTTTCTGCCACCATTAATTCCCAATTTCTAAATACTCTCTTCTTTCTGCCTTCTCAATCTTTGAGAAACAACATAGTATGATTCAGGAGGAGGTGCAAGAAAGTGTAAAGGAAGGTTTGCAATATATGCAAGCAGGTGAGCTCGGAATGGCTGAGGAGGCTTTAAGCAGTGCCCTAGATTTGAGTGAGAGGGAGTTTGGGGAGACACACAAAATCACATTGAGGTGTTTAGAATATAGTGCAAGGGCAATTATGCTTGGAGCCAAAGACGATGAGATGGCGTGTGCTATGTACGAGAGGTTGATAGATATTAGAGAGGGAGAAGTAGGGGTAAAGAATAATGGTGGATTAGCCAGTATGGCAAGCATTTATATGGAGCTCTCTGGACTTTATGAGCGACTTGGGAGGGCTGAGGATGCTGAAAAAATGGCGAGTAGGTACGAAAAGAATTTCGATTTGTTCAAAGAGAAACTGGAGGAGGGCCCATTGCCGCCCATTGGAACAACTGATGGCGATAGTAGCAGTGAGGAAGATGAAAGTGATGAGGATAGTGAAGAAGAGGGAAGCAAAGATGAGGAAGAGGAGGAAGGGGGGAGTAGAGAAAATAAACAGTGGCGTCTTTAAAAATTAGAAAGAGAGAAGTAGAGCGACGGAACGGAAGATACATTTTGCCGCCAAAAATCTTGACCTTGATTAACATCGTCCCCTAACCCCCCCCTCTCCAATAACGATGATGTTGGTAAGAGCAAAAATGGATTTGTATTTGTATTTGTTCTGTGTATATGGTCAGTGGGGGGAGATGAGATAGCACCAGAACGTGCCCGTTCGCGCATTATCCCTTACTATATAGAACTGTAAACGTTTTTTGCCGTCAAATAGAGGGCACCAAAATGGAGTTTTTTGAGTTTTGGGTCCGACCAAATGAATCAATGAATAATGAAATGAATCATCTCGAAAAAATAGAAAATTATTAATTATCTTTATTTGGGGTGAATGCTTATCGGTTTCTGCTTAAATCGAGACAGAAACAGACGCTCCGCTACTCAGAACGAAAATGGACGATTGTGATTCACAAAAGAACCAACACCCACCACCCAGTGGGGAGTTGAGAATACAAGAAAACAACATCAGAGACGAGAATATCAATGACTATTTTTTGCACAACCGGACTCATTTCGTTGGGAGTAGGGCAGGGTCTGAAACATATCGGAAATTTATAGATTGGTTATTCTTCCTGCAAAACTACCATTCGTGGATCTCCATTTTCTTCTGCCACCCAGCTAACCCTTTCACAAGGCGGCAAAAGATTTTTGTGATGGCTTGCGTCCTGTGCTTAGATTTTTGCTTATGCGCCGCTGTGGAGTACCAAGCTGAGTTCTTGCCAAGAAAACAACGCAAACAGATTAAGAGTACAAGTAAGACAGCAATGTGCAAAGAAATAGGCAACACTCTCAACATTACTTGTCTGACTTTCATGAGCATCGCTGTGATCCCAATATGTAATTATCTTTACGGGTTATTCTTGGAGCACCTAGCGGTAAGAACGCTCTCGAAAAGATGCTGTGTTTCTTTGGTACCACGATTCAGCGCTGTGCAAAGAGAATACAAAAAAACGGAAATGTCGACACTACAAAAGGTTGCAAAAGGAGCAAGAATTGTTCAAGTCACAACAACTCGATCAGCTAATTGTATCCTGCAAATCACCGGGCGTCTGCTGCTTTTCGTTGGTGGGTCTTTTTCCCTGGCGTTTTTTTCAGCCTTTGTTTACATTACTCACGAGTTTAACAAGGAAGAGTGGACCGTCGTCTTCCTGGGGCTCTTGACAGCTGAAATTGCTGCCTTCTTCAGCGAAATGCTCATCATCTCGCTGTGCTGGAATTGGAGATGGAACAGGGAGGAACGGAGGAGAGAGAACGACACGGCTGCCAGACACATTGGAGGGTCATTCGCCTTGGTTTGACCGGGGGATATGGAGTATCCGGACTGAAAATATGTAGCGTATAATTTATGAGATGTTTAGAAAGTTTTGCTCTTCTTTGTTGCTTGGCTTGCGGGATGTGATGTTTCCGTTGCTTGTTTTGTTTTTCCTTGGTTCAGTGAGTGTTCAGTGAAACAACAAAAAACAACAATAATCAAATGAAAAGAACCAAACTAGTTATTTCTAAGGAAATCCTCGACCTGAAATCTGGATCTCCCCCTTTTTCTCCAACCCCTTTCTAAGACTCTAACCGTTAACCAGCTAACAATTTGACCTACTACAACAAGGTTATGGGCTAGTTATTTCTGAGGAAATCCTCGCCTGAAATTTAGTAAACTTAAATACATTTTTGTATTACAATTTCTTTTAATTATATTATTAATGAAGATTTATAACTTTTTTGAAAAATATAGTTCTCAAAAAATTAATATATTTAATATTATTCTTTTTGATAATAAAAATTAAAAATTTTAAATATAAAAATTTAATATACATTTGATTAAATATTTTGAAAATTATTGATTCAAAATAATTATATTATATCTCTAGATAATATTAAGAAAGAAAATTGTATTACAAAAATGTATTTAAGTAAACGAAATTCAAATTTTTTTAGTCTGGACATTTCTGCCATCTAACAGGGGGTGTGTGTAACCCTAACAGGGGTGTGTGTGGTCTGTGGGCTGTTCACTCCGAAGGTCGAAGTGTCAGGCAAGGAGGGGAAAATTCCACTTTCCTGCTCTGAGCTGTTTTTGACAATTTTTCCAACTAAAACCACGCCAGCCCAAAATAGCGTAATTATGTATATTTGCGTGTTTATGGTCTATGGTACATTTCTAAAGCTAGAACAAGCTTACAACAAATTAGGTCCGCAAAAAAAATACTTTTTTATAACACTATTTTACAGGGAAGCGGGAACGGTGGGTGGTTGTGGTTTAGGTGGTTGTGGTTTAGGTTGTGGTTTAGGTCCAACCTAGCACCGACCACCTAGCACCCCTCTCCTCTCCTCTCCTCTCCTGTCCTCTTCCCCCCCCTCCCCCCCTTCAGAAAAAGCCTTGGCTCTCATGGGAGGGGGTGGGAGTGAATACCCTGTTCGCCGCATCGTCATTGGCTGCCCCCCCAGCCCCAGCCCCAGCCCCAGCCGCTAAGATGCCGTTGGTAGGGGTGAACCTGCGACTACGTGAAGCTCTGTAGGTTGCGCTGAGCTGCCTCTCTCTCTGTGCTTCGACGGTTTGGACGTCAGCGAGAAAGTCCGCTAGAAAAGATTTATTGCGTTCCTCAAGCACAAGGTCAAGGTCAAGGTCAAGGTCAAGGTCAAAGTCAAGCAAATCCTTTGCTTGCCGTTGCAACTCCTCCTGCCTCTGAGCACATCTTTCGGATATACCAGCAGCTGTTATTCTAATCCTGGCATCAGCAGTGATCATGCTCCGCACAAGTTTTAGCAGTCTATCGCTTCGGTTGGTCGGAAAATACTTCATCGTTCCATTCCGTATCTCGTGCCAGCGCTCTCCCTCGCTGGGAAGTTCGAATGTTGGGCCGGCTGAGAGTTCAAATAGGGTTAGTCCTAGACTGAATATGTCTGCAGAGGGATCCTTGAGGCTACCCTCTTGCAGGATTTCCTTTGGCATGTACAGGGTATCCCCCTCTTGGCCATCCTCGTTGACGCCAATGGGCGTTGACATCCCAAAGTCGCCAATCTTGCAGATGATCCCAAGGGCGGGATCCTCCGCGAAGAAGACGTTGCTTGGCTTCATATCGAGGTGTACCATGCCGAGCTTGTGAATGTGGGCTAGCCCCTTGGATAAGTCACTGCAGATTTTCCAAACAGTGGTCTCTGGTAGGAATCTCCCGAAGCTTTCAACGTCGTCGTCGTTTTGATGAAACCCGTCGTCGTCGCTGCTCACATCATCAATCTTGCTGCTGCCATCTAGAATTCCCGCGGCAACAGCATCTTTCTTGGACAAATCTTCGCCCAAATGCCGGATAAGGCTCGGATACCTCAATTTAGCGACGGTCCACTCCGTACTAATGGCCGACAGCAGGTGTCTGCAGTTGCACCTGCTGCAAAGTTCAGTCTGAGAGTAAAAGTAGCCATCTTCTTGCCAGGCTTTGATGAACCGCAGCAAGTAAGGGGACCGTCCGCGACCGCCTCCGTCTCCGATAGGTTTCGAATTGCTCTCACACTGGAGCTTCTGCATGGTCCTGACCTCAGCCAGAGCTCTCTCTCTGTCTCTCTTTCCACGGAACTGTCTTCTGTTTCTCTTGATGGCATAGAGTTGCTGGTCAGCCCGGCTCTTCACCTTGTAGACGTCCGCAAAAGCGCCGCTGCCGACAAGTCCCAAGTTCTCAAAAGCGGTGGCAAAGGTCACAACGTCATTTTCGCGATGTGAACGCTGATGTGGATGCTGATGTGGTTGCTGGTGCATGTTTTTGTTATTGTTATTGTTGTTGTTATTGTTACAGTTGTGGTTGTCGTTCTCGTCATTCTCTTCGTCCATTCCGTCCCCGTCATGCCCGCTAAGGGATTTGAAGTACGCAGGTGAAGAGTACGAGTAGCTTTCGTTTGGAATTTGGACGTGCAGACTGACGGGGCGAATGTTATTGTTGCTCGCAGAGGTATTATTACTGTTGCTGCTGTTATTGACGCTGTTGCTGTTGTTGACGCTGTTGCTGTTGATATTGCTCACGTTATTTATATTCTTGTTGCAGCTATCAATAGCGCCGCCACTGTTATTGTTGTGCGTGTTGTTGAAGTCATCGACCAGGAAGAAGTTATCTCTATCCATCATGACATTCATGCTGTGATGGATATCCGCATCGACGTCCATAAATACATCGGAAGCAAGAACCTTGGTCGTGCAGAGCGAATCCTGTCGAGAAAGGAGAGCAGGAGTGAGGGGCTCGTGCGCCCAATTGGGGGTTCGCACAGGCGTCGGGGGGCAAAGCAGAGGGGAGGAAATAGGTGTCCCAGGTCCTCCCTTGGATGTCCGTCGGCTTACGTGATTCCCTGCGTCGAAGGCGGTCATATCTGGCATTGGTCGCGCTTTTATAGTCGTCGGCGTACTCTCCGTGGCAGTCGCTGTGGTGTTCATAGAGTTGTCGTTCATTGAAGTGTCGTTCATCGAGGTGTTGTTCTGGTTCTCTGAGTCGTTCTCATCCAAACCGTTTTTGCTATTGTATTCCTTGTTGCTGCAACCGTCTTCTTTGCTTTGGACAACGTCGCTACTACTTGTACCTTTCATGTCATTGTCATTACAATTAGAATTCTTAATAGGAGACAGGTTGCTGCAGAAAGTATTAAGCAACTTCCTGCTGCTTGGTGGTGAGGGAGGGCGGTCGATGTCGACGTCGTCGATGATGCCATTGACGTGGGGAATATCGCTAAGCGAGTTCAAGGGGTGCTGTAAAACCGTCTTGTCATTGACGCCAATGTTCGAGGAGCTCAAATCATCAACACGGATTGTTGTTGTCGGTGTCTTTGTGTCGATCCGTTGCTGGCTCGGAGTCTTTCCCAAAAGTGAGGCAGTGCTGCCTGTGGCGGTGGAGGAGAGCTCAAAAGCGATCGTCTTTTGGTGATGGATCTTCGAGGGCGGCTCGGCCGAAAAGAAATCTTCTTGCTGCGGTTGTTGCACCAGTTGTTTTCTCTCCTCCTCTTTAATCTCCTGCGCCACAGGAGACAGCAGAGCATTGAAATTAAGCCTTGTACCACTCACAGCATTTTTGTTACAATCATCTAGCTGTTGTTTGGTGACTGGGACAGTTTTGCCGTTATTGTCGTCGTTGTGCGTGTAAAAAGCCGCACCATCATCATCCCCTGTTGGCATTGACAATGGCGTGACAGACCACTGAGAATCCCTTACAACAGTCAAGTCATTTTGCTGGGGATGCATGTTCATAGGAGCGTTGCGAAAGGTTGCGCTTGGGCTGTTCTCATAGTTGTGATTATGACTGAAGCTTGGCGGGGAGGACGTCGCCGAAATACTAAGTAGTCGTTGTCATAAATAAGCGCACTGGTGAGATAATGCGTACAAGGATTGAGAGCGAAAGCAGAGTGGCGGGGAGGCAGAACACAGCACAACAACACAACACAACACAACACAATACAACACAACACAACACAACACAACACAACACAACACAACACAACACAACAACACAACAACACAACACATGGCTGACTTACCTGCTGATGCTGCTCTCATGAGAAGTGTCTAGGTTCGAGCGGTGATTCTCATCCTCCCTACTTCTGTTCATCTTATTTCCGCTTTGGGAGTGGCGGGGAGGATTGCTGAAGTTGTTAATGTTGCTATAACTATTACTAATACTATTTCGGCCGACATTAAAGCAATTGTCATCGGCATCCTCAGTGCGAGGGTAAACCCTCGGCAGACTCTCAGGGAAGGCAGCAAATCGGAACGGTGCAAGGGGTGAGGCCGGAGTTTGAGGGGGAAGTGTGCTAAATGCGGACGCAGCGGATGATGTGACTGCCCGCAAATTGTAGGATGGTCCAGCAGGAGACAGTGGAGGGGCGTTAAAAAATTCATTTGTCTCAGACACTGACAGAGAAGCTTCCACCCCGGCCTGTATTGTGTGAAACAAAGTGAGAAAGGGGAAGGGTAAGAGAGCGGCAGAAGCGGGAAGGGTAAGAGAGCGGCAGAAGTGGCGATGTGGCGGTCACGGCTGTACGACACAGAGAGCGGCATTTTGCGCACGAGCGCTGGCCCCACGCCACAACAACACCTCACCTGATGGGCGATCTCAGCTATTGAGAACTTCTGGTCTAGCTGCGCAAAGGTCCTGGTCGCAGCATCACTGTCGCTGTGCATCATTTTCTTATGCGGAGGGGCATTAGGAGTAGATGAGCCGCTGGATGCGTCATCAGGGGTGGGGGGCGCTTGTGCTTCGTAATTGTTGTGAGAGTGGTTCTGGTTCTGGTACTGACTGTGGTTCTTTGTGCTTTTCTTAAATGTAGACACCGAAGGGGTTAGCCACGGAGCAAACGCCGTCAGCGTGCTGTGCGACGAGTCCTTCCTGTTGTCTCTTTCCTCGTTAATGTTGTTGCTGCTATTACCGTTCTCTTGATACTCGCTCGGAAAGAGGTGTGTCTCTTCTTTAACTGCCTTCCCGAAATTGACTTTCCCCTTGTTGTTGTTGTTGTTGTTGTTGTTGTTCGGTGCGCCCATGGAGCCAATAGAATACGAACTTTGCCCCACACTACTCCGAGAAAGACTGCTGTCATCTACTTGGTAAGCCTGTCCGTGCAGAATGCTTCCCTCACTTGTGCTCATGGAAGAAGGAGAAGCTTGCCCCCTCTTCCGTTTTGGGGATTGAAACTTCTGTAGGATAGGTTTCGTCATTGGTCAGGACACGGAAGTGCCGGAGATTAAAAGGAGGAGGTCAACCAGAGGTATTTAGGGGGGCCAAGAAAAAGGAAGAACGAGGAGAGAGCCCAGACAAGAACGGAATTTTTTCCGCGCTAAGAGTGTTGGTCGAGTGTAGCAGGCCACACCGGCCAACTAAAAAAAATTGACGAAGGAGTTTGTATGGTTTGTATGGGGCTATCGATTCAAGGCACTTTTACTAGCTAAATAAGCGCAAAATGAGCTACAGAAATTGGGCTTCAGATCAGGCGGCAAAAAATTCAATTTTCAATTCCTATGGTCAAATCAACAACATATCACGTATCTCAGTGGGAAAAAAGTGTGCGGAATGCACTCAATAACCCCATTACTTGGGAATCGATACTCATTTTTTTAAATTCAACTAATTTGTTTAATTTCCACGAGATAGATAGCACAGATTGCTGGCACTTACCTTTGCTATGAACAAGCATCGCTCCAATGCTGTTAACATACTACCGAGGGCGTAACACGGGTGAAAGTGTACTGCCCTATGCTGACGGAGAAGTTCAACAAAACATGTAGTTTTTAGTTTTCGATTTATGCAGTTTTAGTTTATCTCCGATTTCAAGCTAAAACACTTTTCTTCTAACTTTATTTTCAGTACATATTTATTTTTTATTTAGTGGTGCTGAGACCGCTCAGACTGCTTCTTCTCTCGAAGCTCTGCAATTTGCTGTCTCTTCACAGCATCGCTGGACATGTCACTGCCCAGGCGGTCCCGAACCTTCTTGCTTTCAACAGCTTTGACAGTTCCAAGTTTCGAAAGAGCCTTGGACGACGGCATCTGCTCAGGCGGAAGTTCACGCTGGTGCTTGGCCATATCTTCATCGCCAAGAAGTTCAATGGCTTTCCAGTTCAGCCGCTCCTCCTTCTCTTTTTTTTCCATTAGTTGGTCAATGTGTTCATGAAGTGCATCTAATTTGTGCGCCTCATCAGTGCCCGCGATCCCCGCCAGGGTCATGCATTCTGTCAGTTCAGCTCGGCTCAATCTCGGACGGGACAGACTTCTCTGATCTTTGGCATCGACAGGCTTTTCATCACCAACATCCTCCCTCACATCATCATCATCCTTGTCCTCGTCCTTCTTTCCCTTTGTAGCGACCAGCTCAGCGAATGACCCAGGTGTCAAATCAAACTTCTTCTCTACAATCTGCACGAAAACAGCATGCTCCTGTGAATTGCCCTCGCCACCATTTGTGAATCCACAGGTTGATCTGATAACCTGAAGTGATTGTTCATATATGAGATCCATATCTGTAGAACTTAGTTGGTAGCTCGCAGTCGAGCCCGATTCTCCAAGGTCGATGCTTCCACCAGCGCCCATGGTTGTTTGAATCTAGACAAAAACTTTACCAACCGAAATACTGAGCTCTTCCTATGGAGGGTTAAGTCGACGAGAAGTGCAGAAAGAATTCAATAAAAAGAGTTTTTTTTCGTTTGGTTTTCTTCGCCGAGCAATAGAACAGAGTAAGAAATTCACCCACACAAAGTAACGAAATCTTTGCTCCAATATTGTTCTCTTTGCCGAATATTAGGTGTTTCATCGTCAGTTTTCAGCTGAATCAACTGATTAACCCATAATAGGTTGTAGAACACAAAATAATCATGTCGGAAGATCCACTTTCAATCAGTATGAAACAGCCAGATGAAGATTTGAAGCCCTTCGCTGGAGTGAAACGCTTCGGTTGCACTTTCTCCACCAAGGAGCTTACCAGACGTGGTATTGACTGGCAGGATGCCTTTGAGGAGATGAAATCTTTGAACTTCAACTGCATAAGGATTGCAGCATACTGGAGCGACATAGAGCCAGATCACGGGCGGTTTGATTTCGATGGGTTGGATGAATTACTGGAAATGTGCCAAGAGGTGAGTTTTTTTATGCTAGTTATGCTTTATTTATGACCTTGTGTTCGTTTTTCTAACTGTTATGTCACAGGCCGGGCTCGAGGTTGTACTGACACTGGGAATGAAGGGCCCGAGATGGCCAGAATTCCACATACCTGCCTGGGCAGAGAGTGACTTGGATAATGAGGACATCACGGCAGATAGAAAGCTTTGTGATAGGTGCCTTGACTATGTTGAGAGTCTCGTCAATCACGTGCAGGCATACAGCTGCATTGTCGCTTTTCAAATTGAAAATGAGCCTCTCGACAAAGCAGGAGAAAAAAGGCAAGTTGTTGGCATTGACTTTGTTGCCGAGGAAGCCAACTTAGTTAGGAAGGTGAGTGAGCGTGTATGGTCCCGGCGGAACAAAATGTTGACCCTTTCGTTTTTTTTGGGGCGCCCACTAACTAAATTATCGGTACGTTACAGTGCGACCCAAGCTTGAGGCCTATCATCATAACCGCTTGGTGTTGGAGTTTCAAGCATGATTTCGATGTAAAGGATGCTCTCCGCTACTCCAACATCCTTGGACTTGATGTATACTCAAAGGTTCGTGGTGACGACACAACAGGAGTCGAGCGGGCCGGAAAGCTCCCCAAGCACTACAAAGAGCTTGCGGAGGCCAAGGGAAGAGAGGCGTGGATCACTGAGCTCCAGGCTGAGAGCTGGAATCCATCCAGCTTTGAGCCTGAGGATCTGAGGAGTTTGCTTAAAAAGGTTGTTGATGCTGGTGAGTGCGTTTATTTTGTCGGCAATGTCGGTTGATTGTGTCTGTTTATGTCGCGCATGGTGCTATTTATTAGAAAATCCTGTTGGCAGCAGAAATTGTTCTGTTGGAAATGAATGCAGAAACGAATGTCACACCAGCTAACATTCCCATCCCATCCCATGCGTGCATGCCTGCCTCACAAACACAATCAGATTTCACCACTGTCTTCTTATGGGGATTCGAGAAATGGTACGATAATAAGACCAACAAGGGAGATGACGATATGT